>Ga0335072_10003481_pt1 | contig 23728 bp, 25 predicted proteins | sample Lox_Sample_21_FD_206725 | JGI IMG/M metagenome (GOLD analysis project Ga0335072, IMG submission 206725) | Soil microbial communities from Loxahatchee National Wildlife Refuge, Florida, United States - Lox_Sample_2.1 | ecosystem: Environmental > Terrestrial > Soil > Wetlands | place: USA... | reverse complement strand
CTTTTGTCTCGTGCATGCTTCAGCGCATCAATCACGAATTGTAATGCCTTGGAACTTCCACCGAGGTAGTTTTCTATCGCTTGCTGAGTGCGTATGTGGTCTCGCGTTGGGAAAGCGGCCGACGTTCTGAAAGCAGTCGAAACAGCACCAATCACTGCAAGTGAATTCTATCGTGTTGGCATTCAGAAATTATGGGAACAACAAGGAAGCAGACAGAGGCCTGGTGCGGAGCCTTTCAAGATAGGTAAGCCGAGATTTCGTTCCGCAATGTATTCCATACTAAAACTCCTCAAGGCCTGTGTGTGAGTGGTGGAGCAGACTCTATGTGCCTAGCATATCTATTCAAACGACTACATGAGGAGAACCTCTCATCGCCACTCGATCTCAGAGCTTTTATCATCGACCACAAAGCCCGTCATGATAGTACGGCGGAAGCTCATGGCGTTGCAAGTCTGCTCCGTCGGATGGGTACGCCACATCAGAACAATTTCACATGATTGTGCTACTGACCCTTCATTCCAGGAGTCGAGTCCGAAATCCTTACAATGCAGTGGCCGGAGAACGTACTATCTCAATCCCTGCCTAACTTCGAAACCCAGGCGCGGCAGAAGCGGTACCGTTTACTGACGCAAGCAGCCATGCGAACAGGGATCCGCAACCTCTTCCTCGGCCATCATCAGGACGATCAGATCGAGACCATCCTCATGCGCCTCATTCGAGGCAAATCTGGGTCCCTCGCTAGCTTCTGGGGTATTGCTGACACAGCACCCATTCCGACAGACGCAGATATCGAGGCTGAGCTCATAAGCTCCCAGGACTCGGAGGAGGAGCTTATGCCACACCGCATCGAGAGATTGGAACCTAAAGGAGCTCTAGAAAGCTACAGCAGGCGTTTGCCTGAGCCATTTTCAATTCATTCGTTTGATGGTTGTATTTCCCTGGCTCAACGACTGGACATCAGCTTGCATAGACCACTTCTGAAGTTTTCTAAAGCTCGCATTCTTGCCACATGCAAAGCGAACGACATCCAGTTTGTATCGGATCCAACCAATTTTAATCCACAGCTCACTTTGCGAAATGCCGTTCGATATCTCCTTACAAATTACAAACTTCCTCGAGCTTTGAGTAGGGATTCGATACTTAGGATCCATGATCGAGCTTTAGATCAGCTGAAATATGTCCATTTCGAAGCTGAACGGGCTTTGGACGTAGCTGAATTAACCTCTTTTGACCTTCGGTCGGGCTCCCTCAGACTGCGTGTGCCGAAGTTCCCACACTTGCTCAAATGGCAAACTTCAGAAACACCTGTCGCGTTCCTGGCGCAGATACTACGACTTGTCAGCCCTGTCGACGGCTTTGAGATGTCAAAATCTAGCTACCATAATGCAGCCAACGTTATCTTCCCCCGCATCTCACCACTATATAGCAGTCCGCCGTCCGGCCCAGTTTCAACTTTAGCTGTCAATCAAGTTCTATTGACCCGGGAGGAGCAAGGACATCATCCAGAACAAGAGCGGTATGCCTCATGGCGACTCTCACGGCAACCTTTGAGACGCGAGCAGATGCATAGACTGCTGCGAAAGTTTACATATCAGCCACATCCGGAAGTTGAAACCGCTGCAGAGTTTTACTCGGGTTGGGTATTCTGGGACTGTAGGTATTGGATTAGGATATGTTGCACCAGTGTCCACTATCTCCAGTCTTGTGCTATTCGACCCTTTCAGCCCTCCGACGCCGCTGACCTGAACACTACTCTCGATCGTGAATCCAAAGCGACACTCTCACGTTTGCTTCATGATGCGGCACCTGGAAAAGTGAGATACACCTTGCCTGTGATTACAGGTGATATGGGAATAAGAGCATTTCCAACCTTGAACTTCGCTGTCCCCGAACACCTGGGACACAGCATCGGGAACAAGGAAGGCGAGCCTGGACTACTCCGGTGGAAGGTTAAGTACAAATACATTGACAGGAAAACGATTGAAAGGCTTAGCGTTTGCGGATCATCGACCGATCAGTATCAGGCGGCTGCTCAAGAATACTTGAAAAGTAAAACATGACTTGTCCTAGTTGAATGACCGAGGCTACAAATAAGCTCTCCGGCTCTTCTGCTCAGTGCCGAGACTCTTGTCCCAGTCAGCCGCCGCCGACGCTACATCTTTATGCAAAATCACTCTGTTGCCAAGGGCGCGTCGAATGATCCAGTCCTTACTCTTGACCTCTTCCTCCTCTTCTCCGTCCGCCAGTGGCGGGATCATGTCACTACCTTCGAGTCTCTTCAATACAACGTCGTCCTCCGGTCGGCAGAAGTACACCAGGCTGTATCGCGTATGGTCACCTTGGGCACCTGGAGGGGATGCTACTCGGTGAATATTGGAACGCAAGACCCCGTTCGTGAACTTGACCATCGCATCGCCTAGGTTGACGATAGCATGACCGGGAAGTGGTTTGACGTAGCACCATTGCGCATCTCTTCCGGGTGGAAGAACCTGAAGGCCACCAAGCCGATTGAATAGGACAGTGACACTGCCAAAGTCGGTGTGCTCTCCAAGTGCGACGCGCCTATCATCGACGGGCTGTGGTGGAGCCTTGATGAATCGGACCTGATCCCCGCTCGTGCCATGCAGCCTATGGAGACCTGGCAGTGTGTCCGGGGGCAGACGGAGATGTTCATTCAAGAGTTCCAGTACGAGCGTTACGATTGAATGGGAGGAAGTTATAAAGGACTTCAGCAGAGGCCGATTTCGGTTAACGATGTCGGGTGCCGGCCACGCTTCTGAGATGCCGAGTATATCATCTTTCGAAACCTACTATGGTCAGCCATAGATAGGACTCGTCTTCCGATGGCTTACATTGTAAAATTCATTTCTGTCCAAATTGCCATTCCGGTCAGTGACCGCTGCTCCTTGAGATTTGTATCCGAAATACGACTTCTTGCTGCTGAAATCATATTTCTCTTTCTCTTCCAATGGTAAATCGCAAAAGGCCTCGGCTACATCGAAGAGTTGGTTTGCGTCTCTGAGCAATGAATCCCCGTCATCTTTGAGGTCAAGATAGAAGAAGCCGAGGTCTTCGCAGGCTCGGTTGAAGCGTTCAACTTCGGCGTCATCCCGCTTCAGCAGTTTGTGCAGCGACAAGCGCAGTAAAGGCGCCGTGGGGACATCGTCGGGAAAGGGAGGGCTAGAGCTTGCACTTCCAGCCATTGTGGTCGTCGCCATTGTAAAAGAGTGAGCAATGAGAAGAAAGGTGAATACAAAGAATCATGCGCCCTCAACTCCCGAGCCATCCTTGACTCCAACAAATTTCTCGTAATGCGGGGGAATCTGTGGAGTGAAATGCGTCCTTTGACGCTGCTTACTGCTCCCTCCGCACACACACACGCTACACGACCGGCCTGTCACAGGAGCTGTTCCGGTCGACTCCCCACAACTCGAAGCTGACCGGCTTTTGTGCGAAATCGCACCATTTTTCGGGGTTATCGGACACATCCGGATCAAGAAGACCAAGAAGTAATGATCTGGTCAAACTAGCAATATGCATCTCCACTGTCCCATACGTTGAGTCTTGGAATATCATTGCAGTCGCAAAGACGACTCGCACGCGTAAATAGACGAATAACCAATAGCGAATCGCTCGACAAACTCCGGAGCAATGGGCCACATCTTCATTCTCATACAAAAAGGGAGACCTACCAAGGGGAAGAGAACTCCAATCCAATCCAGACCTTGAGGTTCTTTGATACCTTTGAAGAGGTTTGCGACCCACAGAACTTAAGGACTGCCTTTGGATAGAGAAACTATTTGCAGCCATTCCCCATTCCGTAAGAGGATCCCCTTGCGGAAGGGGCGACGAGCAGGCAACCGCAGATAGACAGACACGACACGGACGGCTATTTCATAGGTTCTAATTAATTCGGGATTACGATTGTACGCACGAGCGTCATGCGGCTACACTGGCGTGCAACACCCTCTACCTGCTTATCCACCCTATGAGATAGGACCTGGTGCGCACCTTGGCCAACACTCTCATCTTCCTCTCCTCGACAGCACCCCTGAATCCGTTGTGTGCCCGACTGGAAAGGTCAGCCGCCATATGGTAATACCCGAAGATCATGTGATTGTTACTCTTTCATAGGCTGGAGAAAGCGCTTGCTCTCTCCAGGGGATAATCAATCAAGTATTCAGGTTCACAATGAGTTCTTCTACGAATGTGTCTCTGTCTTCTTAGCCTCCCTAGCTGTGCTTCTCTTCCCCTCCCCTGCCAGCCTTGCGGCACACATCGTCTATCCCTTCACAATATCTTAGAAGCTGCTAAATCTAAGAAATATAATCTTGCCAGATGTAAGTCCCAAAAAAAGATGATTGCCTCGGAATGCTGAACAATTAGGCCGATACTCAGAAGGTAGCCAAAGGATGCTTGATTCATCTTGAGTTATCCAGTTCTCTCTGATAAAAACCGTGCAGGGAGGCTGTAGCTTCGGAGCAAATAGACTCGCGGAGTCACACTGGATATAGAGTAATCCTCGATTGGTCTCGAGGTAAGGGCCCTCTCTAGAGAAAGCCAGGTGTTCAATCAAGCAGTCCTCGAGTGTCTGCAGAGCGGCGCCCGTCACCACGTCCCAGAGCCGTACCGTCCTGTCGCCTGACGCTGACGCTACCGTCCCGCCGTCCGGCGAGAAGGCTACGGCCCTGACGAACAACGTATGACCCTCAAGTGTCTGCAGGGCGGCGCCCGTCACCACGTCCCAGAGCCGTACCGTGCTGTCGTCTGACCCTGACGCTACCGTCCCGCCGTCCGACGAGAAGGCCACAGCGCTGGTGAACGACGTATGGCCCTCGAGTGTCTGCAGGGCCGCGCCCGTCGCCACGTCCCAGAGCCGTACCGTCCTGTCGTATGACGCTGACGCCACCGTCCCGCCGTCTGGCGAGAAGAACACGGCCCTGACGAACGACGTATGGCCCTTGAGTGTCTGCAGGGCCGCGCCCGTCGCCACGTCCCAGAGCCGTACCGTCGTGTCGTCTGACGCTGACGCTGACGCTACCGTCCCGCCGTCCGTCGAGAAGGCCACTGCGCTGTTGAACGACGTATGGCCCTCGAGTGTCTGCAGGGCCGCGCCCGTCACCACGTCCCAGAGCCGTACCGTCCTGTCGTCTGACGCTGACGCTACCTTCCCGCCATCCGGTGAGAAGACCACGGCCCGGACGGACGACGCATGGCCCTCGAGTGTCTGCAGGGCGGTGCCCGTCGCCACGTCCCAGAGCCGTACCGTCCTGTCGTCTGACGCTGACGCCACCGTCCCGCCGTCCGGCGAGAAGACCACGGCCCTGACGTACGACATATGGTGCTCGAGTGTCTGCAGGACGGGGCCTGTCGCCACGTCCCAGAGCCCTACCGTCCTGTCGCCTGACGCTGACGCTACCGTCCCGCCGTCCGGCGAGAAGGCTACGGCCGTGACGTCATACGTATGACCCTCGAGTGTCTGCAGGGCCGCGCCCGTCGCCACGTCCCAGAGCCGTACCGTCCTGTCGCCTGACGCTGACGCTACCGTCCCGCCGTCCGGCGAGAAGGCTACGGCCCTGACGTACGACTCATGGCCCTCGAGTGTCTGCAGGGCGGCGCCCGTCGCCACGTCCCAGAGCCATACCGTCCTCCCGTCTGACGCTGACGCTGACGCTACCGTCCCGCCGTCCGGTGAGAAGGCCACGGCCCTGACGTACGACGTATGGCCCTCGAGTGTCTGCAGGACGGCGCCCGTCGCCACGTCCCAGAGCCGTACCATCCTGTCGTCTGACGCTGACGCTACCGTCCCGCCGTCCGGTGAGAAGGCTACGGCCCTGACGGACGACGTATGACCCTCGAGTGTCTGCAGGGCGGTGCCCGTTGTCACGTCCCAGAGCCGTACTGTCGTGTCGTCTGACGCTGACGCTACCGTCTTGCCGTCCGGCGAGAAGGCTACGGCGCTGACGTACGACGTATGACCCTCGAGTGTCTGCAGGGCCGCGCCCGTCACCACGTCCCAGAGCCGTACCGTCCTGTCGTCTGACGCTGACGCCACCGTCCCGCCGTCCGGTGAGAAGACCACGGCGCTGACGTACGACGTATGACCCTCGAGTGTCTGCAGGGTGGTGCCCGTCGCCACGTCCCAGAGCCGTACTGTCGTGTCGTCTGACGCTGACGCTACCGTCCCGCCGTCCGGCGAGAAGGCCACGGCCCAGACGTAGGCCGTATGGCCCTCGAGCGTCTGCAGTAATGAACTCCATTGATGTTGTACTTCTACTAAACTCTTGATCGAAGAGGGCATTTCGTTCTCAAACTGTATACGAACTAAGCTCCGCTGCGGTGCGAAGATAAGAGCAGACCAATATATTTGAAGAGGCGCTTTCTCAATTATTGACCGATTGTAAAGAGCGAATCGCTTTGCGTCACGGATGAACACGTGCAGGGCGGGGCTTTCGTTAGCCTTGGTAACATATCAGCCCCAAACCTCGTGTGCCATTGAGACATAAACTTACATTTACCATAGAATCTAGTCGTAAGATCGCACGAACTCCTTCAGGAGTCTTCCTAATCAAACTGAGGGCTTCGAGCCAGTGAAGCAAGTGTTGCTGCAGGAGTAGATGAACCGGACCATTGTCAGGACAACCTTGCCCGCTCTGCTGAAGGTGCTGAGTCCAGTACTGACACGCATACTGCAGTTCTGCTGGCAGGTGTTGCTCAACTAGTGACCAGTCCACACTCTCTACGAGAATACCAGGTAGCTGCAAGTTGCAGATATCCTTCTTTAGCCTTGTAGTGCCGCTTGTGAGCCGCCGGAGGCAATATCTCGCCAGACTTTCGTGTAACTGTTTCTCTTCTACCCAGAAAAGTAGATCACGGCACCTCTCTTTATCAAGGAGAAAGTCCCGAAACGAGGGATGCAAGAGGCGAATCGGGGAATCATGATCCTCAGGTACATTGAGAACTGAACGTAAGTGATGTAACCTCAGGTGGATGATCTCTTGGTCAAGGTCCAATAGGTTTCCAAGTGCTGTAAAAGAGAGCGGTTCAGATAGCAAGATAATACACCCGATCACTTCCTTGAAACCTTCAGCTAGCCTTTCTTTGTCTTTATCATCTCCAACTCCCTTCATAGAGTGCTTCAGGATTTGCAAGTATATCGCATCGAGCTCCGTAAAGGGCGATATGGAGGGAACATGATGCGTTAGATTCTGGGAGGAACTTCGTTCTTTCTTAGGAAGAAAGGCTTCGAGTAGCCGTTGAGGGGGCCATCCGTCATTAGATTTGATGAAACGGCACACGGTTGCTGCATAGATGAAAAAGCCACCAGCTTTTTGGACGAGAAGATTTATCGTCTGATCGCCGGGCCAATCAACTGGAAGATATTCAAAAATCTCTCTAATCTCCTTGAACTGGTCCCTTAGAAATACTGATATGTCATTGTCGACAATAGTCCGAGGCATGTCATGGAGGACTAAACCGCGATGTAGGAATCCTGGCATAGCACGAAACCCTAGACGGATCGGTGTCTCTGGCCTGCTGGTAACAAAAATCCGAAGCCGAATGCTTCTGAGATTCTTTGCCTCAGTTAAGAGTCGTAGGAGGAGTCGAATATCGCTATCCCCTTCACATTCGTCTAACGCGTCAATGACCATAACAAGCGAAGAATGCAGCGAGATAGCATCCAGTTTAGAGAGGGGCCGTAAGATGAGTTGATTCCATTGATCGCGGAGAGTTTGGTTGGCGATTTCCTCTTGTTCTGCAATTGCCTCGCAGATATAGCGACAGAGAGCCGGCGATAACTGTGCTAGTTGTCGGGCAATAGTCGTAAAGAACTTGCCGGCATGGCCAACATCTCCACCGCCTCTGGAGAAGAAGAAGCTCGCCCCACGCCGCGTTTGTGTGCAGTACTCGTCCGCAATTGTACGGGCAATTGTAGACTTCCCAGTACCAGCCATACCATTCAGCCAATAGATGTATTGTTCAGTGTATCCATCAGCCCATGCTCTTATCTCATTAAGTACACCAACCCTGGTACCATCGAGGCAAAGAGCATGATGCCGCTTGCCGTAGGAGTTGGAAGCTGCTTCAGTAGCTATCGGTAGTAACTTAAGTAGATCTGGCTCGTTCCTACAACCGAAAACGATCTACATTAGTCTACCTCCAAAGATATAACTCGTCATCCTTAACTAACTGGTTAATGTGAACGCCTCCATGAATAGTCTGATGCAAAGCTTGGTTCGCAACATTTCCCTTGTTCTCAATGGTGTTTCGTGCATCTCCACTAGATGTAGCTGGGCCACTTTGTTCCAGGACAGCCGCACCCTTGGTTCGCTGCCTCTTGTATTGCCTTCCCATCAGCCAAGTTGACAAAGTTAATTCCTTTTATCTATCGACAGAGCTCTCCAGCAGCTGCGATAAACATACGGTTAGGGTGAAGTTCGAGGTCGAGCAGAACGTCCTTTAAAGGCTGACGCCTAGAGAGAATCGCAGGTGGTACCGGGGGGCAGTAGGATGCGGCGCGTCATAGGGACCACCCGCAACTAGCGCAAAAACTCGTTTTTGGGGTCGCCCACAATCAGAAGCTTTAAACATCTTTAGTGTCGATACAGGGATCCGAGCCACCGGTGTCCTGTCCGCAAGGAAGGCTCGTAAATGAGATACACGCCCGTGACACACGCCCACCATTGCTTTAGTGGCTCTCTGGCCCAAACAGTGGTCGATTTTCGAGATCTGAGTTGCAAAATACGAGTTTTTGCGCTAGTTATGGGGGTGGTCCCTATTGCGCGCCGTGCGCGCCGCATACAGTACCTCCATAAAATGGAATAGCCGCTGTCCTCTGACGTAGTTAACTGCGCGCCTCTAGTGTGGTCGTGTATGCACAACGAAAACCATCGGTATCATGTTAAGAAATTTTTGCAATGAGAAAACTCCAGAGAGATTCTCACGTTGTCTGCACTAAGTCAACTCCAGTCCACTCCCAAACATTTTGCCGCTTCAAACCTTCAGCTTTGACGAAAGACCGCTTTGATGGCGAAAGTGATGGCTGACCACCTCGCACGTCCGTCTGAGTCCGTCACTCCACAGAAGCCATGACATCTACACCAACCCGTCAACCTCACTCCCCTGCACCCACACACCCCGCGCACATCCTCCTCGCTCGCGCCCACTCTCCAGCAACTGCCTCTGAGCTCTTCACCACAAAAGTTAGGCAAAAGCCTCTTCTGCTTCGCGCCTCCTCCCCACCCTCCAACTCTGATAATCGCGCCCTCCGTCGCCATGTCCGCTTACGAAAAAAGGAATACTTCCTCCGCAAACAAAAGCCTCGACCACTCTCTGCGAAGCAGAAGCGAACCCTCGGCGTGCACGAGCTCAAGAAGGACGAGTGCAGATATGCTATCTACGAAGGTCTGCACAGGCTGTGGGTAGGCTACATGCAAGAAGTGCTGGGCTTGAAGCCATCCAGTAGCAGGAGCAACGTCATTAACGCAAATAACCACGGAAGCCTTCTCGCAAGCGCAGATTACCACGGGGCCGAGATTGAAGTCGTGCGGTCGGGCTGTGTGGACCGAGTCTGGTTGAAGGGCATTGTGGTTAGAGATACTAAATTCACCTTTGTGATCGTCACTTCCAAGGACGAAGTCAAGAGTAAGTTTCCAAGGCGATGGAATCCTAGTTATTCTTGCTTGGCCCCTTCCTTGGTCGTGCGCTGATTCATGCGCAGCTATTCCCAAGAAAGATACCATTTTCCGAGTTGAGATACCTTTTCCGAACGGCACCGAAGAGAGGGTGGACGCGATGGACGCGATAGATCGCAATACAGACTCTCCGAGGCCACCCAACCTAGTCTTCGAGCTACACGGGAACCAATTCGAGTTCCGACCAGCGGACCGCGCCAGCAGGAAGTTCAAGTGGAAGACCATGGACTACCTCTAAGAAGAAGTCCGATGTTCACTCACATCGATCGAAGTTTCAGCATATTAATGCCTCAATATCCGGCTGCACAGTGACTACCGCCAAATGACAACACAAATCCATACTCTTTGAATCATATGCACACAAAGGCAATATTCGGGCGTAAGGCGCTCGAATTAGCGGCAAATTCGCGAAGGACTACACACAGCGCTTGGGGATATGCTTTCAAAGAAATGGTGGCCCACAAGAAGGATACGGGAAGACGGGCTGGCAAAAATGCGAGCAGACAGCTGTGGCCAAAGGGCGACGTGAAGTTGAAGCAGTCGCAGATTTCCAGCGGCGCATTATCTACCAAAGCAAGGCAAATTTGTGAAGGCAGGACAGATGTGCCGACGAGCCCTTGAAGCATGAATATAGCATTCACCAATCAGTCAAAAGGAACCTGGCACACCCACTTCATCAACTGTCCGACGCAAAACGAACTGTGTTTCAGCTCCTTTGAGCACTACAACTATGTCACCTTCCTTTGCACTACACGGTGCAAGGCTGATCAGGGAATCTTCATTCAGAATGAAGCAACGGCCACGCATGAGCACACGAACTGCATTCAAAGTAGTTCCATATCCTTCCACGACTTGGTTGCCGGAGGCAGATTCATGTACATACGTATCTTCACCTAGCTCACATGTGTATTTGACAGAGCCATACCCTCCTCCCAAAATGGTACTGCTAGGTCCTGCCCGCCAATCAGGCACATAAGATGGCTGTGCATTCTCACATATATAGTGGAGGGTGCGAAGGTCATTTCTCAAGAAGAGGTCCTTCTGAGCCAGTCGAAGGAAGGTGGACTCGACGCTTTCCCACTAGTCGACTCGAAATTCGACCGCTTCCTCGGACATACCAAGAAGTGCATAAACGAGATCTTGATCATCTCTGCATTTGAAATTTCAGAGACCTTCAGCATCTCTACGATGGTATCGGGTACACGGGCGCAACGTCCAGCTCCTGCGCCAGCATCTTTCATTGCTTCGTATTTGATGCTCGAGACGCGGTCATAGTGCTTGCGGGCATAACCGATTTTGTTATACGGTCCACGGCTACGGATGAATGATGCTTACCCCGAAGCGATGACCAAGAAGATCTTGTTGTGCCTTACGGCCCGAGAGAGATGGGATTGAATGCTACAAACACCCTGATCTGGCCCTTCAATCTCCGCCGACCTAGAAACCAAGACTGAGAGAAAGGTTAACAGTTATAGCCAAGCGATACTGTTTCGAAACTGTCCTATGTTCCTGATCACAGTTAGTGTGGGAGGGATAAAGGGTTGCCAAATGGCTGGTCATTCATTTGGGAAAGCATGGCAACGAGGGAAAGAGAGAACCAAGAGACACATTGTGTAGAAAGCTTGCTTGTTGTCTGCTGTATGTGTCCTTGCTATCTCTAATAGATGCCAAAAGACAGTTCCTTTGCCCATAAGGGGCTAAGGACCAACCGGCCCCACCACAGTAGGTGCCGGCTTCGATAGACTTTGACAACGAGCGTAGCGCTACAGTCAAGGCTGACCTAGCGAGTACGGGGGGTGAGCATAACATCAACCGAAGATTTGGGTAAATGATACTGCTAGTTAGTTGCCATCACGCGACGTCTTGCATCCTTTGTGAGCATTCTTAGCAAGTCGAGATCAGTGGTTCGTTTCTAGACAAGAAACGTGAACGAGAAGGATACAGTGGCTGCTCATGGTCTTGTGGCAGAGCTTGAAGCTGTACAAGCAGCATGCGTTACTCAACCACCAAAATGCTCATGGTCAGATCGGGGCGGCACCGGTAATAGTTAAATCGAAATCACCCGTATCAATGACTTGGCCGAGCACGCTTTCAAAGGGGCGAGGCATCCAAGAAAGATATAGCTGGTCTTTGAACTTGTTTGGAGTGACGCTAACCGTCACAATTATAGAAAGTAGCATGAAGAGCCTTTTCTCCTGAACTTGCAAGGCCTTCCTATTATATACCAGATCTGCATTCCCCGTATGGTTTTTTTTGTCGTAGCTCTAAATTCCCTTGACATGAGCGGTCAGCTTCTTGTGTGTCCCCGTTCCCAACACCAAACCTCGCAGCGCCTCATTTGGGATAAGACGATCCCTCCCGTCGTCTTTGTCCCACAAATCCACCGACTCGAGACGCCATGCAAAGTCCGGTTTCCAAGGGTATCTTCATGATGAATACAAAACCTGCGCGTGGAGATACATGATCAAATCTGACCCAAGCTAGAAAAGCCATACAGATGTGTGCTATGCAAGACATGGCCCGGTGCAGGTGCGACGTAGCTTCCCTGGTACGGAGGATTCTCCGCCGAAAAGTCTGCGTTCTTGTACAGGGGATTCGTAATGCCACTGGGCATCTTCGGCCGAGGAGGCTGAGACGGGATTGGCGGCATAGTCGGAACGCCACCTTGTGGGAAAAATGCCGAGACTCCCCCAGCAGTGCCATTTATCATGTTGTACTCTTGGTTGTTCCAGCCCCATTTCTCCTTCAGATGGTCATGGATGAAAGTAACTCGCCAACCGGTTTCCTTTTTGATCTTTTCGAAGATCTCGATTACTTCTTCTTGTTCTCGACGAACAGTGAGAAATTCGCCAGCTATTGCAAGGCATCGGATGGATGCCGAAGCGACGCCCCTGAAGAGATGTTAGAGAAAGCCAGAGAACGAAGACTAGGCTTTCGCTTACCGATCTTTGACGTGAGCCACGATCCCACAAATTTGTCTCGCATGATTTAGTTTCATTTCCGCCATCTCATTAGCAAGTGATTGATCCATCGAAGCCAGTGGATGCATGGCACCCAGTAACGCCACAGCTGTGTGGTAGAAAAGACGCGCAACAATAGTCGCACGCTTGATGATCCAGACCTCGGGAAATGCAGATTTCGATGCTGTTTGGTAGGATGGCAGGTATGCCATTGGACGCATCGTCAAGGGTATGCATTCATCCCACCTGTCGCAGGTTTCCTTGAGGCTCGTCCACTGCTGGCTTCGGCTTTGAAGACGCATGTGCTCTGCGTGAAGCGTCTGCTCCTGGAATTGTGGTATAGACGAGCGGAAGTTGGTGATCTTGGCCAAAATGTAAAGCATCTTATGGCACCAATCCTCCTCATTTCCGCCATACTGCTGGGGGACCATAGTCGTGTCAACGCCCCAGGTGTCGGGATCCCAGGCGATGCCCCAGTTGAAATGGAGACAGCTAAACAGCTCCAGTCCCACGTTCAGCCAAAAGCATGCACCGCCGATTCCAGCCGTTGTAGCATTCCACCTGCACTCTTTGATCAGAGCCCTAGCTCCAGCAATATGATTCATCCTTTGAAGAGCCTTCTCTGACATCACTTCATACACATTCAAAATGGTAGCGGTCGTAGCACAAAGCACACTGTCTCTATCAGGATTTTGCAAGGACTTAAGAAGTAATTGCGTTGCAGTGTTGTAATAATTCAACGCCTTCTCGTCCGGGTAGGCGGAATTGACCAAGGTGAGGTGACGTACGCCGCATGCAAGGAAGGCGTGCTTCAACATCGGCTGGCGTAGTGCTTGGAATGGTAGAAGTCGAGAGAAATGCTTCTCCGGGTCCATGCTATCCATCCAGAGCCCGACTTCTTCCACAAATACTTGCATATATAAGACTTCGTCAGGCGAGTCCATGTATGGTGGGTTCTGGTCTTCGGGGGGCTGTAGAGGGTATGTCTGCTCATAGGGCCGCCTCACAGGTTGGTGTGGCTCACAGTACGGAGATTCTGTCGTTGGATGCGACGGGGTCTGATAGGACTCGCTGGCCGAGTCTGTGTACATAGCGGAGCTAGGTTCAGCATAAGCTGTATAGCCGCCTGCAACTTGTGGCAGCTGCTGATGGGACATAGTTGGAGCAGGCATAGAGCTCGAGTAGTCGTAATTCATTTCCACCGAGGGTTCGAAGTCCTCCTTTTTGACAGTGAGGTACTTGGCTCGACCACCTCTATATTCGGAAGCGATTTCAATCGACTCATCTTGGAAACTGACTTGCCAGTCATGTGACGGTGGGAGGAGGAATGGAGGGGCTTGACATTGAGTGTCGATAAAGTTAAGCCGGACACCTCTCTTACAGTCTCGATTGGACTTCTTACAATTCTGACAGATAGGCGCGCCCTCGTCACACTTCAGATGTCGCTCTCTGCACGTCAGGCATCCTGTGCGCACCCTCTTAGGCTTAGTAGCAGGTGCAGCTCCAGCAGCATTGGCTGGTGTACCTTCCGACACTGGGCTGTCGCCGATGGTGTGCGAGCTGGTAGGCGACTTCTTTGAATTGGTATTTTTCATTGCGCTTGGCTTCGCCATTTGTCTACTTCTGCTCTCGTCTACATTGGTATGTGGCGGCGTCAATAGACTGACGCCCTGAGCATAGGTGGGTTGATGAGACGTCATGGGCGGAGATGGACAGCGACCGTGGGGGAAGGAAGTACCCTGCTAGCAAAAAGCTACTGAGCGGAAGCAGTCCAGTAGGATTTGCAGCTGAGGTCAGGATCGGACGCGTACGAGTGTATTGGTGGGGTGGAGGCCAGTTTGATGATCGTGATTTGTTTGTACAACTCCTCTCGTCAACGGGAGTGTGGGCTAGATTGCACCAGGAATGGTGACCTTTGGATCGCTAGGAGGTCGTCGTAAAAGGTCAGGGCAGTGTTGCGTCAAACGCTTCACTCCATCCGAGATAGAAGTCCCATGTTCGGTGGTCGTTGGATGAGGAGGATAAGTTGCGAGGCAGTGGTCCCGCCGTGGACAAGGCCACTTAGTCTGAACTTTCGCTGTGATAACAGCTGTTAGTCTAGTTGCAATGTCAAAGGCTATGAAAGTGTAGAGTCGATCAATTTGGGCCAGAAATCAAAGGACAGCCTAGAGGGAGGGTGCAGACAGGGGGTGGGGCTTGGTAGCTGGATGCAGTGCAGCAGTATTTCGTCAAGTCATTCGATCAGACAATGGAGCTTCGCTACCTCATATCATCTGGACGACGGACGGCGCCGCAACGCGCTAGATGTTGTGTGAAGCGCAGTGTGCGGCACCGTGGTCACGACATTGGCGATGTGGAATGTTTAGTCGAGATCGACGGAGCTTGGTGCTGGGAACCCGGGTCTGCACTTATGTCATACTGCCGGGGAAATGGTGGCAAGATGCAGAAGTTGAAGTGAGGAAGAGTGCAGGAGAGGGAGCGTTCTTACAAGCTGTACTTTGACGACCGAGCAGCCGAGATGGTGTTGGCAGGGAAAGGGTTGATGTTGGCATTCGTTGAAGAGAGAGATGCGACGAGAGGGAAAGAATGCACGAGGGGGAGGCTAAAGATCTGCAAAGCTCTGATCGCCAGCTAGCCTCGTCACAGGCTTCCCGCGAGTGAGGCCAGTCGCCCAGACTCCAGAAGAGTCCAGGCCCCGTTTTCTGAATTTTTACCCAAGCTTTCGTGGCACAATCGTTACAAGCAGTAGCAGACGCGATCGCTCATTAGACCCCTTGGTCGTGTCCGAGAGTTGAAAATGTCTGATCGAGAGGTACGGAGGACTGCAGGCGGAAATGAAGTCCGGTGGCTTGTTACCTCCCCCACCACATCCCGAGCCACTCCTTTAAGCTTGGCCGACCTTTTTATTGGTAGGGTCACTGCAATCGTCGGCCTGAGACATGCCTGACTCAAGTGTTGATCATATCTGTCGATATGGCTGTCCTTTGCAGAAAAGACCGTCTACATCCGAATCTGACATCCCAATGCCCTACAAGGCATGCAAAGGTCCATGACAATGAAGAAGCGAACTTAGTCGTTGACTGTGGAATTGAATTACATCATTCAAGACTTCGATCCGCTCGAATTTGTATATGTGACAGTCCAATTTCTTCTCTGTTTCTTCTTTTCGAGCATCATCGAATCGGCCCAACCACCGACTCAAAGAGCCTCCGGCATGACTCGTCCAGATCGTCACAACAAAGGCGGTCACGGAAGCCTGGCCTTTGTAATATGGGATATTCCTGCTAGGACCATGAATAAGATAGTGCTGATTCTCCCTCAGAAATCATACCCGAACATCAGTTTTGCTTCTATTGTTTGACGCCACACTTACGAGGTTCAACCTTGCTCTTTCCGTTTGCGCCGCACTTTGTGGAATGTCGAGTCCGTGCGTCCCTTTGTTGGAACCCTCAATATCCATTTGCTGCGTCCTCGAGCACTGATTCACAATAAGTGAGTGCAGCATCGTTCAGAATGCCTTTCGCCACAGACTTCGAGGGAGGTACAGCCCACGGGGCCATGTCAAACCCGTCCTATAATGCAGCCGAATACATGGAACTGGCCAATCCCATATTCAGTCTATGGCAGCAACGTAATTTTCGCAGAGAGAACCCGATAGACGGTCTTCCACCACTGCTGAGAGACACAGAGGATCCAAAGAGTATCATACATCTCATTTATGAGTGTATAAGAGCCGCGCCCCAACTTGCACCTCCCCTTCTCACTACCTCTGAAGAGTTCTTCGTAAAATAATGGCGGGCCAAGCTTGTCAATCTTCACAAATAGACCTCTGTTCGATGGAGAATTCGCCTAGAACGATGAAGATGTACAGACCTACAGAATGATGCTGGTGTCACTCTCAAACACGATGCACATATACACGGGATTCTTACTAGGCTGAATATGCACTCATGCCTACGGCTCATGTTCTTCTATGACGGACAATCGGATACCGGTGTACTTACAACTCACCGAGGAATATATTGACCGGTATGAACGAGCCGACTACGACCGTCAGGACATCCAGAAGAAGAACATGATTGTCTGTAGCCTGGCTATCACGCTCGTCCACGAACATGCACGTGCAGTATGGCAGACGCGAGGTTACGCAAGATGAGCCTCCGTGATAGGTAAGCTTGGCCCAGGGTAAATCCCCACTACAACGGTCGACTATAAGGAGTTATGCCATTCACCCAGCGATTAAGCTTGGACTGTCGTGGAAACAATATCGGTTCGTGGCTTGTTCCCCTTCGTCAATAGGCTGCGCGGGGTTCTCAGTGTGCGCGCTGCGACGGGCACTTGCTGGATGACATGGCGCTGAGCCAGCCTTCTTACAGAGAGCCTTCCCGAGGTCAGGAGAGATTGCTGGTCAGTGGTGATGAGTTGCATTGTTGATTGGCGATTTATTTGATGTTTGTTAATGTTATCCAATCATTTCGTGAGAACTCGGTCGAATACAATGAACATTTCAAGAAGCGCTTTGTACGCTGTAGCTCGGGGAGACAATGTAGACGCTGTCCTGTAGCATGGTGACAGAGCCTCGGAGAAGGTGGTAGGGCTATATACAATCTCGTCAATTCATCTTCAGCGTCATTGCAGGACATGGGGAGCGATCCAGAAGGCGAGGTTCTAAGAGCAACGAGCACGCCAAGGCGGAACACTTTTCCTGAGCCGGGATTCTCCGCGCTGCTGGTTTCGCCGCGTTCCAAAAATATGATAAATCACCGAGTCACACCAAAGATGACAAAGTAACCAGTGAAACAACCGTCTAACAACAGCGACGCCGCATCGCATCAGTCTCAAATTAACGTAGTAAGCCGTGACTGTGTCAAATCCCTTATCAACTTCTCCAAAATGAAGCCCCCAGTCCGGATAGCAATGCTCGAATGCGACACGCCCCTCCCCAAGACCGGCGCCCGCTATCATGGCTATGGCGGCGTGTTTGAAGCCCTTCTGAAAGCTGGAGCGAAAGATCTTGGTCGCCCAGATCCTCACTCCGGCTTACAGATCTCTCGATATCAAGTCGAACTCCACCCCGAAAATTATCCGGATTTACAAGACATAGACGCTATCCTCATCACTGGGTCAAGTACGATCTTATCAATCCCTTTCCACCTGCCTTCACTAATCAGTGCCAGAATACAATTCCTTCGATGACTCCCCTTGGATCAAGACACTCGTCTCATACGTAGCCAACGTCCTCGCCCAAGACCGCGTCCGCGTCATCGGGGTCTGCTTCGGTCACCAGATCGTTGGCCGGGCCATGGGCATCAAAGTTGGCAGAAATCCTGACGGCTGGGAGTCTGCCGTGCACGATATCCAATTGACAGCGAAAGGCAAGGAGATCTTCCAAAAAGACAGTCTGGTACGCTTTGTCTTTCCCTACATCCTTCCTCGCTTCTAACCAGACGCATAGAGTTTACAATTCATGCACCGAGATATCGTCTTCTACTACCCTCCTGGCGTGGAGGAGCTTGGTTCAAATTCCGTGTGCAAGGTACAAGGCATGTACGTGCCGAAGCGACTGATCACAGTACAAGGGCACCCGGAATTCGACGAGGAAATCATGACCGAAATCCTGGAAACTAGACATAAGATGGGCGTCTTTGATGACGAAACCTTTGCTAGTGCTATGAAGAGGGCTGTAAAGCCGCATGATGGCCTTGTAGTTAGCAAGGCTTTTCTGCGATTCTTGCTAGACGAATAGATGTGGTACGAGAGGGAGACAACTGTAGATTTGTACGACTCCTGCTCAAGACTTTAAAGGCGGTTTATAGAAGCGCATATGAGTATCGTGCAAAGGGATTTGTGACGAGACTAAGCAAATCGACAGCGTGACAATGGATTTGCCTCAACGGTGAAAGGGAGAACTAAATTTGTGCTTGAATAGCAGTTCTTCATAATTCCAAGCTAATCCTACATTCCTTACTAGACACCGCGGTAGACATCGTACTCAACTCTCGAATCTTTCATACCTACTAGCAAGAGCAACTTGAAAGGCTTTGAAGCGGAGCGCAGAGGTGTAAAAGGCAACGGTCACCAAGCCATCCGTCCCTGAAACTTCAACTATATTTCATTTCATTTCATTTCATAGTCCATTAAAGCGGCGGTAGTCCTTCTCTACAAATAGGGCAAACCAATCTCAATCTCATCCATCCCTCAAGACACTCACTGTGAAATATATGACGACAAGGCGTGACCATATAGTTTCTTCTCTCCAGCCAACTTGACCCCATCCCAGATCTCTCTTTGCCGTTGGCTTTTGAGACCACAGGTACGTCAATCTCATTCATACAAATAGCACAATCCAAGACCTTCCGATCACTGCTTCGACCGTTCTCCTTCGTGCTTGAATCTTTGTCCTTGCCCTTATCCTTGGCTTGTGAGGCCGATGCAACGAAACCTATCGGTAGAGTAGCTCCTGCTTCAACATCGTCCTCGTCATCCTGAAGCAATGGATGGTAGTCATAGGCTGGTGGACACCAACTTTCCTTAACAAACAGCCGTGGGCCAAGAAATTGCTGGCTGGCCAACGCTAAGACTTGAAACCAAACCCAGCCGACAAGAACGTATGCGGCCGTCCAGTCAACGTCAATAGAGAGGGTATTATTCTTCTTAGTGTAGCAATACACTATCGGCGTCAAGCGAAGAGTGCTGATACCAATCACATACTCCCATCTGAGTGCCTGCCGGCAGTTGCGCATAATGTTTCGGTAGATTTGTGGAACCCAGAAAGATAGATATGCGAAGCAAAGAATATCGACATAAGCCGAGCGAAGAGCTCGAGGCCACGAGAATGCCCAGAGTGAAAAGAACATCAAAACTATTAGGGTGAAGTAGAACCTGGTGTAAATAGCGGAGAATTCCAATCCCCGGCTACGCTGTGCAGGCGTCGTAGGATTTGCTTGCTGGGCTCTCTGCTCGTCTTCTGCTTCGGCAGCATCTAAGTCTTGGTCTGGTGGTAGAATGATGGGTATCCCACCACTATCAACCGGACGTGGAGCGGTGACAGGCAAGGGCAGACCGGGAACAAAGCCTGATGAGGTGTCGACTACCGGCCGAGTATTAGCCCCTGCCGGCGTGTAGTTTGACGGTGGAGCTGCCGTGGCGGCCCTCTGCTCCCTCTCTCGTTCACGCTGTCTTGGATCACCAACTTGCACGGTCCAGATGTCAAAGATGAACTTCATCTCAAAGAATGCTACATTCAACAAGCATACGAACGAGGCCGCCATAACCATAAGTGACGCAGAGTCGTTGATTATGAGGAAACCGATAAAGCCCGAGATGGTCAGGCCATCCCCATAAGCCATAATACCTATGCTCTGATATGCTATCCGGCTTCGGGTGGAAGGCGTAGAAGCTTCATCCATTTGTCTCTTCAGCAGAGCCAGCTGCATGCCGAGCACGATGGTGAAAGCCACGACTAGCCTTCTAATCAGCGTCCAGTAGACTTCACTCTTCGGGCCAGACAGGTGGTAGCTACCACCAGAACTTTCACTCTCCAAAACGAATCCGCAGTCCGGCGAGTAGAGGACGGCAGAGAATGTCATTGGAGGTGGTTGCGGAAGTGATGCTCCATCTGGGTAGCGAAGTTCTTTCTCAATCTGGGTTATCAGTTCATGAGCCTGATCGGAGTTCAATTTTGGGTTGGCGAAATTGATTGGATGCTGCTGAAGGTAGACAATATATTCACAACTGGGGATAGGGAAAAGAGGTGCATCCGCGTTGTTAGATGACGAACTGAACGGCACGGTGGTCTCTTTATTCCGCTCCCACCTAGACACAGTCTCTGCCAAGGTGGTGTTGAGGAGATTCCGTGAGAGTCTGTAGTCTGCTTCCGATAACGCGAAGCTGGGGACGGAGAAAATACCGTCAAATTTCTCGCTCGTCGTTGTCAAGATAATAGACCCTGTCGGCAAGAAATGGACTCCATAAAGTTTCATCTCCCAACCACTTCCGGGAGAAGAGTCGGTGTAGATTGCAACATCGGCGGAAATCCTTCTAACCATTCTCTGAGTCCCAGCTTCATTCTCCTCAGCAATTTCGTTAGGTCGAATGCCCTCAAGCAGGCGCAATCGAATCTCCCCTTCGGATTCCGTGACATTCCGTTGGAATTCGTCCGTCACGTAGGTGTTGCTCAGCCCAAGTGCAGTAAAGTTGACTTTTGAGTGAGCCTTTGGCAGTGGCCGACGCAAGAACTTGCCACGAACATCACCGCTAACATTGTGATACAGAGGTAGCGACTCCTGCGCTACTGATTCATAGGCAGATGGTGCTCCTTCTTCCAGATCCTTCTGCGTTACTCCTCCCGTTTTTGCAAAGAGCTGCAGGAGCTGAATCCGCGCAGCTTTCTGCGCCACAGGCAACAAACGCCAGTTGAAGCCATCATCTTCTCTCAGGCCTGTGGAATTCAACCATCGGTTCTCAGTGGCGTCAAGGTCGCCATATGAGGCATTTTGCAACGTGCTCAAAGCCTGCTGCAATCCTTCGATCCGTCGGCCAAGCTCTTTCTGCTGACTTGGACTTGGTTGTTTGGTATCCGGTGACACGAAAAGGAAAAAGAAAACCACAATCAGTAGCACTAGGCGTGGCCCTTCCATACACCTGAAGCTTGCCTTCTAGCAGAACATCGGTGCTGGTGACGCTGTTGTGATTGAGAATCAGACTCGTAAGACGTGGTCGTCATCTTTCGAAGTTTGGAGCCGCTCGTGGCTGAGCCAATCGGAGTCACCATACCTCCGCAATTTGTTTCAGGGGAGCAACCGAGCACTCGAACAGCCTACATTATTCTCCTAAAGGTGCAGGATCCGTTCTTCAGTCGTGCTGGCACGACATGGCGGCCTCTTCGATGCCCATTCCTGTTCCTCCGCGGACTCCTACTCCACCAATGGACGAACAGCTTAACAATGGTCTGGGACTGGAGGGTGTCGCGAGTGCAACGCCCCCAAGAGTTACATACAATCGCAACAACCTCTCTCCAAACAAACCAGACCATCCTGCCGGCTATCTTGGTGGTGGAATGTCAGCCCCTTTGACCTCATCGAATTTCGATACCTTCTACACTCCATTAACTTCAAACAACCGAGGAGGCTCCCAGAGTGCTCGCAGCGATGATGGGTCAGGCCCATTTAACTTTGAGCCCACGGCCCTGGCAAAATCTCCCGTGGCGAAATCTGTTCGTTATCTCCCTGGCTTTTTCTTGAGACCCCCCGGTGGAGCACAGAAAGATAGCTGACCTCCTGAACCAGAACATTGGCCAGAGGCGTGGTCATAAGTACAAGCATAGCAGCGTATCGCATCAGATCTTTCAAGAACCTCCACAACGTGCTCCGCAAACCCTACCCAACTCTCTTCCGATCCCTACACTTGCAGAATGGCGTGACAGCATGACAGTCAATCAACAGTTAAGGTTTTGGTGGAGCATATGCCATATGATGATTGCTGCATACACGGCTTGGAGCGCTCAAGGCTCTACAGCAATGCAAGCGTTGTCACATCTCATATTCTACGACTCACTCGGTGCATTGATTTGTGTTGCAGTCGAGACACTCAGCAACTTCGATGTTTGGGGGCGATCTAGCATCCGTCATCCCTTTGGTCTACAACGAGTGGAGGTAATTGCAGGCTTCGCTTTGTCTGTGCTTCTGATTTTCACGGGCTTCGACCTTTTGTCACACAATGCGAAACATGCACTAGAAGGAATCGGACATACCCCACATCAGACACATAAGCACGAACGAGTGTCGGCAGGGACCGTCGACTTCACAGCTGTCTTGGCTCTTGGTTCAACACTCATATCAGCAGTGGTGTTGAAAAACCATGCCCGAATTGGCAAAGCAATGCGCTTCGCAGCAATGGAGAACTTGCCTTGGGTCTTGAACAACCCATGTCACTTCCTTACTTTATCGTGCTCAAGCGCGTTGCTTCTTCTGCCCCTTCTATCCCTCGACGCGTACACATGGATTGACAAAGTCTTGTCGCTTACAATTGCGCTATCTATGTGCTTCCTCGGCGTCAATCTCGGCAGAAACGTCGGCTCAATGTTGCTCATGTCGTATCCTGGAAAGGGCGTACCGGAGGTTATTCGAGATATCGAGACAGATCCAGCTGTACTGGCTATTGAGGAAGCCAAGTTTTGGCAAGCACACTACGGTTTGGGCATGGCTAACCTCAAATTACGTGTGGCAGAGCCGGAGGAGAGTCTCTTAAAGCTACGAGAACGGCTGACAAGTCTTGTTCGAAATCGACTAAGTGGCGGCTATGGCAGTGGTGGTCAGAGATGGGAAGTATCTGTGCAATTCAACCAGAACTAGGTAGCTGAATGGTCAACACGAATGCTGCGAGTATCGAAGTGAATGACGTTTCCGAGACCCTACAATCCTATTCAATACCCAATGAAGCTATCGGCTGCCTGGTTCAAGTGGTTGCCTAACTCGTCGTTAGAGGCCCACAGCGCCCTCCCCGTTCTGTATGCATTGGCTCCATGTTGTGCGAACCAAGACTAGAAATCACATCTGTTCAGAGCCACTCGCAGCCTTCTTGTGATTGAATATTTTCCTGGTCCAGTGCAGCGATCTCACCCGCTGGTTCAGCTGTTTGCCCCAAGTGTAGGCAATTTTTCGCCTCTAATGTTGGTATGGAGATATATCGATTGTGCTCTTCTGGCTTTGGTCAACCTTAACCGTTTCTCTGTCAACATCATTGCATTACAGGCACACATCATACTGTTCCCGAAGTAGAGACGGCTCTGTTATACTCATCTTATCGTTGGCATAGATCCAGGTCAGGAGCTGTTGCACTTTGTGGGCTTGAAGGAAGGAGAGTCAGCGTCCAACGATGAACGTGGTCTTGGTGCCATGGCCTTACACGAGAAGGCTAGCATCCTCCTTGTTATGTGCTTGTCCCGATGGTCGCTAAATCTCAGAAAGTGTGGAAGTGGTAGAGTGTTGTGTGTAATATCATTCTTTCTCAAAATTATCATAGTCCTCCTTGCTCATCAAGCAGTCAAGCTCTTTTATATCTGTGAGCTCGATT
>Ga0335072_10003480_pt1 | contig 23728 bp, 19 predicted proteins | sample Lox_Sample_21_FD_206725 | JGI IMG/M metagenome (GOLD analysis project Ga0335072, IMG submission 206725) | Soil microbial communities from Loxahatchee National Wildlife Refuge, Florida, United States - Lox_Sample_2.1 | ecosystem: Environmental > Terrestrial > Soil > Wetlands | place: USA... | reverse complement strand
GCAGTTTCTCAGTGGAGCGGCGACATCGATCGCGGCACACGGCAGTAATGCCAGCGGCATCGCCTTCTGGGCGCATGTCGGCGGATTCATTGCCGGAGTCTTGCTGATCAAGCTCTTCCCTGCGCGCACGCGACGATATCACTATGGGCTGTAAGCGCGCTCTTCGCGGTTCGCCTTTCGCTCTTCGCCAGATGTCTTTATTTACAGCTCGGACCTAGACTCCTTTCGCCGCAAAGCAATCGTGATCAGATGCTTCTAAGCCGAGCTAAGAGCCCCCGCTCGTACCCGCGTCTGGCGAACAGCGAATAGCGAAGCGCGTCAATTCACACTGCGCCGAGAATCGGCGTCAGCAGAATCTCTGACAGGTTGGCTTCGGGTGGAAGCAGCACGGCGTAGAGCACGGCCTGCGCGATGCTTTCGGCTTTGATCATATGATCGCGCGGAACTTCGCCGTTGGGCACGATCTGCTGCCAGATGTCGGTGTCGGTTGCGCCGGGCATGAGAGCGGTGACGCGAATCCCACGCGGCATCAATTCCGCGCGCAGCGAAAGCGTGAAGCCAAGCGCGCCGGCCTTCGCTGCGGTATAGCCGTAGTAGTTCGGAAAGATCTGCTTCGCCGCGGCGGATAAAGTGTTGACGATGGTTGCTCCGCGACTCATTAGCGGCAGTGCGGCGCGCGTCACCAGATAAAGGCCAGTGAGATTGGTGTCGATCTGAGCACGCCACATCTCCAGCGTGGTTTGTTCGAGTGGCGTTGGCGGCTGGCTGATGCCGGCATTGCTGACGAGCACATCGAGCTTGCCGAAGCGCTCGCGAACCGTCCGAAAGAGTGCGTCGATCGATTGCGGATCGCGGACGTCACAGACGACGGGAAGAATCTTGGACTGCGTCGCCTCGCGGGTGATTTGTTCGGCGCTGCGCTTGAGCACTGCCTCGTTGCGCCCGGTGATAACGACGTTGCAGTCTTCGGCGGCGAGGGCTCGCGCAATGGCAAAGCCGATTCCTTTGCTGCCGCCGGTGACAACGGCAACTTGTCCGGCGAGTCGTTTCACGATCAGACCCCGTTCGCGTTCCTGGCGTGAATGAGCGAGAGAAACTCCTCGCGCGTCTGCGGCGCGCGAAAGGCGCCGAGCATGGACGAGGTCACGGTTGCCGAATGCTGTTTCTCGACCCCGCGCATCATCATGCAAAGGTGACGCGCCTCGACGACAACACCGACGCCGAGTGGCTGCAGCACCTTCTGAATTGTTTCGGCGATCTGCACGGTCAGCCGCTCCTGCACCTGCAGGCGGCGGGCGAAGACTTCAACTAGGCGCGCTACTTTGCTGAGGCCAATCACGCGGCCTTTGGGAATGTAGGCGATGTGCACCTTGCCGAAGAACGGCAGCACGTGGTGCTCGCAGAGGCTGAACATCTCGATATCTTTGACGATGACCATCTCGTCATAGTCGACGTCGAAGAGCGCGCCGCGGATGATGCCTTCCGGATCCTCGCGATAGCCTTTGGTCAAATCGCGCAGGGCCTTCGCATAGCGCTCGGGAGTTTGCAGCAGTCCGTTGCGCTCGGGCTGCTCACCGAGGCGAACCAGGATCTCGCGCGCCAGTTCTTCAAAACTGGCGCTGGTCAGGCTGGGAGTTTCGATCGTTTCTTTCATCGTAGCAACTACCAATCAGCAGTTGGCACCTAGCTTAAACCCGACCGCACGCGAAGCCGGCGAAAGATAGCAATCAGCTTTGAGCTATGAGCCATCAGCCTGTGCGTGGGCTATTCCCGCTGTACTCGAAGCTGTTCATCGCTGTCTCTTCGAGCCTTACTTTTTCTAGATGAGCAGCGCTGAAGTTTTGCTTCAGAATGTCGAAGATGACGACGATCAGGTTCTCGGTGGTCGGCACGGAATCCTGAAATTCGGAGCACAAGTTCAGATTGACGTGGTCGAAGTGGTCCAGTATCTCGCGGCGTACCGCGTCATCCAGATCGACCAGATTGCAAACCATTCCCGTGCCTGGATTGACCTGCCCGCTGACCGTGATTTCGAGGGCATAGTTGTGGCCGTGTCCGTGCGGGTTGTTGCACTTGCCGTAGACGGCGCGGTTCTCCGAGTCGCTGAGGTCGCCGCAATGCAGGCGATGCGAAGCCGAGAAAATGTATCGCCGCGTGAGATGCGCCTTCATGCTTCTCCGTAGAAATCGACGAACAGGTCGGGCAATTCGTAGACGCGCACGCGATGCAGCTTCGCCATGTTCAGCTGACGTTCGAGGCGATTCCAGATCGCGATGGCAAGGTTTTCGGTCGTGGGAATCTGGGTGGCGAACTCGGCAACTTCCTTGTTGAGGTGCCGATGGTCGAGCGCGTCCATGACCTCGCGGTTCAAGATCTCCTTTAACTCTTTCAGGTCGACGACGAAGCCCGTCTTCGGATCGACTTCTCCCTTCACGGTGACTTCGAGCGTGTAGTTATGGCCATGCCCATTGAGGTTGGCGCACTTGCCGAAGATGCGCTGATTCTCTTCCTCCGTGAAATCCGGATTGTGGTAATAGTGCGACGCGGAGAATTCACATTTACGAGTTAGGTAGACCATAGCTTTCGGCTATTACGAATTCTCCATCCGGGATAGCGGGCGATATTGCCGACCCTTCCAACGCACCGACCCGCGTCTGTGTGAGATGTCGGAGCTCAATAAAAGTATCGCAAAAAGGGGCAAGCCAAAGATAGCCAGCAGATTCGACGGCCAGCCGAAGTGGGCGCGGCGAATGCGCTGAAGGAACGAAGCCCAGAACAAAATGGCAAATCCTGCGCCGATCGTCGCCGACGCTGTTTCGCCAATCGACACTTTCCAGATGGCAAGAGCCACACAGCCTGCAATTGCCAGAAATTCAAGAAAGCGGCTAACAGCCAGCCTGCGTGGATGTGGAAATAGCAGCGCCAGGTTCTTGGTCCAGCCTTCCCATATTGCCGAGAAGCTGCGATACATGCGCGTGGCGACGACATCCGACCAGCGAAACTGCAACTTATATCCCGCTTGCTTGGTGCGCTTTGCCAGTTCGACATCTTCCAGAATCGCTGTGGCGACGGCCGCGTGTCCGCCAATGGCGTCGTACGCGTCGCGGCGAATCAGCAGATATTGTCCGTTAGCAGCAGCGGCGGGCGAGTTCGGGTCGCTCACGTCTGAGGGACGATAGGTCGCCGCCAGCTCGGCGAAGATCACCGGCATCAGCGCGCGCTCGGCGAAGCTGTGCACTTCCTGCTTCGGTGAATACGACAGCAATGCCGCGCCGCAGGCCATCGCTTCCTGTAAGCCCGTGGATATCGAGTTGGGTCGATGAACCGTATCGGCGTCCGTGAACAGCAGCCACGTCCCTTTCGCAGTTTTAGCGCCGCTCCACGCTGCATTGCACTTGCCGCTCCAGGCGGACGGCAATGGGTCGGCGCTGATTACGCGGACGGGGGAGCTTTCGGCGATCGCACGCGTCTGGTCGTTGGAGTGATCGTCGACGACGATGATCTCGTGCGCTATGCCGGATTGTTCAACGAGGCTGCGCAGGCAGGCGAAAAGGCAAGCTTCTTCGTTACGCGCGGGAACAACGACCGAGACCTCGTAATGGAATTCAGAGTTCACGAAATCGCCACGAAAATGCGGCTTTGGTTGTAGCAGGAGCGTCCAAATCGGCAAGCCTGATCCATTATTATAAGGGAGTGAAGCGTTTTGCCCTGGTCACTGCAATTGTTTCGCTCGTCTGGATCGCCGCTTGCAATAGCAATCATCCGCCCCGGATCGGCAGCGCCGCTCCCGCCTTCACGATCAGCGACGCGCAGCGCACGGTCACGTTGAGCCAGTTTCGCGGCAAGCCGCTGGTGCTGAATTTCTGGGCATCATGGTGCGGGCCGTGCATCGAAGAAACCCCGGCGCTGATTGAGTTGCACGACGAACTTGGCAGCCAGGTGGCATTTGTCGGCATCAGCGAAGACGACGACAACAACGCGTATGAAGATTTCGTTCGCAAGTACAACGTGAACTTCATCACGGTGCGCGATAACAAGCGGACCAACGAGGTCTACGGCACCTTCAAGTTTCCGGAGACGTACATCATCGACCGCAACGGCAAGATCGTGCGTAAGTTTATCGGCGCAACCGATTGGACGGCTCCCGACATTGTGAATTATCTGAAGAGGATGTAAGCGGAATTTTTCGCGGCGCCAATTGGCCTCCGCAAATCCCTGCCCGAAGGAAGAAAGCCCGCCTCTTGCGAAGCGGGCTTTCCTCGTTGGCGGTATCGCTTACTTGCCGCTCAAGCTGTATGGGGCTCCAACACCGGTGCAGAAATCCCATCCGGTGGTTGCGCTGTGCGTGCCGCAACTGCCGGAGGTGATATCGGTGAAGTACGAGCCGTTGCCGAGACCACCGTAGATAAGTGTGTTCTCGGCATTGCTGCTGGTCTCAAAGTGACCGGCGTTGTTAACGATTCCGGCCAGCGAGGGCGAGGCAACGCTGGTGCCGTAAACCTCAAGCCACCCACCGTAGCAGTTGGAGTTGTAGACCGCGACCGGTGAGCCGCCGCTGGAATCGAACGACAGATCGGGCGTGCCGCGCTTGCTGCCCACGATGCTCTCGATGGCATTCTGGAAGGAAGGACGCGATTCGTACTTGCTGGCGCCGCCGCCACCATCGCTCCAAGCCGTCTGATTGGTGTAGTTGCCGCCGCTGCGGTTCACCTGCGTGCCGCCGGCGGAGACGACGTCGACCGAGGAGCTGGGATAGATCACGCCCGGCGAGTCCCCGGCCGAGGCGAAGTACACGACGCCCGACTGCGTAAAGTAGTGGTCGGAACCGGTCTCGCTGGAGGTCTCACTGCCGCCCCAGCTCATAGAGACTTCGCCCTTGCCACCGTGCGAAGAGATGTAGGAGTTGGCGGCCGTGACCGCCTGATAGAGCGCGCTGTTGCTGGCCGATGAAGCTTCCATCAGCACGATTGCGGCATTGGGTGCCATGGCGTGCGCCCACTCGATGTCCAGCGATTCTTCACCCTGCCATCCCGAGCTGCAGCCGTTGGAGGGCTTGCGTCCGCTGGCGTACTGAACCGTGATGTTCGGCGCGGGCAAGCCGAAGGTGCTGGAGAATGTCGACAGATCGGCTGCTGCGGTGGGATAGTCGTAAGCATCGACGATCACGATGACGCCGCTGCCGCCGGTCGGGACTTCGGTGGTGCCATTAATCGGGCAGCCGGAAATCGGGTTGGCCACGACATCGTAGACACAACCCAGCGACGCTGGTGTCTCGCCCGCCGGCTGCGACGCCGGAATGATCGAGCCGGTTGGCGCATAGAAGATGTAGTTGGTGTGCATGTTGACGCCGACATCCCAGGGATGCTCGATGCTGGAGTACGGAACGATGCCCACTCCGCTGCGCTCCTGGGCGCTCAGCAATGCGCCGCAGCTTAGTAAAGCCATCGCGGCAACCATGGCGCAAATCATGGTGAAGGCCGACCGCCGTGCAGGTTCAGTTCTCATAAACAATGCTCTCCTGATCTCCTGTTTGGAATTCGGTTGAGGTTGAACAGCTCGCACGTTCCTCCAGCGCATGAGCATGGAAGCTGTGAGGCTGTCGCTGTTGGCTATTTCTGGCGAGACGAAGCCAGCTCAGGGCGCACCAATTGTGCTCTGATTTCCGGCATAGGCAGGGAGCTCAGAGTGACGGGAGTATACGTTAGCTTTGGCGAACCGCCTAGACTCGAAAGTGCCAATTCTGAAGAGATAGCAGAGTTGCTGGCGGTGCTGGATGTGGGGTTATGTTACCGCGGGCGAAGGTAACCCAGGGCGCGCAGGCGGTCAAACGTGGAAGCCATTGCGTGTTTTAACACACAGTAACGTTTCGCCAGTAAATTTCGATCCTATAGCGCGGTGAGTGCATCAAAAGCGAAGCGTCGTAGTGCGGAACAGAAGTGCACCGCGACCGGCGTTTCGAATCCTCGTTTTGGAGAACACTATGGCAACCACCGCAACCGCGCCCGCTGGAACTGCTTCACATGGGGCGATCGGGCCCGTCGTACTGTTAGGGAGATTTCTGTTTGTCCTGATCTTCCTGATGTCGGGGCCGGGTAATTTCACTAGCTCAACGATTGCCTATGCCGCCCACCAGGGCGTGCCGATGGCTTCGCTTGCCGTTCCCTTCTCCGGCCTGTTGGCGATCGCGGGCGGGCTGATGGTCCTGCTCGGCTTTCGCGCCAAGATCGGAGCGTGGCTGATCGTGCTCTTCCTGGTGGGCGTCACGCCCATGATGCATAACTTTTGGGCGGTCACGGATCCCATGATGCGGCAGATGCAGTTCATCAGCTTCATGAAGAATGTGTCGATGTGCGGCGCGGCGCTGATCATTACGCAACTGGGCGCGGGGCCGTGGAGTCTGGACGCCAGGCGGAAGTAACCGGACAGATTGTCAGTCCGACTGATTACTCGCGGATGGCCCGTCGAACGACAGGCGGAAATTTAGAAGATGTTGGGATCCGTCTTCGCTGAACGGAAGGATTACCGCTTTCGGGGTGAGATACGCGGCATTGGCGCGCATGAAGTCGGCGGCAAGTTTGGGATTTGCGACCTGCCCCTGGTATTGCTTCCACGATTCGAGCAGCTTCGCGCCGGCGCCTTGCACCGGCTCGACGCCGTCCAGCACGAGCACTCCCACGCGATACACCGCGCCTTCGTCAACATCAATTTTGACGCTCACGGTTGCAGAAGTGTCATCAGGCTCGATATCCGGCATCGGTGTGCAGTTAACGTAGCCCCTCGTGGCGTAGAGTTGGCGCAGCTTCTGCAGGCCCGTGCGGATAGCTTCACTATCGAAGGCAGCGCCGTCGCTGATTGCGAAGGATTGGCGTAGATCCCGCTCCGGAAAAGCGAATTGGGGCTGGTTGCTCGTGAAGCTAATTTGCTTTAGTCGATATCGAGAGCCTGCTTGGACCTGGTAGGTCATATCGATAACTTCTTCACCCGACTTACTGCTAACGACGATGATATCCGGAGCAGGCGCGTACGCTCCAAGAAACCCGCGCTGGACGAGAGCCGACCGCAGACGATCAGGAATTCCATTGATCGTGCTATCGGTGTACGTCTGTTTCTTGATATCGCGGGCAATCTGTTGCTGGTGCACTTGGGAGATGCCGGTCAGACCGTTCAGCGTGAGGTGCCGCACCTTAATGATCGGGAGAGGAGTTTGAGCTTGCGCTGGCGCCATGAGAAGCAGCAACGGAAGGACAGACGTGAGGGCCAGGTTTCGCATGACGGCCTGAAAGGAAATTATAGATCGACTTTCAATGCCGAAATTTCTCCGATGGCCGTAGCGGGTTGCCGTTGGCTGCGGGCCGCTTTGCGAAAATCGCACAAACTGCGATACTTAGAAACTAAAGCTGCGAATTCTTCCCTGCCTTCATCTATCAGTCTGATCGTTATCGGGTTGCAGGGAGATTTGTATCAGGGCACGACTTTTAGTCGTGCCGGTAGCGGCAGCTTAGGCGGCGGCTTCAGCTGCTGAGGCAGGGGCTGAAGCCCCCAAAATGACAGACACTCATCGGCACGACTGAAGTCGTGACCCGATACGAGGCAGGACTTAAACCAGGACGATTTCGGCACAGCTGAAGCTGCGCTCCTTCAAATGAGCAACTACTTAAAAGCGGTGCAGGAGCGCGTCGTCATCTATGACGGCGCGATGGGCACCAGTGTCCAGGCCCGTAATCTTCCGCTCGACGATTTCTGGGGCAAGGATGGGTACAACGATATCCTTGTGCTCAGTCGTCCCGACGTGGTGAAGGACATTCACGCGGCGTACTTCAACGCTGGCGCTGACGTGGTCGAGACCAACACTTTCAGCTCGACGCGGATTGTGATGGCCGAGTACGACATGGCTGACCGCGTACACGAGGTGAACGTCGCCGCGGCGAAGCTGGCGCGCGAGGTGGCATCGAGTTTCTCCTCGGTCGCTCGCCCTCGTTTCGTTGCCGGCTCCATGGGCCCGACGACCAAGCTGCCATCGCTGGGCCACATCAGCCTCGACGACATGGCTGCGGCCTATACCGAACAGGCGGTCGCGCTTATCGAAGGCGGCGTCGATGTGCTGTTGCTGGAAACCTGCCAGGACATCCTGCAAGCGAAAGCCGGACTGGTCGGGATCTTCGACGCGCTGAAGAAGACCGGCAAGAACGTTCCGGTGCAGGTGCAGGTCACGCTGGAAGCGACCGGAACGATGCTGCTCGGCACCGAAATCGGCGCGGCGCTCACTACGCTGGAGATGTTCGATGTTGCCGTCATTGGCATGAACTGCGCCACCGGCCCGAAAGAGATGAACGACGGCGTGCGCTATCTGGGCGCGAACTCGCCGCGACCTGTTTCTGTCTTGCCAAACGCCGGTCTGCCGCAGAACGTCGGCGGCCATGCGGTGTATGCTCTGCAACCGCAGGAACTGGCTGACTATCACAAGCAATTCATCACCGAATACGGTGTGCGCATTGTCGGTGGATGCTGTGGTACGACCTACGAGCATATCAAGGCCGTCGCCGACACCTGCGCGAATCTTGAGCCGGCCAAGCGCAACGTAAAACCCGTTGCCGCGGCCGCCAGCGCGTATTCGATGGTGCCGCTCGACCTCGACCCCAAGCCGCTGATCGTGGCCGAGGAGATGAACACCACCACGCGCGTCGAGCACTTCAAGAACATGGTGCGCGCGCAGGATTACGACGGCATCCTCACGCTGGCCAAGAAGCTGGTAAACGAGGGCTCGCACATGCTGGACCTTTGTTGCGCCATCGTGGGCGAAGACGAGAAGGGCTATATCTCGGGCATCCTGGAGAAGATTGCGACGCGCGTGCCCGCGCCCATCACCGTCGATTCGACCGAGGCCGACGTGATCGAAGAGGCGTTGAAGCGCATCCCGGGCAAAGCCATCATCAATTCGATCAATCTGGAGGACGGCGAGAAGCGCACGTCGAAAGTTCTGCCGATGGCGAAGCGTTACGGCGCGGCGGTAATCGCGCTAACCATCGACGAAGACGGCATGGCCCTGACCTGGCAGAAGAAGCTGGCCATCGCCAAGCGCATCTTCGACCTGGCGGTGAACAAGTACGGCATTCGCCCGTGCGACCTGATCTTCGACGCGCTCACGCTGCCCATCTCGACCGGCCAGGAAGACTATCGCACCGCCGGGATCGAGACGCTGAAGGCGGTGAAGGCCATCAAGCAGGAGCTGCCCGAGGTGAAGACCATCCTCGGCGTCTCCAACATTTCGTTCGGGCTGAACGTCTATTCGCGGCGCATCCTGAACAGCGTTTTCATGCACGAAGCGGTTGACCATGGCCTTGACATGGCCATAGTTAACTATAGCAAAATCTATCCGTTATACAAGATTCCTGAAGCGGAAGTTGACCTTGCCCACAAGCTGATTTTCTTTGACCAGTCGAACGGCGATCCGCTCCAGGTATACATGGCGCACTTCGCCGGGACCAAGGGCAAGGAAGAAAAGACAACCGCGCATGTCGATACGCTGTCGGTCGAGGACAAGCTGAAGTGGGCAATCATCAACGGCGAAAAGTCGGTCGGCGACGGTGCCAATAAGAAGTCTCTGGGCGAAATTCTGGAAGAAGCGCTCGCGACCTATTCGCCGCTCGACCTGATCAACAATGTGCTGCTCGATGGCATGAGGACGGTCGGCGATCTGTTTGGCGCGCGCAAAATGCAGCTGCCGTCGGTGCTGGACTCGGCCGGTGTGATGAAGGCCGCGGTCGCCTATCTCGAGCCGAAGATGGAAAAGACCGAAGGCTCGCAGAAAGGGACGATTGTGCTCGCGACCGTGAAGGGCGACGTGCACGACATCGGCAAGAACCTGGTGGACATCATCCTCAGCAACAACGGATATCGCGTGGTGAACCTCGGCATCAAGCAGCCGTCGGACGCGATCATCAAGGCGGCGCTGGAGCAGAAAGCCGACGCGATCGGGTTAAGCGGCCTGCTGGTGAAGTCGACGCTGGAGATGAAGTACGTGGTGCAGGACCTGCATCATCAGAAGCTGGAGTTCCCGGTCATCTGCGGCGGCGCGGCGCTTACGCGCAAGTACGTGGAGGACGATCTGCGGCGCGAGTACAACGGCGGCATCTTCTATGCGGATGACGCCTTCGCCGGGCTGCACCTGATGGAAGACTTGTCGTCGCCGAATGGCGAGCGCGAGAAGCGCATCGCCGAGGGCCGCGTGGTGAAAGAGTTCGCGCGCGCGGCAGCAGCGGGCGTCGCAGATGCTGACGCTCCTACTTCGCCCAGCATCGAAATTCCGCCCGCACCGGATATTCCCTACCCTCCGTTCTGGGGCGTGAAGGTGCTGAAGCCGGAAGACTTCGATCTGCGCGAGATCTTCCAGTACATCAACGAGACGGCGCTGTTCAAGAACCAGTGGCAGCTGAAGACGGCGTCACAGGAGGATTACGGGCGGCTGGTGGAGACGAAGTACCGGCCGATCCTGAAACAGCTGCAGGAGGAAGTGATCGCCGCCGGCTGGTTCGAGCCTAAGGTCGTCTACGGCTACTTCGGCGCACAAAGCGAGGGCAACGACCTCATCGTCTACAAACTGCAGCCGGACTGGGACGAGGACGAGACTCTGCCGCTGGAGAGTTTGCGCTTCACCTTCCCGCGCCAGCGCGAGGGACGTAGGCTGTGCATCTCCGATTTCTTCCTGCCACGGCGCCGCGGCCGCATGGACGTGCTTGCGATGTCGTGCGTCACCATCGGCGACAAGGCGTCGCACGAGACGCAGAAACTATTCGAGGCGGGCGAGTACACCAAGTATCTCTACCTGCACGGGCTGAGCGTGGAGACGGCCGAGGCCTTAGCCGAGTTCTCGCACAAGCGGATTCGCGAAGAGATGGGCATAGCCGGCGCTGATTCGCAGCACATCCGCGATCTCTTCCATCAGAAATATCGCGGATCGAGGTATTCGTTCGGCTATCCGGCATGTCCAAATCTGGAGGACCAGACCAAGCTGTTCGCGCTGCTGCATCCCGACAAGACGATCGGAGTAAAGCTGACGAGCACGTTTTTGCTGGAGCCGGAGCAGAGTACGTCCGCGCTGATCGTGCACCACCCCAACGCGAAGTATTTTGTGGTGTGACAAGCGGCGCAATTGCGACGAACCCTTCAGCCACGTCCATCATCTCTCTAGCTGATGTCGAAGACTGCCAAACTTGTCCAAATCTTCCTGTTGGCGACGATTGTCGCTGCCGGCATTCGCCTGTATCTCGTCTATCGCGAGCGCCACGAGCCGCTGAGCGCTGGTAAGAAGACCGAAGTTGCCCTCGATCCCGACTACTACGTCACGCCGAAGAAGCTGCATCCGCAGGACCTGCAGGACGCGCAGGAGCTCACCAAGCAGCCGGTCTGGGTAAAGATCGGGTACGGTACCACGTACTATTCCTACTCCGGCCACACCGATTTCGACCACCCGGCAGGAACTCTCGGGCCGCTGGAGAAGCTCGATATTCAGAATGTGGTGCTCGATCGCACGCCTGGTTCAGCCACGCAGAAGCAGGTGATGGCCGTTTTCGAGAAGGATGGCAAGCGCTTCGCCTTCCCTATCGGGGTTGAGGAGAACGGCGACTACCGGATCTATAGCGACGAGATGCTGTTCATCCAGGACCCGCATGAACTCTACAACCATTGGCCTGCGTCGGTGTGGAAGGAGGTGGACAATCACCAGGTAAGGCTCGGCATGAGCGAACTGCAGGCCACCTTTGCTATCGGCCTCGGATCTCCCGAGGGCAGCGGCTTGGGAAACCCGCGCATGGTCAACTTTCCTAATAACGGCCATCCGCTCGAGATCACCTTTACCAACGGTAAAGCTTCTAACATCCACCCCGGCTCGTAAAGCTGCTTCTCTCCCCGTGCAGGGCCAAACGCAATTCTGGCCCCTCAAAGCGCCGGGTTCCGTAACTCTGCCGCTGGCTCTCCGAGCTGTGGACCCCTGCGGGGGAATACATCGTAATGCGATATTTCAGCATCCGTAAGAGTAGAAATCAAAAATCCACAGGGAGGAGTAAAGGTTATGTCAGACAGGGGAGTGGGCATTCAAACCACTTATTACGGCCCGGGCACGCGTTGGGGCGCGATCTGGGGAGGCGTCTTCACCTTCGCGGCGATCTGGGGAGTTTTCGAAACCCTGGGCGTCGCCATTTTTCCTAATAGTCCTGCCGGAATGTCAACCGGCCTGCAGATCTGGACGGTGATCCTGACGATTATCGCCATGTACGTTGCCGGGCTGGAAACCGGCCGCCTGGCGCAGATTGCCAACCGCCACGATGGACTGGTGCACGGCATCATGATGTTTGGTCTGTCGGCAGTGAGTGCGGTGGTTCTGCTCGCGATCGCTACTGCGACGCTGACCGCCGGAAATCCGACGCACGCGCTTTATTTGTCGACAGGGAGCCAGTGGGGCCTGTTCTGCGCGTTCTTCCTCGGTTGGTTGGCTGCTATGGGCGGCGCGTCGACGGGAGTAGCGCGGCGCGCGATGGGAACGACCATAACCCAGCGCGAGCCAGTTCCGATGCGTCCGGCAGCGTAAGCTTGACCAGATTCCAACCGCGACTGCTCGACAGTTTCGGTTGGAACCTGGCAGCTGCTGTAACTTCGGTGTTGTATCGGCTACGAACTTACGTAGCCGATGCGGTTCGCCGGAAGAGTGCCCGGATCTGCAACTGAACAGGACTCGTGCCCTCACGCAACGACCACAAGCCGAATCCTGCGACCGCGGCCACAATTGCATAGCAGAAGAAGAGGCACATGCCGCCGAACATCACGGCCAGTAGACTGCCACCCACCAGCAGCCGAAAAACCAGTAGCAGCAGAAAAAATGCACTGAGAAAGTGATAAAGTGCGATTCGCATCGGTCTTCCCCTGTCTGGAATAACGGACGCTAAGGTTTTCTACAGTCAAGGTCTAGAATTGACGCTTGTCCTTATGACAGGAGGCGATCGTGAAAGCCATACGCGTTCATGAGTTCGGCGGTCCCGAGGTGTTGCAACTGGAAGAGGTGCCCGATCCCGAGCCGGGCCCGGGGCAGCTGGTAGTGCGCGTGTACGCCGTGGGAGTGAATCCCGTAGACGCTTACATTCGCACCGGCACATATGCCTTTAAGCCATCGCTTCCCTACACTCCGGGCTCGGATGCAGGAGGCGTGGTGCTGAAGGTGGGAGCAGACGTGAAGCGCGTGCAGCCGGGAGATCGAGTCTACGTTACTAACGCGCTGACCGGCACCTATGCCGAGCAGACTCTCTGCAGCGCGTTGAAGGTCCATCGCATTCCCCAGAACGTGAGCTTCGAGCAAGGAGCCGCGATGGGTGTCCCCTACGCGACTGCGTATCGCGGGCTATTTTTGCGCGCTGAGGCAAAGCCTGGCGAGACGGTTCTGGTACACGGCGCGACCGGCGGCGTGGGCACGGCGGCGTTGCAATTGGCGCGCGCGGCGGGGATGACGGTGATCGGCACCGCGGGCAGCGAGCAAGGAATGGAGCTGGCGCGACAGCAGGGAGCGCAGCACGTGCTGAATCACACAACGCAAGGCTATATGGACGAGTTGAAGAAACTCACTGACAACCAAGGCGTCGACGTAATCCTGGAGATGCTGGCGAACAAGAATCTTGCGAACGACCTCCAGGCACTGGCGAAAAAGGGACGCGTCGCGGTGATCGGCAATCGCGGCACTATCGAGATCGATCCGCGCGATGCCATGGCGCGCGAGGCGGATATTCGCGGGGTCACGCTGGCGAACACATCCGATGACGAATATCGCGAGATTCACGCTGCTCTGCGCGCGGGTCTGGAGACAGGTGCGCTGCGGCCGGTGATCGGGCAGAGGATCCCGCTGGCCGAAGCCAGTACCGCACACGAAGAGATCATGCAGCCCTCAGGCGCGCTAGGGAAAATGGTGCTTATCCCCTGATGGGCCAGGAGACGGGCATTCCCCTTGTCGAACCAAGCGTCTCCGCGCCGGCAATCAGGCGGTCAGAGGCACAGGCTGGTTTACTTTTTGCAGGATGCCTTCTAACACCGTGCAGCGATCACGCAAGATGGTTTTGAAGTCGTGATGATGCGTTTTCGCGATTTCGTGCAGAAGGTGTTTGTGCTGTTCCTGCAGGATCTCCAGAAGTAACTCTTGCTCCTTGTCGGTCAACCGCAGCTCCATGGTGACCTCCACATGATCAAAGGGACGCTTAAATTGTAGCGCCGTTGTCCAGTTGCAGATTCCTAAGGTTGCACGGGAGGATTCGCGCTCCCTGGTTGCTGCTGGTTTGCCGCAAGCTGCGAATACAATCAAGCCATGCTGCACAATTGGAGGGCGTGGTGCGCGGGATTTTTAGGCCTGGCGACGGCAGTTTGCACCGGCGCGCAAGCGCTCGACCGGCGCATGCAGCAGGCCGTGACTCACGCCATGGCCGGCCAGCACGGCGCCGTGGTCGTTCTCGACGTGCCCTCCGATCAACTGCTCGCGGCCTATCATCTCGAGGTCGCCGCGCGCCGCGTCGTCTTCCCCGGATCGAGCATCAAGCCTTTCACGCTGCGGGCGCTGCTTCAGTCCGGCAAAGTCGATGCGCACACCGCGCTGGTCTGCAAGCGGCGGTTCTCGATTGCCGGACGCAACCTCGATTGCACTCATCCCGACGTGAAACAGCCGCTCGATCCGGCCACCGCGCTAGCGTATTCCTGCAACTCGTACTTCACCACCGTCGCTTTGCGATTGACGCCGGCGGAGCTGCACGACAGCCTGGCGAGCGATGGGTTCAGCTCTACCACTTCTCTTGTGCTCAACGAGGTCGGCGGCGAGGTTTCGCTGGCGCAATCACCGGAGCAGCTACAGTTGCAGGCAATCGGAGAGTGGGGTGTAAAGGTGACGCCGCTGGAGCTGGCCCGTGGATATCGGCAGCTTGCGCTATTCGAGTCCCGCCACGATGCAAAGCTCGTCCCGCTCTTTGATGGCTTGCGCCAATCGGTGGCTTACGGCATGGCCAACGCCGCGCAGCCCGACGCATCGATGAAGGTTGCGGGCAAGACCGGAACGGCTCCTTCCGACGAAGGCCGATGGACGCACGCGTGGTTCGGCGGCTACGCCCCGGCTGAGAATCCGAGGATAGTTGTCATCGTCTTTCTGGAACGCGGACACGGTGGCGCCGAAGCTGCCGGGATTGCGCGCGAGATTTTTGCCGCCTTTGCCGAATCTGAGGGCGTGTATCCAGCCGGAACGGCGAAGGGAGCGAGGCGGTGAAGCGGCTGTGCACGGTATTGGCGGCCGTTCTTGCGTTCTCCATTCCTATCGCGGCTCAAAAATCTCCGTCTGAGGCTGCGCACAACGACTTCCCGCGGACGCTGCGTGTACGGCTGTGGTATCTGCATCCTCCGCACGAATTGCGAATCACCGCCGCGACAGGCCAAGCGCAGCTCCAGCATTGCTCCCGTTGCAAGCCCGCCGCGGTCATGGCACAGGTGATGCGGGCTTCGGGATCGGCGATCGAGCTCGAGGGCACAAAGTCGGGCGAGAGCGAAGTTCGGCTCACCGGCACGTACGCTCTGAACGCGTCCGATCTGCCATCGGTGCATGGCGACTTTCCCATCGTGGTTGACGCCAGCGACGGTCATCTACTGGTGACCGCGCTGATGCCGATGGAAGAATACGTCGCCGGAGTTCTGGCCGGCGAGACCGGGACTTTCAAGTCCGACGAGGCGTTGAAGGCCATGGCCGTTGCCATCCGAACCTACGCGATGCACTTCGGCAGCCGACACGCGTTGGAGGGATTCGATTTTTGCGACACCACGCACTGCCAGAACCTGCGTCTCGACAATCCCGATCCACGGCTGCGCAAAATTGCCGCTGAAACTGCGGGCGAGATGCTGTGGTATGAAGGAGAGCCCGCCGCGACCTACTACTTCGCCAACTGCGGAGGCGAAACCGAAGACGGCCGCTATATCCTCGGCAATAATGAGGAGCGCGCGCCCTACCTCACGCAGCACTCGGATCAGTATTGTGTGCGTGACGGCGCGGCGGAGTGGCGCAGCGAAGTCTCCAAGCACGAGTTGCAGCTTGCGCTGGCCGCTGATGGTATCGAGATTCCAGGTATGTTGCGCTCGGTCGCGATTGTGCAACGCACACCCAGTGGTCGAGTGGGATCCGTACGCGTCGGCGGGGCAGGAAGCGTGATGGTGCCAGGCGTTGCGTTTCGCGCGGCGGTGGGACGGCATATCGGATGGGACCGCTTGAAGAGCACCTGGTACGACGTCAGCGATCATGGTGACCGCATCGTCTTTCACGGCCGCGGCTTCGGGCATGGCGTCGGTCTCTGCCAGATCGGCGCCGAGGTGATGGGCGAAGAAGGCCACTCGTATCGGCAGATTCTGAGCTTCTATTATCCGGGCACGCACCTGGGCGTGGCGGCGCAGGGACTGGCATGGCAGCAGTTCTCGAATGATGACATTGAGCTCCTGACGTCGCGTCCCGATCGCGACCGCCCCCTGTTGCCGATCGCTACGCGCTACATGCATATGTCGGAAGACAGCACCGGGCTGATCTATCGCGCGAAGCCACGACTAAAGGTCTATGCGACAGTGGCGGAGTTTCGTAATGCTACTGGCGAACCGGGATGGGTCGCGGCCTCCACGCGCGGCCGAACCTTGCAGCTGCAGCCTTCCGATGTATTGCGCGAGACCGGCGCGCTGGAGAGCACCATCCATCACGAGCTGCTGCACATGCTGATCGAATCGTATGCGCGGCCAGGAACGCCGTTGTGGTTTCGCGAGGGGCTGGTGCTGTACCTGACTTCACCGGATGCAGAGCCGCGCGCCGGGCACACCAACGTCGATGTGGCCGCGCTGGAGAAGTCGTTGCGCACGCCTCAGGATGAGCAGGAATTGCGGCAGGCCTACGGAGAGGCGCGGGCGCGAGTGACGGAGTTGGCCGCGCAGTACGGAAAAGAAACTCTGCTGGATTGGCTGCAAAACGGATTGCCCGCTGATGCGAGCGGCACTCTAGCGCGTGCCCGGTAGCGTACCTTGAGCTAGATTGGCAACGGCTCCGGTTCAGGATCTATCCCCGGGACAAGATCGGGATCGTCGCCGGGCTCAGGCTCGGGATCGGGCTTTGGCTCGGGCTCAGGATCAGGTTCGGTCGGAGGCATCTTCTGCCGGGGATCGGTCATTCCCGGTTGGATGCGGAAAAGCTACTTCGCGCGGTGTCAGGAGCTATGTCCTCGAGTTTTGCGGGGTCTGCTCGATGATGAGCGGGTCTTCCCTGCTCAGCCGATCCCCGATAACCAGCAATAGCGCGATCCAGGCCGAGATCACGACCGCATACGCCACGGCGAAGCGCAGACCCGCGCTCCAGGCCTGTGCGGCAAGCGTGTCTAGATCGGGGATCCACCAGATCAGCTTGTAAGGAACGTAAACTCCGACGGCTACCAGTGCGCAATACCAGAGCCAATATGACGGCTGCTTTAGCAGTCGGAAAGAGCGCGCGATTCTGCCGGCTTTCAATCCGGTTGCAGAGACCGTGCAACCCACGGGCAGCCAGATGGCAGGAAGCAATCCCATAACGATCAGGAGTATCCATAGCGCAGCATGAAACACCGTGCGCGGGCTGCCAAAGCGCAACGCTGAAGTTTTTTGCCACCACCAGACACCGAACTGCGGTGTGTATCGCAGCAATGCGAGTAAGCACCACTCGCAGACGACCAGAGGCATCAGCCAGACGCCCAGCGCGATGATGTGCCGCAAAGCGTGCCGAAACGCGCGCCAGACAATTGCACGGTCGCGAAACTCTGCAACCCGGAAGTAAGCGAATGACCCGGCGCGCAGCCAGAGCCCGCAGAAGACGATCGCGAGCGCCAGCAGCGCCGACGCCGCGACCTGACCCCCGTGAGCATCGGGCAACAACAGCCAGAAATAGACGGCAGCTATCAGCGCGGCATTGCCGAACAGATTCAGCAGCCACAATTTTGCCACGCCATTGTGTCTCGCCGTCATTTCACGGTCACCGTCAGCGCCTCGCTGGTCGAGAGATAGTCGGGTTGATACATGGGCTGTACGCTGGTCGGGCTCACCCGGAAGATGCCGGGATTGACCACCTTCAGCAGATAGACGTACTCGTGCTGCCCCTGCGGGAAGTAGTAATTGAAGAACGTGGTGCGATCGTCGCGCAGCTCGCGATCGCTGAACCAGCGCGACCACCACGTGGGCTGATCGTCGAGTTGGTACAGATCGTCGCGGGCGATCGACTCTGTGCCGGATGGAATCGGATCCTCGATCATCAGGTACTTCCAGGCGCTGCCGCCGACAGTGATGCGGACCGCCAATGTATCTCCGACCTGGACCGGGCCGCTTAGCGGATCGAGATGGTAGACGATGCGACCGTCTTTTTGCATCGAGGTCAGCTTGTAATACTGACGCGCGGTACTCAGCTTAAAGCTGCCGGCGTTCACGACTTTCGGCTCGCTGGAGTAGTACTCGCCGCGCGCCGACCAGTAGAGGCGACCGTCGCCCTTCTTGATGATGCGAATGTTATTCGCCGTCGGAGAGAGCTGCGAGTCATTCAGCGTCATTGTTGTCGCCGCGGCAAGCGCATCGGCCGGGGTGAATTTCTGCGTGGCGACAGTCTTCCCGTTCACCTGCACCTCAACGCTGTAGTTCGGCTTTAGCTCCTGCGTGCGTTCCAGGTAATCGGTCAAGCCGTAGATCACCATCGCTGTCTGCTCGGTTGAATCCCAGAAATATCCTTCGCTGCGGTGGCTGACAAGATAGACCGCGGCCTTCGGAATAAGGGGGCTGTTGGGATCGGTGCGATTGATCAGCTTCAGTGCGTATGCGGTCGATTCGGCCGTGGTGTCGCCAGAGAAGTCCAACAGGTAGTTCTGATCGCTCGGCCACCACGCTTGCGAATTGTCCTGCTTGGCTTCACCCGCGAGCTGGGTTGTCAGATCTTTCGCGCGACTGTCGTTCGCCTGCAGCATCGCCAATCCCAACACGGCTTGCCCATAGGCAGTAAGTGTCGAACGCTGCTGCCAAACGGAGTCGATGATCTGCGGGTTACTGTCCGTCCCGCTGAGTACCAATGCGTAGGCCATGTAGGCGCGCAGGTCGGTTCGCGCCTTGGTGGAGCGATTGAACTCCGGCAGCAACCACGTACGTCCTTTGTCGATCGCATCCTGCTTGACATCAAAACCCGCGGCCTTCGCCTGACTCAGTCCGGCGAGAACATACGCGGTCATGAACGGCGCGCTGTCGTCCGTCTGCCACCAGCCCCAGCCGCCGTCGGGATGTTGATAGGTGTACAGGCGGTTGAGTCCGGCCTGCACCTGCTTGTGCAGCGTCGTTGGATCGATGTTCGAGTTGATGCCGAGCTTGTGTAGCGCATCGGAGACGAGCACGTCGGGCAGGAAGCTCGACATGGTTTGCTCGGTGCAGCCGTAGGGATAGGACGTCAGGTAGTCGAGGGCGGAGAAGACAGAACCCGCGATCGACGGCATGATGCTGATGGTCAGCTTGCGCGTGTTGGCTTCGGCGCCGCCGGGGAAGGCGATCTGCTGCACGGTTTCGGTCGTCCCCGCGCCGGAGAATGAACCGGACTTCGCCGTCGCCAGCTTCACGCCGAACGGCACGACAGGCAGCGTCAGCTCCATCGCGTCACTTTCGACGTCGGTGAGCGCCTTGCCCAAAACCTTCGCCGAATCGACATCGAGGACCTTCACGCGATAGTCGATTTTCACCAGTCCGCGGGTCGGAACATTGATGTTCTGCTGACTGCCGGACAGCACCTGCAGGCCTTCGAACTGCATCGAAACCTGCGCGACTTTGTCAGTGGGCAGATAGTTCTGCACGATGGTCGAGATGGTAATCTCGTCGCCGCGGCGGAAGAAGCGCGGGACCACCAGCCGCACCAGAATGTTTTTGCGAACGATGGCGTTCTCGACGGCGCTGCCGACCTTGGTATCTTGCGTGACGCCGCGCGTCGTCGCGCGCCACGAGGTGATGGCATCGGGATAGTCGAACTTCACGGTGGCTTCGCCATTCGCACCGGTGCGCACGTCGGCCACCCAGAATGCTGTGTCGGGAAACGCCTTGCGAATCTTCGGCTGCACCAGCCGTTCCGGTTTGAGCTGCGCCAATGCCCTCGACGAACGCACGCTCGCCAACCGCATCGTGCGTTTGCCGGCCTGCCCGTTGAAGTAATAGCTAAGCGAGCTCTCGGTCGAGACCTGCGAATAGACCTGGCCGTAAAATGCGTTCAGGATGGAGCCGGTGGTATCCGGCTTAATCGCGTAGATGGCTTCATCGACTACGCCGAGGCTGAACTCGGCGGCCGCAGGCTTGCCGCTGGAATCGGTCGCCTTGATGGTGTAGCTCGCAGCCTCGCCCGGCTGGTATTGGGGTTTTGACGGCACGAGCTGTACGTTGAGTTCGTGCGCGGTCGGCGGGACCTTCAGGCTCTTCGAGCCTTCGTAGAGCTTGTTGCCGCGGATGAAGACTGCGCCCACATAGAAGTTCGGCGCGTACTCCGGCTTGACCGGCACATCGACGGTGACGCTGCCGCCGGTGCTCTTGATCACCTGACCCGAATAGAGCGCGTTGCCTTCGGCTGTGACCAGCACCGACGCCGGCGCATTGCCGGTCACGATCAATACGTGCGCGATATCGCCCGGTTGATAGCTCTTCTTGTCGGCGATGATCTGGATGCGCTCCTGCGCTGGACCGCCGTACCAAGAGCTTTGGCCCGGCGCCCACAGATAGGCGAAGGCCTGCACATCGCGCTGCTCGGGCGTGGTTGCCGTGATCAGGACGCGGAACTCGCCGGAGTCGGGAATGGTGAGATTTACCTGCGCCTTGCCGTTAGCATCCGTCTGACCCTGCGTCGTCGTGACCGCCGGTCCCGCGCCTTTGCGCCAGTTCCAGCGATTCATCTCCACGCGGAACGACGTCTGCACCGGCTTCTTGTCGTAGTCCTGCGCGGTGATCTTGAGGGTTGCGGTACTTCCCTGCTGATACACGTATGAGGTCGGCTGCGCCGTAATAAAAAAGCTGCCGTAGGTTGCAATGGCGAAGCCGCGGCCGGAGATCTCGCGATTGCCGGCGTCCGTCACGCGCGCTTCGATGCGATAGACCCGGTCCCGCTTTTTCGCATCGACTCTGGTCGGAACCGCGATCTGGAGCTTGCCGTCGGCATCGAGAGTGCCGCTGTACTCCTGCTCCTGTATGCCGCCGTAGTCGCCGTAGTCTTCGGTGTTGTCGCCTGGGCTTTCATCGCCGGCCTGCACCTGATCATCGTCTTCGTCGCGTCCCATCGGCCAGTACGGCGAAGTATGTACGACCCACTTCACCTTGGCGTTGGCCACCGGCTCGCCGAAGTAGTAACGCGCGTCGATTGTGGCCTTGATCGTTTGGCCCTGCAGCACGCGCGGCGTCTGCGCGCTGACCTTTACCTGATACTCGGGCTTCTTGTAATCCTCGACGGAGAAGTTCGTACCCTCGACGTAGCGCTCGCCCATCTGGATGTTGAGGTAGTACGAGCCGAGATGAGCGTCGCTCGGGATCGGGTAATTCCAGTACGCTGTGCCCATGTCGGAGAGTTTTATGGATTGCGTCCAGATGATTTGGTAGGTTTGCGGATCGCGCAACTCCAGCTTCAGGTCATCACTGCGCGGGATGATGTAGCCGCTCGGCGTCTGCGCGCGCACGATGGTCTTGAAGTGCACGGTATCGCCGGGACGATATACCGGACGGTCGGTGTAGGTGTAGCCCTTCAGATTGCGATTGAGATCGTCGCCGAGGTTCCACGCGCCGGGGGCGTTGATGGCGAACTCATCACCGCTGACTGCCAGAATCGCGACGTTCTCCGGCTTGGTTTCGCTGATCTTGAGATCGACGAGGCCCTGTTGATCTGCGTTCTGCGACGCGACTTGTTTCTGATCGATCCAGACTTGCACAGGAACGCCGGCGACCGGATCGCCGCTTTGGCGATTCACGACGAAACTCATCAGGCGGCCCTGTCCGGATTTGGTGATGATCGCGATGTCGGTGATGACGACGATGGTGTACGCGCGCAGCCGGCCGTCGGTGGCCTCGACCAGGTACACGCCTTTATCACTGACGGGAACGGGAACAGTCACGCTCTCCCATTGCTCGTGCGGGGGCACGGTCCACGTCCACACCGACACAACCTGCTGCTGGTTGAGCACGGGAACTTGTGCGAAACTGGCGACCTTCGGACCTTTGGTTTCCGGTACGCTGCCCATCTGCCAGAGGCGAATTTCGTGGCGCGAGTCAGGCGAGAACTGCTGGCGGATGAAATCGCGAATCCAAGCCCAGATGCGGTGCTTCCACGCGTGAAACCTTTCCAGCCAGGTACGCGACTGCTTTGGTAGCGTCGGCGCTTGCCCGCCAAAACTATGCAGCTCTTGCAGTTGGCTGAAAAACTTCACCGGATTGTTTATGTGGTAGACGCGGAACTCGAGCTGCTTGACGTTGTGCGCGTTGACGGCGATCTCCGGCTTCTCGCCGGGGGAGAACGTGCGCTGGCTGGTGAGGGAGAACCACGAGGGTGTGGTGTCGTCCTGGGCGAGAGCGGACGTCAGCGCTAACAGCAGGATGAGGAACAATCCAACACAGACTGAGGATCGGCTGGGCCTGGCGATCAGAGGACGCGAACGAACAGCAGATTCCTCGCAGGCTGAAGCCCGCTCATGATGACAATTTTCCAGATTCGGCCTGTCTTGGTAAGCGCGTAAGGCGAAATTGTCATCGCGGGCCGACTTCAGTCGGCGAGGGATCTGCTTCTTGCCGCGAGTCGCAATCATTCGCCGCCTCGCAGGATGTTCCAGCGGTAGACGCCGAGGAACGCAGGATTGGACGGGACGGGTCGCCAGCGCGCATCGGGATAATTCAGCAGCTCAGCGATCGAGAGCCGCTTGATCACGCCCTTGGCGGCATCGTTTCTGCCGGGTCCCCCGACGCGCCCGGTGCTGGCGGGTTGGGGTGTAGGGCCGGTGTCATAGACGACGAACTCTTCGCTTCCTGGGTCGATCTGGCTGCGGCCCAGGAAAATCATAGCGTGGAACGGCATGTGGCCGGAGTCCTGCCGAAAAAACAGCAAATCGCCCGGGCGAGCGCGCATCAGATCGCGACCGACAGGAAACGTGTTGTAGCGCCAGAGCGTCTCGGCGTCAGCGAACTCGCCGAAGGCGCCGTCGCGGAGATCGTCGCTGGTGAAGCTGCCATCGCGCACACGGAACAGTGCTGACCCCAGTGGGGTGTAGGGATATTGATACTGCTGAACGTCGCCCGAAGTGGCCGGCGCAGGCAGCGGGACTGTGCGGGACCAGGCAGCATCGTGCTCGCGCAGGGCCTCGCGATAGGCGAAGCGCAGCAGCGCCGCACAGTCGTCGATTTCGGGCGCGGCATTCTGGCCGCGAAGGTACTGCGATTCTGCCAGCAGGGTGAACCAGCGCCGAAACGCAAGCCGATCGGCGGGATCGTGCAGGCGCAGAAAGTCGGGAGTACCATCACCGACAGCGTCGGTAAAATCCGGAATGGTTTTGACTGTGACTTCCCGTGAGGCGAATCCCGAAGCGCTGATTCGCAACGCAGTCACACCTGGCAGAACTCCGGCTTGCAGAGTCGCGGTCGCTGAGCCGGCCTGGTTCGTGAGCGATTCGAGAGCCAGTTGGTGCGGCTT
>Ga0335072_10003479_pt1 | contig 23730 bp, 20 predicted proteins | sample Lox_Sample_21_FD_206725 | JGI IMG/M metagenome (GOLD analysis project Ga0335072, IMG submission 206725) | Soil microbial communities from Loxahatchee National Wildlife Refuge, Florida, United States - Lox_Sample_2.1 | ecosystem: Environmental > Terrestrial > Soil > Wetlands | place: USA... | reverse complement strand
AGGCTACTGCTCGAGACTGGCAAGGTTGATGTCGACTCGAAAGACAACACAGGTAGAACGCCGTTGTCATGGGCTGCCGAGAATCAGAACGATTGGATTGCCAGGCTACTGCTCGAGACTGGCAAGGTTGATGTCGACTCGAAAGACAATACAGGTAGAACGCCGTTGTCATGGGCTGCCGAGAATCGCGACGATTGGATTGTCAGGCTACTGCTCGAGACTGGCAAGGTTGATGTCGACTCGAAAGACAATACAGGTAGAACGCCGTTGTCATGCGCGGCCGAGAATGGAGATGTCGCCGTAGTTAAGCGACTACTTAAGACTAGCAAGGTTAATATCGACTCAAAAGACAACACAGGTAGAACGCCGTTGTCATGGGCTGCCGCGAATCCCAACGTTCAGATGGTCAGCCTACTGCTCGAGACTGGCAAGGTTGATGTCGACTCAAAAGACAACACAGGTAGAACGCCGTTGTCATGGGCTGCCACGAGTCGCAACGATGAGATGGTCAGGCTACTGCTCGAGACTGGCAAGGTTGATGTCGACTCCAAAGATAATGATGGTAGAACGCCTTTATCACGGGCTGCGGAGAGTGGGAGTGAGAGTGTTATCATAGCCGAACTGCTGCTCAAGGCTAGCAAGGCTGATATCGACTTAAAAGACAGTCATAGTCTAATGCCGATAACAAGGGCTAACGATCATTTCCCGTTATTGCGAAAGAATGCCGATCTTGCAATCATCAAGAGACTACTCAAGACCGGCAAGGCTGATATTCACTCGAAAGATAATAAAGGTAAAACGCCGTTATGGTGGGCTACCAGGAAGACGGTTCCTTGCGGCGTAGTGTCGGTCGATACATGGTACTCTTTAGGGGCAGCGATAGGAATTTTTGATGTTCCAGTTAAACCCGGAACTGTACGGTTGCGTTGGACATGTGTGAGTAGATGCCTTACAAAGTAATACCGATAGAACCAAGCTGATAAAGATAGTCATGTGGGTGTCGTTTTCACCAAGATATCCCTCAGAAGGTGACAGATCTGTCGACCTTTGAAGTGATCATCCAGAATGCCGTCGGCAGTAGTAGAAATGATAAGCCAGAGGCTATATTCTGGTCTTTCATATCGTTATTTAGAAGCACCAGTGGCATCAACCGCATTCAACAGGTATCACCAAGCGGATCTGAACAGATTCAGCAAGTTCCAGCTACCATTAGCAGTCTCGTAAATACCAAAGGACCAGCTGAAAATACGGCACAATCTTCTTCACGAATTGAAACGAGTTACCCTCAGCAATCAGTTTTGCAAAGTAGCATCGGAACTTCAAGCAGCTCAGAGAATATCAAACGTCGAACGTGTATCAGAAATGGAAATGAAGATCAAACGGATGACGCATCGAACGCTCAAGAAAAATGGATTTTGATAGGACTTCCGAGAGATAGGTTTAAGGCCGTGGCACATATTGACATAGTCAGATCACGAAAAGATGTTGATATCTTCCGAGAGATCCGGAAAGAGTACGAATCTTATCGTAAGCTTAGGCGGAGATTCTTAGAGTTGCATGATGTACACAAAGTCCATCTTGTCAAGGTCAGTTTCGTTCTCTTTTAACCAAATCCATGCTAAGTTTCCCAGTTCCACCTCCGTCAAGATATTGCATCGAAAACCGAAAAGTATGAACCTCCAGACTTAAGTACTGACTTAAATTGGGAGTTCGAATCGCAAGATATTGGGATAGAATCATTACCTAATTTCTTGATGTACCTTTGGCACAAAACTTCTAAGGAGTGTAAGGAGAAGAAATCTGGACGATCTTGGTTGTCATGGAGTCGATCAAAAGTGATTTCCGAACATGAGCTTCCTACACATGAACGACCTGAGTCAAATCACAGAAGATGGCAGGACTGTGTATTGTCTATTCGCATTTTCATGGAAGGTAAATCACGAAACTATAACATAGCGATAACGATATCTAATTCTTAGCAGGTTCTAATTGGAGTTCCTCAACTTGGTTTAAGCGGTCTTCGAATTCACAGTCTAGGGATGAAGAACCGGTTGAAGATCTTGGTATTGAAATTGAATTGACTCAAAACTCCTTCTATGTCTATCGCGAAGTACCTAAACGGATACGACAGCGTCTCTGCGCTGAGAAAGATAAAGCAACGCCCGGTTGGGGATTGTGGATTGAGGAGGATTTTATCATTCCATGGCATTCATTGGTCCTCTTGAACTGTGTTCCAATTGTCAGCGTAGTGGTCGGTGTATATTTGAGCTCAAAACATGGATTGGAATGGCTAGCAATGTGTAGCTACGGTGTAAGTCTCTCTTCATTTCTCTTACTGCAATGGATTGCAAAAGCAAAGGATTCTAAACAATAACTTGGTGGATTTGGTAGGATACAACTTGTAGTTTGTCCTGCGTACTCCAAGATTGCAGAGATGGAATACAGTATACTTGTTTGAAAGTGGATGACATTCCATATGGTGGTTCTCTCGTGGTCATCGACCTTTCCGGCCTTTATTGACAGTGATTCTGGAGCTATTACATCTAAAATCATCAAGAACGATTGTCTATTTCTCGTATCTTTAATCGGAGTTAAGCCTTGCACAACTTCAACTTATAAAAAGTCGGCCCAGTGGTAACTTCTCAATAGTACCAGTCTAAAAGCCTTATTGAACATTTCTCTGCTTCTTCCCGAATGATTTATAGCATTCATTACCGCATAGTACCCGTGAAAGTTGACCAGATCGCTTACAGTAACGTACAGTCTAACTAACTTCTATAAGAGCATCAGGGTGGTTATTACACGGATTTTGGCTTTTCTGAGAAGATCTATATCGGCCCAGTAAAGGTCTTTGAACTTTATTTGGTATTTCCAAGCTGATTTGCGATTTAATGTACAGATTAAAATGAGTTTGATACCACAACACTCAAATAGACACTTCACGGTCTGACGCTTGTTGATGGCACCAAATTTCTGACAGATCTGATTACCTTTGCTATAGGATTTAATCTGAATATTCAAAATCGTTTTAGAGATTCGTTGGGCAACGATATTGCTTCTCGGATAGGGAAGGCTTCACGTATAGATGAAGGAAAGCTAAACGGTGCATACAGATTTCAGAGTGAGTTCAATTTAATGAATATGAATACAGCTGCTCACGGTAAAAGTGAAAACTAGATCTTGTTCAGACTTGAAACGGAGAAGCGATTAGACTGGCTAACTGGTATTCAAGATTTTTCCATACGGTAGTCCATTGTACCGTCTCTAGAGAGCGCTTAACATTAACGGATATGTGAATAGAAACGTAAGTTAAAGTCTGTACGTATGGAAAGAGTAATAACATCTCCTTTCCAGTCTACCTTATCTTGCTAGTTTGAAGATGCCGTTCTCAAGACGTTATCATCGTGATTTCGTTATGGTATGGCGCCAGTTCGGCATGAACATTTACGTTTGCTTCACGATATTCTAGCATAGAATCATTTGAATGTACTAGACCTCATCTTTATCTAGACGAAAGCCTGAATATGGTCCTTTACTACGTATCCGGTTCGCTGTTCGACAGTTTTCATGAACGGTAGGTATTTTCTACAAAGTATCATGCATTTTGAGCGTTTTGTTTCAATTCTACTTCACTATATCACCTCCTACACACCGTAAGACTTGACTGTGTACTAGGTAGTCCAGTTGCGATAAGTTAGATGGCTTCATCGTGTCCAAAGACGTCCACCATGGCTTTTCTCGTTGTGACGGTACTCTTTCCTACTCATAAATCCAGCGTATCAATGATTTTATGCATAGAATAAGTCTTCGTGATCCAATTTTGGCACGGAAATTTCAATTCATCTTTTAAAACCGGTGAAACTCCTCGAAGTGGTGCTTTAGAAGTCAGAATTCGAACCCGCCGCCCTAGTGATTCGTAAGATACACGATCGTAGCGCAATGGCAGAGTTACAAAATGAATGCTACCATTATTCAACAGCTAGACGTAGCCTAGAAGATGGTCTAAGAACTCATTTTCCCGCAGAAGTTCATCCATGGTTCTTCTTCAACGTCAGATCTACAGCTACTCACTCGATCCGCTTTCTAGAGAGCCACAGCATGGTATATTGAGATATCGAAGTAGTATCTATAGCACAAAGCTCTTTGGTAAGTCATACGAGCATTAAATCTTTGGTAAGCTGATCTTGATAGGGCTAAAGTGTTAAGAAATACAATTCGTAAGCCAGCTTTCACAATTAGCTCTCTCGATCCGCATCCGAGCAGGATTTGTGTTGTGTTTCATACCATGCGCTTTTCCTATGCATTGCAACACTTTCTACGGTCGACACATATCTAGTTTCCGTTTAGAAGAGAAACCTTGGTGACGTTGTTGATTATCACCTGGTATACCCTTTGAAATTCTACCATGGATTGATAACTACGTTCTTTACCAATATCCAAGTAATTCAAGCATCTGGTAACTTTGTTTGCTCAAGATTCGCATACTCCTCCTGAAAAGTAGAGATATTAAGCCTATGCTAGTGTCCGGTATTCATCATGGCGATGAGTCCTCTGACATGTCGCGTCCTATGTTCGAGGAACCACTTTTCTCTCATAATGACTTGATCAAGGCGTGTCATGGTTTTCCGTATCCCAAACTGCGGCTCCATGGCTTTATTATCTTCGTTTTTTTCTAAAGTCGACTATTCTGTTGGCCAAATTGACATTATCCACTCCCTCGACGACGTTATTCACTCATCTGAAAGCCGACATGAACAAATACTCTCGAATGCTCCAGAATAATCACTTCATCAATCCATACTCAATCGCTGTCGCATCACTGATTGGTCCTCCTTCTTTCTCTTCACCTTCCACCTCTTCACGTTTTACCTCAAGCTTCCGTCCCATATATTCATACTGAACTTCATCATTTATCCGTTTCCCATACTCAATCGCGGTTACATCAGGATTATCTTTAATATCCGTGTCGGCTGAATCGATATCTCTTTCGGTATGAGCACCCAAAGGTGCAGCGATGGTGAAAGTGAGTAGGAATGCCAAACACAAAAATATAACAGCCACGGTCTTCATTGTGAAAGTAGAAATGTATCGTCAGGATAGATTTTAAGTCTTATTTCGTGACTCTCTTCCGTTTCTTGCAAAGATCGAGTAGTTACAAAGTGACTGTGTCAAAATTGAGGGGTTTCGCTCAACTCTTATAACCGCCGGTTGCGCTTGTTTAAGCTTCTATTTTGAGCTTTTGAATACGAACTGAAGAACCAGGCGAATTATAAACCTTGTAATTACATGTATGATCATGCAGAATGCATGGTAATGTTTCCGGCTAAGCTCTACAACGAAGTAAAGTGGCTTAACCGGACCTCGGCCAAAGATTACGGAGTATAAGAACCACCCGACGAGTGCGAGAATATACGAGCTTTATGTCATTTGCATGTGCTTGCTTTGATGTTCAATTTCGTTTTCCTACTCAATTCTACTAAACAAGTACTTAGTTGTATTGATATCATACGGTTAACTCCATTTATCTATGAATCTTTGATTTCTGTTGCGTAATTCGGTTTCTACTTCTACTCTACATAATAGATGCTTATACTGACTCATTAAAAGCATCATTTCTAATTTGATCCGGTTTTATCATTGTTGAAAGTTTTCCTTTATCAAGAATCAAACAAATATCCGCATCTCTAACAGCCTCCTTTCTATGAGCAATTGTTATGACAGTACTATTGCTCAATTCTTCCCTCAATATTCTTTGAATCTCCCATGCCGTATCTTGATCAATACTTGCAGTTGCTTCATCCATTATTATAACTGGACTTCTTCGTAGAACTGCTCTTGCCAATCCTACCAATTGTCGTTGACCTTGTGATAAATTTTTACCACCTGCTTCAATTTCAGTTGTCAAAGTCCAGCCATAATTAGGACAAACTCGTGATATGACACTGATACAATCTTCATCCGTATACTCTTCAGTAGGATCCAGATTATGTTTCAATGTACCCGGAAACAAAGTTGGTTCTTGCGCTAAGAAGGTGATTCTCGAACGAAGAACTTGTTTGTCAATCGTATTGATATCAATACCACCAATCAAGATTCGTCCTTCTTCTGGAGCAATGGTTGCTAGTAGTGACAGAGCAAGTGTACTCTTTCCAGATCCTGTTCGACCAACAACGGCCGTAGTTGATCCTCCTTTCAAGGTGAATGATAGATCTTTTAAGGCTGGTTCCAATTCTGGTGCATACTTGATGGAAACTTTCTCGAAAACAATATCATTATCTCTTGATGGCCACCATGCTGGTGGTTGTATAGTTCCAGAAGGTTCAGGTTCGATATGAATTAGTTCAACTACACGCTCAACAGAAACAAAGTCAAGTTGTAGTTGTCCATATATCCTGCAGAGTGAATGTGTTGATTTTACGAACTTGTCGGCTGAAGTCAAAACAAATGCTGTAAGTCCAGCTGAAAGACCGGAGAAGACGGCGAGTAATGTTAACAAGAATGTCGAAAATGCTGAGAGACAATCAAATCGATACATCAACCACGCTTGTAAACTCCAGTAGAAATGATCCATTCCTTGGAATGTATCGACTACATCAATCACTGAGTCTTGAAAACGTGATTGTGCTCGGAAAGCTCGAACCGTAGACAAACCGTGGACTAGAGCTCCAAAGTTTGACATGAGTGGACTAAGTGAAGCCATTTCTAATCTTCGTAAACTCTGAGATGTCGGAAGAAACCTTGAGAAGATAATTGTGAATGCTGCTGTCAAAAGAAGAGACGCAATGATGAAAAGTGGTGTGACACTAGCAATCACAACCAGAGCAGCGATCCATGACACAGTATACCAAGAGAAACTGTCGAGTAACCATGATATGTTGCCATCGATCGTTCCAATATCTGAAGTCAACCTATTCATCAAACGACCAACTGGAGTCAAGTCATAGAATCGAAAAGTCGCTTTGCTGACTGATTCAAGGATTTTTGCAAACATCTTCTTCCCTGCTCGATACTGCACTGCAAGTTGAAGAAGCTCAGCAATAAGCCATGCAACAGATTGACAAACAGCAATGACGAAAAAGGCAAGAAGCCATGGTTTGACGTTTTCGGTAGGATTTGGAAATCGTGAGAAGAATCGACTGAGTGGATTGGAAGTCGTATCACCTTCAACTTTCGCAAGCAATCGAAAGAGTAGTTGCTCGGTTCGTCCATATGCCTCTCCCCATTCTTTCAAAAGCCAAGTATTTGTCAAAACGAAGACTCGTACCAGGATAGCTGCTGAAATTACCAAAGCCCATTGTCGAAGTTGACCAGCTTTAATATATTCCCAGTAAACTTTGGCTTTGACTCCACCATGTGCTCGATGTTCTTCTGATTCGAACTTCTCAGGAGCATTAGATTCTTCAGTAGTTTTGATTTCAACATCGGCTACACTGTCTTTTGAATTCATCTTCATAAGTGTGTCACCGGTTGATTCAAATGAAGATGCTGTCATGACTCTGATTCGACCTTCAAGAACCTCCACGAATTGATCTGCTATGTGCAGACAAAGTTCTGTTCGATGTGTGACAAGTAGAATGGTTCTTCCTTTAGTAAGAGGTCCTTTAAACAGCTTCGTGACGATATTTTGAGCGGTTTGCTGATCTAACGCACTTAATGGATCATCGAGGAATAGAGTTCTTGAACTGCTGTAAACTGCACGAGCAAGAGCAACTCTTGCCTTCTGTCCTCCAGAAAGTCCAATTCCATTTTCTCCTATAGGAGAAAGATCACCATGCTCAAACATAGCTAGATCCGTAACGAGTTCACAGGCATCGAGCTATACTTGCGTTAGTCATAAGAAAAAATCTAGTCCGTATAGAAACCGATTAGGTACTCACTGTAGCTTTATATCGATCTTCATTCATTGGTTCAAAGAAAAGAATATTTTCTCGAATACTCATACTCTGTAACCATGGTGTTTGAGCACAATAGGCAATTGGTTGATCAGCTCTGATCAATTCACCTTCATTGTGATCAAGTTCGCCAAGTAAAGCTTGAAGTAAAGCAGTTTTACCTGCTGCAACCGGACCAAAAATGATGGAAAGACCAGGTGGAAAGCTTACGGTAACATTGTTGAGAACATTTCGTAACATTCCTGGCCAGGAAAATGAAGCTTGTCGTAGTTCCAAAGGTCCATCGTATCCGGAAGCTTCAACTTCCTCGATTCGATCTGGTTCATTCATGTAGTCTTCAATACGTCCTAATGCAACCGAAGCATTAAGTAACACTGTGATAAGCTCTGGTATGTCCTTCAGATTCGCTTGAAGTATTGCGAAAAGTTCGAGAGCTGGAAAGGCGACTTCAATCCTCAATTCATGTCCGGCTATCATTGTATAAGCCCAGAACGATACAACAGGAAACAATCCACTAGACAGTTGATTGATGAATACAATAGCACTGTTCAGTAGAAAGATATACACTTTAAGTCGTAGTTCTTTCTGTCGTGCGTCCATTACATGGGATAGCCAGATTCGTTCCCATGCATACCATCGAAGATGACGGATGGATTCAATGTATTGCGATGATTGTTGTAGTCGTACTATACGCATCATCAGTCTTAGAACCTCATCCTTTGATTTATTGACCACTTACCATCAGTGGCAGCACGTCTTACTGTCTCCCAGGACATCATAACTCGTGCTAGAAGAAAGTTTATGAATTGTGCGATGATTACCACAGCAATTCCAACAAAACTTGGCCATCCTATGATCCTCCAAACAAGAATCATAGAGAAAATCAATCCGATGGGCTTATTGACTAAGGTTTGAAGTTCCCAAAATCGTTGTGCAACCTCATATACATCAGCCTTCATCAGGTTGAGTAGCTTACCCATCGTTGTTGGTGTTTTCTTTGGAATTTCTTTCTTCGATTTCCAGTATCTCTTCATGTTAAAGAAATTACGCAGTCGATGAAGTATACTGGCATGAATATCCTGCTTGTGCCTGGCAAATCGTTAGAATATCGTATTCCAATAACCATGAATATCGAGAGAAGCAATCAAATGCTGTCTGGCGTCAATTGGTTCACTCATATCACTTACACTCCGTCTATTTCTTCCACATCACCATTCAGAAGCCCATCATTCTCTATCAAGTCGATTTCACCATTCTGTTCTCTCCTAGTATCACTTCCATCCCTTGAATCTGTTTCCGCCTTTTCCTTCTCCTCCATTACACTACCCAGAATCTTTCTGTTGAGCGTTTTCTCATATAGCATTGTGATCATCTCTCCTCTTGACCTTTCATAACATCTTCGACTAAACCATAGACTGAATACCGCACTCTGTGCAGCAATAAATCTTGCAAGCATAATCAACGCAGACCAAAAAATAGCAGACTCCTTTTGAGCTTTCAAGTTTTCCATAGCTATCAGTAAGACTTGTAGCATCAGAGGTATCGAATAATTTGCCGTAAGTTCGAGAAGCGCTAGAAGTGAGAGAATGATGATATCTATGCAATTTGCACGAATTAGACGACGAAAGACAGTACCTCGAAGTTGACGAAATGCATCATGGAGCTGCCTATGTTGAAATTCGAATGGTAATAGCCAAACATCCTCGTCATTCAACTGACGTTTAGATCCAATGGTAATCATCGGTCCCATCCATGACACTGTCATCCATTGCCAGAGAGTCAAATTATCTTCTGGAGAACGATACTCTTTCGTTGGTGTTGTAAAAGGACGACTTATATTCTCCTTAGAGAGCTTGGGATCCCGCATTGGCATATTGATGGTTATAACGGTTGCCAGAAGCGAAGTAATGGTGCCGCCAAGTGGAGCAATCTGGTCTATACTCCATAGAGAGCTAGATGTTCGGTTCATCCATCTAGATATCCCAATGGCAAGGTACATGAACAGTATCGAACTCAGCAATACAGCCAGTACAAATGATGTGGTTCGAGGTCGAGAAATGGCCAAAATGACGACGGTGAGAATCCATAGTACTTCAAGTGCAATGGTTTCTGATTGGTGAGAGTTGGCTTGGATTGTTATGACGAGAGATGTTGTTTGTATGGCAAGTCCGAGAACACATAAAACTCTGAGTATGATTGCCGCTAGAGGGTGTATGTCCTTTCTTCTGTCTTCGTTTGATTCATCAAGGACTGACGATTCTGAAACGAAAGGTTGAAGCCATGACAAAGATGATTTCAATCGAGGTCGAAGAATGAAGCGGCTTTGCCTAGATTCATGTCTAGACTCATTATCCATCACGAAATCCGGTAGAAAGGAGACTGGTAGTTTTGGCGAGGTGAGTTGAATAGCAAAACTTTCATTTCTGGACGGAAAAAGTTTGGTGGCGTTTCGGATTTGATGTGGTTACGAAACGTTTGCAGATCGACTTTTATTCCCTGGTTCATCCTTCCGACGACAGCTTACACTATGGTACCCACACAATGATCAATATCTAAGGATATCAACCTTCCAAAGCGTATATATTATCGAAATTTATGTAACTGGACCAATTTCGGCTTTAAAAACAACATCTCCATCAATCGAACCTACCATCTTCATATCAAAGCCTTTAACCATACAGAATTTGAAGAGGCTGATCAGTCACCTTTGTGACACGAGTGTAACTATTGAGCCGCGCTGGTACGCGCTGGAACTCAAAATTCCAAAGCAACAACACTATAGCTTGCCTTAGCTCAAGGTACGCAAGTTTTCTTCCAAAACATGCTCGTGGACCAAGTCAAAACACTATCAAAGGTCCTGCAAGTGGATCGAAAACTTCATCATCATCCTCCTGGACAATCCAACGTTCTGGTTTGAACTCACGTACATCTATTTGATCCCATGACCCAACCTTTTTTGCTGGAACTTTCCGCGGCGCGAGATGACTCACTTCGGACGTTTTCTGGAATATTCATATTAACTCGTGGAGCCACAGACTCACTTCCACCATTGACCATGAATACATCAGTACCTTTTGAAATCATATGACCTAGAATTAGAGCATCAACAACAGGCTGACGAATAACACTGATGGCAACCATAGATACGCGGTTAACTTCTTCAATACAGGCATCAAGGTAAGGAATTGAAGTCTTTGTTATTTTGTTGACATTTGGTTGTCGATTTTCATGACAGGCCGTGGTAAAGGCTTTCTGAAGCATATTCTGAAGTTTATTCTGTTTCTCAGGATGATCTGTGAAGAATTTTATTCCCCAACATATTGTTGTAGAAGTTGTTTCGTTACCAGCGATAAGAAATCCCAAGAGCTGGGTAGAATTAGTTGAGAATCGCAGTTAAAGAAGATATCTTACTTCATCCTTTATCACATTTGTATTGTATACTGGCTTTCGGTCTTCTTTCTTCGCAGCAAGTCGTTCTCTCTTCACAATGTGATCCATTGCACATCCTATCTCGGTAGCTTCACTACTATTGAAACGATCCTCAGCTTTCACCAACTCATTCTCAATGTATTCATCTTTCATCTTTCTTGCTTTTCTCATATGTGGCGTTTTCCGGTATAACCAATGAGCCATTACTGGAAATGGTGATGTTGCCAATACTTGTAAGCTGTCCGCAAAATCCTGAACAGCTTCGAATGGTGGAGGTTTCTTTGTCTCTGGAAAATCAACTTCTTTATCTTGTTGGGATGCATCTATGTGATCTAGATGCTTCACAGTTCGTAGAAGTTGTAACTGAGCGTTGATATAACTGTTCTTTGTGTCGAAAGGAAATGTTGCTGACCATACAGCATCTAGTCCAAAGTCGAAGATGTCATTTTTCGCACAAAATGGATGACCATCTGCAAGCCGTATTTTCTCCTTCCAAAGATCTATCAACTGACACATTGTAATTTAGATAGACGGCGCAGAAACCTAAAGAGTAGAGTCAGCCGATTCTAGGTTCGAGGTTGAAGGTTTGTGACACTACGAACGTCATGTAGGAACGCCGGTATCATCAAATCTCTGACTAATTCCCGGTTCACTTTGAATTGCGGATCTGTAGACTTCATTCTGGTATGATGGTATGGTATTACGCCTGCAAACAAGTCCGCAAAGAACTGTGAATGATCAAACTCCTTTGTTCGGCGCGTCATGATATCTTGAGCCTCGCGAAAGTCAGTGAGTAAAACCCACGGCTTGCTAAACAGCTTTGCAAAAATCTGAAAGATAGGCGTATTTTTTTCAAGAGGAAGGTTACAGACATAGTCGAAAGCGTCAGTTCCTCCTGATTTCGCCTTTGCTTCTAGCATTGCTAGTAGATCGCCCAATATACTCTTCGCTGCTGCTTTGTTGCATGGAATCCCAGGAATTGGTTTTGGAAGTGCCATTTGATAAACATAATATACCGTAAAAGTAAATAATCCAACTAATAGCGGTATCACTGCAGGAAACGAGGTTGGTACGACAATCTCTAGTAGAGAAGGTGTGCTGTTCATTGTTCAAGTAGAGATTTGGATAGTATTCAAGCCGTATTAACGATGATACTAGTGATGTACAATAATATACAGAAGATCTTGAAGACTTTAGATGCAAAAAGCTCCGAGTATGTCTGATCCTCTTTATAGGAAGCGTTAATGTGCACTTCCACCCAGATCTCTAAGCTTTGGTGAAGCATTTTCCCATCGATAATCCAACCAGGACGAAGGAGAAACAATTGATGCCTTCTGAAAGTCTTAATTTGATACTCTTCTTGCTCCAGTCTCTTTCGAACTCAATGAATAGATCGGAATGCAAAGTACGGGGGCCGAATTTGGTGACGATGCAATATCAGAAGTGAGAAACGGCATTACTTACGCTGACACAAGATTCAAGTGATCAACACTTTTTCACCTTATTCTATCCTGACTTCGATGGATTACACGGAGGTATGCTAAGACAGCTACAACGTTAATTGACGGGCTATTGATGCGGCATACTACTCAGGAAGCATGGCATACTTGATGCCGTAGGAATCTGGGTAAATCTAGGCTAGCTTTACGTTGTATTGGCCATGGGAACTCTCAGATCGACTTCCAGCTGGTGCTTACTGTGTTTCTGTTCAAGAATCATGTCAGTTGTTGGCCCCATATCTCCCTGTAGTTATCAAAATGTTGCTACGGGGGCCAAAACTGCCCCATTAATTCGGTTTACTTCTCACTAACACTCAATTACACACCCTCCGTGCAGGTATTAAAGACACTTAGTTCGAAAATGTCGTCGACACCATTACTCAGCGTCTTTTCTACGTTCTCTATCACCATGATGCCTATCCTAGAAGTCATTATCAATCGTTGATTGCAATTTTTGACTCATATGATTTACATCATAAACGAAAGAAGAATCCTTCCATCAGAAATCTTTTCTCCAGTAATGCAGAATCTTTTAGTTGATAAATGTACCTACATTTTACGGGAATTATTCAGGAATCACTTTTCCGAGAGCTATTCCGAGAGCTACAAATAGAAGTGCGACGTATCTTGATATAATTAAATTATTATTCCACATTATTCCTTCATACTCTGGTACTATTACAATGTCTGTGGCATCTCGAAATCCCACCGTATACTGGTGTCCACCCTTACACCACGGCCCGTCTGGGTTGACGGATGCTTCCAAGATTACTTTACATTCACGCTTTATTGCCGTCATTATTGGATCAAGTAGAGGCATTGGACGGTCTATGGCAATAGCTTACGCTCGTGCTAGTGCTTCTGGAATTGTACTCACTGGCAGGTCACAAGATACTCTTTGTGCAGCAATCTCAGAAGTTCGAGATGTTGCGACTCATCCAAATGTCGACATTCGTGGAGTCTTGTGCGAAGTTTGCTCCGATGCAGATCTTAAGCGACTGGCCGACCAAATAATACAACTGGATTGATGTGCTGGTGGTAAACTCTGTCCTGGGCCGCCCCTATTCGGGTTTAGCGGGGCGTTTCCGCCTGCTTTAGGTATAGTGGCCACTCCGCGCCATCGTTTCTCTGATATCCAGCGTCAAGTAAGGCCTTGGCGGTTGTTGGTGTCAGTGCAGAACGATGCTCTAAAGGCTTTTGTTCGCTACGAAGGTGCAAAACGGTGGTATAGTTAGCCATGTTGAGATTGAGTTCTCAATGGCGGTGCGATTGAGTGGAGTGGAAGGTTGAGAAGAAGAATTTGCAGGATGAGACTATTTTGTACACGCTAAGTCTAGCGAGATTCACGAGGTATCACCTCTGCAGGGGATACCGTGGTGAAGTTTACCATTTCTACTGGTCAATTTGGGTGCAATGATTATCTCATTTCACCTTCTCGTTTGTGGTCTGAAAGCCAGAAGATTTCCGTCGCTTGACACAGTCCACGCCACCACCAGAGCGCCATGATCCTTGAAAAATGATTCCACACTAGACACCGAGACCTCAATCTCAACTTGTGTGACCACCATTTTGAAAAGTGTCGAAGAGTTGAGTATGTTGCAAAGGCGCTCCAGTTTGATTCATTCTTCACGCTCCAGATATCGTCGCTGATCGGGTGAGCCATTTCTAATTTCCATTCTCCGGACCCTTTACTATTACATGAACGTATTCACCATACACTTCAGCACGCCAGTCTATTAGGCTATTAACCCTTGAGCGATCCTGTGTTCCCTTCTTCTTCTGGCAGCACCTCGGTACTGCTAGTACCTTCTTGTGAGTATAATCAGCTGGATTAGGCTTAAAGCGTAGATGTTGTCTTGCAAATTCTCCATCATCGTCATCCATCTCAATAATATTGAGATGGAGAACCTCTGGATTCTTCTCGCCTTCTGACACTAGATAATCGAACGTAATTCCGTAGTAGTCAATCTCTCTGCTGACCTATTAGATGTACTGCTTCTTCAGCGACTGAATTCTGCCTACGGTTTTTCCCATGGCTGGCCTACCCAGCCGAGATATTCGTCGCGAACAATAATTTCCTCATCTTCATTTAAGGCTCGACCGTAGGCCGCCTGAAAGGTTAGTTTTGCAAGTAAAGGTGCAGCTGGCAGAAAAGAGCGACAGTCGAAACGGCTCTCAATAGTCCAGTCAACGTCCGGGAGGAGCTTTTGAACTGAGACGAGTAGTCCTTGAATGTGAATCCTTAAGGGATATCCAAGAGGAGGAGGATGAAAAGGGTGTTGCGGATTCTCAATGCAGGGCGGAATGGAAAGAGAGAGGGCCATTTAAAAAGGCTTTATCCGTTTTGTGGCAAAACTCGAGAAAGATTCGAACTTTAACAGAATAAGACGTGGGAGACCGTGAGTTTGATGGAGGCAGAAGTGGGCGGAAGTATTCCCACTTGACGAGATGTCACGCGTATCCTTACGATATTAGTCGCAGTCAGGTTCTTGCGACGCAGCCTGTGGCGTTTCATCAGGCGGTCTGAGCTAACTTACACTTTTTGCTGCCCGAAGAACCTCCCATTAGCACATCGACGTGCGACAACTTGTTTCACGTCGTTACAGCCGCACTCTCAGTAGCACCTCATATACCTACCCACGCTTTTGGTCTTCTCGCTCACTTTGTGAGCGTTCTCAGTCTTTCGTGGCAGTCTTCAATAGTCTTGCTGTGCCGCTCGCATATTCGCGACAAGTCTTGTATCGAAACCGGGCGCTTACTTGTTCAATTGGCTTTTACGTTCTTGCTTTTGTTGTCGACTTATTTATAATTGCTCTCTATCACCGCTCTACTACAGCTTCGACTGACATTTGTAACCTATTGTTAATATTCTATCAGTTCAGCACGAAACGACTTAGCGGCACATCAAACCGAACCATCTAAGAGCTTGCGATGTTCTCTAGGACTTTCTAGATTCCCTGGATTACCATAAAGTCTTAAGAGAGTTGCAATCGTCCCACTTAGATTCATTCCGTTTTCAATCCAATATTTGAAGCCTGGTCGCTTACAATATCCATTCAACCTGAAGTTACACCTTTAAGCCCTTCTTCGTTCTTTACTGTCTTACTTCTCCAACTATCTCTTCCTCAGCGTAAGTCCCTCCAAGCACAAGATGGCTATCCAACTGACCGTCAATATTGAGTCATGTGCGTCATTACTACATATGTTTGGCAGGATTGCGGTCACATCATCCCGCCAGGCTCTACAACAGACTCTACCGGCTGCCCAAATCCCGGTCGTTGCGTGCCGACATATCAATCTTTGGAGAGGCCAGGAAATTGCGGAGCTCCGCCATGCGCTACACCACCATCTGATCCTTCTAGACGTCGTTAGGGTGACCCAGAGAATTAAGTCAGGTATTTATAAAGCACGAATAAGGCTCAAAACCTAGGTTCGCGCAAATTTCAATGGTCAGAGGAATCGGAGCACTTGTACGTGAAATGGCTGCGGCCCGTTGGAAAGAAAAAAAAGTTAATAAAGATGTACATTACATGAAGGCTGTTGGAGTTTTGTTTTGTTATCCATGCTCGCTCGCTTACTGGCAAGTCCACACTCGTTTTAAGTCATCCGTTTACAATACAATCGTTGCTGAAAACCGTGGCTTCACACCAAAGTTTTTTAAGTGCCTTCAAAATACTTTAATCGAGCTTGATTCACTTCTAGTTCTCTAGATATCAGCTTCAAAAGCCTATCAATTTGCTAATGTCATGACCGAATCACAGTAATGCTGGTCCTGGCTCCAAAGTTGATTCCGTTCTCAGACCATTCTCGGCGGTAAAGGTCCCCGGACATAGAGTTACTGCGGTAAATGCGGGTGTGGCAACGAAACCAGTTACTCGATCGGATGGCTCGGAAGATTGGCCTCGCGATATCGTCGAGCTAGACTTAGCAGATTTTAAAAGGACTTTCGATGTGAACTTCTTTGCAGTGGTGAGCGCTTTGAAGTATGTCCTGCCTTTGGTAGAGGCTGCGCAGTCGAAGAGCGCGAAGAGTGGCGAGAAGGACGGCGGACGAGATGAAGGCTAGAGATCACCGCAGGCTGTGATAGTCGTCACATCTTCATCAATCCATCATTATGATCCAAAGTTAATGGCAATGGGATACTCACTATCAAAATATTCCGCTGCTAGAATGACAGAATACGTTCACGAAGGACACAAAGACAAAGGAGTCTGCGCTTTCGCGATTCAGCCAGGAAGTGTTATGATAGGTAAGTATTTTTCAACTGCGTGACTAAATATTGCGAAATCCTTATAGAATAACTCCTTGAGAATTGACTCTTTGTAGATATGGGAAAATATGATCTACCGAAAGGAAAAGGATGGGAAAAGAGTAGGTCTCTCATAAGCTTTCTTCGCACTAACCACATACATATGATCAAGAAGCTTACTCTTGATTTTCAGTCCTGATCGATGACGTTGAACTTGGAGGAGGATTTTGTGTCTGGTTAACAAAGGAAAGAAGAGAATGGCTTTCTGGAAGATGGCTAGATGCACAATGGGACGTCGAAGAATTAGAGAAACGAAAGGAAGACATCATCGCCAAGGATCTTTTGAAATTTAGAATGACAATATAAATATCGAGTCGATAACTAGTCAACTACATGATTTGACATTAAATTCACTGTTTATACGTATGCATGATCGAGGAGATATCCATCGGTCGTTGATATCTTACTGCCTTAATGTTGAACGTTAGTAAATGCGTTTCTACCGAATAATGTTTGGTCTCAATTCAAACTTCATAGAATGAAGTCAACGTGATCTTAAGATGTAGTTTCTTCGACGTTATCTCCAGGACAAATCATCCTTGATTGGTTGTGGTTGGGGAATTTCTCCGCACCAGCCACCAAGTCTCAATTGTATCACCGGTCAAACAAATTTATTTACTCACCGGTACTCCCTTCATCTTCATCACTTTGCTTTGAGTATATTCTTTCAACTACCTCTACAATCATGACAATCAGAGCAAAAAAGTTCACTCCAGAAGTGCTTTTGAGCGCACCAAGAAGATCTGCGGGTATACCAAACTCAGATGGTTCTCGTATTCTATTCAACGTCTCCAAATATTCCTTCGAGGACCATAATGAAACAAAGGAGATCAGAATTCTCGAAGTCAACAAACATAATGAATCATATCTGGTCACTGATGCCAAAGGAATATCTGAACCTCAATGGATCAATGATGATTTGATTTTGACGTTGGAGGCAGGCGACAAAGGTTCAACGAAAGTCATCATTGGTGATCCGAATAACTTCGAAAATACGAAATACACTGCAGGTACAATTGCAGCTCCAGCAAGCGAGATAAAGTTGAAGCGATTGAATCAACAATCATACATTTTCGCCTGCGTCATTTCTACAAAGCCAGATGGTTCACCGTACAATCCGGAAACAGCAAAGAAACCGCATTCAAGTGGACAACTATACTCCTCTCTCTTTGTGAGACACTGGGATCACTATATCACGCCGAATCGAAACTCTATTTGGTACGGAATGCTCTCCTTGTCGAAATCTTCATCGTCTTCCGAAGAGTTCAAATTATCATCATTGATCAACGCTCTTAAAGGTACAGGACTATCATCTCCAATTGATCAATCCACTGGTGGCTCTGTGAACTTCGACATTGGTCCATATGGTCTTGTCTTTGTCGCAAAAGATCCCAATCAGAATCCTGCAAACCATACAAAGCAGAATCTCTACGTTGCGGTATCAGATGGCTCGTCTGGTTACAAGAAACCAATGCAGATTCCTGTTCCAGGTTTTGAAGGTGCATGCGCAAATCCTGTACTTTCTCCGGATGGCAAATCTCTTGCATTCACTGCAAAGAAACAAAATGGTTACGAAGCCGACAAGAATCAACTTTTCGTAATACCAGATATTCGTCGAACTTCATGGCTCAACTACTTTTATCCAACTCCAAACGGTAAAGGAAACTGGGATAGAAGCCCAGACGGTATGATCTGGTCTCAAGATGGTCAAACTTTGTACGTCCTTGCGGAAGACCAAGCAGCCGAAGTGATTTATCGACTTCCCGCGAATGCTATTAAAGCAATTCAACTTCCACAACAGATCATGCGTCAAGGCTCTGTAACGGATGTACGTGTTCTGCGAAATGGCCAACTTTTCGTTTCCACCAGCAGCCTCGTAGACAACAGCGCGTATTACGTTCTGGACCCTAGTAGTCTTTCTATTGGTCCAAAGCTGATTTCGTCAAATTCAAATTCAGGCGCTTTGTTTGGTCTCTCTAAGAAACAAGTCTCGGAAATCAGATATCCCGGTGCGGACGCCGAAATCCAAGCCATAGTCGTCAAACCCTCGACCTTCAACGCCTCCGAAAAATATCCGCTAGCATTACTCATTCACGGTGGACCTCAAGGAGCATGGACTAATGCTTGGAGTACGAGATGGAACCTGGCAATGTTCGCTGAGCAAGGTTATGTTGTGGTTGCGCCAAATCCCACCGGAAGTACTGGATTTGGTCAGAAACTAACCGATGGCATCCAATATAACTGGGGAGGAAGTCCGTATCAGGACATCGTTAAGTGTGTGGATTATGTTGAGCAGAACTTTAAGTTCATCGATATGGATCGAGCGGTTGCACTGGGTGCTTCGTATGGTGGCTACATGATGAACTGGATCCAAGGACAGCCGTTGGGACGACGCTTCAAAGCTCTAGTTACCCACGATGGTGTTTTCAGCATGACTGGTCAACTTGCGAGCGAAGAACTCTGGTTTCCGGAACACGAATTTGGCGGCAGATACTGGATGAACCGCGAGAGTTGGCTCCAATGGGATCCTTCACGTTACGCAGAAAATTGGGCAACTCCACAGCTGATAATTCACTCGGAAAAAGACTACAGATTGACGATGAGTGAAGGTCTCAGTGCATTCAACGTACTTCAGGAAAAGGGCATTGAAAGCAAGTTTTTGATGTTTCCAGATGAGAATCACTGGGTCTTGAAACCAGAGAATAGTTTGCTCTGGCATACGGTGGTACTGGACTGGATCAACGCCTTTGTTGGACTGCCAATCTATGGCGAGAAGGGATATCCGGCAGAGTTACTTGAAGATGCAGATATGAGTGTCAGAGCCAAAAACAGATAGGTTTGGAGTAACATTTCTGTTAAATTTGAGCTTTGTTAATCCGAGTTGACACGAACTACTTTGAAACCATGATGTCTAAACAAAATCGGTCATTTTCCGCTCCTCTTACTCGTCTCGTCCGACAAACGATTTGATGTGTACAATACTTAAATTCGTGAATGATAAAAAAATGATATCGAGTTCTGAGACATTTATCTCGTCGATAGTCAGAGATTGATGGTAGAACTGTCCGCTTGCTCTCAGGTTCGGTGCTGAGAACCTCTTTATGTGCCCAAAGAGTGAGAACATGCCCATGAAATCCAAACGAAACCCGAAAAATCATTCCTCCCGGGTTTAGATCGCTCTGTGGATGTATCTGATCGCAGGTATGCCATAAAAAAATGGCACCTCCGGTGTAGAGAATATATTCTCCAGCATTAAAGGAGGCTGAGAGCATCTCCGTGGGAAGTAAAAGAGAGCCAATAGGATATATAGATCGAGGCGAAATTCAAATCCTTAGCTCAGCCATTTTTTCGCTTTTTGGGGGAACTCTCACTTGCGATACGTGTATTAGCTGCCTGCGAAATCGAATACCGCTGTCCGTCTTGAATCGATACGAGCCGGAAAGTGTTCGTATGAAAGTACCGCTCCTCATCTCGTTCGATTTCAGTACGTGCTCAAATTCCTTCTGTAGGGGAATCAAGATGCTTTCCAAAGACTGGGTTCATGTCAAGTCTAATGCCATAAATCTCGCACCTTGGTCTTGCAAATTAGTCGATTGCGTTGAAGATAATTCTGAAAACAAGACCGGCAATTCTAATCCTCGTGGTCCAAGAGACGGTGCCATGCTTGATTCAGATACAGATGTCGCCGCACGAGTGCTGAGATATCCGTCTTCGTCAGTAACCAACGACTCCTGCTTTTCGGCATGGAAGAAGATGCTGTATGAGTAAGATTAGTCCACCATTACGCCTGTTATTTCTATTTCACGGAGCCAAGTGAAGCATACCGAATGGCGACAGAATCGCCGTGGCGATGTTGCTAGAAGTCCGTGATTATCAGGCTCATGGCAATGAGTCCAGAGGAAGATACTGTGATCATCCCACCGTTTCAGAATCTCCTCCTGTAGCCGCAGAAAAGAGTTCTCGGCTCCTTCGCTGTACAGAGGTGACATATTAACTCCGAATAGTCCCATCAGGCAGTACGTGGTATCTTCAACTCTAGTGGTCTGCCGTTTTGATGCCCACGAAAACCCCGAAGCTACATTGAAATGGGAAGGCGATACATATTGCCCAAGGACTGACAATGGTATACCGGTAATGGCTGATATTTCTTCGCGCAAATCAGCTTTCGTTCCTACGAAATTCCAAGATTCGTTGTAGAAAATGATCGAGAGTGGAGCTATTAGCTCTTGTAGTGTCCACCCGCGAGTGAACCATCGACATGATGCCAGGTCCACGGAGACTGTCGTGTGGAGATCGGACAAGTATGCATAACAGTCAGCTGCTCCTTCATACCAGCCATACATGGAATTAATGGCTTCACCAAGCTCCGACGAGCTAGATTTATTGATGCAGCAAGTGTCAATCCAGATCCACATCAATCCATTTTCATGGGCGATTCTACAGCTCTCTCTGACCTTGGAAAAGCCCCGTTTCTGACGGAAGTCGCCATCTTTGACATCTTGGAACGAAACTTCATCAGCGTCCCATGTATGCGACAAAATTGCATATGGTGGAGCCTGGTCGCCGAAGAATTCTTTGATCTCGAAGGTGGACGTGTCAAACAGTCGCATTATGAGTTGATATTGAGGTTTTGCACTTCATATACTTTAGAAAGCACGTATGAAATCAAGTGCTGATGAGATTTGGACGAGCAGCTAAGCCTAGAATTCGCCTCACATATGTGTAGGAAATCGGGCAGTGGACGTGCTCTAGGCTGCTATGTTATGCCATCCGAAGTCGGTGTAATTGACAGAAAAGAGAGGGAACCTTTCGCGACGAATGAGAAGAAACGTTGAGAGAAGTGAAATTCGAAAGCTGGCAGTCCTCTTGCTTTCGTGAATAGGCCCGATGCGCGTGTCTTGCTCAGCCTACTTTTGAAATTTGAGTTTTTGGCGATGTGCGTCCGTTGAACGTTGATCTAGTCAGCCTGCATGTCTTCGTAACACATGCTACGTGGTTCCTCTATCACGATTGCAGGCTAGAAGTATAACCGAATATCCAACAGAGTATCGTAGGCAAGCTGCGTAACTAGCTGAAGGCATTGTAGCTGGTTCCATGTCCCAATGAAGATTAACGATTCCCGTTCACATATTATGGCATTTACACTCCGAAAGCAAACCACTTCAGCAATAGAGGCGTAGATCCAGTCTTCGGGTGCAATATAAGGTATCTACTCGTGTAAAACCATTCGCCATGAACGCCGGAAGAGAAGATCAACCTCGGAGCAATACAGAAACAACTATTTTCTTTGCAGAAACCCCTTTGGCCAGTATATTCAGAGCGTCTTGAATGCTCTCTAGACCCTTTCCGATAACTTCTGGCTCTGGAGCACAAATGTAGTTCCCATCTGCTAGAGCTTTTGGTAGGAAGTCTACCCAAATTGCGCTACCAACTTCATTTTCCATCAAGTCACTCCCGAAGATGAAATTATTCTTCACACCAGTCATCATAGACCTGATGGAAAAGTATATTTGAGCGCTCACAAACTTGAACAGCATACTAGCGGTTCCCAAAACCCCTTTTGGAAAGCTAGATGGTTGGTATGGCTGACTTGCCATGACGAAGAATTTCTTTACGTTACATTTGTTTACAATTTCCAAGCATTTCAGAGCAGATCCACTTCCAATAGCAAAAGCTCCAACACTGGTCTTGTCTTTCAGCGCGGCAACAATGTCGTTGACGGCGGTGGGACTGTTGTAATCAAATGCTTTGCTTGCTCCCAGACTCTTCACGTATTTAAAATTTCTTGGTGATGACGTCGTGAAAACTTCATATCCTGAAGCAACAGCCAGCTGTATGGCGTTACTGCCGACGCTTGTTGAACCTCCCCATATCAGTAAAGTCTCTCCGCTCGGCTTCGTAGCTGGGTTTGTGGGATGTCGAAGAGCAAGGAAGTCCTTCATGTAAAGACCGCAAGCGGCAGTTGACAGTCCTAACGGGATAACAGAGGCATTTTCGTAGCTCATACTATCCGGTATTGGGCTCACAAGGTTGTCTCGAAGTACCACATAATGCTGAAACGCTCCTTCAGCAGTCTTGTTACTTCTCTTGTCACCTCCGAGTGCCAATCCGGTAACTCGATCACCGACGTTGAATCGCGTTACTTTACTTCCAACTTCTACAACCTCGCCGGCAATGTCGCTACCGAGTATCACCGGAAATTTAAGCCACGAGAAGGCCATTGTGCCTATTGCTTGAATAATATAATCGACTGGATTCATCGCAACAGCATGAGTTCTGATGACGATCTGCTTCTGATCAGCCATGGTGTACGGAGCGGAACTGATTTCAAGCTTTGTAGCACCTGCAGCCATGCACCAGGCCGCAGTGTTTGTGGGTGCCATGCGGCAAAGAGAGAAAGAGCAGAAAAGTTAGATGGTTGGCGTTGGTTAGGTTTAGTCGTAAGGTCTTGCTTTGGAAGCTTCGAAAGTCTTATACGGGTTTTCACGGCAGCGCGCATGCTACTGCAGCGCGCAACCCCACCAAAAATCAATAAAACTCACCTACTTCAGAGGCCCATATCTCCACCAATATTCGGTCAATTGATTCCGAAATTACTGTT
>Ga0335072_10003478_pt1 | contig 23732 bp, 24 predicted proteins | sample Lox_Sample_21_FD_206725 | JGI IMG/M metagenome (GOLD analysis project Ga0335072, IMG submission 206725) | Soil microbial communities from Loxahatchee National Wildlife Refuge, Florida, United States - Lox_Sample_2.1 | ecosystem: Environmental > Terrestrial > Soil > Wetlands | place: USA... | reverse complement strand
AGCGCACCGGACGCCTCCACCAATCCATCGCGGGCGGCCTGGGCCTCGAAAGAGTTTGCCGCCGTTCGTAATTCGGACAGCCCCGTCGAAGCGACCAGCGCCTCGACCACCTTGGCGCCGAAGCCGTCGGGCGCGTTGAGGCCGGTGCCCACCGCGGTGCCGCCGATCGCCAGCTCGCCCAGCCGCGGCAGGGTGGCGCGTACCCGCTCGATCCCGGCCTCGATCTGGCGGGCATATCCGCTGAACTCCTGACCGAGCGTGACGGGTACGGCGTCCATCAGGTGGGTGCGGCCGGACTTCACCACGGTGTGCCATTCGCTGGCCTTGCTCGCCAGCGCCTCGTGCAGCACCTCGAGCGCCGGGATGAGATGACGCACCGCGGCCTCGGTGGCCGCGATGTGGGTGGCGGTCGGGAAGGTGTCGTTGGACGACTGCGACATGTTGACGTCGTCGTTCGGGTGCACCGTGACGCCGTTGGCCGCGGCGATGGATGCGATCACCTCGTTGGTGTTCATGTTGGAACTGGTGCCCGAGCCGGTCTGGAAGACGTCGATGGGGAATTGGTCGTCGTGGCGGCCGTCGGCGATCTCGGCCGCCGCGGCGATGATCGCGTCAGCCTTCTCCGGCGCCAGCAACCCCAGGTCTTCGTTGACTTGCGCGCAGGCGCCCTTCAGCAGACCCAGGGCGCGGATCTGGGTGCGTTCCAGACCCCGCCCCGAGATGGGGAAATTCTCCACCGCGCGCTGAGTTTGGGCGCGCCACAATGCTTTTGCGGGCACCCGGACCTCGCCCATGGTGTCGTGCTCGATGCGGTACTCGGTGTCGGTTTCGTTTTCAGAGGCGCCAGCGGCCATCGATTGGTTCCTTGCTCGTAGCAGTGTCGTCAGGGCAGTGGATAGGCGGCAGAGCTGTCGCCGGTGAAGTCGATCGCGGAGTATTCGTTGAGCTTGGAGAGCCGGTGGTAGGCCTCGATCATGCGGACAGTGCCCGACTTCGAACGCATCACGATCGACTGGGTGGTGCACCCGCCTGGGTAATAACGGACACCCTTGAGCAGGTCGCCCTCGGTTACCCCGGTGGCGCAGAAGAAGACGTTCTCGCCGGACACCAGGTCCTCGGTGGTCAGCACCTGGTCGAGGTCGTAGCCGGCGTCCAGCGCCTTGCGGCGTTCGGCCTCGTCGCGGGGTGCCAATTTGGCCTGGATGGCACCGCCCATGCAGCGGATCGCCGCGGCGGCGATGATGCCTTCCGGAGTCCCACCGATACCGGCCAGCATGTCGGTGCCCACATCCGGACGGCACGCGGAGATCGCGCCGGCGACGTCGCCGTCGGTGATCAGCCGGATCCGGGCGCCGGTGTCACGTACGTCTTTGATCAGCTGAGCGTGCCGCGGCCGGTCCAGGATGCACACGGTCATGTCGCGCACCGACAATGCCTTGACCTTGGCAACCGCGCGGATGTTCTCGGCGATCGGCGCGGTGATGTCCAGCACATGCGCGGCCTCGGGTCCCACGGCGATCTTGTTCATGTAGAACACCGCCGACGGGTCGAACATCGACCCGCGATCGGAGACCGCGAGCACCGAAATGGCGTTGGGCATGCCCTTGCTCATCAACGTGGTGCCGTCAACGGGGTCCACCGCGAAATCGCACTCCGGGCCGTCGCCATTGCCGACCTCTTCGCCGTTGTAGAGCATCGGGGCCTGGTCTTTCTCGCCCTCACCGATGACCACCACCCCGCGCATCGACACCGAGTTGACCAGTTCGCGGATCGCGTCGACCGCGGCGCCGTCGCCGCCTTCCTTGTCGCCACGACCCACCCAGCGGCCGGCGGCCATGGCACCGGCTTCGGTGACCCGTACCAGTTCCATGGCCAGGTTGCGGTCTGGTGCTTCACCGCGCGGCCGCGCCTGGCCCGCGACAGCGGTCGGCGACGAACCGGGTCCAAACGAGCGGTCGCCCTCATCCGTCATGGTTGGTGATTCTCCCAGAAGCTGATCCGTCCGCTGGAGCTGGGCTCTGGGCGGTGACCATGGGCTGGAATACTCGGAGGGTGACCGACGAGCCGCAGCCCAACGCCGATGTGGCCGGCGAGCCTGTTCCGGCGCCAAGGCCGGCCAAACCGCGGCTGCTGCAGGATGGCCGCGACATGTTCTGGTCGCTGGCACCGCTGGTGCTGGGGTGCATCCTGCTGGCGGCCCTGGTCGGGATGTGTTCTTTCCAGCCAGGCAGCGCGAATAAGGGGACGATCCCGTCCTACGACGCGGCGGCGGCGTTGCGGGCCGATGCGCAGACGCTCGGGTTCCCCATCCGGCTGCCCCGGTTACCCGCGGGCTGGCAGCCCAACTCCGGCGGCCGCGACGGTATCCAGAACGGGCGAACCGACCCGTCGACGGGTCAGCGGCTCAACGCGGCGACGTCGATCGTGGGATACATCAGCCCGACGGGGATGTATCTGAGCCTGACGCAGAGCAACGCCGACGAAGACAAGCTGGTCGGCTCGATCCATTCGGCTGCGTATCCGACCGGAGCCGTCGACGTCGCCGGGACCCACTGGGTCGTCTATCAAGGTGCCGGCCAAGGCGGCGCCGACGCCGAGCCGGTGTGGACCACCCGGCTTACCAGTCCGGCCGGGGCCACCCAGGTGGCGATTACCGGTGCCGGAAGTAGCGATCAGTTTCGTACGCTGGCCACGGCGACTCAATCTCAGCCGCCCCTGCCGACACGCTGAAAGAAGGCACCGCGTGACCGCACCCGAAGCAGACCTCTCCGGATGGTCGGTCTCACCGTTCACCGGTGGCGGCTACACCCATGACGTCTACCGCAAGGGCACGGGCCCGGGGGTGGTGCTGATTCCCGAGATACCCGGCATCCATCCCGGGGTGCTCGCCCTGGGTAATCACCTGGTGGACAACGGCTTCACCGTCGCCCTCCCGTCGCTGTTCGGTGAGCCGGGCAAGCCGACGACGGTCGGCTACACACTCGCTAGCATCACGCGGGCTTGTGTCGCAAGGGAATTCGCGGCGTTTGCCACCAACAAGCAGCGGCCGGTGTCCTTGTTTCTGCGCGCACTGGCCCGTGACCTCAATGCGTCGACGCCGGGCAAGGGCGTCGGCGTGATCGGCCAGTGCTTCACCGGCGGCTTCGCGCTGGCCGCCGCGGTCGACGACAGCGTGCTGGCCCCGGTGCTCAGCCAGCCCTCGGCGCCACTGCCGTTGGGCCGCGCGCGACGCTCCGATCCGGGATTGAGCGAGTCCGAGCTGGCCACGGTGGCCGATCGCTGCGCCAACGACGGCCTGTGCGCGATGGGCCTGCGGTTCAGTGAGGACAACATGGTGCCGCGGGAACGGTTCGCGGCGCTCAAGGAGCGGCTCGGCGACGCGTTCGAGGTGATCGAGATCGACTCGAGCCCCGGCAACGAACACGGTTTCGCGAAGTCGGCCCACTCGGTGCTGACCACCGAGGTCCGCGAGGTCGACGGCCAGCCTGCTTACGAGGCCCGCAAACGAGTAGTCGAGTTCCTGACTGAGCGGCTCAGTTAGGGAAGTTGCAGACGCATGGCGACCGACGACCGCGTGATCGAAACCACCCACGGACCGGTCCGGGGCGCTGAAGACGGCGACATCGCCACGTGGAAAGGCATCCGGTACGCCGCGCCGCCCGTCGGCGACCTGCGTTTCCGGCGACCGGAGCCGCCCGAACGGTCGGCCGGGATCACCGACGCCACCTCATACGGGTCCGCCTGCCCGCAACCGGCCTTCCCCAACATGCCCATTGACCTCGGTGCGCCGCAGGACGAAGACTGCTTGAGGCTCAACGTCTGGGCCTCGGCGGACACCGAGCCCGGTGACGCAAAGCCGGTGATGGTGTGGCTACATGGTGGCGCCTACATGCTGGGATCCGGCAGCCAGCCGCTCTACGACGGTCGTAGGTTGGCCGCCGGCGGCGACGTCGTCGTAGTGACGGTCAACTATCGGCTAGGGGCATTGGGCTTCCTCGACTTGTCGTCGTTCAGCACCGCGCGGCGCCGCTTCGATTCCAACATCGGGCTGCACGACGTTCTCGCGGCGTTGCGCTGGGTGCGCGACAACATCGCGGTGTTCGGGGGTGATCCGCAGCGAGTCACGCTGTTCGGTGAATCCGCCGGTGCGGGACTCGTCACGACGCTGCTGGCCGCCCCGGCGGCCGAGGGCCTGTTCGCCGGCGCGATCGCCCAAAGCTCACCGGCCACGTCGGTGTACGACACCGAACGGGCTCAGCGGGTCGCCGTCAGCGTTCTCGACAGGCTGGGAATCGCCCCGTCCGACGTGGAAGCGCTGCGCGACGCGCCGATCGCGGCGATCCTGGCCGCGTCGCAACAGGTGTTCGACGAAGTGCCCGTTCGCACCCCGGGGACGCTCGCATTCGTCCCGATCGTCGACGGAGATCTGCTGCACGACTACCCGGTCAAGCTCGCGCAGCAGGGTCGCTCGCACCCGGTCCCGCTGATCATCGGCACCAACAAGCATGAGGCAGCGCTCTTCTGGCTGATGCGCTCGCCGCTGATGCCGATCACCCCGCGCGCGATCACGTCGATGTTCACCCAGATTGCCGCCGAGCAACCCGACCTGCAATTGCCCACCGAGGAGCAGATCGTGGCGGCGTATTCGCGAATGGGGCGCAAGGCAAGGTCTTTGCGCGTCGCGACCGACGTCGGCTTCCGGATGCCGTCGGTGTGGCTGGCCGAGGGGCACGCCAGGGTGGCGCCGGTGTATCTGTACCGGTTTGACTACGCGACCCCGTTGTGGAAGCTGCTTCTGGTCAAGGCCGCCCATGCCACCGAATTGCCTTATGTCTGGGGCAATCTCGGGGCCCCGAAGGACCCCACGTTGCGGCTTGGCGGCGCCAAAACCGCCAAGGCGGTCTCGAAAAGGGTACGCACGAGGTGGATCAACTTCGCTACCCACGGGAAACCCGCGGGCCCGGCCGGCGAGCCGGAATGGACGGCCTACCAGGAAACCGATCGCGCCTGCCTGGTCATCGACAAGCAGGACACCGTCGCGAGCTATGTCGACGCACACATCCGTGCCGCCTGGGGCGGCCAGATGGTGAGCTTTCGCTAGCCGCACTATTGCGCGGCCGGCTCCGTAGCGCTCGTTTTTGCTTTCCGGCGCGGAAGCCAATTGCGCCGGACGGGTTGATCATCGGGCTTCTCGAGGTCGACGCCTTTGTAGACCGCCAGGTAGACGTCGACGGTGGTGACGATCAGGATCATCAGCACCGGCCCGATGACGATGCCCCACGCGCCGAACATGGCGATACCGGCGAACACCGAAAGCAGCATGAGCGCCTGGTTCAGCCGTGCGTCGCGTGGAACGAGGATCGGCCGCAAGAAGTTGTCGATGTTGGTGACCACGAGGAGATGCCAAAGGATCACGAACGCGCCACCGGCGATGTTGCCGTAGAAGATCATTCCGATGCCAAACGGAATCGTCACGATGCCGCCGCCCAACGGAATGATCGACAAGGCGGTGAGCAGAACGGCGAATATGAAGAAGCCGTGGTGAAATCCCGCGACATAGATGGACGCGGCTCCCGCGACGCCTTGGCACAATGCTATGACGAACTGCCCACTCACGGTGCCGCGCACCATTGCCCCAGCCTTCTTCAAGTACAGGTCGGTGACTTCTTCGCCGAGCGGGTTGAGCTGGGCGATCAACGTTCGTACTTTTTCGCGATTCACCAGCAGTGCGACAAACACATACAGAAAGATGATGGCCGCAGTGACCGCGCCGGCGATACCGCCGACGGCGCCCTGCAGGAAATGCAGGAGCCATTCGCCAGCGTTCCGCCCCACCGTGACCATCGCCTTTCGGAGCGTTTCCGCAGTTATTGTCGTGTGCGCGAACGGAATCCGAGCTAACAGGTCATTGAGTTCGCGCAGGACGTTGTCGCCGAGCCTGCTCAGATCGGTTGTCTTGACCCATCCGGCGATGCTGTCGACCATGCGCGAAATCTGGACGAACGCCAGGACCACCAGAAGCCCGACCGGCACGATGACGATGACCAGTGCCGACAACAGGGTGCAGGTGGCCGACAAGCCGGTGCCGAGACGTTTGTTGAACCACTTGAAAAGTGGCGTGAACAAGTACGCCCCGACGGCGGCGACCACGATCAGCACGAAAAAGTTGCGCAAGAAATACGCACCGAACAGCAAAGCGATCAGGGTGAAGATCGCGAGGGCTCGTTTTTGAGTGAGCGTGAATTCGGTGTTCATGGGGACCGGCCGCCCTCCGCGTCGCAGTTGAGCTGAACCTTAGCGCCACGCGGTGGTTTTCGTCAGTGTCCGGGCAACTGCGCCCGGTCCGTGTTAGGTCGACCGGCTGAGAGTCGACTTGGCGGCAGCGGATTTGGCGGTCTGGGCCTCGCTCTTCATCTCCCGGAACATATCCACGTAGTAGGGCAGGCATTGCGACATAGCCTCTTCGGTGGTGAACGGCGGCTCATAGCCGAGGTCGCGTCGTGCCTTGTCGATCGAGAAGTAGTTGTCCAGATACAGCCGTTCGACGGCCAGCGGCTCCAGCAGCGGCGCCGGCGCCCCGAACCGGAAGTGCATTCGTTGCCAGCCCGTCATCGCCGCGCGGACCATCGGCCCGTGAAGCCGAATCCGCGGCCAGTTTTCACCGCAGGCTTCTACGACCGGGCGGGCGAACTCGAACATGTTGATCGGCTCGGCGTCGTTGATGAAGTATGCCTGACCGGGCGCGGTCCCACCGGGTACGAGATGCTGGGCAGCCAGGATGAAACCGTGAATCAGGTTGTGCACGTACGAGTTATCCAGCCGAGCCGATTTGCGGCCGATCAGCACCTTGACGTGGCCGGCGACCACACTTTCGAACAGCTTGCGGAACATCGTTTGATCGCCGCGGCCCCAGATGCCGCTCGGCCTGATCGCGCATGTCAGCATGTCGCCAATACTGTTCTGAGACAAGACGAATCGCTCGGCGACCACCTTGGTTTCGGTGTAGAGGTCGTTGAACCTGCTGGTGTAGGGCAGCGTCTCGTCGCCGCCGGAGATCTTCTGCCCGCCCATCACCACGCTGTTGGACGACGTATAGACGAAACGCTTCACCCCGGCTGCCTGCCCGGCGTGCAGCAGGTTCTCGGTACCGCCGACGTTGACCGCAAAGCTGCGCCGCCGGTATTCGTCGGTGACCGACGCGCCACCCATCAGCTCGATGATCGCGGCGGTGTGGAACACCGTGTCGATGCCGTCCACCGCCGCGGCGCACACGGATGTGTCGGTGATGTCACCCTGCAACACCTCCAGCCGCCGATGTGGCGGCAGCGGCGACGGGGCGCGGTCGAAGGAACGTACCTGGTATCCGCGGTCGAGCAAGGTGGTCACCAGGTTGGCGCCCACAAATCCTGAGCCGCCGGTGACCAGGACTCGACCGAGTTCGGTTCTCAATGTTGCATCACCCATGCCGCGAAGCATACTGAAACGTGTTCCAATTTTCGAAAAAGTGTTGAAATCGGTGTCGCGTAAGGGCCGTGCTCAGGTGTCCTCGGCCTGGCCGGCGGCGAGTGCGTCCTCTACACGTTTGCGAGCGCCAGCTAAGTGTTGCTCGCACTGTTTCACCAGCTGTTCGCCTCTTTCCCACAATTTCAGCGACGAATCGAGGTCCAGCCCGCCCTGCTCCAGAAGCCGCACGACTTCGATCAGCTCGTCCCGGCACGCCTCATAGCCGAGCTGACTAATAGGAGTAATCGGCTGCGCCCCGCCGCCGTCATCGTCGTCTTCCTCAGTGACCATCGGCCAGCCCCTCACTCACCGCCGTTACGGCGCCGTCGGAAACCCGTACCCGCAGCCGAGTGCCCGCCGGTGCGTCCTGAACCGACCGCAGCACCTGCATCGGTTCCGCGGGCGCCCCACCCGTTGGGACCGCCTGCACCACGGCATAACCGCGGGCCAAGGTGGCCGCCGGGCCCAGTGTGGCCAGCCGTGCGGCCAGGTGGCCCACCCGGTCGGTCTCGGCGGCGACCATCCGGGTGATGTCCCGGCGGACCGCCGAGCGCGCGCGGTGAATCTCTTCGGCGCGCGCCGTCAGGGCCGTCAGCGGCTCGGCCAGCACCGGGCGGCTGCGCAACTGGGCCAGCGCGCGTTGCTCGCGGAATACCCAATTGCGCAGTGCCTGCACGCTGCGCAGCCGCAATTCATCGATCAGCCGTTGCTCTGCGGCAGTGTCCGGGACCACCCTCTTGGCCGCGTCGGTGGGCGTGGCGGCGCGCAGATCGGCGACCAGATCGCACAGCGGATTGTCGGGTTCGTGACCGACCGCGCTGATCACCGGCGTGCGGCAGGCGGCGATCGCCCGGCACAGGGTCTCGTCGGAAAACGGCAGCAGGTCCTCGACACTGCCGCCGCCCCGGGCCAGCACGATCACGTCGACATCACCGTCGCGGTCGAGGTCGCGTAGTGCTTCGACGATCTGCGCAACCGCGTTAGGCCCCTGGACAGCGGTGTTGCGCACGGCGAAACGCACCGCGGGCCACCGCGCGCTCGCCACGGTTGTCACGTCGCGTTCGGCGGCGCTTGCACGCCCGGTGATCAGTCCGATCATGTTGGGCAGGAAGGGAATTGGCCGCTTAAGCCGCGGATCGAAGAGTCCTTCGGCGTCCAGCAGCCGGCGCAGCCTTTCGATGCGTGCCAGCAGCTCGCCGACCCCGACCGCGCGAATCTCGCTGAGCCGCAACGAAAACGTGCCGCGCCCGGTATAGAACGAGGGCTTGCCGCACACCACCACCTGAGTGCCCTCGGCCAGTTTGACCGGCGCGCCCAGCACCAGGTCGCGCGGACAGGTCACAGTCAGCGACATGTCGGCCGCCGGGTCGCGCAGCACCATGAACACGGTCTTGGAGTCGGCGCGCATATTGATCTGCGCCAATTGCCCTTCGACCCATACAGTGCCCAGCTTGTCGATCCAGCCCGCGACGCGGATCGCCACGGCGCGCACCGGGAAGGGGTTGTCCGCGGAGTTCGGCTCCGAATTCGCCGCTCGGGTCACTTCGCGTTCGCGCGGGTGATCCTGTTGGCGAGCAGCGTCTGGAACGGAGCCCGGGCCTTGGTGGCCTGCTCGTAGGCCAGCAGCGCTTCGAGTTCGTCGACACTCAGCGATTGCAGCCGGGCCCGCAGCTGGGCCAGCGTCAGCGTCGGATAGTCGAGTTCGGCCGCCACCGCCGGCGCCGGGATAGTCGGGTCGGCCGTTGACTTCTTCGATTGCCTGGCGGGCTTGACCAGCGCGCTGGCGTCTTCGTGCGCGTCGGCCACCGAGTACAGCGCGAACCGTCCTTCGGCCCGGCGATCGTTGTCGCTGCCTTCTGGCAGTGCAGCGGGAGCCCCTTCGATGGCGTCATCCAAATCCTCGTCGAACGTTGCCCATTCCGGCTTTTCGTCCTTGGGCGGAAAGATGGATTCCAAGGTGCTGTCACCCTTGATCACCAGCTCGGCCAGGTTCTGCTGGAAGCGCATCACAAGGTGCGCAGCCGTGCTGGCTAACGTCATCGGGTACATCAGAATCGTCTTCGGCAGTTTCATCGTCTCCTCGACAGCGACCGTCGCCGCGCCGACCAGTAGCCGAACTCCATACGGTGCAGACGCCATGGGTCCAAGACTGCCTCAAGCGGCGGATAACTCCAAGCCCGCCGCCCGCTGGCGGGCTTATGTGCCCTATCTGTCGGCGGAACGTACCCTGAATGTCATGCCGCCGACTGTCGATATGGGGATTCCCGGCGCTGTGAAGTCCGGGAGTTCGGTAGTCAACGACCCCAATCGTAAGCGGGTGCTCCTGGCGGAGCCGCGAGGCTACTGCGCAGGTGTGGATCGGGCCGTTGAGACGGTGGAGCGTGCGCTGAAAAAGCACGGCGCCCCGGTCTACGTGCGCCACGAGATCGTGCACAACCGCCACGTGGTCGACACCCTGGTCAACCAGGGTGCGGTTTTCGTCCAGGAGACCGACGAGGTTCCCGAGGGGGCCATCGTGGTGTTCTCCGCCCACGGCGTCGCACCGACGGTCTATGCCGCGGCCGCCGAACGCAATTTGCACACCATCGACGCCACCTGCCCGCTGGTGACCAAGGTGCACAACGAGGCCAGGCGATTCGCCCGGGACGACTACGACATCCTGCTGATCGGCCATGAGGGTCATGAGGAGGTCATCGGTACCGCCGGGGAAGCACCCGAGCACGTGCAGCTGGTCGACGGGGTGGCCTCGGTCCAAAACGTGACGGTCCGCGACGAGAACAAGGTGGTCTGGCTGTCCCAGACGACGCTGTCGGTCGACGAGACCATGGAGATCGTCGAGCGGCTGCGGGGGCGCTTCCCGAAGCTGCAGGATCCGCCGAGCGACGACATCTGCTACGCGACGCAGAATCGCCAGGTCGCGGTCAAGGCAATGGCGCCCGAGTGCGAGCTGGTGATCGTCGTCGGGTCCCGCAATTCATCGAATTCGGTGCGGCTGGTCGAAGTGGCGCTGGGCGGCGGCGCTGCGGCCGCCCACCTGGTCGACTGGGCCGACGATATCGACCCCGCGTGGTTGGAGGGTGTGACGACGGTAGGCGTCACCTCCGGTGCGTCGGTACCCGAGGTTCTGGTGCGAGGTGTGCTGGAGCGGCTTGCTGACTACGGCTACGGCGTGGTGCAGCCGGTGACGACCGCCCAGGAGACGTTGGTGTTCGCTCTGCCCCGCGAGATCCGGTCGCTGAGCTGACGGCTCGCTCGTCTCTCAGGACTTAGACGTCGTACTCCCAGGATTCGGCGGGAGGCCGACGTGGCGCGCGTGATCGACTCCGGCGTTCCGGGCGCGGCTCGGCTCTCGGCTCGTCCAAGGGGCCTTCCCCGCGGTAGCGGACGCGCGAGATCGGGTGGTGCGTCGGATTGGTGCCGTTTGACCCGCCCGGGGTGGCGCGACGGCGCCGCGGCGCCTCGTAGGAGGGCTCGTAGGGTTCGTACGGCTCATAGGGCTCGTACCGACTGGAATGCTCGGGCGTCTGCGGCGGCTCGAAGTCGTAGCCATCGAAGCGACTGCTGCGCGATGTCGGCCCGTCGTAAGGCCGCTCGTAGGGATTACGACGGGTGCGTGAGCCGCGACGACTTTCGCGCGGCGGCTGGTCGCGCAGCTCTGGATCGCCGTCGGGTCTGGGGCGTCGGCGCGACCGGCGGGGCGGGTCGGCAGGGTCGAAGTCGCGCGGAGGCGTCTGGCGCCGGCGCCGCGGACGCTCGGCCACGGGTTCGTCCTGGTCGTCCAGCGACGGCCGGGCATGCCGGGACCGGGTTCTGGTCGAACGGGTGGCGGTACGACCGCTGCGCGAGGTTCGGCCCCGCTTCGCAGCGGCTTTCCGGGTTGTCGGGCGCGCCCGCTTTCCGTCAGCCGAAGCTGACTCGTCGGTAGCGTCTTCCGCTGCATTAATGCCCAAGTACGAGTTCAGTTTCGCGACGATGCCGCTGATGAAGGACTTCGCGTCGGTGCCGGTGGCGGTAGCCGCCTCGTCAGTTGCGTTGGCTGCCAACGTCGTACGGTTCGACATACCGGAATACCACCTGACCAGTCCGATCAGCAGGACGGCGCCGGCGGTACCCAGCATCAGCGGGAAACGCTCGATGAGGGGATAGCCGCAGTTGATCAGCAGGTCTTTCAGGTGGCCGATTTTGCGTCCATGGAACATCCAGTAGGCACCGGGCACCGCGCAAAAAAGTATCAACGGCGGTTGGATGATCGCGGTGAACAGGCCCTCCTGACGCACGGCCAGCACCGACGCCAGGCAGCCGGCTATATAGAAGCCGGCGAAGACGTGTGTCAGCTCCTTATGCCCCGACCCGGCGTCGATGGCATACCCAATCGTGGTGGCGGTAATGGCGATAGCCAGGGCCGCCCACCACGGCACACCCCGGATATTTGGGAGGATCGAGCGGTGGGTAGGCTCCACTGCCGATCTGGCCCGCTCTGCTGACACATGTAGACCGTACCGGCAATGGGACGAAACGCCCGTAAAGACCTTGTAGAGACGCTGGGCGTGCCATGCCGTTCGTGCAGGAATGATCCACAGCGGCCGGCCACGCCGCTGAGCCCTAGACTTGGATCCCCGTGAGCCTGAGCCTGGGAATCGTGGGCCTGCCCAACGTCGGCAAGTCGACTCTGTTCAATGCCCTGACCCGGAACAACGTCGTGGCGGCGAACTACCCGTTCGCGACGATTGAGCCGAACGAGGGCGTCGTGTCGCTGCCCGATCCCCGATTGGCCAAGCTGGCGGAGCTTTTTCACTCCGAGCGCATCGTTGCGGCGCCGGTGACTTTCGTCGACATCGCCGGCCTGGTCAGCGGCGCATCCGAGGGTGCCGGGCTCGGCAACAAGTTTCTGGCCCATATCCGCGAATGCGACGCGATCTGCCAAGTGGTCCGGGTGTTCTCCGACGAGGACGTCACGCACGTGGCCGGAGACGTCGATCCCGAATCCGATATCGAGGTCGTCGAGACCGAGCTGATCCTGGCTGACTTGCAAACGCTGGAGCGCGCGCTGGGCAGGCTGGAGAAAGAGGCCCGCAATAACAAGGAGCGCAAACCGGTCTACGACGCCGCGCTCGCTGCCCAAGAGGTGCTGGACGGCGGGAAGACGCTGTTCGCCGCGGCGGCGGATCGCTCGGTGTTGCGGGAGCTGAACCTGTTGACCACCAAGCCGTTCCTCTATGTCTTCAACGCCGACGAGGCGGTGCTCACCGACGCGGCGCGGGTCGCCGAACTGCGGGGGCTCGTTGCGCCGGCCGATGCGGTGTTCCTGGACGCCGCCATCGAATCGGAATTGACCGAGCTCGATGACGAGTCGGCCGCCGAGCTCCTGGAATCGATCGGGCAGACCGAACGCGGTCTGGATGCGTTGGCCCGTGCGGGTTTTCACACGCTCAAGCTGCAGACCTTTCTGACGGCGGGCCCAAAGGAGGCGCGGGCCTGGACGATCCATCAAGGCGATACCGCGCCCAAAGCGGCCGGCGTGATCCACACCGACTTCGAGAAGGGCTTCATCAAAGCCGAGATCGTGTCGTATGACGACCTGATCGCTGCCGGGTCGATGGCTGCGGCAAAGGCGGCCGGCAAGGTCCGGATGGAAGGCAAGGACTACGTCATGGCCGACGGTGACGTGGTCGAGTTTCGTTTCAACGTTTAGACAACCCAAGAAGTAGGCGCTCGGTTTTGGAGTTCACGCTGGTTGAACTGCTGACTTCGGGGGCAGCGACGGAGCGGGACGGGGACCACCGGGGGCCGGGCTGGGGACAGCAGGAGGAGTGAGGGAGCCGTACTGGGGGCAGTAGGCCTGGATCGCGGCTCCGGTGAAGTAGGCGGCATTGAGGGGCGGCCAGTTGGTGGCATTGGTGACCTTGGTGACCAGATCCGCGTTGCTGGTCTTGGGATTATCACTGAGGGTGGCGCAGACTACGGTTTTCGCGACCCGGATCGCTCTCTCGGGTGCGCCGTACTCCATGCCAGAGGTGTTGAGGTTGGTTATGAATGCGTCGTCAGTGGCGTCTGCGTAGGCCGGCGCGGCCAACCCGACGGAAAGGACTATCAACGTGATGGCTCTCAGCACCATGACAACCCCTCATAACCCGTCTAAGTCGATTCCGCGGCATCCAGTGACCAGTCCCGGGAAGTCGCGACGAGATTCCACAGCATTTTAACCAGCACAGACGTGTGGCCGCAGCCGCAGCGGGTCCTGCCCGGTGCCGATGCCGAGCCCCTGGGCGCCCACCGCAGACCACGCAATGTCGCTTCGGCAGATTAAGTAGGTGAGGCAATCGACACTCGTCATTTCTGTCGGTGGGGCTCCCTACCATCCGTAGACGAAGGCGCTGCGGCCGGCCAGCGCGACATGGCGGCGAACGGAGACCTCGTGAGATTTGTTTCGACCCGCATCATCACCGCAGATGTCAGCCGATTGGTCGCCTTCTACGAAATGGTCACCGAAGCCGCCGCCGTCTGGGGCAACGAACTGTTCGCGGAGATCCCAACGCCGGTTGGCGTGCTTGCGATCGGTAGCGACAAGACCGTCCCGTTGTTCGGACAAGGATCTGCTGAGCCGGCAGCCAACCGAAGCGCAATCATCGAGTTCATCGTGGACGATGTCGATGTCGAGTACGAGCGGCTCCGGGGGAGTATCGGCGACGTGGTTACCGCGCCAACGACGATGCCGTGGGGTAATCGTGCTCTGCTGTTTCGCGACCCAGATGGGAACATGGTCAATTTGTTCACACCTGTTACGGACGACGCGCGCGTCAAGTTCGGCCCATGAGGATTCGAGCGGAGCCCGACGGCGACGTGGTGGAGTTTCGTTTCAACGTTTAGAGCGGATCGACGACGAAGTCGGTGTTAAGAGAAATGTTTTCTGGTCTCGCGCAGGGCGCTTGGGACCTCCCGGCGCTAAGGTGAGTTGTGGTCGCTGAGGGCCATGCCGACATGGCTGCTGACGAGCTCGAACGCCGAACCGTCTCACTCGATGAGCGCGAGGAGGCTCTGGCGCGGCGTGAGGCTGAAGTCAAAAAGCGCGAGTGGCTTGCGGTCCAAAGAGATCAGATCGCTGATGATCGGGATCGAATCGCCGATGAGCGCGAGCGACTAGCGGACGAACGCGAGCGGCGCGCGGACGAACGCGAGGGCACGACAGCAACGCGTGAACGCGAGCGGCTGCAACGCATAACCCAACGGGTGGAGCGCCTGAAAGCCCGTGCCAGGCGCGAGCAGGCCGATGTCTGGCGTGAGATGGCTAACACAGAGCGAAATCGCGACTACAACTGACGACGAACGACGCCTCCGAGTGCTGTGATCGGCGGCCTGATCTACCCGATGCTGTTCACAAGCGGCGGCCCGGATTCTTGCACCGGCATGGTCTGTGGGTAGGGCACCGGGTAGGGCTTGCCGGCATCGAAGAATCCGGTGATGACGTTCGGCACGCACTGCGGCAGCTTCGGCAACGCCTGCAGGACGGGATTGCCGAGGGGAGGCCGGCTCGGGTCAAAGGTGTTGAAGTCGAACGCGTTGGTCATGTCGCCGGTAGTCGCCCGCCGCCAGGGAGTCAGGTTCGGCACCTGCGCCCCGAATCGGGTTTCGACTAGGCGCAGCTGTGAGGTGTGGTCATACACGGTGGAGTCAACTCGGCCGCCACGGCTGTAAGGCGAGATCACCAAGCACGGGACTCGGTAGCCCAGGCCGATCGGTCCACTGATCCCACCCGAGCCGTGAACGTTGTTGACGATGGACTCGGGAACGAATTCACCGGGAGTCCCAGCCGGAGCGGTGGGGGGAGTGACATGGTCGAAGAAGCCGCCGTTCTCGTCCCAGCTGACGATGACCGCGGTCTTCGCCCAGACTGTCGGGTTGGACAACAGGATCCGCAACAGATTGACGATTCCGACCGCCCCCAGAGCCACCGGCAGCGCCGGATGCTCGCATTCAAGGACGGGCCCGATCACCCAGGACACCTGGGGCAGGCGGTCCGCAGCGACGTCGGCGGCAAAGTTCAACGGGTAGCGCGGCGTGACGCCGTTGCGCCACAATCCCGAGCCGATCTTGGCTTGCTTGAAGGCGCTGACCAATCCGTTGTAGATGACCCTATTGATGGGGCCGAGGTCGTGGCTGTTGTAGACCTTCCAGCTGATACCGGCGCCGTCCAGCGCCTGCGGCATGATCTCCCAGGAGTACTGGGAATTCGGCCATATTGCCGGCGTTTCGAGTTGGGGGCCGCCGAATTGACCATCCGGGTCGATCGTTGCACTGAGCCAATAAAGCCGGTTGGGCACCGTTGGCCCGAGCACCGAACAAAAATAGTTGTCACAGACGGTGAACTTGTCGGCCAACATGTAGTGGATGGGGATGTCCTCGCGGTTGTAGTACCCCATCACCGCCGGTGCGTTGCGCGATCCTACTGCTCTGATCGAGTTGGGCAGCCAGTTGTTGTTGGCACCGCCGTTCCACGCGGCGTGCATGCCAATCCAGGTGTGATCGGGGTCGTTGATGCATTCGCCTGAGATGCTCGGGCCGCGTTGGGTATCCAGTCGAAATGGCAAGGTGAATTGCGTCGGGTCGTTGAAGTCGGTGGGTCCGCCGCCGGTCGGTGATGGTGCCCAGCCGCGCTGTTGGAATACCGGCGGCGGATTGAACGGGGTATCGCCGAAGCCGTTGACGCCATAGCGTGTGCCAAAATAATTGTCGAACGAATGGTTCTCTTGCATGAACAGCACAATGTGCTCGATGTTTTGCAGCGAACCCGATGGGACGGGCGCCGCGTAGGCCTCTTCTATGATCGGGCTTGCCCACGACGCAAGCATCGCGGTGCCGCCCGCGGCGGCAACCTTGGCGAGGAATTCCCGTCGGGACATTCCGGCGAACGGGCTATTGCTCATCGGCCACAACCCTTTCGGCCTGCGATATTCGTTAGTGGTTGTGGCTGACGGTAAATGGGCGACAGCTGCCGAGAGTGCTGCGCGTACCAGCGTGTCGTGCAGAGGATTCCCAATTGTTATCAACGGCGCACCGGGGCGTTTCCCGCCGAGTCTGAGCAGCCGGCCTCTGCTACCGAGTGCGAAACGCGACAACTCCTCTGAGATATCGATCACACCGGTCCGAGCGCGGTTCGGCGGGGGAGGACCGTCATCGTGCGCTGAATCGGGCCGTTCTGGCAGACGCCCAGCCCAACTTTCCACCCGAACACACCGCGCTCGCCATTCCGTGGCCGTAAATACACTTTTGTGTAATAAGTTTGCTGAATATGCGGCGCAAGCCATTTCTCAGCGTATACGTGATGCCCGCCACAATTTTTGGTTCGCTAAGTATCTCATTGCTAATGTGCCTGGCCATGTTTGTTCTCGCTACGTTGATGTCGCTCATCAACCAGGTCTCCGGGACGCCCTATATCCCGGGTGGAGATTCTCCCGCCGGGACCGATTGTTCAGGGCTTGCTTCTTGGGTTGCCAATGCGGCAACTGACAGGCCGGTTTTCGGGAGTCGTTTTAACACCGGTAATGAGGAAGGTGCCGTGTTGGGGCGTGGCTTCCAATATGGAACCGCACCGAACGCTTTGGTGATCGGGTGGAACGGGGGCCACACTGCGGTCACCTTGCCGGACGGCACCGCGGTGTCCAGCGGTGAGCGCGGTGGAGTGCACATCGGTGGGTCGGGCGCCTACCAGGCCGGCTTCACCCACCACATGTTCCTGCCCATGCCACCGGAGGTCGAAGGTGCCCTGCCTCCGCCGCCGGACGCACCACCACCCCCGCCGGACGCACCGCCTCCGCCCCCGGACGCACCGCCACCGCCTCCGGAAGCACCGCCAGTCTTGGTCGGTGCGGTGGCGCCCGCACCACCACCACCACCGCCACCACCGGCCTCCGATTTGCCGCCGCCCGGCGACCCTGGAATTGCGAATTGATGAAAAGTGGACCGATGCACAACATTGATCCACCGCTCGCTTTACGCGCCTGGGAGAAGTGAAGTAGAACCGAACCCCGGCAAGTTGTGTGATAGATCACTAGCCGGGGTCGCCGTGCAATTTCACAGCCAAAACGGAGTCCGCCTAGCCGTCAATGAAGATGTCTGGGCGGACTTTGCTGGCTGTAAGCCGGACAGAAATCGCGCCGATGGGCGGTCCGCAGACCGTATATCCTGGCGCTGCTCGCCGAGGTCGATGAATCGGGCAGGCGAGCGCAATCGGAGCTGCGAGCATAGCGGGAGCGGCAATGATCTTCATCGTCGTCAAGTTCGAAACCAAACCCGAGTGGACCGACCGCTGGCCGGAACTGGTCGCCGCGTTCACCGCCGCGACCCGCGCCGAGGCGGGCAATTTGTGGTTTGAGTGGTCGCGCAGCCTGGACAACCCGGCCGAGTACGTCCTGGTCGAGGCCTTCCGCGACGCTGACGCGGGCGGTGTCCACGTCAACAGCGATCACTTCAAGCGGGCAATGCAGGAGCTGCCGCAGGCGCTGAAGGCCACGCCCAATATCATCAGCCAGACGATCGACGCGACGGGATGGTCAAAGATGGGGGAGATGTCGGTCGACTGACCGATCCGGCCGACTCAACCGACTGCGATCGCGATTTCATCCCCCAGCCGATAACCCGGCGCCAGTGGGAGAGTGTCGCCGCTCCAGAACGAGCCCGGGTCGAACCAGTTCGAATCCTTGTCCGTGACGAGCAATCCCATTTCCTCGTAGGTGATCGCCACCGTCTCCGCGCAGTACGCCGTCTCGAGGCTCATCTTGCGCTCTTCCCTGCGTCGCTCAGCCTGCTCGCGAACCCTCCTGTCCACCAACGGGATTCCGCGTACCCAGTCGTTGATGGTCGGGAGCCGGCCGCGCAGCCACCGGCCGGTCAGTCGCACTGTGGTGGGAAAGGCGGTGCCGTCCATTCGCGCGATCACCCGCAGCAGTTCATTCTCCTGTTCGCGGGTGGCGTAGGGCGTCAGCTGTCGTAGCCAGCACCGCTGGTGATAACGCTCCGTCCACCGGACGACGGCTTGCTGCAGATCGTTGAGCTGCACACCGCGATGGTTGGTGCCTGTCCACATATCGGTGAGCTTGTCGCCCAGCTCGGCATGCCAGATCAATGGCGGCAGATCATCGATGGCCACCGTCATGCCAACGTGATTCACCGGGCTGTTCGTCAACGTCTGAATCGCACGGTCGGGTCCTGACCCGCCGCGGAATAGCCAAAGGTCGCCGGTCCGGGTCTCTTCCAGCGCTTGGTCCAGGGTCAGCATGAAAGCCCGCCGGTTGCTTCGGGTTTCGTCATCGTGGCGGCTGGTCTCGGAAGCGCTTCGCATGCCAGCCGGCGAGCATTCGACGCCGCCGGGTAACCCGCGTACCCGGTCATGTGGTAGATGACCTCTTCGATTTCTTCGAGGGTCAGCCCGTTGCGCAGTGCGATCTGGAAGTGGACCTTCAGTTCCTGGTCGGCCCGCAGGGCGATGAGCGCTCCGAGGGTTACCAGGCTGCGGGACCGGCGATCCAGGCCCGGACGGGTCCACAAGGCGCCGAAGACGTGATCGATGCTCAGGTCGCCGAGTTCGTCGGCGAAGCCGCCGTCGCGCAGGCTGGTGACGTCGTCCGGGATCAGCCCGGGCACCATGTCCTTGAACACAGCCAAGCCCTTGGCGTGAGTGTCAGTCATCGGTGTGCGCCTTTCACTCGGGTTCGCGTGAGATCTGGTAGTCGATATAGCTGTCCCAGTCCTCGACACGGCGACGTAGCTCCTCGACGACGCCAATGTGAGTGGGCACGAAGAATCGGTTACGCAGGATCGCGTCGGCGACCAGTTCGCCGACGGGTGCGGGGTCGAGCAGTTCGAACTGTTCGCCAGGTATCCGTAGCCGTACCCCGCCGCCGAATGTCGTTACAGCAGAGGCGATATTGGTCAGCACTGGTCCCGGGCACAGCAACGTAACTCCAATATTTTTGGGCCGCAGGTAAATTGCCAGTCCTTCGCTGATCTGAACGATGGCGGCCTTGGTTGCCGCGTAAGGCAGCCGATCATAGGAATAGGTGAAAAGTCCTGCGAATGAGGCGGTGTTGACCAGGTGTCCGCTGCCCTGATCGAGCAGCAGCGGCAGGAAAGCGGCATTGCTGCGCACCACCGACATCAGATTGATGTCGAGGATGCGTTGCCACTCGGCGACCGGAATATCCTGAGGCAGACCGTTTGTCAGGACACCGACGTTGTTGACCACGATATCGACCCGGCCGAATCGCTGCAGCGCCGCACTCCGAATACCTTCGAACGCCTGCGGATCCGAGACGTCGGCGCGCTGCGGCAGTACCGCGGCTCCCTGGTCGTCCAGCTGGTCGGCCACGGCTTGGACACCATCGTTATCGAGGTCGACGGCCACGACGTGAGCCCCGCGCCCAGCCACTGCGCAGGCAATCGCGCGGCCTATGCCGCTGGCCGCTCCGGTGATGACGGCGACCTTGTCGCGAAGGGTGTCCATTGCGGTAATAGCCTGTCAACCATGCGCAACATTTGGAAGTGGATCGGCCTGGCCGGTGTCGCCGGCGTCGTCGCCGGCGGTGCGCTGGTGGTGCGCGATCAGCGGAAACGTCGGGCCTACACGGCCGACGAGATCCGGGCCAGGCTGCATCGGCGGTTGGCCGAGTCGACTCCGCAGGGCTCTTAATCCAATTCGGCGTCGAGTTCGGTCTGAACCGTGAATAAGCGATAGCTGCCGGAAAAGCCTTTCAGCTCGACCTCGCGGCCCTCGTCGAACTCGATGTCGTCGCAATCCCTCAGGGCGTCGTGCACCGGTTCGCTCACCAGGATCTGGCCACCGACCGCTTCTGCGGCGACCCGTGCCGCCATCGCGACGTTGCGCCCGAACAGATCATCGCCGCGCCGCACCGAGCGACCCATGTGGATGCCAATCCGTACTCGAATCGCCTCGTGCCGCTTGCGCTTTGCGTCGTTGAGCAGCGCATCCTGCACGTCGATACCGCACCGGACCGCCTGCTCTGCACGTGCGAAGGCGATCATGAATCCGTCGCCCTGACTCTTCACCACATGGCCGGAGCGCTTTCGCACGAGTCCCTGAACCAGCTTGTCGTGCGAGCTGATCAGCTTGACCCACGCGCGGTCGCCGATCCGTTCGTTGAGGGCGGTGGACTCCTCGATGTCGGAGAACAGAATCACCACCCGGCCATCCGGGGTGACGCGAGCCAGATCGGGCCGCTCGACCTCGGCCCAGTCGGCGAGGTCCTCGATCGAACTGCGCACGGCCGCACCGAAGCCCTCCTTGCGCATGATGTTCGCCGTTTGCCACACCGTCTTGACCGCCTCGCGGCCGCCCGACAGCAGCCAACTGCGCGCGTCGGCGCGCTGTCGCAGCTCGTCGACCTCGCGGCGACTGCGGGTAAGCAGTTGCCACAGCACCACGAGTGCGCCGGCTTCGACGGCGGCAACCCCGGCCAGCACGTAGACCGCGATATGCAGCACATCACCCACGTCAGGCATCCTGCCAAAGGCCGCGATCGCTTCCGGTTGTCGGGCCTACCGGCAGTGTCTAGGGTTGAGCCTGGACACCCCCGGGTAGTGAATCTCAAGTGAGCCGATCAGGTGACTTTTGGGAGGTTCGGTCTTGGCCGACGACGGCGGTGGTTCATCAAACCTGCTGGTGATCTTCGGAATTACCGGCGATCTGGCCCGCAAGATGACGTTCCGGGCCCTGTATCGGCTCGAGGCCCGCAAGTTACTGGATTGCCCGATCTTGGGCGTGTCCAGCGACGACATGTCGGTCGAGAAGTTGGTCGAGCGGGCGCGTAAAGCGATCGGCGACTCCGGCGAGAAGATCGACGACGCGGTGTTCGACCGGCTGGCGGGCCGGTTGGACTACCTGCACGGCGACGTCACCGATAGCGAGCTCTACGACTCGCTGGCCGAGCTGATCGGTTCGGACTACCGCCCGCTGTTCTACCTGGAAATGCCACCGGCCTTGTTCGCGCCGATTGCGGAGAACCTCGCGAAGGTCGGGCTGCTGCAGCGGGCCCGCGTCGCGATCGAGAAGCCCTTCGGCCACGACCTGGAATCCGCCTGCGAACTCAATGACCGATTACGCGCGGTGCTGGATGAAGATCAGATCCTGCGTGTGGACCACTTCCTGGGCAAGCAGCCCGTGGTCGAGGTGGAGTACTTGCGGTTCGCAAATCTAGGGCTCGCCCGGCTGTGGGACCGCGACAGCGTCTCTGAAATCCACATCACCATGGCCGAGGACTTCGGCGTGGAAGACCGCGGCAAGTTCTACGACCAAGTGGGCACGTTGCGTGACGTTGTACAAAACCATCTGCTGCAGGTGCTCGCCGTTATCGCGATGGAGCCGCCGGTTGGGCCGAGCGCCGATGATCTGAACGACAAGAAGGCCGAGGTCTTTCGCGCCATGCCGGCGCTGAATCCCGAGCGCTGCGTACGCGGTCAATACCGCGGCTACACCAAAGTCGCTGGGGTGTTAAAAGATTCACAAACCGAGACCTACGTGGCACTGCGAACCGAGATCGACAACTGGCGCTGGACCGGGGTGCCGATCTTCCTGCGGGCCGGTAAGGCCATGCCCGAGAAGGTGACCGAGGTGCGGCTGTTTCTGCGCCGGGTGCCCGGGCTGTCGTTCCTGCCAAAGAGCAGACCGGCTGAGCCCAACCAAATCGTGCTGCGCATCGACCCCGATCCGGGAATGCGCCTCCAATTGTCGGCCCAAGTCGGCGACGCGTGGCACGACATTCACCTGGACTCGTCGTTCGCAGTCGACCTCGGTGAGCCGATACGGCCCTATGAGCGGCTGCTGTATGCCGGGTTGACCGGCGATCGCCAGCTTTTCGCTCGAGTAGACAACATCGAGCAGACGTGGCGGATCGTGCAGCCGCTGCTGGACAAGCCCGGCAAAGTCCACCTTTACGACCCCGGCTCCTGGGGTCCGGAGGCCGCACAGTCGCTCTTGCGTGGTCACCGCACCTGGCAAGAGCCATGGTTTCCCAAAAGCACGGCCACAGCACAGTAAAGGAGACCGGAGCAAATGCAACTAGGCATGATCGGACTGGGCCGGATGGGCGCCAACATCGCGCGCCGCGTGGCCAAAGGCGGACACGAATGCGTGGTGTACGACCACAATCCCGACGCGGTCAAGGCGATGGCCAATGAAGAGCGGACGACGGGGGTGAGTTCGTACGCCGAGTTGCGCGACAAACTCGACGCCCCGCGAGTCGTCTGGGTGATGGTGCCCGCTGGTGACATCACCACTTCGGTGATCGAGGAGCTGGCCAAGACGCTCGAGTCCGGCGACATTGTGATCGATGGCGGAAACTCCTACTACCGTGACGACATCAAGCACTCAAAGACGTTGTCCGAGAATGGTATTCATCTGCTGGACTGCGGGACCAGCGGCGGGGTGTGGGGTCGCGAGCGCGGTTACTGCCTGATGATCGGTGGCGACGAGAAGTCGTTCGCCCACGTCCAGCCGATCTTTGCCACCGTCGCACCGGGGGTCGAAGCAGCCGCGCGCACCCCGGGCAGAACCGGCGAGGTCGCTCCGTCGGAGATGGGTTACTTACACTGTGGTCCGTCCGGAGCGGGCCACTTCGTGAAGATGGTGCACAACGGCATCGAGTACGGGATGATGGCCTCCCTCGCCGAGGGGCTCAACATCCTGCGCAATGCCGACGCAGGCACCCGCATCGAGCAGGGGGACGCCGAAACCGCGCCGATGGAGCACCCCCAGTTCTATCAATACAAGATTGATATCCCGGAGGTCGCCGAGGTGTGGCGCCGAGGCAGCGTCATCGGCTCCTGGCTGCTCGACCTCACCGCGGCCGCGTTGAGCGAAGCACCCGACCTGACGGAATTCAGCGGGCGGGTGTCCGACTCCGGAGAGGGCCGGTGGACCGCCATCGCGGCGATCGAGGAGGGGGTGCCCGCGCCGGTTCTGACTACCGCGCTGTATGCCCGGTTCGCCTCACGCCGCCTTGCTGACTTTGCCGACAAGGCGTTGTCGGCCATGCGCAAGCAGTTCGGCGGACACGCGGAGAAACCGGCTAACTAGCTGCTGCGGCTATCGCGACACTGACACCACGCACACGACGCGCCGGGTGGATTCACGGTGTGGTTGCAACAGTGGTTTCTGGTGGGATTGACAGTAATCGGTTGAGGACTTGGGCGGGACTGTCCCAGTCGAAGCGTTTACGGGG
>Ga0335072_10003477_pt1 | contig 23735 bp, 22 predicted proteins | sample Lox_Sample_21_FD_206725 | JGI IMG/M metagenome (GOLD analysis project Ga0335072, IMG submission 206725) | Soil microbial communities from Loxahatchee National Wildlife Refuge, Florida, United States - Lox_Sample_2.1 | ecosystem: Environmental > Terrestrial > Soil > Wetlands | place: USA... | reverse complement strand
GTCGGGACGGCTGCCGGCGAAGGAGAATGTCGTGGCGCCGGCATCCAGGATTCCCAAGTTGATCGGGCACCTCGGGTCCGAAGGATGCGCGCAATCGGGCATCGCATAGTTGAAGTTTTCGTGCAGGAAGATGGCGTCGGACTCAAAGCCGGCCTTCCATTCCTGGTGGCCATGGTGGGTCGATACGCTGCCGTTGAAATAAGCTTCCTTGAAGTCGTTGTGCTGGGTGGCAATCAGCGGCCATGAGGCGGGGTTGGAGTGAAAGTCGATGGAGTTGTCGCGGGCCATTCCGCGCACCACGCCAACCGTATCGGCGGAGAAAATGTGCTGGTAAGAGATGCTCCCCATGGTTTCGAAGTTGTCGCCGGTCTGGAGTTGCCCGCCAGGAATGTACACGCAATCGTCCGGCTCTGGGCCCGCAGGCGGGCAGCCGACGTTGTTGTTCGCGCTGGGCAGATAGGCTCCGTTCTGCTGCACTAGTTCGTTGGGGATCTCGTAGCGCGCCAGTTCGTGCCGGGCAATTAGCGTGAGCCGGTCACTGGGATCGAACGCGCGCTCGTAGCTCAGCGAAAAGTCGCCGAGCGTGCCGCGGTTGGCGTAGTTCTCGGGAACGACCGGGTTGAGATAGTGCCCGGTCATGTCGCCTGCTGCGCTGAAGCCGAGCGTGTTCTTCTTCCTCGTGTACTCGCACTGAGCATCGATAGCGCCAGTGTCATAGGTGCCGCCAAGGAGGCTGAGCTGGCCGTGCAATCCAGGGTCCTCGTTCCTGAGTGTGTTCACCACAATGACTCCACCCATCTTTCTGCCGAACTCAGCAGGAATACCTGCGGTATAAATTGCCATTGATTCGACGTCGTTGGCTTCAGCAGGGTCCGGGCCGAAGCTCGGTGAGCGGTTGTCGGTGAGCGGAATCCCGTCCACGACAAATTGCGTCTGGTATTCGCTACCGCGCGGGTGAAGAACCGCATTGCCTTCATAGAGCCATCCCGGTTCCGTGTTCACCAGGTCTTGCATCGAGCGGCCGGGTATCGAGGCTACGCTGTTTTGAATGGTTTCCTGTCCCATCTGGTTGACCGAGCCGGGTGAGTATGGATCGATCAAAGTTGTGGTCGCGCTGACCTTTACCGATTCGGTAACCGAGGCGACCTTCAGCTGGATGGTGCGATTGAGTGGAAGAGCGGAGCGAATGTCCACCGGCTCAGAGTCCGAAGCGAAGCCCGGTGCATCGATCAGGATCTGATAGATGCCATACGGCAGCCGCGGAACATCGATGTCGCCATGTTCGCCTGTTGTGAAGGTATGGCGAAACTGATTGGCCTCGCTGACAATTTCAACCGAGGTTCGGACAGCCCGACGGGAGGGGTCCGTAACCGTGAGACGCAACTCACCGGTGTTGCTTTGCGCAAGCATGGGGAAAGCCCACAGAAACGGGGTGATTGCCAGCACCTTTTTCATCTTTGGGATTGTCATCCGTTTCGATTGGGTTCCGAATCGCGGGCAAGAGACGTTTCTTTTCCGGTCAGCTTCGTCCGCCCAGGCAAAGTCAGGCTTCGCTCTTCAACTGAACATTCGATTTTTGCTCGTCTTGTTCAGTCTTTCTTTCGACACTTGGTGTTGAGAGTCCGAAAAGAGGTGCTCTGAACCCAACAGCTTTCCACCAGCCTGTCGGATGGGCTCACGAGCAGCAGCGGGTATCGAGGCAATACCACCGCGGCGTCATGGTTTGTGATGCCCACTCTCCGGGCTCGAGCGCGCACCAGGCCTCCATCAGCTTTGCGTCAGCCTTGCTTCATCGTGGGCGGCCGGCCCTGCTACGATTTCGGCACGATCGGAGGTCGAATGAAACAGCTCGCTATGGCAGCGTGCTTGGCTTCGCTTTGTTGCGCCGGCGGGTGGTCCCAAGCGCCGGAGAATGGATCGAAGTGCGTGGCTTTGGCGAAGGTCTCACTTCCGCATACGGCCATCACGAAGGCCGAAATCACGGCGCCGGGCAGCTTCGTACCGCCGAAGTCACCGGATTCACCCAATTCACCGCCTGATCCGGTCTTCGCTAAACTGCCCGCGTTTTGCCACGTCGCCGCCCTGGCCACTCCGTCTTCTGATTCCAGCATCCCCATCGAGGTGTGGCTGCCGGTAACCGGATGGAACGGCAGGTTCCTCGGAGTGGGCAACGGAGGGTTCGCGGGAAGCATCGCCTATGACAATCTGGCCGTCGATCTGCTGCGCGGGTATGCAACCGCGGCGACCGATACCGGGCACCAGGCTTCAGGCATCGATGCTTCCTGGGCGCTGGGGCATCCGGAAAAAATCGCCGACTTCGGCTGGCGCGCGATCCACGAGATGACGCTCACCGGAGAGGCCCTGACCGAGGCATTTTATGGCCACGGCGCCGCGCACCGCTACTTTGCATCCTGCTCAGACGGCGGCCGCGAGGCATTGATGGAGGCTCAGCGGTTTCCTTCAGATTACGACGGGATTCTGGCCGGCGCACCGGCCTATCACTGGACTCATCTGCTTTCGGGCGCGCTTTACGCGGCGCAGGCCCTCGAAGGCAAGCCGGAGAGCTACATTCCCACGGCCAAGCTTGCCGCCATCCACGATGCCGTGCTTGCGCAGTGCGGTGATAAGCATGACGGATTCGTAGAAGACCCGCGCCAATGCCGCTTCGACCCGTCGGTACTGCTGTGCAGGACACGGAACAAGGAGTCCTGTCTTACATCGCCCCAATTGATAGCATTGAGGGCGCTCTACGCGGGACCGCGAACGCGCAATGGAACGCCGGTCAATCCAGGCGAGACGCCGGGCGCAGAGCTCAGCGACGGAGGTTGGGAACCCTGGATCACCGGCTCCCGCCCAAAGAGCAGCGCGCTGTGGGGCTTTGCCACTGGCTACTTCGATTCCATGGTTTACGATAAAGCCGGTCTGGATATCCTGACGCTGGACCCCGACGCGGCATTCGACCTCGCGGTTCGCAAAACCGCAAGCGACCTCGACGCCGCGAATCCGGACCTGAGCGCGTTCGACGCGCACGGTGGCAAGCTGATCCTCTATCACGGATGGAACGATCCTGCGATTCCAGCGACGGGCACCATCGACTATTACAATCAGGTCCTTGAGACGCTTGGCGACGCAAAGACAGAGTCGTTCGCAAGACTATTCCTGGTGCCGGGCATGCAACACTGTGACGGCGGACCCGGAATAACAAACTTCGGCCAGGGCGGGCCATCGCAGGAAGCCGGGAAGGACGGGGCCGAGAACAATATCTATCGCGCCCTGGAGGCTTGGGTCGAAAACGGCAGGGCGCCTGAGAAGGTCAACGCCGCAAAGGAGCTGGAATCAAAGAGCAAGCCGGGCGCAACGATTACGCGGCCCGTCTGCGCCTATCCAAAGGCTGCGGTTTACTCGGGCAGGGGCAGCCGCAAGAGTGCCGAAAGCTACGCCTGCAAAGCAAAGGAGTAGATCGGCCAGCGCCGCGGCAAGTAGCTGCTCTTCAGCATGTTGCGCTCGCATTGGATCTGCTGTATCAAGAAGGAACCGGCCGCATCCTTTCTGCGTATCCGGTTGCGGGAGATTTTAATCATCCGTAGCACTTCGGTGCCGGAACAGGATCCGATGCGACTTGATACGTCCGGAATCGTCCAATGATTATCCATTCTCGCGGGCGCCTGTTGAACCTTACTGACCGCGAGCCGGCCCCTCCGGACTGCCGGTGCTGGCTCAACGAGCCGGTCGCCCACTGGATCATTTTGGAAAGCAGGATCGATGCCTTTCACTGAGGCTTTCAAACTCGCTCTGCAGTCGCTGTGGGCAAACAAGATGCGCACTGTCCTAACGCTGATTGGCGTGGTGATGGGCGTGGCCTCGGTCATTATGGTCATCACCCTGGTGAACAGCGCAAACCGCTGGGTAAGCACCAAGCTCTCCGGCTATGGGGCCGATGTGTTCACCGTGACCCGCATGTCGAGCGTCATCTTTAACCCCGAGGAGTACTTCAAGTATCAAAAGCGAAAAATCGTGCGCATCGAAGACTACCAGGCGATCAGGGACGGCTGCACGCAGTGCGGCGAGGTGGGCGCACTCCTCGATAAGTCGACGAACGTGGTCTACAACGGCCACTCCAGCAACAACACCGAGGTGCGCGGCTATACCTGGACGATGCTCTCGCTGAATAACATCGATATCGCTATGGGTCGCGGCTTTACCCCGGCAGATGAGGAGCACGGAACGCACAATGTGATCGTCGGCTACGACATCGTCGACAACCTGCTCGGCGACACCGACCCCCTAGGCAAAGAGATTCGCGTCGACGGCATTCCTTACACCATCATCGGCGTCGGCGACCGCCAGGGAAAGACTCTCGGCCAATCGCAGGACAATTGGGTGGCTGTCCCCATCACGGTCTATCAGGAGACTTACGGATACAACGACTCGGTCGATATCTATGCCCGCGCCGCAGGCAACGCGGAGGTCATGGAACGCGCTCAGGACGAGGTCCGGGTCATCATGCGCTCTCGCCGGCACGTCGCGCCCGGTGTGCCCGACGACTTCGAACTCGAAACCAATGACACGTTCCTCGACATCTGGAAGCAGATTACCGGCCTGTTCGCCACGGTCGTGCTGGGGCTCGCGTCCATCTCGCTGGTGGTCGGCGGCGTGGTCATCATGAACATCATGCTGGTCAGCGTCACCGAGCGGACCCGCGAAATCGGTGTGCGCAAGGCGCTGGGCGCCAAACGGCGCGACGTGCTGCTGCAATTCCTGCTCGAGAGCGGCACCATGTCGCTGATGGGCGGCGCCATCGGCATTTTCATCGGCGTGGGCGTGGCCAAGATGATTACTGTGCTGCTCAACTGGCCGGCTTCAGTGCCGCTCTGGGCCGTCTTGCTTGGGCTTTTCCTGGCCGGAGCGGTGGGCATCTTCTTCGGCGTTTATCCGGCCAGCAAGGCCGCCAAGCTCGATCCGGTGGTGGCGTTGCGGGCCGAGCTCTAAATGCGAGCTTCTGGCGACTGGCTCATGGCATTTTTTCCGCCCGGTCGTCGATGTCGGAATAGACGGGGATCGCTGAATCAGGATGTACCGTAGTTGAACAATGAACGAGCTGGCGGCTAAGAGCTAGAAGCGGAGAGCTGTTTCTTATGGCGCGCGGACAAACCGGCGAATCCGTCAAGATGGCGCTCGATATGCTTCGAGCCAACAAATTGCGCTCGGGACTGACCGTCCTCGGCATCGTCATCGGTGTGACGACTGTCATCACCATCTCTTCGGTCATCGACGGCGTGAACAACCGCGTACAGGATTGGGTCAGCTCGCTCGGCTCCAATGTGATCTGGGTCTTTCACATGCCGGTCATTGGCGTAAGACCTACGGCCGAAATGCTTGCGCGCAAGAAACTCACGCTCGACGACGTGCTCGCGCTGGCCAAGCTGCCACACGTGGTCGCCGCCGACGGCGCCTATCAACATGTGAAGGCACAGTTCCGTGTGGGCGACGTCTCTGTGAAATATAACGGCAAGAAAGTAGCCGGAACCATTCTCACCGGCGCCACCGCCTCCGTCTCCGACGTGAATGACCTCACGTTTCTTCAAGGCCGCATGTTTACCGACGAGGAAGACAAGCGGGCCGCGCACGTTTGCGTACTGGCGCACGACACCTGGGAGGAGCTGTTCGGCACCGGCGACGCCCTGGGCAAGGATGTCGCCGTAGAATCAGGGCTTTACACCGTGATTGGAGTGCTCGACAAGCAAAAACAGCCCTTTGGCGGCGGCAAGAATCGTGCCGATAACCAGGTGTATTTCCCGATGGGCACGTTCCACAATCTGCATCCCGAGGAGAAGGACCTGTGGGTCGCCGTGAAATACGACGACCAAAAGAACAAATCCCTCGTCCAGGAAGAGATCCGCGAGCTGCTCCGTATCCGCCGCAAAGTGCCGGTGCAGAAGGATGACGATTTTGAGATCTTCGGTCCCGACTCGATTTCGAAGCTCTGGGACCAGCTCACCAGCGGCCTGGTGCTCTTCATGATCGCCGTCTCCAGCGTCGGGCTCATGGTTGGCGGAGTGGGCGTGATGAACATCATGCTGGTGAGCGTCACAGAACGGACGCGTGAAATCGGCGTGCGCAAGGCCATCGGAGCCACCAAGCGAACCATCCTTACGCAGTTCACCACCGAGGCCGTAACGCTGTGCGCGGTGGGTGGCGTGATCGGCATTCTGGTCGGCGCCGCACTTACCTGGATCATCTACCTGCTCCCCATCGGGCTGCCGGCAACGTTATCCACCATGTGGGTGATGATCGGCCTCGGCGTTTCTTGCGCGATAGGCCTTCTGTTCGGAATATATCCGGCGTGGAAGGCAGCGACGCTGGATCCGATCGAAGCACTGCGCTACGAATAGCACCGCAAAATCCGTCAAGGTCCAACGCCCCGGGGCCTGCGCCGCCGGCCCTCTGACTGCGGCTTTCGGCGAGGGCTTTCCTCTGATCCGCCGCATCGCCGATACCAACCCTCTTGACGACTCCTAAGGGCAATGGGCATACTCACGAACTATGTTCGGCGTTGCCCCTTTTATTCATCGCCGGCCGGAGTCGGCCCCATATGGATCTTGTCTTGGTTCGTATTCTCTTTGTTGCGGTACTTGCCACGGTCTGCTATTTTCTTCGCCCCTTTGGATTCTCGCCCTGGGTGGGCGCCGCGGCAGGCGCGGCAGGAGCAGCCGCGGTTATCGTCTTTGAACTGCGGGTCCGCGCCCTCACCCTCAGACGTCTGATCGGTGCGGTCGCCGGCAGCGTGCTCGGCATTTTCGGCGCCGCGCTGTTCTGCCTGGTGCTGCGCTCGGCGCCGCTGGTGAACTCGACCTCGGCGGTTCTGCAGATCTTCGTGCTGCTTCTCATGACCTACGTGGGACTGCTCGTGGGCGCCAATAAAGGCGATCTGCTGAATCCGGCTGCGCTTGGAAACCTGTTCAGCGGCGAGAAGCCGCTGCGCCGCGCCGCCAAGGTGCTCGACACCAGCGTCATCATCGACGGCCGCATTGCCGACATCGCCGAAGCGGGATTCATCGATGGAGTGATGGTGGTGCCCGAGTTCGTGCTGCGCGAGCTTCAGGTCGTCGCCGACTCCACCGACGGGTCAAAACGCCAGCGCGGCCGCCGCGGCCTCGACATGCTGCAGCGCATGCAGTCGAACTCCAAAATCGAGGTGCAGATCGTCCCCGACGACTTCCCTTCCATTCGCGAAGTCGATCTGAAGTTGCTCGAGCTCGCCAAAAAGTGGGAAGCCAAGGTGGTCACCAACGACTTCAACCTGAACAAAGTGGCTCACCTGCATCGCGTCGAGGTGCTCAACATCAACGACCTTGCCAACGCGCTCAAGCCGGTGGTTCTGCCCGGCGAGAAGATGACCGTCCTCATTCTCAAAGAGGGCAAGGAATACAACCAGGGCGTGGGCTACCTCGACGACGGCACCATGGTGGTTGTGGATCACGCGCGGCGCGTGATCGGCCGCTCGGTCGAAATTTCCGTCACCAGCGTATTGCAGACCGCCAGCGGCAAGATGATCTTCGGCAAGATGGACGAGAACGGCAAGGGTGGCGACGCCCCGCGTCCCGCGGCGGTGGAAGCGGCGCGGTGATCGGAGCCTCGCGCTACTCGTAGCAGCTCCAGACCTCGGTGAGATCGAGCATGAATCCCTCTTCCGGCCCGGAGCCGGCCACGCTGTCGCCGGTTTCGACGCGCGGCTCGGCGTAGGGAGCGTAGATGTGGACCTGTTTCGGTTCAGCTGGAAATCGTGGAGGCGTTCTCCCAGTAAGGTGAAGGAGAGAACGCATGAAAAACCAGCCCAGCTTCCTATCCAACAACCATGTAGTGGAGAAGCTAGATACGACCAGAGTTTCAGGGATCGGCGATCTCATGCGGGATATCGGCCGGGAAAGGGCCGGCGCGGTAATCCCGGCCTTTTCTATTTCGCGTACGACTCTAGATAGCCGCATCCCGTGCAACGATAAGCCGTGATCTCATAGTGAGGACCGTCCTTAGACTGTACTCCACGCCAAAAAGACTTCTGCGGTTCGCCTGCCTGCCATTGCGCCACAACGCTAGATGCGTAATCTTTGTGGTCGAGAATAAACCCTTGTTTCATTTCGCCGTTGCATTTCGGACACTGATTGTGAGATTCCATCATCTCCCCCAGGGGCCAACTATCTCTCGAAGAGCGGCCGGTAGCCTTCAATGCCGGCAAGCGTCGGGATTGAGCATCGATCCGTCCGGGAGAAAGAAGCCTGCCGAGGAATCGCAAGCCCTGCCTCGCCGACGCTGTTTCTACCAGTTGCTCAACTGAGCGGTGATTTCCCGATTTCCGTCGCTCGATTCACTGCCCGCCGGTGCGTTCACGAAAATCGCTCCATCCTTCGCCCGTTCGAGGAAAGCGAAATCGCAATCCATGGTCAGCTGTTCGAACTGCTCATCTGTAAGAGGCGGATCGAGCACAAGAGTGCGCGGAAGCGGGGCCGGGATTCCCAAAGTCGGGGTAGCCATAACAGCAACTTCGATACTTAGTATTTTCGCACCGTCGGATCGATCTCGTCGCTCCAGGCCAGGATGCCGCCGGCGAGATTGACCACTTTCATGTAGCCCGCCTGCTTGAGCAATTCGGCAATCTTCTGGCTGCGGCCGCCGGAACGGCACTGAACCACCACTTCGCGGTCGCGCGGAATCTCGGCCAATCGCTGCGGCACATCGTTCTGCGGAATCAGCGTCCCGCCGATCTGGGCGATCTGGTATTCGTACGGCTCGCGCACGTCGAGCAGGAAGAGATCCTCGCCCGCGTCGCGGCGGCGCTTGAACTCCTTGACCGTGAGCTGGGGGATGCCGTTTTTTACGGCTGCCGATTGCGGCGTCTCATGCGCGATGCCGCAGAACTGATCGTAGTCGATCAGTTGCGTGACGGTCGGGTTGTCGCCGCACACCGGGCACTCGGGATTCTTGCGCAGCTTGAGCTCCCTGAAGCGCATGGACAGCGCGTCGACGAGCAGCAGGCGGCCGATGAGCGGCTCGCCCTTGCCCAGGATGAGCTTGATGACCTCGGTGGCCTGGATTACGCCGACCAGGCCGGGCAGAATGCCCAGCACACCGCCCTCGGCGCAGCTCGGCACCAGGCCGGGCGGCGGCGGTTCGGGATACAGACAGCGGTAGCACGGCCCCTTTTCGGTGGCGAAAACGCTGGCCTGCCCCTCGAAGCGGAAAATCGACCCGTAGACGTTGGGTTTGCCCAGCAGCACGCAGGCATCGTTGACCAGATAGCGCGTGGGGAAGTTGTCCGTCCCGTCGGCTACCACGTCGTAGTCCTTCAGAATCTCAAGCGCGTTGGCGCTCGACAGCATGGTCTCGTGCTTGACAACGTTGAGCGCGGGATTCAGAGCGATCAGCTTCTCGGCAGCCGAGTCGAGCTTTTTGCGGCCGATATCCCTGGTCGAGTGGATGATCTGGCGCTGCAGGTTGCTGGCGTCCACAACGTCAAAATCGACGAGACCGAGGGTCCCCACCCCGGCCGCAGCCAGGTAAAACGCCAGCGGCGAGCCCAGGCCGCCCGTACCCACGCACAGCACACGCGCGGCCTTGAGCTTCCGCTGGCCCTCCATTCCAACTTCGGGAAGAATCAGGTGGCGCGAATAACGCGAAAGATCGTCACTTGTAAGTTCCGGCAACGGCACGGGTTCAGTAATGGCAGCCATGTTTCTCTCAGTGGTTGTCAGTCGTCAGGGCCAGTCGTCGGTGGTCAGCGGACCGACACCGAAGAACAGCCACCGGCGATGGATGGAATGATCGAGAGCGTATCGCCCGCCGCAACGGGAGTCGCCTCTCTCGCCGGCAGGTAACGCACATCTTCGTCGTTCAAATACAGGTTAACAAAGGCGCGTAGCTTGCCCTCGTCGGTGAACAGGTGCCTGCGCAGCTCGGGATGCGCCTCGGTCAAGTGATCGAGAGCCCCGGAAATCGTCGAGGCCATAATGTCGATGGCCTCTTGCCCGGCCGTGTAAGGCCGCAAGGGCGTGGGGATGAAAATGGTCATGTGCAGGTCCCGTCCGGCCATTTGCCGGCTAATCATGCGATTCAGCAGCGCGGCTCGTCGATGCTCGAATCTGCAGTGGAGATGATCTCCAGCTCAAAACGCTTGTCTTCCTCGGTGCCTCCCCCAAGCCGAAAAGAGTTTGTTTCCATCGCTTTACCGTTCTCCACGGCGGTAATGACATAACTGCAACCCAGCCAGTGCGCCTCAGCGAGATCGGTCTGCGACCAATGCGCCGGATGGTCGGGATGCGAGTGATAGAAGCCCGCGATCTCAAGCCCCTGATTCCGGGCTTCGCGCTCGATCTTGATCAGCTCCGCCGGTGCAATCTGGTAACGATTGTGCGCCGAATCGGTGCGCGCATTGCCGGCTCGGACCGCATCTTCAATCACACGACCACCGCCTTCCGTTCCCGATTCCGCTCTCGCCAGCAGAGCCCCGCAGCACTCCTGCGGGTAGGCCTCTTCTCCATGCACACGGATCGCGTCGTAGACGCCCCGCCGCATCCGCAGCACGTTCATGCTTCCTCCCAGAACCGCTCGCTGAGGTATTTCTCGCCGGAATCGGGGAGGACCGTTACGATAACGGCTCTCCGCCCTGCCGCAGCCTCTTCTCGCGCGATCTGAAGACTTGCCGCGACTGCGGCGCCGGACGAAATTCCCACTAGCACGCCCTCCTCGCGCGCCAGCCGCTTCACCATATCGTAAGCTGCTTCTGTCTCCACTTCGAGCCGTCGGTCGGCCAAATGCGGGTTATAGATCGCGGGAACAATCGCGGAACCCATGTGCTTCAGGCCTTCGAGCCCATGAAATGGCGAGTCGGGCTGAAAACTTACAGCCTGCATTGCCGGATTCAGCTCCTTGAGCCGGCGGGATGTGCCCATGAACGTGCCGCTGGTGCCCAGGCCGGCGACAAAGTGCGTCACTTGCCCGCGAGTCTGTTCCCAGATCTCCGGCCCCGTGGTCCGGTAGTGCGCCATCCAGTTGGCGTCGTTCGAGTATTGATCGACGTAGCAGAACCGCGCTGGATCGTCGCCAGCCATTTCGCGCGCACGACGAATCGCTCCGTCTGAACCCTCGCCCGAGTCCGTCCACACCACCTGCGCGCCATAGGCCTTCAGAATCCGCTTTCGTTCAGGAGAAACGCTCGAAGGCATGGCCAACTGCACCGGAAATCCGAGCGCAGCGCCCAGCATCGCGAAGGCGATACCGGTGTTGCCGCTGGTGGCGTCCAGCAGTGTCTTGCCGGCGGCGAGCAGGCCGCGCGCCCGAGCGTCGGCAACCATCGAAACCGCGGCACGATCTTTTACGCTGCCTCCCGGATTGGTCCACTCAGCCTTGGCAAGCAGCGTGATGCCGCGAAAGTCACGCGTCAGCTGCTCCAGGCGGATGAGCGGCGTGTTACCGATGCGGTGTACGAGCTCCGTCCCCAATCCGGACACTTCCAACTTGAGATGCGACCCGGTGACTCCCATGGGTAATTGTCCGCCTGCTCCCGGTCATACAAGATTGGAGTACTAGAGAATTCCGCCGATAAATCGTTTCAGGCGATTGAGGGATTAAACTCGAACCATGGCCCGTAGATCCAGTCACCCGAACTTCGATCAAACTCTCGATCTGCTGCGCTCCCATTCGTTTGATGTTGCTCCGCAGGCCGGAGTCGCAGACAGCGTGCTGGTCAGCAAATACGGCGCAGCGGCTGTCATTGCCCCCGCAAAAGATGCGCCGGCCGCGTTCATCGAGCGGCCCGGCGCGCTCATCCGCGGCGAAGTGGCCCGCCTGGTCGACCGCGGGTATCAGAAGTTCCTTGTGATTTCAAAATATGAGCTGCCGGCTACGGCCGGCCAGCTCGAAGCGGTTCACCGCTTCAGCGAAGAACTGAAACAGATGACCGGCGCCATCAGCCTTTATAACGAGTCACTCGGCACCACCAGCGATCTTTATCAGTACGACCGACTGAAGGGACGAGAGGTGGAAAGCGCTCAGCCGCCGACGCCCTGGGAGATTGCCGACTCGCACTGACGCTCCTCAATCTGCAAGCGAAAACGCGATGAAAGCCAAAGAAAATGCGCCAGGCCCAGATGCAACAGAAACAGAACGGCGCGACGACCCACGTCTGACCGTTGACGAGGAAGCCTCGGTCACGGTGATGAGCCGCGGAGCTCCCTTTGCCGGACGTATCGTGGAAATCAGCCTATCCGGGTGCCGGCTGCATCTGCGCGACCGCTTCTTCACTGCCAAAGAGGCGCGCGCCGAAGTCAGTTTCAAACTGCGCGGCATGGGCTTCCGCTGCACTGCTCAGGTCCAGTGGAGCGATGGCAGCTATCTGGTGGGATTGCGCTTCGTCGACGTGGCAGCTCGCCGCATGGACGAGTTGGTAGAGGCGCTGGCCGAGCTCGCCGCCGAACAGGCAGCAAAATCGGTAAAACAAGCGGCGCAACGGATCGCGGCACGGGAACAGGCTCGTGCAGGGACTGCTCCGTCCAGCGATGTTCTTCAAATTACCGAACCGGCATTGGACACGCAGGTTCCAGCCTCTCTGCCGAAAACGGCGGATTATCGCCCGCAGCCGCCGGCAGTCCTTCCATTTCACAAGCCTGGCGCCTCACCGCAAGCCGGAATCCAACTGCGAGTTGCTCAAGCCAATCCTTCGCCGCAGCTGGACGCCAAATCCGCAGGCAAGGAGCGTCGAGGACAATCACGGCATCAGGTCGACACTTCCGCCACAATCCTGCTGGTTAATGTCGCTTCACGAGTCCACGGCCGCATTCTCAATCTCAGCATGGGCGGCTGCCGCGTTCGAACCGAGCAGCGTTTTCCCGTGGGCATCTACACGCGGGTTGAAACCGAGTTCCTTCTCGAAGGGCTTCCCTTCCGCCTGGGCGGCGTGATTCAGGATGTCCAGGATCGCCATCACGTCGGAATCCGATTCCTCGATATGAGCGAGCGCAAGCGCGAACAGCTCGTACAGCTGATCGCCGAAATTGAAGAGTTCGAACAATCGCGATAGGGCGCCGAGTCGTGCGGCGGCCCTAGCCCGGCGTGCGTTTCGCTCGCTCGCGCTGCAGCTCACGGTACAGCTCGCTCTTCGACCGGCCTAGCTCCTTTGCCAGCCGCTTGAGCGCTTCCTTCTCGTCCATTCCGCCTTCGGAATGCATTTTGTCGATCCGCGCAACCAGCGTCTGCTCCGGACCGGATTCGGCAGGCCGTCGCCCCGCTCGCGGGCGCGCATCGACGAGCAGAACAATTTCGCCGCGCACGCGGTCGCGAGCTTCAAGTTCGCGGCGGATCTCGCTGATCGTCCCACGCAGCAACTCCTCGTGGACCTTGGTCAGTTCACGCGCCACCACAATCCGCTGATCCGCGCCCCACGCCGCTTCCAGGTCGGCCAGCGCAAGCAGGATGCGGTGGGGCGCCTCGTAGAATACCAACGTGCGCGGCGAGGAGGTCGAATCCGCTTCTGCACGCAACTCTTCAAGCCGTGTGCGCCGCGCGCCCGCCTTTTCGGGAAGAAAGCCGGTGAAAAGAAACTCCTCCGTCGGCAGGCCCGATGCCACCAGCGCGCTCAGCGCCGCATTGGCGCCGGGGATCGGGATCACCGGCACGCCTTTCGCGATCGCCGCACGCGCCAGCCGGCCTCCGGGATCGCTGATGGCCGGCGTGCCGGCGTCGGAAACGAGAGCGATCCGCTCGCCGGCCTTGATGGCTTCGATGAGTTCCTCGGCGCGCTCGCGCTCGTTATGTTCGTGGCAACTCACCGTCGGCGTTGCGATAGCGAAATGGTTCAGCAGCTTCTGCGTCTGCCGCGTGTCTTCGCAAGCGATGCGGTCAACACCCTTCAGCACGTCAAGCGCGCGCAGCGTGATGTCGGAAAGATTCCCGATCGGAGTGGCCACGACGTAGAGAGCCGGCGCTAGACGCTCGCCCGATGGGATCCGTCCGGCGGCCGCGCTGTCCGCGTCATTCACTGGCATCCTGGCGCTCGATGCGGCGCTGCTCGGCCAGCAGCGACATCGAGCTCATCAGGTTCTGCACGCTCACGATGCCCACCACGCGCCCGCTCTCGGTTACTGGAATCAGCGAAAGCCCGCGCCCCGCCGTGATGCGGCGAATGGTGGTGCCCAGCGTATCCTCGGGCCGCGCCACCTGAAAGGCCCGCGACATGACCGACTGCACATAGCCGTTGCCTTCAGCGCGCAGAGCATCGACGATGCGCTGCCGTGAAACGATGCCGACCAGCTGCGGCCCGCGCACCACGGGAAAGTCCTCCTGGAGCGAGTGAACACAGCGCACCAGCGCATCGGCCAGCGTGTCGGACGGCGAGAGCGTCGAAAAGTCGGTCAGCATCACCTCGCGCATGTGCACCGTGTCGACCACGGATTGGAAGAACACGCCCTGGTCCTCCACCTGCGCGCCAATCATGATGAAGAAGCCGGCAATGACCATCCACGGGCTGTGCAGCAGCCAGCCGCCGACCATGGCCGCCAGAGCCAGAATCTGGCCCAGGCCGGAAGCCGCGCGGCCGGCGGGCGCAAATCCGTGCTCGCGGGCGAAGCGGCCTTTCAAAAGCCGTCCGGCATCCAGCGGGTAGGCCGGCAGCAGGTGCAGCGCGCCCAGACCCGCCTGCATCCACACCAGACTGCGCAGCAGATAGGCCGAAGTGATCCACGGCTGTGCGAGGAGATGAATGTCACCACCGGCGCCCAGGAACAGGCCTCCCAGCATCAATCCTGTAGCCAGGTTGGCAATGGGTCCGGCCGCCGCCAGAGCAATCTGTCCCACTCCCTCATTTGCGGCCTCCTGGCTCTCTGGGTTGGCATAGGCAAACAGGCCGCCGATAGGAATCACCAGTATGGCGCGCAGGCGCAGGCCCAGCCACGCCGCCACCAGCAACCGCGCCGTTTCGCGTACCACTACCGCGGCTACCATGGCAAAGAACAGTCCCAGGCCGCGGCCGATGCCGTCCGCAGCGCTCAGCCCCAGGCACACCACGCCGAGCAGAGGGAAGAAGGCATGGATGCGAATTTCCACGCCCATCCAACGGCCCAGCGGGATTGTCCAACCGCGCATTTCATGATTGTAGAGGGTCGTGCAACGGCTGGTCCCAGGAATTTGCACCACCCCGGAAGTCGGCAATCCGATGGCTCCGATATGCTGATCTTTGATGCGCATTATTGCCGGCGAATTCCGCTCTCGCACGCTTGCGGCACCGCCGGGCCTGGCCACCCGCCCCACCAGCGACCGGCTCCGCGAAACACTCTTCAACGTTTTGGCGGCGCGCATCGCCGGCGCCGCATTCCTAGACCTCTACGCCGGTTCCGGCGCGGTGGGAATCGAAGCCCTGAGCCGCGGCGCCTCGCGCGTCGTCTTTGTTGAATCCGCGTCGCCGGCGCTCGCGGCACTGCGGGCGAATCTCGCCCGGCTCGGCATTCGCGAACGCTTTCGCATTCAAACCGCTGGTGTCTCCGCTTTCCTGCGCCGCGGCCACGCCGGCGTCGCACCTGCTTTCCACTTCGTCTTTCTCGATCCGCCCTGGGACGCGGCCGGGGAATACGAGTCCACACTGGGGCTGCTCGGCTGCAGTTCGGTAGAACTGCTCGCGGCCGGCGGCGTCGCGATCGCCGAGCATCGCCGCAAGTATCCGCTGGAGGCGGCGTATGGCAGTCTGCGACGCACAAGACTGCTCGAGCAGGGAGACGCTGCGTTAAGCTTTTATGCGGTGGAAAAGTGATAAGTATTCCGAGGAATATGCGGCAACACATCCTGCTCGCCGCACTGCTCTTTACCGCTCCACTCTTGCCCGCTTCCGGCCAGCAGCCATGGCAGCTTGGCCCATTCGTTCGACCCGCGGCGGGCAATCCCGTAATTTCGCCCAACGCGAAGTCAACCTTTATTGACCCCATCCTAAACACTCCCGTGCAATGGGAGGCGCTGCATACGTTCAACCCCGCAGCCGTGGTACGCAACGGCAAGGTCTACGTGCTCTACCGCGCTGAAGACCACTCCGGCCCAATGGAGATCGGGGGACACACCTCGCGCCTCGGCCTCGCCGAAAGCAAAGACGGAATCCACTTCAAGCGCACCGCTAGTCCGGTTTTCTACCCGACGAGCGATGTTCAAAAGGTGCGTGAGTGGCCCGGCGGCGTCGAAGACCCGCGCATCGTGGAGCGCGAGGACGGGACCTACATCCTCACCTACACGCAGTGGAATCGCAAGACTTATTCGGTGGGCATCGCCACTTCGCGCGATCTGCTTCACTGGACCAAGTCCGGGCCGGCATTCTTCGCCGCGAAAGGCGGCAAGTACGCGCAGTTTCGCTACAAGTCCGCGGGCATTGTCACACGGCTCGACCACAACCGCCTGATTGCTGCGCGAATCAATAGCCTCTACTGGATGTACTGGGGCGAAGGCTACATTCATCTGGCCACGTCGCCTGATCTGATCCACTGGACACCGGTCGAAGACATGCGCGGCCAGCCGGTCGATGTTCTTGGCCCGCGCGGGGGCTATTTCGACAGCTCGTTTCCGGAGACTGGCCCGCCTCCTCTGCTCACCCCCCCTGGAATCGTGGTCATTTACAACGGCAAGAATGCAGAAGGAAGTACGGGCGACCCGAATCTTGGCCCCAACGCTTACGCGGCTGGCGAAGCGCTCTTCGACGCCAAGAACCCGGCGCTTCTACTGCGCCGAACAGACCAGCCAGTGTTCAAGCCGGAACTGCCGTATGAGAAGACCGGCCAGTACGTTGCCGGAACCACGTTCGCCGAAGGCCTGGTGTTCTTCAAGAAGAAATGGTTCCTCTATTATGGTTGCGCTGACTCGCTGGTCGCTGTCGCGGTCTCGCCACGCGAGTAGCTCGTCGCCGTCACCGGCATGCTTTGCCGGACGCGATCGCGCTCGCTATGATGGTTGGTTCTCGCCGCGCATGAACAAGCTTTATCCCAACGCGCATTTGGCACTCGCTGGCCTGCTCCAAGACGGTATGTCCCTTGCCGTGGGCGGGTTCGGCCTCTGCGGCATTCCTGAAGCGCTGATTACAGCGTTGCGCGATAGTGGAGTGCGCCGCCTGACCATCGCCAGCAACAACGCGGGGGTAGACGGCTGGGGCCTCGGCCTGCTCCTCAAGGACCGCCAGGTGGCGAAGATGATCTCGAGCTACGTCGGCGAGAATGTGGAGTTCGAGCGGCAGTTTCTTTCCGGCGAACTGGAAGTCGAGTTCTGCCCGCAGGGAACGCTGGCCGAGCGTATGCGGGCAGGCGGCGCGGGCATTCCCGGCTTTTACACCAAAACCGGCGTCGGCACGATCGTGGCCGAGGGCAAAGAACACAAGGAGTTCGAAGGCGAGACCTACGTCCTTGAGCGCGCCATTCGCGCCGATCTGGCGCTGGTGAAGGCGTGGAAGGCCGACACCGCGGGCAATCTCATCTACCGCAAAACCGCGCGCAACTTCAACCCCATGGCGGCCACCTGCGGCAAGGTCGCCGTGGCCGAGGCCGAAATCGTCGTCGAGCCCGGCGAGCTCGATCCAGATCAGATTCACACTCCCGGCATCTTCGTGCAGAGACTGGTGCACAATCCGCTCCCGGAAAAGCGTGTCGAGCAGCGCACGCTGAGAAAGGCCTGAACCGATGCCCTGGACACGCGATGAGATGGCGCAACGCGCGGCGCGGGAGCTGACCGACGGCGCCTACGTGAATCTCGGCATCGGAATTCCGACGCTGGTGGCGAACTTCATTCCACCGGGCATTACCGTTACACTCCAGTCGGAAAACGGCCTTCTCGGCATGGGCCCTTTTCCGGCCGAGGCCGAGCTTGATCCCGACCTGATCAATGCCGGCAAACAAACCGTGACCGCACTCAAGGGCGCGAGCTTTTTCTCGAGCGCCGATTCCTTCGCCATGATTCGAGGCGGCCACATCGATCTCGCAATTCTCGGCGCAATGGAAGTTTCAGAGCAGGGCGACCTCGCCAACTGGATGGTGCCGGGAAAAATGGCTAAGGGCATGGGTGGCGCGATGGATCTGGTGGCCGGCGTGCGGCGCGTGGTTGTACTCATGGAGCACACGACCAGATCGGGCGCGCCAAAGATCCTGCAACAGTGTTCGCTGCCGCTGACCGGCGTAAAAGTGGTGAACCGGATCATCACCGATTTGGGCGTGCTCGACGTGAATTCGCGCGGGTTGCATCTGGTTGAGCTGGCGCCGGGCGTGGAGCTTGCCGAACTGCGCGCGAAGACTGAGGCGGCTGTACACACATGAGCGAAAATGTTGCGTTTCTCGCCGTTGATCTTGGCGCATCCAGCGGCCGCGTGATGGAGTGCCGCTGGGACGGTGAGCGCTTTCAGCTAAGCGAACTGCATCGCTTCTGGAACGGAGCCGTGCGCGTGAACGCATCGCTGCACTGGGACGCGCTGCGTATATGGTCTGAAATTCAGAGCGGCATGCTGAAGTATCGCACCGCCCACGGCTCCTCGCCGGCGGGGATCGGCGTCGATGCATGGGGAGTCGATTTTTGCCTGCTCGATGAGCGGGATCGTCTGGCCGGAAATCCCTATCACTATCGCGATCCGCGCACCAAGGGAGTGCCGGAGACGCTAAGCTCCGTGCTTTCCGCACGCGACTTTTTCCGCGCGACAGGCAATCAGACAACCGAGATTAACTCTGCGTTTCAGCTCGCCGGCATGGCGGCGGAGCAGGATTCGCAGCTGCTCGCCGCGCACACCTTTCTCATGATGCCCGACTTCTTTTCTTTTCTCCTTTGCGGCTCAAAAGGAGTCGAATACACCGAAGCCACCACGACTGAGCTTTATAACGTGCGCGCGCGGCGCTGGTCGCGCGAAACCATAGCGGCTCTCGGCATCCCGTCGCACATCTTTCCCGAAGTCGTGATGCCGGGAACGGTGCTGGGCGATCTGCGCGCGAGTGTGCAGACCGACGCCGGCTTCGCGTCGCTCTTTCCCTGTGTCGCGGTTGCCTCGCACGACACCGCCAGCGCTGTCGCGGCGATTCCGGACCTCGATGAGTCGAGCGTGTTCCTGAGCTGCGGCACGTGGAGCCTGATCGGCGTGCCTGTGTCCGAGCCCAATCTTTCGGAAGAAGCATTCACCGGTGGATTCACCAACGAGGGCGCAGCCGACGGCACGGCGCTGCTGATGAAGAACCTGACCGGCCTTTGGATCCTTCAGGAGTGTGTGCGCGCGTGGGAAGTCACGGGCAGGCGCTACGAGTGGTCTGAGCTCGAGCGCGCAGCCGCTGGTGCTGCGCCTTTCCGCTCGCTCATCGATCCAGGCGACCGCCGCTTTTTATCGCCCGCCGATATGCCCGCAGCTATCGGCAACTACTGTACCTGGACCGGCCAGCCCGCACCCCGGAGCCCGGGCGAGTTCGCTCGCTGCGTCTTTGAAAGCCTCAGCTTCGCCTATCGCCAAACGATCGAGCAGCTCGAAGTCATTACCGGGCGCAAGCTCGCTGCCATCCGCCTCGTGGGCGGGGGATGCCTGAATCGCTTTCTCTGCCAGATGATCGCCGATGCCTGCGGCCAGCCGGTGATTGCCGGCCCCGTGGAAGCTGCTGCATTGGGTAATGCGATGGTGCAGGCAGTTGCTACCGGCCATATCGGTAGCCTGGCCGAAGGCCGCGCGGCGATCCGGGAATCGGTGCAGCGCCTGGAGTTCGCGCCCTCAGCGTGCGATACCTGGCGCCACGCCGTTTCAAACTATACGAGTGTCGTCGCTCGCGCGCTGCGGCTAGACCGTCCGGCGAGCGGCACATGAGCCCAATCCTGCGCGTTGGCGCAGAAACTTTCAGGGAGATATTCAATGTCGACGTACACAATTCCAGAAGTGATCGCCCCCAAGCCGGTCGGGGGGAACGAAGTCCTGCTCGTCGCCAATGGCGACCTGCGCCAGTCGGCGAATGAAGTGTGCTGGGCCGCGCAGGCCAATCTTGAAGAACTGCTTACGGCTGCGTTTCGCGCCGAAGGCATCGCGCTCAAGCGCGCGCATCCCTATGACGCGCAGCGCAAGCATGGATTCATCCGCGGACAACGGATGGGCATGGACGTGTTCGAGCATATTCATCCCGAAGCGCCGCTGGTGGTGGCTGAAGCCGTGTGGCAATATTCCAGCCACCTGCTTGCCGGCCTGGTCTCCCATCGCGGACCGATTCTCACTGTGGCCAATTGGTCCGGCCAGTGGCCCGGTCTCGTCGGCATGCTCAATCTGAACGGCTGCCTGCGCAAGGCCGGCGTGGAATTCTCGACGCTTTGGAGTAAGGATTTCAAGGACGACTTCGCCATTCGCGGCATTCGCCAATGGATCAAGGAAAAAACCATCACGCACGATCTCTCGCACGTGCATCCCTTCGTCCGGCGCAAAGCAAAGAAGGCCGAGCGCGAGCTGGGCGCTGCGCTCGCCGCCGTGCTGGGCGCCAAGAAGGCGCTGCTCGGCGTTTTCGACGAAGGCTGCATGGGGATGTTCAACGCCATCGTCGAAGACGCACTGGTGAATCCATCCGGCATCTACAAGGAGCGGCTCAGCCAGTCGGCACTCTACGCGGCCATGCGCGACGTGACCTGTGAAGAAGCCGCTAAGGTGCGCGCCTGGCTCGACGCGAAAGGAATGAAGTTCGCCACCGGGCCAAACGAGGAGACCGATCTCACCGACGCGCAGATCCTCGACCAATGCCGCATGTACATCGCAGCGCTGCGCATCGCCGACGAGTTCGGCTGCGATGCCATCGGCATTCAGTACCAGCAAGGCTTGAAAGACATCGCGCCGGCATCGGACCTGGTCGAGGGTATGCTCAACAACACCGACCGCCCGCCCGCGTTCAGTAAAGACGGCCGCGAGTTGTATGCAGGCCGGCCGCTGCCTCACTTCAATGAAGTGGACGAGTGCGCGGGCATCGACGCACTGGTCACGAACCGTGTATGGACGGCGATGGGCTTCGACCCCGCGACCACGCTGCACGACGTGCGCTGGGGCGAGCACTACACAGGCCCCGCCGGGCCTGACCAGACCATTGACGATTTCGTCTGGCTCTTCCAGATCTCGGGCGCTGTGCCTGCCTCGCACCTCGTTCGCGGATATGCAGGCGCGGTAAGCGAGCGCCAGCCGCCCATGTACTTCCGGCTCGGCGGCGGTACGCTGAAGGGATTGAGCAAACCCGGCGAGGTGGTCTGGAGCCGCGTCTTTGTCGAAGGCGGCAAGCTCAACGTGGACCTCGGACGGGCCACCGCGATCACGCTGCCCGAAGAAGAAACGGCGCGCCGCTGGAAGGAAGTGACGCCGCAATGGCCGATTATGCACGCGGTGCTGCACGGCGTAACCCAGAACCAGTTCATGGCGCGCCACGCCGCCAATCACGTTCAGGTCGCCTACGCGCCCACCGCCGCAGACGCTGACCGCGCCCTGGCAGCCAAGGCCACCACATTTCACGAGATGGGGCTGAAGGTGTTTCTGTGCGGGGTGGAATGATCCGCTAGATATAGTCCCGGAACAACTCCTCGCTCGGCGCGGGAATGACTCCTTTGCCCACCAGCATGCCGTCTTCGCCGGCTACCTTGGCCGCGGCGGCGACGCCGGCCTGCACGCTGGAAACGTCGCCGGCCATCAGCACGAATCCCTTGCCCCCCAGCGCCATCGCCAGGTGCACGCGCAGCAGCGTGACATTAGCCGCTTTGACGGCTGCATCGGCCGCTTCAATGATGCTGGCCGCCGAAAATGTTTCAACGACTCCGATCGACTTGAGCTGCTTGCGGTCGATATCGACGGCGTTGGCGATGGCTTCGAGCACGGTAGGATGCACGCGCGCGATCTGCCGCCGCTCGATCAGCGAAGCGCCTGCGGCCGCGCCCCCGGCCAGCACGGCGGCCTGCACGGAAGTGACGTCGCCGGCGACAACGATGAGATACTTGCCCGAGCAGATGCTGCGCGCCAGCAGCAGCTTGATGTTGCCGGCCTTCAGCATCGTGTCCTGCACCAGGAAGCCGGTGGCTACGCTCGAAAGTTCAACCAATCCGATGGAAGCAATGTCAGCCACAACAGAAATCCTCCAGGCTTTGATTACGCCTCGATCTCAACTGCGTCATCCTTCACCATGGCCACGCCGTCAATGCTGGCGTGGATGCGCGCGCCGAGCTTGCCCTGCGGCGTTTCCGCAAGCAGGTCACCCTCGCGTACGCGGTCGCCGGATTTCACGACCGGCACCGCCGGTGCGCCGGCATGCTGCTTGAGAAGAATATTCACGCGTTTCGGCTGGAATGCGTGTTCGACCAGCGGGCCTGTGTTGTTGAACTCACCAAGGCCGAGCTTGGCAATGAGCCGGCGCATGGGCACTCTGCGATACTCCGCCATGGGGTGCGGCGTGATTTCGCTCGCAGAGCCTTTGAAGGTCAGCCCGCGCTCGCGCGCCAGCGGCTTGTTCTGCACGCAGACGCTCTTGGGGTCCAGATCCTCGGGGCAGGCGAACATGGTGCACAGATTGCACTCGCAGCAGTAAAGCGTGGCCACGCTGGCATCAGATCCGCTCGCGAACCCCAGCGACTGCATGGCTCGGTGCGGCTCGATCGGGTGGCCGAGCAGGAAACGCGGGCAGAACTCGGTGCAGAAGCGGCACTGGTCGCACGCCGAGCGGCCGATGCGCGCGATGTGAATCCACGGCGCGTTGTGACGGCGGATTAGTGCGTGCTCTGCGGGCAACACGATGATGCCACCCGTCGTCTTCGTCACCGGTACATCGAGGTTGACGGCGGGGCGGGCCATCATCACGCCGCCCAGCAGCACGCCAATGTCATTCGCGGTTGCGCCGCCGGCAGCTTCAATCACTTCGCCGATAGTGACGCCGATGGGAACACGCAGCGTGACCGGATTCGCCACGGCACCGGCGACGGTGAGGTACTTGTGCGTGACCGGTTGGTCGAGCGCGACGTTGATCAGCGTTTCGACGTTGGAGACAACGGCGTCAACGTCCTTGGGCAGGCCGCCCGGCGGGATCACGCGGCCCGTCACCATGTGCACCAGGATGAACTCGTCGCCGGCCGGGTAGCAGTCGGGAAGCGGCACGATACGGATGCCGACAGGCGCGGCGGCTTCGAGCGCCTCGATGATCTCGTGATACTTCTCCTTGATACCGACGACGCCTTCGCGCGCGCCGACGAGCTTCATCACCATTTGCATGCCGCGAAGGAAAGGCCCGGATTGGTGATGGAGCAGCTCTTTGTCCTTGTGCAGCAAAGGCTCGCATTCGGCCGCATTGGCGATGAGGACAGAAACTTGAGTCTTGAATTTGACCGCTGCGGGGAATCCACCACCGCCAGCGCCGACGATGCCCAGCTCCTCGATGCGCTCCGGGCTGGAATGGGGGAGGCTGTCTTGTGCGCTCGAGCTGCGTGATCTTGCCGTCATTTAGGGAACACCCTCAGAAAACGGTCAATTATCTGGTTGACTCTGAGAAACACTCTACAGTATCATCCAGATTCAATCAACATCATTCAAAATGAAATGTTTGATTCCAAATATCGGCAGCACCTCCTTCAAGTATCGGCTTCTGGAAATGCCCGAAGAGCAGGTGTTGGCGGAGGGACGAGTCGAGCGGATCGGCCAGCCAGGCGGCGAGTGTGCGGATTGCGACGCAGCCATTCGTAAGTGCCTGGGGGCAATCGTCGGCGAGGGCAAG
>Ga0335072_10003476_pt1 | contig 23739 bp, 9 predicted proteins | sample Lox_Sample_21_FD_206725 | JGI IMG/M metagenome (GOLD analysis project Ga0335072, IMG submission 206725) | Soil microbial communities from Loxahatchee National Wildlife Refuge, Florida, United States - Lox_Sample_2.1 | ecosystem: Environmental > Terrestrial > Soil > Wetlands | place: USA: Florida... | reverse complement strand
AACAGCAGGCCGACACCCGAAACGGTGAGTTTGTCTCGGGCAATTTCTTCCGCACTTTTGGCGTGGGAGCCTGGATCGGCCGGGTGCTCGAGCCCTCCGACGATCACGAGAGCGCCCCCCCGGTCGCCGTCATGAGCTATCGGGTCTGGAAAGAGAAGTATGGCGGCGATCCGGGTGTGGTAGGCCGTACCTATCAGATCAATGCCCACCCCTTCACAGTGGTCGGCGTGGCGGCGCCCGGATTCTTCGGGGCCAAACTGGCCGGCTGGGGCATGCCCGATTTCTGGCTCCCGGTAACGAAGGAGCCGATGATGGGCCCGGCGACCACACGCCTCAAGCTCCCCGATCAGCACTGGCTCGACCTCATCGGTCGCGTCAGGCCGGGAACCGATCCGAAGCAGCTCGAGGCAAAGCTGCGGGTGGAACTCCACGACTGGCAGGCCAGCCACGTTGCCGACATGGTTCCCCAGGACAAAGAGGTGTGGCAGCAGCAGAAGCTGTTTCTCACGCCAGGCGGCGCAGGCGTGGATGACATGCGGGATCAGTATCAAAAAGGTTTGATCCTGCTGCTCGCCGCTGCCGGATGCGTGTTGCTGGTCGCCTGCGCGAATATCGCCAATCTGCTGCTGGCGCGGGGACTGAAGAACCGGCAACAGACGTCGGTGCGAGTCGCCCTCGGAGCATCACGCCGGCGGCTCGTCCGCAAGGCCCTCGTCGAGAGTGTGACGCTGGGCGTGGTCGGTGGCGCGCTCGGGATTGCCGTGGCGTATGCGGGAACCCGGCTCATCGTCCATCTCGCCTTCGGTATCGCCAGCTCTCGAAACTGGGTGCCCATTCAGGCGACTCCGTCGATTCCGGTGCTGCTGTTCACTCTCGGCGTCTCCGTCCTGACCGGCGTCGTCTTCGGCATCGCACCGGCCTGGATGACCTCGCATGCCGAACCGATCGAAGCGCTGCGCGGCTCGCGCGGAACCACCGGAACCCGGGCGAAGTGGCCCCAGCGCGCGCTGGTCGTCGCGCAGGCCGCGATGTCCCTGGTCCTGTTGAGCGCCGCGGCGCTGCTCGGACAAAGCCTGCGCAACCTGGAGCATCAGGATTACGGATTTGATATGAACGGCCGCTATGTGGCCGGGGTCGATCCGCTGCTGGCCGACTACAAGCCGGAACAACTGGAGAACCTCTACCGAACCATCGAGGAAAGAGTGGCGGCAATTCCGGGCATGAAGAGGGTTACCGCCTGTCTCTACGCGCCCATGAGCGGGGACAGCTGGATTACCGGCGTCCATATCGAAGGCAAGCCCGAGCCGAACGCAAAGGATAACTACGGAGCGATGTGGGTTCGCGTCACGCCCGGATATTTCGAGACGATCGGTAACCCGATGGTGATGGGGCGGCCCATCACCGAAGACGACACCGCTGCTTCGCGGCGCGTCGTCGTGATCAATGAGGCTTTCGCAAAGAGATTCTTTAAGGGTGAAAACCCGCTTGGCCGCCACTTCGGTCCGGACAAAGCACAGAATTCCGGCTGGTGGGAGATCGTCGGCGTCGCGAAAACGATGCGCTACCAAACCTACGAAATCGACAAGCCGGCACGCCCGATGTTCTTCCTGCCCGAGTCGCAGACCGATCCCTATCCGCCGGCGGAGTCGGCAGGAGACGCGTCGTCGCACTACCTCTACAACCTGGTGCTGTGGGCGCCCGGCCATCCGGCCAATCTGGAGGAGCAGGTGCGGAGGGCCCTCGCCCAGATCGATCCGAACCTGGTGTTGTACAGCGTGGACCCCTATCCGCACCTCATCGACACGTCGTTCTCCCAGCAGAACATGATCGCAACCCTGACCATGCTGTTTGGTGGACTGGCGCTGGTGCTCGCCGCGGTCGGCTTGTACGGCGTCACAGCCTACACCGTGGAACAGCGAACCGGAGAGATCGGCGTGCGCATGGCCCTGGGCGCGGATCGCAGTCGCGTCGTCGGAATGGTGCTCCGCGGCGCGTTCTGGCAGATCGCCGTGGGCCTGGCGCTGGGAATTCCTGCCGCCATTGGCGCGGGCCGGCTGATTGCCGATCAGCTCTTCGGCGTCAAGGCCTGGGATCCGCCGATGCTCGGTGCAGCGACCTTGCTGTTAGCTCTGGCGGCGCTGATCGCCGCGATCATTCCTGCCCGGCGCGCAGCGAATCTCGACCCCGTGGAGGCCCTCCGTGCGGAGTAGCCATGGCTACCGGCCACCGCCTCCAGCCTGCAGGCCGGTGAAAGGATGAATCGATGCTGAGTGATCTTCGCTACGCGTTACGGCAACTGCGAAAGTCGCCGGGGTTTGCCCTGACCGCCGTGCTCACCCTGGCCCTCGGCATCGGCGCGACCACGGCGATCTTCACCCTCGTCTACGACGTCATGCTGCGCCCGCTGCCCTTTGCCCACGCCGACCGCCTCGTCAACATCCAGGAGAAGGTGGCCGAGTGGAGCGACATCTATCCGTCCCTGCCGGTGAGCGTCAACCACTTTAACTTCTGGCAACAACACGGCAAGAGCTTCGCCGCGATGGCCCTCATGCAGGAATATGCGATGCCGCTGGGTCTCGCCGGGCGTCCCCGCGAGGTCGATGTCCTCAACGCGACGCCGGGTGTCTTCGCTGTCCTCGGTGTCCAGCCCGCGCTGGGGCGCGCCTTCACCGCGAGCGAGGCGCAACCCGGCCACGAACATGTCGCCCTGCTGACCAACGACCTGTGGCGCACGGAGTTTGGCAGTGACCGCACCATCGTCGGCCGCACCCTCACGCTCAATGGATCGCCCTACACCGTCATCGGCGTCATGCCGGAGTCGTTCCACATGCCGCCGCTGGAAACCCTGGCCGATGCCGTCACCCATCACGCGGATTCCCTCGGGGTCCTGGTCCCCATGGCGTTTTCCCCGGACCGTCTCGCGGAGACCATGGGCGACCTGAATTATTTCGGCCTCGCGCGACTCAAACCCGGCGTTTCAATCGCGGCCGCCAACGCAGAGCTGAACGCGGAGCAGCATGCCATCTCCGCCACTCTGCCGGCGGATGAGAAAGCGACGCTGTCGGCAACGCTCACGCCCTGGCAGCAGGAGATGATCGGGAACAGCGGCAACTCGCTGGCCATCCTGCTGGCCGCTGTCGCGGCGCTGCTGCTGGTCGGATGTGTGAACATGACGAACCTCCTCCTGGCGCGCGCCGTGGGACAGCGCCAGCAGATGGCCGTAGCCTCGGCCCTCGGTGCCGGCCGCAGCCAGATGCTGCGCATGGCGCTGCGCGAGACGGTGGTTCTTGCCGCCGCGGGCTGCGGACTGGGCATGCTCTTCGCCACCGTGATCCTCGGAGGAATGCAGCGTCGGCTCCCGGACGGCCTGAATTTTCGCGGCCCACTGCACCTCGACTGGGTCGGTACCGGCTGCGCACTCCTGCTGGCGGCGCTCGCGACCCTCCTCGCCGGAGTCGCCCCAGCATGGATGGTTTCAAAGACGGCTCCCCAGGAAGTGCTGCACAGCGAGTCGCGCCTGGCCAGCGAGTCGCACGTCAGCCGGCGCATGCGGCGCGCTCTGGTCGCCATCGAAGTCGCGGTCAGCGTCGCGCTGGTCCTGATGACCGGGCTGGTCGTCATGAGCCTGTTGAAGCTCATGCGTGTGGAGCGCGGCTTCGACGCGGAACGGACCCTGACGGCGCGCATCGAGCTGCCCATGGACAACTACCGGGACAAACAGCGCCGCGTGCAATTCTACAAAGAGGTCCTGACCAGACTCAACGCCTTGCCCGGCGTGCAGCAGGCCGCCATCACGAACGTGCTGCCGCTGAGCGGCGGAGGATGGGGCGATGCCGCGCAGCTGCTCGGAGATACGCGCCCCTGGACGCAGCTCCCGGAAGAGCAGTTTCGCTGGGTGAGCCCGGAATTGTTTCCGGCGCTGCACCTGCGTCTGATCCGCGGCCGCTACTTCACCCAGAGCGATGAGGGCCGCAACGACGCGGTCATCACCGAGCGGACTGCAAAAACACTATGGACTGGAAAAGATCCGCTGGGGCAGCAATTCCGCCTCGCTGGTCGTCCGGAAATGACTCCGTTCACGGTCATCGGCGTTCTCGCCGATGCTCGAACGCTCACCCTGGCGAAACCCGATCCGATGATCCTCTACGTTCCCTACTGGTTTCGCTGCGATGGCTATGCCGGCCTGGTCGTGCGCACCCGTCAGGATCCGGCAGCCATGGCCGACGCCATTCGCAGAACCATCTGGAGCGTGGACGCCGGCGTGCCGGTGCCAAAGATGCAGACACTGAGCGGCGTGGTCGCCGACTCCTTAGCGACGCGGCGATTCGAGATGGATCTGCTGCTGATCTTCGCGATCAGCGCATTGTTGCTCGCCGGCCTCGGCGTCTACGGCGTCGTGACCTGCTCTGTGGTGCAGCGGCAGCGCGAGATCGGACTCCGCCTGGCCCTGGGAGCGCAGCGGGCAAATATTTACCGGCTGATCCTCCGCGATGGCCTGCTGCCCGTCCTCTTCGGAGCTGCGGCGGGAGTCGCGATGGCTCTGGCATCGGCCCGCGTCCTGAGAAGCCTGTTGTTTGAGGTTAGCCCGTACGATCCGCGAATCGCCATCGCCGCGGTGTGCGTGCTGACCGCCGTCGCAGCAGCGGCTTGTCTGTTGCCCGCGCGGCGAGCGGCCTTCGTGGAACCGATGGAAGCGTTGAGAAGCGAGTGAGCGGCCAGCAAACGACCATGGCGAGAGAGCGACTCCAAACCGAGGTGATGGGATATGTGGGCTGATTTGAAATTTGCGGTGCGGCAACTGCGCAAGTCGCCGGGTTTTGCTCTGACTGCCGTGTTGACCCTGGCGCTGGGCATCGGCGCCAACACAGCCATCTTCACTTTGGTCGATTCGATCATGTTGCAGCCCCTGCCGTATCCGCAGCAGGACCAGCTCATGCGCATCGGCTACAGCAGCGTCCTCGGCGGCGATCCATCCTTCTCGCCTTTTCCCAAAGGGTGGATTCGTGCACTGGGTGAGCACTCCGCGTCCTTTGAGTCCGTGAGCGGCTTTGGCCCGAACGCCGAGTCGAACATCGGCGACGCCAATTCGGCGGACCGCGTCTTTGGCGCCGAGGTGATGTCCAACGCGCTCGACACCCTGGGCCTGCATCCCGTCGTGGGCCGCTTCTTCACCGCCGCCGACGCGCTGTCCAGCCATGACCCCGTCGTCGTGCTCAGCTACGGCTACTGGCGCCAGCATTTCGCCGCCAATCCGGCAATCGTCGGGCAAACCCTGCGCATCGATGGCATCTCGCGCCGTGTGATCGGCGTCATGCCCGCCGGCGTGCGCTTCCCCTACGCGGACACGCAGTTTGTCACTCCTGTGACGTTTAAGGGTGGAGATCCCAACGATCCATGGCAGGACTTCAATCTGCGCGCCTTCGGCCGGCTCAAGCCAGGCGTGACCGCGCTGCAGGCCCAGGGCGAACTGCGCCGCCTGTATCGGTTGATGCTGCCGCTCTTTCCCTGGCGGATGCCGGACAGCTGGGCCCCCGAAACCACGGTCGTCCCGCTGCTCGACGTGGAAGTCGGCGACATGCGTCCGCGGCTCATGCTGCTCTTCGCCGCAGTGGGGCTCATCCTGCTCATCGCCTGCGCCAACGTGGCCAATCTTATGCTCGCGCGTGCGGCGGGACGCGAGCGCGAAATCGCAGTGCGCACCGCCCTCGGCGCGACAGGCGGCCGCCTCGTGCGCCAACTGCTTTCCGAGAGCGTCGTCCTCGGGGCGACGGCTGGCCTCGTCGGCCTCCTTGCGGCGGCTGCCAGCCTGCAGGCGCTTGTCACCTTACTGCCCGCCGATACGCCGCGCCTGGGTGACGTGTCGTTGCACTGGCCGGTCTTCCTGTTCGCAGCCGCCGCTTCGGTGGTCACCGGGGTCCTCTTCGGGCTCATTCCCGCCCTCCGCATGGCCTCGCCCAACCTCCGTGAGTCGCTCCACGCCGGCAGCCGCAGCGTCGCCGGCAGAGTCGGACAGTTCCGTACGTCGATGCTCCTCGTTGTCGGCCAGATCGGATTGTCGGTCGTCGTCATTACCGCAGCCGGCCTCCTGCTGCACAGCCTCTGGAGCCTCGCCCAGGTCGATCCCGGCTTCGCTCCCGACCGGATCGTAACCGCCGAAGTTTCGATGGATCAAACCGCGTGCCAAACCAGGTCCGGCGCGCCCACCGGTCCGGAGACAAAAAAAGGCAGCTGCCAGTCGTTCTTTACCACCCTGCTCAACCGCCTGCAGGGTGTTGCGGGAACTCAGAGCGTGGCCATGACTGATGCACTGCCGCTCAACGGGCCCATCGCCAGTTACGTCTACGATGCCGAAGGACATCCGAGAGACGCGCGCCAGGGAGCGCTGATGGCCACCGCGCGCACCGTCACGCCCGGCTACTTTCAAACCCTGGGCATGCGCCTGATGCGCGGCCGTCTCCTTGAAGATCAGGATGCTTCCGGAGCGAGCCGCGCCGTCGTCATCAGCCAGCACATGGCCGATGCCCTGTGGCCGAATCTGAGCCCGCTCGGCCGCCATCTTCTCAGCGTCAGCGACGAGGCAACACCGGCCGTCTGGGTTCCCGCTGCGGCCGTGAATGTCGTCGGTGTCGTGAACAACACGCATGAGGGCACCCTCGCCACGGGCTTTGGCGATGAGGTCTATCTGCCCATGACGCCCGACCATGAACGGCCAACGATGTATGTTCTGCTGCGCACGCGCGCGAGCACCCAGACGGCCGCGGCACAGCTGCGGCAAACCGTTGCGGAAATCGACTCGCTCGTTCCCGTCACCCGCGTGCGAACGCTGAATGAGGTCATGGCGGCCTCGGAATCGGCCACACGATCCCTTACCATCCTGCTGCTGGCCTTTGGCGGCCTGGCCGTCGTGATCGGTGGCGTCGGCGTCTACAGCCTCATTGCTTACATCGTCAGCTGGCGGACGCGGGAGATCGGAATCCGGCTCGCGCTGGGAGCGCAGCGCTGGCAGATCGTGCGCGGCGTCGTGCGCCAGAGTCTGATCCTCGCGATCGCTGGCCTGACGATAGGTTTAGCCGGCGCCGCTCTCGCGGCTCAGGCCATGCGCGCCTTTCTCTTCGGCGTCAAAGCCGTGGACCCGCTCACCGATGGCGCAGTCGCCGTGATGATGCTCGTCCTCGCCGTGGCCGCGGCGTGGATTCCAGCCCGGCGGGCCGCCAGTGTCGATCCCATGAAGACGCTCAGGATGGAGTGAACGAAAACCGGCGCGAATGCGTATTTCGCACCAGCCCCGCTTCAGCTATCGTGCAGCGAAAGGAACCAGCATGCTCGACGATGTGAGATTGGCTCTGCGCCAGTTGCGCAAGTCTCCCGGCTTCGCCGTCACCGCGGTTCTCACCCTGGCCCTGGGCATCGGCGCCAATGCCATCGTCTTCAGCGTGCTGAATGCCCTCATCCTGCGCCCCCTCAAAGTCCCCAACTCGCAGAGCCTCTACATGGTGCAGCGCACCTTCCACGCGGGAACGGTCTCGCCCTCCCAGGCCTATCCGGACTATGTGGACTTCCGCGATCGGAATCGCACCTTTGCCGACCTCGTGCTTTACGACATCACCGGAGCGACCGGCATCGACACCGGGGGAAATCCCTCCACCGCCTGGCCCTACCTGATCAGCGCAAATTACTTCGACGCACTCGGCGTGCAACCTTACCTGGGCCGGTTCCTCCACGGCAGTGACGACAAGGGTCCCAACAGCATTCCCTATATCGTCCTCAGCTATGCCTGGTGGCACAGCCATTTCGCAGCCGACCCATCCGCCGTGGGACGAACCATCCAGATCAACAAGCACCCCTTCACGATTGTGGGCGTCGCCCCGCCGGACTTTCGCGGAACCGAATTGTTCTTCGCTCCCGACCTGTTCGTCCCCATTGCCGATATGCCGGAGATCGAAGGCTGGGATCCTCTGCACGATCGCGGCAGCCACTTTGCCTGGGTGGTGGGACACCTGAAGCCAGGCGTCAAACCCGAGCAGGCCACAGCGGACCTCAACGCCATTGCCGCGGCTCTGCAAAAAGCCTACCCCAAGGAAGACGACGGTCTCCACTTGAACCTCGCACGGCCGGGCCTGGCAGGAGATACCCTCGGGAAACCCGCCCGCGAATTCATGATTGGCGTCATGCTGCTGGCGGGGCTCATTCTGCTGGCGGCCTGCGCCAACCTCGGCAGCTTGTTTGCCGCGCGCGCCGCCGATCGCTCGCGCGAGATAGCCTTGCGCATGGCCCTCGGATCGCGCCGGACCCTGATCCTGCGTCAGCTTTTGACCGAGGCGGTCCTGGTGTCGCTCGTGGGTGGCGCGCTCGGCATGCTGGGTGGCGTCGGAATCCTCCGCTGGCTCAGCGCCTGGCAGCCGATTCCCAATATCCCCATCAATGTGCCCGTCAATCCCGACGCCAGAACCTACGCCGTCGCGCTGGCGCTGGCTCTCGCCAGCGGATTCCTCTTTGGCATGGTCCCGGTGCGCCAGGTCCTGCGTTCCGATCCGTGGCAGATCATTCGCGCGGGCGGACTCGGCGTGGCCCACCTGCGGCGCTTTACCCTGCGCGACCTGCTGCTGGCCCTACAGATCGCGATCTGCGCGGTGCTGGTCACTTCCTCCCTCGTTGCGGTCCGCGGTTTGCTTCGCTCGCTGCACAGCGATTTTGGATTCCAGCCGCAGAACGCCATGCTCCTGCAGTCGGACCTGCAGATGGCCGGCTACCCGAAAGATCAGCAACCCGTCGTGCAGCAGAAGCTGCTCGACGCTGTTGCTGCAATTCCCGGTGTGACCGCCGTCGGCTACGCCGATCGGCTCCCCCTCAGCCTGGGCGGCAACGACTCCTCCGTGTTTAAAGACAGCGTCACCGATTATCGGCCCAGCAACAGCACCACCGATGCCCAGCAGTTCGATATTTCTCCGGATTACTTCAAAGCCGCCGGAACCACGCTGCTGGCCGGCAGGCTCTTTACTCTCCACGACGACAGCAAAGCCCCCACGGTAGCCGTGGTCAATCGCGAATTCGCTCGCGTCATGTTTGGTTCGGTCGATAAAGCCGTCGGCAGCTATTACAAGAGGTGGGGTGGAAAACGAGTGCAGGTCGTGGGCGTGGTTGAGGACGGCAAATACGAAACCCTGACCGAACGTCCCGAGACGGCCATGTTCTATCCCTTCCTGCAGCAGCCCAGCAGCGATGTTTGGCTGATCGTGCGATCGCAGCGCGATCCCCAGGAGATTGCCGCGGCCCTGGAGCGGACAGTGCATGGTGTCGATCCGGCCCTGCCTCTCACCATCAAAACCTGGGGCAGGGAACTGGACTCCGCCCTCTTTGCCGCGCGCGTCGCCACCGTCGCCCTCGGCGTGCTCGGGCTGCTCGGTGCGATGCTGGCCATCACCGGCATCTTCGGCATGGCGTCCTACGTCGTCAGCAAACGCATGCGCGAACTCGGCATCCGCATGGCCCTCGGTGCCGGCCAGCGCATGATTCTCACGGCAGCCCTGGGACGCTCGCTGCGTCTGCTCACCATCGGTTCGCTCGCCGGAGTGGTTCTGGGCGTGATGGCCACCCAGGTCTTGTCGTTCATCGTTTATCAGGCCACGCCGCGGGATCCGCTCGTGCTGGGGGGCGTCGTGCTCACCATGATGGTCCTGGGCATGTTGGCCTCATGGATCCCCGCGCAACGAGCCTTAGCTGTGGATCCCATGATCCTGCTTCGCCAGGAATAGAAACGCGCCGTTCAACAGACTACGGAACGAAAGAGGGTACCGGCCATGACAGCGGATTTGAAATACGCATGGAGGCAGATGCGCAAGGCGCCCGGCTTTGCCATCACGGCGCTGCTCACTCTGGCCATCGGTATTGGCGTTAACGCGGCCGTCTTCAGCGTCATGGACGCGATCGTCCTCCGCCCCCTTGCGGTGCCCGACCTGAACCGCGTCATGACTGTCGCTGAGGATCGCGGGCGCGGCCGCTTCGCCTATGAGTGGGTCACCGCGGCCAACTACCAGGACTGGAAGCAGCAGAGCCATTCCTTTCAGGATCTCGCCCTCTTCAAGCACTACGCGATGGCTCTGACCGGCGCCGGCGAGGCGGCCCACGTCGACGCCTCCCGTTCCACCGAGAATTTCTGGAGCGTTCTGAAGATCGACGCCTTCATGGGCCGCGTCTTTCGCGCCGATGAGTGCCAGCCGGGACGCGACGCGGTCGTCGTGCTCGGCTACAGCTTCTGGCAGAGACAGTTTGCCTCGGATCCCCAGGTCCTCGGCCGCAGGATCCGCCTCGACGATCGCGAATACCAAATCATTGGCGTCATGCCCAGGGGCCTGGTCTATCCGCCCTCCGTCGATCTGTATCTGCCGTGGGCGCCCACCCCAGCCCAGCTCCACGATCGCGCAACCCACGATTACATGGTGGTCGGCCGTTTGCGGCCCGGCGTCACTGCCTCTGAAGCCGATGTCGAGCTGCGCAGCATCGCGACGCGCCTGCAGAAAGAATATCCGGCCACCAATCTGGGCTGGTCGGTGAAAGTCGAACCGCTCCTCGACAACATCAGCGGCGATCTCACCCCGCTCTACATGCGCCTCATGATGGGCGGTACCCTCTTCGTGCTGCTCATCGTCTGCGCCAATGTGGCCAACCTCCAGTTAGCGCGCGGCATCGCCCGCCGGCCCGAAATCGCCATGCGGACCGCGCTGGGTGCGCCCCGCAATCTCCTGCTGCGACAGCTCCTCACCGAGAATGTCGTGCTCGCCCTGGCCGGAGCCGCCGCCGGCATGCTCCTCGCCTGGCTGGACCTCCACCTCTGCCTCATCGCCATGCCCGAGCGCGTCGCCCGCTGGGTGGCCGGTTGGTACACGATTCATCTCAATCTGCGAGCCCTGGTCTTCTCCGCATTGCTGGCCGTTGCGGCCGGCATCCTGTCAGGCCTCGCGCCGGCCCTCGAAGCCATGCGCGTGAATCTCGTCGATCAGCTCAAATCCGGTTCGCGCACCGAGACCGGAGGAGGGAAGAGCCATCGCCTGCGGAATTTCTTTGCCACCGCGCAGATCGCCCTGGCCGTCGCCCTGGTGATCGGCTCCGCCCTCATGTGCAAAGGCATGTGGTCGACGCTTCAGTTCGCGAATGTCTATCGCCCAAAGCAGGTGCTGACCTTCGGCGTGACTCTGCCTGCAGCTCGCTACGGCGATCCGGTCAAACAGCAGGCGTGGTACAAGTCGAGCCTCGAAAAGCTGCAGGCCCTCCCCGGAGTGAAGCAGGCGGCTACCACCGCCATGATGCCCTACGGTGACGGTGGCTGGACCGACGATTTTCGCATCGAGAACCGGCCCCTCGCCCCAGGGAAATTCGACAGCGCCGTGCGTGTGGCGATCAGTCCCGGCTACTTCTCTGCGTTTCGGATCGGCATCCTCGCCGGCCGCGCTTTCAACGACAGCGACGGCCTGACCACCGACCCGGTCGTGGTGGTGAGCCGCAAATTTGCCCAGCGATACTTCCCTGGAGAAGATCCCATCGGACATCGCATTCAGATGAATGCCGCGAGTGACAGCCACGAGCCCTGGATGAGGATCGTCGGCATCAGCGATGATGCCGCGTATCAATGGGTCGATCAAACGCCGCAGCCGGCCATGTACACCGATGTGCTGCAGCTGCCGCCGGCAGATACCCAGTATGCAGTGACCACCGACGGCAGTCCGGCGGCGTTAGGTCCGGAAGTGCGCAAGGCGCTGGCGAGCATCGATCCCACCCTGCCGCTGGATCACATGCAAACCTACGCCGAGGATATTCGCGACCAGACCACCGGGTTGATGTATGCGGCCGCGATGCTCGCGTTGGATGCCGTCATCGCGCTGCTGCTCGCGGCGATCGGCATCTACGGCGTGATGGCGAATCTCGTCGCCGAACGCCGGCGCGAGATCGGCGTCCGCCTCGCCATGGGCGCACGGCGTGAAGATGTCCTGCGCATGATCCTGCGCCGCGCCGCCCTTCTCACCGGCATGGGCACCGTCGTCGGCGTGGCCATGGCGATTCTTCTGGCGCGCGGCATCGCCAGCCTTCTCGTTGGCGTGAAGCCGAACGATCCCACCGTCTTTGGCGCCATTGTGGTCTCCGTCGCGGCCATTGCCCTGATGTCGAGTTGGCTCCCCGCGCGACGAGCCGCGGGAGTCGATCCCATGGAGGCGCTGCGCGAGCAATAGCGAGCCCGCACAGGACGCGTCACGGCCGAAAGATGTCCACGCTGCCGTCCTGGACGGCGTGCTGACACCGAAGCGTCCGCCCGCGGTTACGGAAGAGACGTCCGCGCCCGGAAAACCCGCAACAAACCCGGAACACAGGCGTACCCTGGAGCGTACCTCGTAGCGCACGGGGAGGAAGACGCATGTTCGCAGACGTCAAATACGCCATCCGGCAATTGAAAAAGTCGCCTGGATTCACGGTCACCGCGATCGTAACGCTGGCCCTGGGAATTGGCGCAAATGCCGTCGTCTTCAGCGTGATGAACGCCATCGTCCTCAAACCCCTGAACGTGCCCAATCCAAAGAACCTCTACATGGTGCAGCGTTTCCAGTTTCCCTCCCAGTCGCTGCCCGACTATCGCGACCTGCGCGACCGCAACCACACCTTCGACAGCCTCATTACCTACAACATCATGGGACCGGCAGGCATTGACACGGGCGGAAATCCCGTCACCGCGTGGCCGTACGAAACCAGCAGCAATTATTTCGACGCGCTCGGCATCCAGCCCTGGCTCGGACGTTTCTATCACACCTCCGACGAGCACGGCCCCAACAGCGCTCCTTACGTCGTACTCAGCTATGCCCTGTGGCACACGCTCTTTCACGACGATCGCGGCGTCGTTGGCCGTTCTGTCGAGATCAACAAGCATCCCTACACAATTCTGGGCGTTGCGCCGCGCGATTTTCGTGGAACCGAATTGTTCTTCAGTCCCGCGCTCTTTGCTCCCCTGGTGGAACAGCAGCAGCTCGAGGGCTACAACAGCTGGGATAACCGCGGCAATCATTCCTCCTTCGTCATTGGCCGTCTCAAGCCGGGCGTGACCCCTGCACAGGCCAGCGCCGATCTGAATACCATCGGCGCCTGGCTCGCAAAAACCTATCCGCACGACGACGACGGAGTCAAATTCACCCTGGCGCGGCCGGGGCTCGTCGGGGACATGCTCGGAGGGCCGGCCCGCGCGTTCATGGCCGGTCTCATGCTGCTCGCCGGCCTCATCCTGCTGGCAGCCTGCGCCAACCTTGGCAGCCTGTTTGCGGCGCGGACCGCGGACCGCGGCAAGGAGATCGCTCTGCGCATGGCCCTCGGCTCGAAGCGGCGGCTCATTCTGCGCCAGCTCATCACTGAGGCGGTCACGGTCTCCCTGGCAGGAGGCGTGCTCGGCCTGGCCGGCGGCATTGCGATCCTGCGCTGGCTCACCGCCTGGCAGCCCATTCCGAATATTCCCATCAATGTCCCGGTCAATCCCGATCTGTGGACCTGGCTCACCGCCTTCACCCTCGCCGTGATCAGCGGCCTCCTCTTCGGCCTCGTGCCCGTGCGCCAGGTGCTGCAATCCGATCCCTGGCAGATCATCCGCGCCGGCGGCAGCGCCATGGCCCATCTGCGGAAGTTCACCCTGCGCGACATCCTTCTCGTGGTGCAGATTGCGATTTGTGCCGTGCTCGTCACCTCCTCGTTAGTCGCCGTCCGTGGCCTTGCGCGTTCGATGAACAGCCAGTTCGGATTCCGGCCCGATGGTGTCATGCTGGTCAGCACCGACCTGAAGTGGGCAGGCTACAACGATGACCGCGCCGCCCTCATGCAGCGGCACATGGTCGATGCGGCCAGCGCGATTCCCGGTGTGACCGCGGTCGGCTACGCCAGCAACGTGCCGCTGGTCCTCGGCAGCGGCGATTCCTACGTCTATTCTGACGCGACCACCGACTTCCGTCCCACCAACTTTGCCGCCGATGCCATGAACTACCAGGTCTCGCCGGGATACTTTGCCGCCGCCGGCACCACCATGCTGGCCGGTCATGACATCAGCTGGCACGACCAGAAGAATGCGCCCGTGGTCGCGGTGGTCAATCGCGAGTTTGCCCGCAAAGTCTTCGGCTCCGTCGATAAAGCCGTCGGCAGCTACTTCAAATTCTGGGGCTGCTGCCGCGCCCAGGTCGTGGGCGTGGTCGAGAACGGCAAGTACCGCACCCTCACCGAAGATCAAATGCCCGCGATGTTTTTCCCCATCCTGCAGCATCCCTCGAGCGCGTTTTTCCTGGTCGTGCGCTCGAATCGCGATCCGCAGCAAATGGCCGCAGCCCTGCAGCAGACCCTGCACGGCCTCGATCCCGCGATGCCTCTGACCGTCAACACCTGGCACCGCGTCCTCGACGGAGCCCTGTTCGCACCCCGCGTCGCCAGCGTGGCGCTCGGCGTCCTCGGCCTGCTGGGTGCCATGCTCGCCATCACCGGCATCTTCGGCATGGCCTCCTATGTCGTCAGCAAACGCCTTCGCGAATTGGGAATTCGTGTGGCCCTGGGAGCGCGCCAGCAGGAGGTATTGCGCGCCGCCCTCGGCCGGGCCTGCATGCTTCTCGCCGCTGGATCGGTGGCAGGCATCGTCCTCGGCCTGCTCGCAACCAAAGTCCTTTCCTACATCGTGTACCAGGCTACGCCCAAAGATCCCGTCGTCCTCGCCGGCGTGGTGCTCTCCATGGTCCTGCTGGGCCTCGTCGCCGCGTGGATCCCCGCGCAAAAAGCCCTCAGGGTCGATCCCATGATCCTCCTGCGAGACGAGTAAACAGGGAAGGTCCAGGATTCGTTCCTCCACCCGCGACTTTTTCCCGCTTGCGAGGGTTAGCAGATTCAGGACAGACTGTCCCCAAGGACGTCCCCTGCATGCCCACGAACCTGTCTTCCGGAATTCAGCGCCCCCTGACCGCGTTTCTCCTCGCTCTGCTGGTCTTGCCTCCCGGCGAGCCAGCCGCCTTCGCACGAAAAAAAAAGAAAGCAGATCTCAGCGCCGCCAGCGAGTCGTCGCTCACCCAGGACCAGCGTGTCCTTCACGCGCTCAATCGCCTGACCTTCGGCCCCCGGCCCGGGGATGTCGCCGCCGTCGAGGCCATGGGTCTCGACAAGTGGATCAATGAACAGCTCAGTCCGGAGACCATCGATGATGCGGCCCTCGAAGCGCGCCTGGCCGCCTATCCCGCGATGCGGCTCAGCCGCCACGACCTCGTCGAGCGCTTCCCCTCGCCGGCCATGATCCGCCAGGCAGAGCAGGGCAAGCGTGGCATTCCCTGGAACCCGGTCGAGAAGGCGATCTACAACGATCAGATTGCCGCCCTGCGCGATCGCCAGGAAAAGAAGGCCGACAACCAGACCGCCGCACCGGGCGCAGCGCTCAACGCACAAGCCGCGACTCCGGCTTCCCCGGTGACAACCTCCGCCAATGCCATGAAGCCCGCGGCCGACGACCTGGCCCCGCCTCCCCCGCCCGATATGATGCCGGCGGCCGCTCCCGCCAAACCGGCCGAGCCCTCCCTCGAGGACCAGGAGAACAAGCTCTATGCCGACCTCGGTGCCAGCAGCCTTGCGGCCCTTCCCCCCGATCAGCGCGTGAAGAAGCTGCTTGAAATGAAACCCGACGAATTTCGGGATTTCCTCCAGCGTCTGCAGCGGCCCGATCGCGTGGCCCTCTTCACCGACCTCACGCCCGAGCAAAAGGAAACCGTCTTCGCCCTCATCAATCCCCAACTGGTGGTCGGTGGCGAGCTTCTCGTCACCCGCGTTCTCCGTGATGTCTACAGCGAGCGCCAGCTCGAAGCGGTGATGACCGATTTCTGGCTCAACCACTTCAACGTTTATCTGCGGAAAGGTCCTTTCGCGCCGTGGTATCTGGCCGACTATCAGAACAAAGTCATCCGGCCGCATGCTCTGGGCAAGTTTGAAGATCTGCTCGTGGCCACGGCCCAGAGCCCCGCCATGCTCTTCTATCTCGATCAGACCGAGAGCGTCGGGCCCCATTCCCTCGCCGCGTGGCGCTCGGAGATGGGCATGAACGGCTCGGCCGCCAAAGCGAGGCGCACCGGCCTGAACGAGAACTACGCGCGCGAGCTGATGGAACTCCACACCCTCGGCGTGGACGGCGGCTACACCCAGCGCGACGTGACCGAAGTGGCGAAGATCTTCACCGGCTGGGGCATCGAACGCCCCGACGATGGCGGAGACTACGTCTTCAATCCGCGGCGCCACGAGCCCGGTACCAAGTTCGCTCTCGGGCATCAGTTCGTCGATCGCGGCGAGGGTGAGGGCCTCGAGGTGCTGCACATGCTGGCGAACAGCCCGGTGACCGCCCATCATGTCTCGCTGCAAATCGCTCAGCGCTTCGTGAGCGACAACCCGCCTCCGGCGCTCGTGGATCGCATGGCGGCAACGTGGGTGAAAACCGGTGGCGATATTCGCGAAGTCCTGCGAACCATGCTGCAGTCGCCCGAGTTCTGGTCCAAAGACGCCTACCGCGCGAAGGTCAAGACACCGGAGGAGTACGTCATCTCCGCGGTCCGCGCCACCGGCGGCGAAGTGGTGCATCCCGCGGCGCTGGTCGAGGCGATCGGGCAGCTCGGCATGCCGCTCTACGGTTGCCAGACCCCCAATGGCTATTCCTGGATGGCCGATGCCTGGCTCAACAGCGGGGAACTCCTCGACCGCATGAACTTCAGCCTCGCGCTCGCGGATAACAATGCTGGAACCGTCATGGGATGGGACAAGCTGATGGCCATCGACGCCCAGCCAGACGCGACCTCCGATGCGAAAGAAGGCAAGCTGGAGAACCTGCTGCTCGATGGAGTGGTTTCGGATCACACCCGCAGCGCCGTCTTGTCGCAGCTGGCCCAGCAGACCGCCAGCGATATCGCTGCACCCGCGGCAGGACCGCGGAAGATGGCCCGTCCGGTGAATTTTGTGCGGCCCCGCGAGTTCGGGCAGCTATTGAATTCTGTCGCCCCCCTCCCTCCTCCCGCGGATCAGGAAGCAGCGCTGCTGGGAGGCCTGCTCCTCGGTTCACCGGAATTCCAGAGAAGGTGAAGGAGCCGGCGATGCTGTTCCTGATCGCCGGCGTGCAGCCCGGCGCGCTCCCGCTCGCTGTTCATCTTCTGTAATTTTCGTTGACCCAATCTTCATCGTTGCGCTGATAGCGTCATCCACGGTGCGTGTGTCACCCCGTTGGCGCGCGCCAACTGCACCACATTCAGGAGATTCCGCAGATGACAGCATCCGCTCACGGCAGCGCCTGGTCGCGCTCTGCCCGATTGGGCTCCCTCGCCGCGCTGGCGACGGCAGCTCTCGCCCTCCCGCTTCACCTTTCTGCCCAGGATTTCGATCGCCCTCAGCCCTTCTACCCCGGCAATCTCGTGGTGAGCCGCAGCGTCTACGACAACAATCCCGCCAATGTCACCGTGGGGCAGCCGATTCCTCCCGATTGTCCGGCCGCGAGCGGTGGCTGCGTGACCGCCGCCTACGACGGCACTTATCCGACCGTCTTCAACAACGATGTTGTGGACGCGAGTTTCGGCATTACCTCCCGGATCTTTCTCGATCAGATCACGCCATGGGGCGGGCCCATCAGCACCCTCGAAGTGCCCAACAGCCTGCAGCGCCACATCGATGCCGATGACGATCAGCTGGTCACCAGCTTCAGCTCAAAATCGGAGATCGCTCTGAATCTCTCCACCGATCACCGCTACCTCACCTTCATGGGCTACGTGGCTCCGGTGAATGCTCTCGATGTCTCAAACTCGAATACGCCCGGCATCGTCGATCCCACCAACCCCGCGGGGCAGAGTTTCTATCGTGCCGTCGCGCGCGTCGATCGCCAGGGCCACTTCACCTTCACCGAAACCACCGCGTACAGCGGCAACAACGGGCGCGCTGCCATTCTCAACGACAGTCATGGCGCCAACGTTTTCTACACCGCCGGCAATGCCGGAAACGGCGCAAATCCGCAGCCACTGGGCGTCGATCTCGGAGCGGGTGCCCAGATCATCGTTCCCACCCATGAACCTGAAAAGGATCAGACCCCCTCCGCCACGCCAACGCCGGTGGGCAGTTTCTCCGTGACCCAGCTCGGCGATCCCGCCGACAAAATCGGCAAAGATGACAATTTCCGCGGGCTCACCGTCTTCAACAACGTGGTGTATTTCACCAAAGGCAGCGGCGGTAACGGCGTCAACACGGTCTACTTTGTCGACACTACAGGCGCCGCCTGCCCGATGGGAACCGGCGTGCCTTCGGCTTCGGCAACCCTGCCCACTGCGCCGTTGAGCGACAACGCGGCCACCGTGACTACCGACGGCCTTCCCAGCAATATGTGCATCCTCAACGGATTTCCGACGCTGTCGAACAAAGCCAAAGGCGCCAATCCCGTCAACTTCCCCTTCGGCCTCTGGTTCGCCAACCCAACCACCCTGTATGTCGCGGATGAAGGGGACGGCTCGACCGACGGTGTGGGAACCGCCTTCTACGCCCATGCCGCCGCGCAGACCAATGCCGGCCTCGAGAAGTGGGCCTACAACACCACCACGCAAACCTGGTCGATGGCCTACGTGCTGACCAACGGTCTCGGCCTCGGTACCCCCTACACCGTCCACGGCTATCCGACCGGCAACAATCCCGGCAGCGCGAATCCCAGCAATCCCGGCGGATTGCCGTGGAGTCCGGCAACCGACGGCCTGCGCAACCTCACCGGACGCGTCAATCCGGATGGCACCGTGACCATCTGGGCCATCACCTCCACCGTCAGCGGCGCCGGCGACCAGGGCGCCGATCCCAACCGCCTCGTGATGATCACCGACAACCTGAGCTACACCACCGCGTCCGCCGCGGCCAATGAGCAGTTCCACACGCTGCGGACGGCGCGCTTCGGTGAGGTCCTGCGTGGCGTTTCGTTCACCCCGGGTACCGGCGAACGCGCCGGCGACGGCCATGACCACGATCACGACGGCGGCTGGTAGAAACCTCTGTGATCCACAAAAAGGCCTTCCTGTGAATGCAGGAAGGCCTCTCCTTTGGAAGGCTCAAAACGCGTGACCCGATTCCCGCTTACGACGTATGCCCTCCGGCCCCCGTGGTGGCGTATACACCGGTGTCCACGCTTTGCGCCGGACGCCGCGACGGCCGGTTCCGTCCAAATCTGCCAAGCAGCGTCTGCAGCATCACATACAGCACAGGAATAAAGAAAAGGTTTAAGACTGTCGACACCAGCATTCCGCCGATGATCGTCGTCCCCACCGACCGCCGGCCCTGCGCTCCCGCCCCCGAAGCAATCGCCAGTGGAATCACGCCCAGGATAAACGCGAACGACGTCATCAGAATGGGACGAAGGCGAAGCTCAGCCGCCTCGATCGCCGCATCCACGATCGAGCTCCCCTTGGCCCGCAGCTGCTCCGCAAACTCCACAATCAGAATCGAGTTCTTGGCCGCGAGCCCGATCAGCATCACCAGACCGATCTGGCAGTAGATATCGTTGGCATAAGCGCGCATCGATTGCGCGAGCAGTGCCCCCAGGACGGCCATCGGAACCGCCAGCAGGATGATGAAGGGCAACGCGAAGCTCTCATAGAGAGCCGCCAGCGTCAGATAAACCACCAGAATGCCGAGCGAGAAGATAATGATGATCTTCCCCGCCGATTCGATCTCTTCCAGCGACAGCCCCGTCCACTCATACGCCATGCCGTGCATCATGTTCTGTTTCGCAACCTGCTCCATGGCATGGAGGGCCACGCTGGTGCTGACTCCCGGCGCGGCGGAGCCGTCGATCTCCGCGGACCGGAACAGATTGTAGTGACTGATGACCTGCGGACCCGAGGTGTTCTCAATCGACACCAGGTTATCCAGCGGAATCATCTGCCCCGTACTCGACCGCACGTAGAATTGCCGAATGTCGGAAGCCGTCTCCCGGAACTGCTGCTCGGCCTGAACGTACACGCGGTAGCTGCGGTTGTTGAAGTCGAAGTTGTTGACGTACTCCGACCCCATGTAGACCTGCAGCGCGTCCGAGATCTGGCTGAAGGGAACGCCCAGCGCCTTGGCCTTCTCGCGATCGATCCGTACCAGCACCTGCGGATCGTTCGACGTGAAGCTGGTGAACATGCCGGTGAGATCGCGGTTCTGGCTGGCCTTCGCCACCAGCAGATGCGCGGTACGGTCCAGATCCCCGATGCTGTTGGTGCCCAGATCCTGCAGTTCGAACTGGAAGCCGCCGAAGGTTCCCACGCCGGAGATGGCCGGCGGCGTGAGTGGCACGATGAGCGCCCCCGGAATCATGAAGAATTGCCGCCGCAGCCGGTTGACGATCTCCGCCGCAGAATGCCCCGGTCCGCGCCGCTGCTCGTACGGAGCCAGCGCGCAGAACATCATGCCGTAGTTGGGCGCGTTGCCGGAGAAGCTGAACCCGCCAACCGCGAACGATCCCACCACGTCTTTGTCGCGATTGAGCAGAGCGCTCACCTGCGCTTCGATGTGCGTGGTGTAGGCGAGCGACGCCCCTTGCGGCGCCTGCACCAGAATCATCATGAACCCCTGATCCTCTTCGGGAACGAAGGCGGTGGGAACGTGCGTGTACTCCCAGTACGCTCCGAACAGCCCCACGAAAAACAGCAGCAGCATCACCCAGCGAATCCGCAGCACCCCGTGAATGGCCCGCGCATATCCACGCCCCAGAGCCTTAATGCTGCGTTCGGCGAAGTGCAGAACCGAGTGCTTCTCCTCTTCCCGGCGCAGCAGCAGCGCAGCCAGCGCCGGAGAAAGCGTCAGCGCATTGAATGCGGAGATGGCGATGGAAAAAGCAATCGTGAGCGAGAACTGCCGATAGAGAATGCCCGTGGTGCCGGGAAAGAACGACACCGGCACGAACACGGCGATCAGAACCAGCGAAGTCGCGATCACCGCGCTGGTCACCTCGCCCATGGCCGCCGAAGTGGCGTGATGTGGCTCGTTGTCCCCTTCGGAAATGTGGCGCTGGACGTTTTCGATCACCACGATCGCGTCGTCAACCACCAGCCCCGTGGCCAGCGTGATGCCGAACAGGGTCAGCGAGTTGATCGAAAAGCCAAAGACCTTGATGAACGCGAAAGTTCCAATCAGCGAAACCGGGATCGTCACCGCCGGAATCAGCGTCGCGCGCCAGTCCTGCAGGAAGAAGAAAATCACCAGGATAACAATGATGATCGCTTCGATCAGAGTCTTGATGACCTCATGAATCGACGCGCCGACGATGGTCGTCGTGTCGAAGGCGACGGCGTACTTCATGCCCGGCGGAAACGACTCGGCCAGCCGTGCCAGTTCCGCCTTGGCATCGCGATCCACCTGCAGAGCGTTGGCATTGCTCAGCTGCTGGACGCCGAACCCCACGGCCGGAATTCCGTCGAAGGTCAGCGTGCTGGCGTAGGAACTGGAGCCCAGTTCGGCGCGCCCGACATCCTTGATCTGCACGATGCCGTTCGGCGTGTTCTTGATGATGATGTTGTCGAACTGCTCCGGCGTCGAAAGCCGCCCCACCACATTGACCGAAATCTGAAACGCCTGCTTTTGATCCGAAGGCGGCGCGCCCAGCTGTCCGGACGGAACCTCGACGTTCTGTTCCTGCAGAGCCGCGACCACGTCAGAGGCAGTGAGATTCCGGGCCGCCAGTTTTACCGGATCGAGCCAGATGCGCATGGCATACTGCCCAACGCCGAAGATCTGAACATCCCCAACGCCTTTGACGCGCTTGATCGCGTCCTTGATGTAGACGTCAAGGTAGTTGCTCATGAACAGATTGCTGTACTCGCCGTGTTCGGCGTAAATCCCGGCGCCGAAGACAAAATTGCTGTTCGCCTTGCTGACCGTGATGCCTGTCTGGTTCACTTCGGCGGGCAACAGACCCGACGCCGAGGTCACACGGTTCTGCACGTCAACCGCGGCGACATCGAGGTCATAGCCGGTATTGAAGGTCGTCGTGATCGCGCTGGTGCCGTCGTTGGCGCTGGTCGACTGAATGTAGCGCATGCCCGGCACGCCGTTGATCGCCTCTTCCAGCGGGATCGTCACCGCCGACTCCACCTGGCTGGAGTTCGCGCCGATGTACGCGCTGCTCACCGTCACCTGCGGCGGTGCCAGCTGCGGATACAGCGAGATCGGCAGCGAGGGAATGACCACCGCTCCCGAGAGAATGATCAGGAGCGCGCAAACCGTTGCGAAAACCGGGCGATGAATAAAAAAATCAACCAAGGGTGGCCTCGCAGTTCATCTCAGAATTCCGGAGCAGTCTCAGCTGCCGGCGTGCGGCTGTCCTCCCGGCGGCGGACCGGCGGGCAGTGGCATCACCGGCATATTGTTCTGCAGAAATTGTGTGCCCGAAATGATGACCTTGTCTCCGTTGTTCAGACCCGTCAGAACGGCGTAGTTGTTGCCCACCGTGTCCCCCAGCGATATCGCCTGCTCATGCGCGATAAATTTGCCGGAACCCGCCTCCTGCGCCAGAAAGACGAACGCCTGTCCGCCCAGCCGCGTCACCGCCAGCACCGGTACCACTGGCTTCGGCGATACGCCCCAGATCACGCGCGCCTTCACCAGCTGTTCGTTGCGCAGAAGCGGCGAATGGACCGGCGCCTTGACCAGAATCCCCTGCAACTGGTCGTCTACCTGCGGCGAGACGAAGTCCACCGACGTGTTCTCCACCGGCTTGCCGCTGTTGTCCTCGATCTGCACACCCAGCCCGTCGCGCACCTGCCCGGCGCGCTCGGTTGGAATGTAGATATATGCCTCGAGATCCTTGTTCTCGTCCACCGTCGTCAGCATCGTCGATGAAGAAACGTAATCGCCGACGTGCACCGGAATGTCCCCAACGATCCCGTCAAACGGCGCCGTGATGCGGTAGTAGCCGAGTTCCTTTTCCTGCTCCTGGCGAGACGCCGTCGCGGACTCATAGTCGGCTTTGGAATTGGCATAGGCCTGTTCCGACTGATCGAGCTGGTCTTTGCTGATGATCCCTGCCGCGAACAGTTTCCGCTGCCGATCCACCTGCAACTGGTTGTACTGGTAGACGGCGAGTTTCTGCTGCTCGGTCGCCGCCTGCGCGGCAAGCGTCGCCTCCTGCTTCATGGGATCCACCTGCATCATCAGCTGGCCCGCGGTCACGTGCTCCCCGGAATGAACGAGGATCTTCACCAGATTGCCCGTCACCATCGGATTGATGGTCGCCGACCGCCGCGACTTGATCGTCGCGACATACTCGTCGGACTGTGGAACCGGGACGGCTGCTACCGTCAGCGTTTGCACAGGAAGCGCCTGCATGCCCCCACCGGCGGGAGCCTGCGCCTGCTGCTGGCTGCAACCCAGCATTCCGGCGAAAACCAAAGGCAGAGCGAGAAGCGGAAGAACGGAGTACGTTTTCAAGACTGGACCTCGAACCAGGTCGCCAGGGACCGAAATCAAACGATTCAGAAACAACTCAGGATACAGGAATCCGCAACGGTTTCTGTGACGATGTGACGGCTGTGGTCAGGGCTCCCCCTTGGATTCCGTCTCCGGAATCGGGGCTTCAGAAAATCTGAAACAAGGGGACACCGCTGGTGAGACGAAGCGTGCTTCGAAAGGTGTTTCGACACAGAAAAAGCGGGCTGTCCGTTTCCGAACAGCCCGCTCGCTTGGCTCGGGCTTGAGCTGCACCCGGGTCAGGAC
>Ga0335072_10003475_pt1 | contig 23742 bp, 17 predicted proteins | sample Lox_Sample_21_FD_206725 | JGI IMG/M metagenome (GOLD analysis project Ga0335072, IMG submission 206725) | Soil microbial communities from Loxahatchee National Wildlife Refuge, Florida, United States - Lox_Sample_2.1 | ecosystem: Environmental > Terrestrial > Soil > Wetlands | place: USA... | reverse complement strand
GAAGGTGTGGCAGACGGTGTCAAGGGTCAAGATGAACGCCACAGTACGGCGCCCTTGACACCGTCTCCCACACCCACGCGGCGGTGTGCCTTGACAGAAGCCAACGTCGTCATACACAGGATGACAGTGCATTTGTTGTGCGAGCTTTAGAGACAAGACACTAGCGGGGTTAGATCCCACTCAAGCAGAGCTGGATGGGCGCCCGGCGTCAAACACTATTTGCTATGGGCTGCTTTCCTACGCCATTGCCACCTGCGGCGCCGCATGTTTCTTCACCGCCATCAGTTCAACGGCGCGCGCGGCGATGTGCTCCGCGCTCAAGCCAAATTCCTTCACCAGTTCCCAGGGCGCGCCCGAGTCGCCGAAGCGGTCGTTGACGCCGATTGCGCCGGTAACAACGGGAACGCCGAAAAGCTCGTGGCTCGCGGTAATCACCGAGCTTACGCGGCCTGCGAGCGCGCCGATCTGGTGCTCCTCGGATGTGACGATAACGCCGGTTTCGCGGGCCGCGCGAACTATTGCCTCTTCGTCGATGGGCTTGAGTGTGTGCATATTGATGACGCGAGTCTCGTAGCCGAACTCGCGCTTCAATATCCATGCGGCACGCATTGCTTCAGGCACCATCGGCCCGCAGGCAATAATGCTCAGGTCCTCAAACTCGTCGGCGTAGCGCAAGGCCAGCCGCGTTTCAAATGCTTCAGCGAAACTGGCGCTCTCACGGCGCAGGCGGATGACGTTGGCCTGGCCGAAGACGAAAGGAGTGAACTCATCGGTGACGATCGGTGTGGCTTCGCGCGCGAAGCGAATGTATTTGGGGCCGGCGTGCGAGAGCAGCAGATGTTCGGTGGCCTTGCGCGTTTCAATCGCATCGCAGGGCGCGGCAACAACCATGTTGGGCAGGCCCATCATGGCGAATAGGTCTTCAAGGGCCTGGTGGGTTGCGCCGTCTGGCCCGACCGACACGCCCGCATGCGCGCCGGCGATCAACACGTTCATTTTGGAATAACAGATGGAAACGCGCACCTGGTCGAGGTTGCGCGCCGCGGAAAACGTTGCGTAGGACCCAAGCACTGGCAGCTTGCCTTCGCGCGCGAGACCCGCGGCCGCAGCCGTGGCAGACTGCTCGGCGATGCCCATCGAGATCCAGCGCTGCGCGCGCTCAGGATGAAGGGCATAAAAATCTGAGATGGTGATCGAACCCGAAATGTCGAGACCGATGCAGACGACGCGCTCGTCGCCGCCGCATGCGGCAAGCGCCTGGCCGAAGCCCTTGCGAGTCGGTTCCATTGCGACACGCATCGCGTGGTGCTCGGATGCGTCGCGCGCGTTCCACCAGTAGCTACGTGAGAAGACTGGCATCTGGCCTTCGAGCTTATGCGTGGCCTCGGTTTGAAACGCACGGGCCTGGGCGAGAAGCTCGTCTACCGGGATGCGGTCGGTGAGCCCCAACTCGGCGAGCGCGGCATCGAGCTCGGCGCGGTTGGGCGCTTTGCCGTGCCAGCCGGCCACGTTCTCCATAAAGCTCACGCCCCGGCCTTTGACGGTGGAGGCAAGAATGACGGTGGGTTTGCCCGCGCCCGCGCGCGCTTCGTCGAGCGCGGCGACGATTGCGTTCATGTCGTGGCCGTCGATTGATATGACATGCCAGCCGAAGCTTTCGTATTTCTCGGCGAGCGGCTCAACCTGCATCACGTCTTTTACCCAGCCGTCAATCTGCAGGCGGTTGCGGTCGATGATGGCAATAATGTTTTCGAGCCCGAAGTGGCCGGCTTCCATCGCCGCCTCCCACACCTGGCCCTCCTGCTGCTCGCCGTCGCCCATGAGGCAGAAGATCTTGTGATTCTTGCCGTCCAGGCGAGCGGCCAACGCCATGCCTACGGCGATACTGAGACCCTGGCCGAGCGAGCCGGTTGAGATTTCTACGCCCGGCAATTTGAGCCAGTGAGGATGGCCCTGAAACGGCGAGCCGAGTTTGCGCAGGGTGACAACGTCGTCGAGCGAGCAGAAGCCGGCTGCACCTAACGAGACGTAAAGTGCCGGCGCCTTGTGACCGGCCGACCAGATGATGCGATCGCGATCGGGCCAGTCAGGATGCGAGGGATCGTGATCGGCGCCGTAGAGGTAGAGAGCCGCGGCCAGATCCATGATTGAGAGGGTGCCGCCGGCGTGCCCGGAGCCGGCCGCGCACAGCGCGACAAGATTGTAGCCGCGCATGAGCCATGCTGCTTCTTCGAGCCTGGCAATGGAGTATTCGCGCTTGGTCAGTCCGGTGGTTACATCCTTGATCGCCATATCTCTCTCCTTTTTGTCATGCAGGAGTTACAAGTTGCCGTTCGCCCACAGTTCAACTCGGCGCAGAGCTTCAGTCAGGTTCTCCATTGAGTTCGCGACGCTGAAGCGCACGAATCCTTCGCCGTAGCGGCCGAACGATGTGCCTGCGAGGCCTGCTACGCCGGCTTCATCGAGCAGCGAGTCGGCAATCGCCTTGGCGCCCCAGCCCGTCTCGAGAATGTTTGCGAAGACGTAGAACGCGCCTTTGGGCATAATCGCGTGGAAGCCTCGAATCCGGTTGAGTCCATCAACAAATGCTCGGCTGCGCCGCTCGAACTCGGTGCGCATAACGCGTACGGCGCTCTGGTCGCCGGTGAGTGCCTCGAGCGCGGCGCGCTGCGTAAAGCTTGCGGTGCACGAGTTCGAATTGGTCATGAGGCGCGTGATTTGCGCGGCGAGATCGGGACGCATGACGCCGAAACCGATGCGCCAGCCGGTCATGGCGTAGGTCTTTGAGAATCCGTCGAGCAGAATGGTGCGCTCTTTCATGCCGGGCAAGCTCATGATGGAGAATGGCTCGCCTTCGAATTGCAGGCGGCTGTAAATTTCGTCGGAGAGGACGAAGATGTCGCGGTCGCCGATGACCCGGGCCGCGGCTTCAATGTCGGCGCGGTCGAGGATGCCGCCGGTGGGGTTCTGCGGCGAGTTGAGAATGATGAGGCGCGTGCGCGGCGTGATCAAGGTGGCAAGCTCATCCATGTCCACGCGAAATTCGCGCTCCTCGCGAAGCGGGATGGGCACGGCTGTGCCGCCGGCGTAGTTGATCATCGACTCATAGATGGGGAAACCGGGGTTGGGGTAGATCACCTCGTCGCCTTCGTCGATGAGTGCGAGCATGGCGTAGAACATAATTGGCTTGCCGCCGGGCACCACCACCACTTCGCTGGGCTCGACCTGGACGCGCCGCGTGCAGCCAACATATTGCGCGATCGCCTCGCGCAGTTCAGGCAGCCCGGCCGAGGGGCCATAGTGGGTGTAGCCGCCGCGTAGAGCCTCAACTGCCGCTTCGACGATGTTGGGGGGAGTGGCGAAGTCCGGCTCGCCGATTTCGAGGTGGATGATGCTGCGGCCCTGGCGCTCAAGCGCTTTGGCGCGGGCCAGGACCTCGAATGCAGTCTCAGTGCCGAGGCGCGACATGCGGCGCGCCAGCTTCAATTCGAATCCTAATGCAGGTGTTGTCATGGTTCACGCTCCCCGTCGCGGCCGTCCATAAGTACCGCAGTATCATGCACCTTCGTGGAACATGACCCCGGCGGCCATTCGAGTTTGAAGCTCGCCGGGCGCGGGCTCTTACTTCAAGCCGGGGGAGATTATACGCAGTTCGAAATCGCGCAGGATGTGACGGGTGAACATTGCGGAGAGTGTTCGGGGGAGAGACAGTCTGGGTAGGATTGGGCGGCCAGGAATCAACCGGACCTTAACAATCAAACTGCAGCCTGGCAGATACGATGAGCTGGAATCTCCTCAGCGCAGGGACGCGCGACGAGGGGGAGGCGCACTGCGGTCAACCCGTCAAAGCCCTACTTCAGGTAAGCATGAACCAGGTCAATCAGATCCTCAGCGAGCTCGGGTGCAATCTGCTCTTTGGCGCCGTCGACCAGATGAAAACGGATGTGAGTCTCGAGGACTTCGCCCATAAGGCCGTTCACACCGCCGCGCACCGCGGCGAGCAGCATCAACTGGCCGCCGCAGTCCTCGCCGGCAGTCAGGGAACGCTCGACGGCATCGAGCTGCCCTCGCACTTTTCGAAGGCGCTGAAGGAGTTTGAGCTTTTCGCGATCGACGTGGGTCATTCCCGTTATCTCCTTGACAATACCTACCCGGGGTATAGTATTAACCCAGTGGGGGTATAGGATCAACGACTCTATTGTATGCCCGTCCGCTTCCCCAATCCGTCTGCATTTGCGCGGCTCGCCCTGGTTGCATTCAGTGGCGTGGTGACCCACGCGCAGATGGTTCCCCAGGCCCCGCAGCCGCAAACGGGACAGGCTTCTGTGCCTGCCAGCCCAGAATTCCACGTCGCCTGGAAAATTGCCGCACAGCCGTTCGTCCCAATGCAGACAAGTATTTCCGCAACTTCCGCCAAAGCCGCCGATCCTGACGCCGCACCCTCCGAGGCTGCATCCACTAACCCGCCCGTGCTGTCGATGGCTCCCCACTCTGAGAGTGGGCGCTATTGGATTTCGGGGCAGGCTAACAGCATCTTTCAAATTCACGGCCATTTCAACTCGCCCTACGAGGGGCCAAACAGCCTGCGCGACATCTTCGAGTACAAGGCTTCGGAGGTCGCGACGCTCTACCTGGGCTATCAGCTTAAGCCCAACACGCGCTACAACACCGACCTGATTGTCGATTTCGAAAACGCCGGAGGCCGCGGCATCAGCGAGGCTCTGGGGCTCGCCGGCGCCTCGAATCTCGACGTGGTTCGCAATCCGAATCTGAGCACGACGCCTTATCTCTCTCGCGGCGAGATTCACCAGACGATCGGCCTGACGAACGAGATGATCGATGAGGATCGCGACCAATTCTCGCTGGCCACCAAGGTGCCGGTGCGCCGCTTCGAGATTCGCGTGGGCAAGATGAGCGTGCCCGATGTTTTCGACATCAATTCAGTCGGCTCCGACAGCCACCTGCAGTTCACCAACTGGACCATCGACAACAACGGCGCGTGGGACTACGCGGCCGATACACGCGGATACACCGTGGGCGGCATTCTTGAGTACGACGATCGCGTGTGGTCAGCGCGCTACGGCATCTTCGCAATGCCCATCATCGCCAACGGCATCGATCTCGATTGGGCGTTCAGCCGCGCCAACGGCCAGAACTGGGAGTGGGAACTGCGAAAAGGACTGCTCTCGCAGTGGCGGCCGAAGCGCGAGGGCGCCATTCGCGTGCTGAGTTATGTGAATCACGCGCACATGGGCGATTATCGCGAGTCAGTGAATGAGTACCTCGACGGTATTACGGCAACGCCCGAGATTACCGCGACTGAGAAGTTTGGGACCGTGAAATACGGCTTCGGCCTGAACACCGAACAGGAAGTGAATGAAAGCCTGCGGCTCTTTGGGCGCTTTGGGTGGAATGAAGATCAGCACGAGTCGTTCGCCTATACCGAAGTGGGGCAGACTGTCTTGTTTGGGGGCGACTATGCAGGCCACGACTGGCACAGGCTCAATGACAAAGTGGGCGTGGCGTTTGTTTCGAACGCAATCAAGCGCGACCACCAGGCGTACCTGCATTATGGCGGGCTTGGATTTCTGCTGGGAGATGGCGGGCTGACATACGCGCGCGAGGACATTATCGAGTGGTACTACAACGCGCATCTTTGGCGCGGGCTGTTTGGCACGATTGGCGGAACGCAGATCTGGCATCCGGGGTACAACGAAGCTCGCGGGCCGGTATATGTTGGGACGGCCAGATTGCATATTGATTTTTGAGTCGCCGCACCGCCTGTGCACTGCTTTCACAAATTCCAATGTTCGATGTTGCAGACTGATAGTTGAGGGAACCCAGGGAATGTTTCTCGAATCAACTGAGGCCGTCCGCGGCCCGCGAAGTCCCGGCACGCAGCGGTCAAGCGTTCTTTATGCGCTGCTATTCTTCGTGTCGATCGCGCCACTGATTGCGCTCGGCGCCAGGGCGCAAACACATGCGCGGCTGGCGGGAATTCGCACTATCAGTGTGGGGTCGATGGGCGCGAGCGGCGTCGCCGATACTCTGCGGCTCAAAGTCATCGAACGGCTCAAGAAGAGCAAGCGGCTCAAAGTTGTCGACGACGCGGCGGGTGCCGATGTGATCCTTCGCGGCGATTCGAATATCTGGGCGACGGGGACCGTAACGCTCAGTCCGCATTCGAAGAGCGCCACAATGACCATGTACCAGGGCTACCTCTCAGCGGAACTCGTAAGCAGTACGGGGCAAACGCTTTGGTCCTACCTGGTGACGCCGAGCCGCTTCAGGACAGCGAGCATTACCGACGACCTGGCCGACCAGATGGTTTCGCGGCTGCTGGATGCGATAGCTAGCGGCGCGGCCCGCGAAAACTTGAGCGATCAGGCGGGCAGATCGCACGTCGCGCTGAGTGCAGCCGGAAGCACGCTGGCGGCTCCGCTCTATCGGAAGTGGTTCGAATCTTCGGGCATGGAAGTGAGCTACGAAGCGACTGGGTCAGAGGCGGGAATTGAAGCGCTGGCCGCGGGCAAGATCGATCTGGCTGCCTCAGACATGCGCGTTGCTGAAGGTGCGCCGCTCGCGGCCAGCAGCGTTATTCAAATTGCGACGGTGCTGGGCGGCGTGGTGCCGATTTACAACTTGCCTTCGCTCGATCATGCGCTTAACTTCACACCGCAGGTGCTGGCAGGAATTTACCTGGGAAGCATCCGCAAGTGGAACGATCCGCGCATTGCCGAAGCGAATCGCGGCGCGCGTTTGCCCGACGAAGAAATTCAAGTGGTTCATCGCAGCGATGGCAGCGGCACCACGTTTGTGTGGACCAGCTATCTCTCCCTGATTTCGCCGGAGTGGAAAACCGCAGCCGGAACCGGGGCGCGACTAAGCTGGCCTGTTGGCTCAGGCGCTGCGGGCAACGATGGCGTGGCAGATCTGGTGAACAAAACGCCCAACTCGATTGGATATGTCGAGCTGATCTACGCTATCCAGCACCAATTGAACTACGGCGCGGTGAAGAATCCGGCGGGCGAGTTTGTCAAAGCCGATCTGGCCGGAATCACCGCGGCTGCAACGGGCGCAAAGGCCGGACGTGGCGAGAATGCGGAGTTCGGGATTCTTAACCAGCCGGGCCGGGACGCTTACCCCATCAGCACTTTCACGTGGCTGATTGTGCCGGTTGAAGGAGCGAGCGCCGAGAAGCGTGCGGCGATTGCAGATTTGTTGAAGTGGGCGTTGACTGCAGGACAGAAGGAGTGCGCATCTCTGGGTTACGCGCCGCTGCCGCACGAGATTGCCTCAAGTGAATTGAACATGGTGAAGGCATGGGCGGAAAAGAAGTAGGCGCTGGATCGGGGTTACTTAGTTGACTCGGAAACCGGAGGTCAGCAGATATTGGTTGCCCAAAACGCCCAGATGCTGTCGGTCGCGGTAGAGCACATTGCCGTCGATCTTCGCGCTGCAAAACCCGGAGTGGCAAAACGCGGTTGACATGTCAATCACTTTGAAATGGTAAGTGCGTTGCAATTCAAAAATGATTTCTCTGTAGGCGGCCTGCCTGGCAGTGACGAGCTTTTCCTGGATCAAACACGGCTGCTCAACTACGCCAAGTCTGGGCGAGCAGGATTCGGGATCGAAGTCGAGCTCCGGCCAATCAAGCAGCACGGTGACGTTTTTTTTCGCCTTCGTGAGTCGGTCTAATGTTGAAGCCAGACCGATTTTGAAAATCGCATTCCGGTCTTGCAATGAAGGATCGCTAAGCAGTGTAAGCGGGTAAAAGCTCCTGGTGGGTTCTGACTCGAAATCCGCTCCGCTCTGGATGGCTGCGAATCTGGCGACGATATAAACGTAGTTGATTTCAGGGTGAGCAATTACGTAGTCAATTGCGGTGTTTTCAATCGCCGGGCATGACTCGCCGTTTCTCTCAACTCCAAGGAACGGCGGGCATCCTGCTTTCCCCAGATTGATAACGCCTCGCTGCTGGTTAGCGAAATAAGCGTTGAAATAGTCGAAGACAGAGTTGGCGTGAGAATCGCCAATCAATGCAACCGAGGGCGGATAGTTTTTTGAAATCTCGCAGTACCCTTCTGGCTTAATGTGAACAAGTCTTCCGCATTGCGAGTCCCACTTTTTAGATTGCGGCCACTCGTAGGCCAGCATCTGATTTCCATTTTGCACGAGCGGCCGAATCGCCATCCCATTCCAGTGAAAGACTGCAAATCCGCCAAGACCGACAACCGCGATGAATGACGCTAATGCCGGAACGAAGTGAATTTCACGACGATTGAAACGAATCGGCTTTTCAATCACCTCATAAGTCAGCCAGGCAAGCAGCACGGCAGTTGCAACGAGAATCAGGCGCACCGGAATGCTCGGCGTTCGTCCCACAAACACTCTTGCGAAGGAAAGCAGAGGCCAGTGCCACAGATAGAGTGGATAGCTGATGATTCCTATCCACACTGCAAGAGGGTTACCGAGGATATATCGATTGACCCAGGCTTTCGGGCCGGAATAGATAACGAATGCCGCCCCGAGCACGGGCATCGCGGCCCATGCGCCTGGAAATCCCGCGTCCTGATCGATCACGACAACCGAGAGCAAGACGAGAGCCAAACCTGAAAGCGACAAGACGTTTATAAGCCACCTTGTCTTCGGCTCATCTGCGGCGCTGCACTCGTTGTTCGATTCATTTACCTTCTTAGCTGTAAGCCAGGCGAGAAGGCCGCCGGCCATGAATTCCCAGAAGCGGGTAAACGGAAAATAGAATGCGGCAACCTGGTCATGCCATGTCAACCAAAGGTTGAATGCAAACGAAGCAATGGCAACTGGAATGATGAATGAGAGCACTCCCCTCTTGCGCTTCCAGATGGCCCACAGTGAAACAGGCCAAATGAAATAGAATTGCTCCTCGACACCCAGGCTCCAGAGATGTAACAGCGGTTTAACCGACGAGTTGACGTCGAAGTAGCCGGACTCGCGCCAGAGAATCAGATTCTGGCAAAAGGCCGCGCTGGCGGCTATGTGCTTGCCGAGGAGCGAATACTCCATGGGAAAGAGCAGGAACCAGCCGGCGACGAGACTGCTGATTAGTACAACCGCCAGTGCTGGAAAAATGCGGCGGACGCGCCTGGTATAAAAATCGGCAAAGCTGAAGGTTCCCTTGATGAGGCTCTTCAAGATGATGAGCGAGATTAAATAGCCTGAGATTACGAAGAAAACATCGACGCCTGTAAAACCGCCCTTAACGTTTTCGGGGAAAGCGTGAAAGAGAATGACAGATATGACCGCAACTGCCCTTAGTCCATCGATGTCGGACCGATAGCTGGGGAGTGACAGATGTAGATGCTTACCTGTGCCCAATTGTGAGCTGCCCTCTTGGCTCAATGTGCATAAATGCCCGGGTTCGGGTTGTCTGCGGAATCGGATTCGCAGCAGCGGTTACGGCTTTGAGTTTTCTTTCTAATTGTCTCTAATTACGTTTAAGGCAGATGTGTAAATCATAAAACAGAAGCGCACAAACCCGCTCGCAAAAGTGGCGGGGCCGTCGGCGTCCGCTCGGGAGAATGATTGCCTGGTTGCTACGCCCACGCGCCGGTTTCGAGATACCGGTCAATCGACTTTGCGGCTTTGCGGCCCGCTCCCATGGCGAGTATGACTGTGGCTGAGCCCGTAACGATATCGCCTCCCGCAAAGACACCACGCTTACTTGTACGCATGGATTCGGGGTCGGTCGCAATATAGTTGCGCGCATTGGTTTTGAGGTCGGGCGTTGTGCTCTGAATAAGTGGATTCGCCGTGGTACCCACACCGATGATGGCGACGCTTGCCGGGAGCACAACTTCGGCGCCGGGGATGGGAACAGGACGACGGCGGCCATCGGGGCCTGGTTCGTCGAGCCGCATCTGCTGGCAGCGTGCGGCCGTGAGCCAACCGCTTTTGTCGCCGATAAACTCAATCGGGTTGGTCAGCATACGAAACTCGATACCCTCCTGCCGGGCGTGGAGCACTTCTTCGCGTCGGGCGGGCAGTTCGGTCTCAGACCGGCGATAGACGAGCGTCGCGGTGCGTGCTCCGAGTCGGCGCGCAGTGCGAACCGCGTCCATAGCGGTGTTGCCTCCGCCTACAACAATTACGTCGCGATCGTGGCAGTCATAGATAGGCTCGTCGTATTCGGGCTCGTAAGCGCGCATGAGGTTGGTGCGGGTGAGGAATTCGTTGGCGGAATAAACGCCATTGAAATGCTCGCCCGGGATGCCGAGAAATTGAGGCAAGCCGGCGCCGGTGGCGACAAAGATGGCGTCGAAGCCCTCGACGCGCATGAGTTCATCGAGTGTGACGCTTTTGCCCACGACGACGTTGGTCTCGAATTCGACGCCCAGCGCGCGAAGATTGCCCACTTCCTGTCGAACGATGCTTTTGGGCAGGCGGAATTCAGGGATGCCGTAGACTAGAACGCCGCCAAGCTCGTGCAGCGCCTCGAAGACGCGAACGCGATGTCCTTTTTGAATTAGATCGCCGGCTGCGGAGAGTCCCGCGGGGCCGCTGCCTACGATGGCCACGCTTTTGCCGGTTGGCGGAGCGACAGTGGGCAGTCCGAGCTGGCCGCTCTGAAGCTCGAAGTCGGCGATAAAGCGCTCGAGGTTGCCGATGGCGAGCGGTTGGCCCTTGCGCCCGAGTACGCATCCGCCTTCGCATTGGTTTTCCTGCGGACATACGCGGCCGGTGACGGCTGGCAGGGCATTGTCTTCACGCATTTTTGCAGCGGCGGCGAGGTGCTGGCCGGCGTAGATGAGCGCGACAATCTCTTTGATCTTGACGCCCACCGGGCATTCGGTCTGGCAACCAGGCTTGGCGCAAGAGATGCAGCGCGAGGCCTCAGTATGCGCATCGGAGGAATGCAGGCCGAGATTCACCTCGGCAAAGTTGCGCGAGCGTATTTGGGCGTTAAGCTCGGGCATTGGCGCGCGAGTAATTTTCATGCGCTCTTTTAGGGAGAGGGAATTCGCATCAGGCAAGGGGAACCTCGCTCTGAGCGTCATTTCTATTTGCGAGCCGCGCCCGCAGAACTGCCGCTTCGCGCTCGCGAGCGGCGATTCCGGCACGAAGCCGCGCCAGGTCTGCATCTTTGAAAGCCTCAAACTGTTTGAGCGACGCGCGCTCTTTGTCGCGATACATGGCGTTGCGCTGCATGAGGACTTCGAAGTTGACATGCGAGGCGTCGAACTCCGGCCCGTCGACGCAGGCGAACTTGCTGGTGTTGCCGAGCAGGACGCGGCAGCCGCCGCACATGCCGGTTCCGTCAACCATGATCGAGTTGAGGCTGACAACAGTGCGGATGCCGAGCGGCACGGTGATGCGGGCAACGGCTCGCATCATGGGCACGGGGCCGACGGCGAGAACAAAATCGAGCTTGCAGCCCTCGGCGATGAGGCCGCTCAGTTTTTTGGTCACCAGGCCCTGCTCGCCGTAACTGCCATCGTCGGTGAGAATGTGAGCTTCAGAACTGGCGGCGCGCACCTCGTCTTCAAAAACGACCATCTCGCGCGAACGCGCGCCTTCAATAAAGATGACGTGATTGCTGGCGTCTTTAAGCGCCTGAGCGGTGGGCAGAGCCATGGCCGTGCCCACGCTCCCAGCCAGGATCACGGCGGTGCCATAATGCCGAATCTCAGATGGCGTGCCAAGCGGACCGACGATATCGAGAATGGAGTCGCCGGCTTCAAGGCAGTTGAGCAGGGAAGTGGTTTTGCCAACGGCCTGAACCACAATAGTGATGTTGCCTGCGGCGGGGTCAGCGCTTTTTATGGTGAGCGGAATGCGCTCGCCCTCTTCGGTGAGGCGAAGAATGACAAACTGTCCGGGCCGCTGCTTGCGGGCGATGCGCGGGGAGTGAATGACGAACTGCCTGATCTTCAGCCCAACGGTGCGCGCGCTGACGATTTTGAACATTCGGCTTGTGCCCCCCCCCGGGAAAGTGCGCAAGTCGATTATTGAGGATGGCGGCGAGTCCAATTGTGATGTAAGTCACTGAGGATGCAATAGGATGGGGATGCACGCAAGATGATTGGCGGCGGCGTGACCTCCGGTGCGCCCGTTCATCTGGAGATATGCCACGCGCTTCATGATTGGTCGAGGACGCTGTTTGACGAATCGGCGGTGAGCAGAGAGAATAGTAAAGTTGTTTCTTTCCTTTGTGGGCCTGTGGCGCAGCTGGGAGCGCGCTTCCATGGCATGGAAGAGGTCGTCGGTTCGATCCCGACCAGGTCCACCAATAAACATTTACAATCAGCGATTTAGTGTCATTTACCCCGTCCGGGTATGGATGATTGCTGGTGCCAATTGGCGCCAATTTCGCATTCTTACTCGTAAAAGAACGCTGTTTTTTGGAGCAAAGTTCTTGAGCAATCTCGCTCGTTTGCTTGGTAGCGTTGTGGGGTTTCCGGAGCTCATCTTGAGCTGCTGGACGTCCGCACGCCCCCAGAATATTCCAGTTTCTGCCTTCCCGGAGCAGGTTCGATTCCTCTCGGTGAACTGCAAGTCGAGAAGACTTGTTGAAGCAATTGCTGCCAATCCTATCCTCCCCCGCGCAAATGCCTGAATAGCAAACAAGTGCCTCGCTGCAAACTGTTCATTCCCGATCCTGGACTCAATACCAGAACAGTCGCGATTAGAACTTCAAGAAATAAACTTGACGCGTTTTGTAACGTTTTGCCCATTCCGCGACTTTCATCCTGTGAAAGTGCTACCTAAGGACATCTGACCCAATGAGTCCACGCCTTTATCTGTTTCAAGGCCTTCTTCTGCTGTTTTTGATGGGCAGATTGGCCGCCGGTGCGCAGGAACCTCTGACTCTACGCCAAGCCGTCAACATTGCTCTTGAGCAAAACCCCGATGCCGCGATTGAGCGCGCAGACAATCAAGAAGCCAAATCGGCAGCCACCATGGCGCGTGCCCAGCTTATGCCGCAACTCAACTTCACTGAAGACATCTCCCGCGGCGACGATCCGGTGTATGCCTTCGGCACGCGGCTTCGACAGCGGCAGTTTGCGCAAGCCGACTTTGCGCTGAACGCGCTGAATTTTCCGCAGCCCATCGGCAATTTCTCCTCGCGTTTCTCTGGTTCATGGATGGCGTTCGACTCGCTCAAGACACAAAAAGGGATCCGTCGCGCGGATTTGTGCAGACAGAGCACTTTGTCCTCTGCCAAAGCTGTGGATCAGCAGATCGTGTTTCATGTTGTGGAAGCTTACCAACAGGTTCTCTATGCGCGGCGGGAGATTGATGTTGCTCAGCGTGAGCAGGAGACTGCTACGGCGCTGCTGACCTCAGTGGATGAGCACGTCAAAGCCGGCCTGGCGGTGGAGTCAGATCGCATGTCGGCTGAGGTGAATGTGGCCGCCCGCAAGCAGGAGCTAATTGCGGCGCAGGGCGACGTGGAGCTGGCGTGGGCCGAGTTGCGCGAGGCGATGGGCGACCAGGAACTGAAAGCAACCGAGCTGAAGCCGATCGAGCCGCATGCGTTTCCGCAGGGTGACATGAAAGAAGAGCTAGCGACGGCCGAAAAGACGCGCCCCGATTTAATGGCGCTGGGACAGGCGCAATCGGCGCAGGCGTTTGCGGCGGGAGCTGCAAAGTCGGATTTCGGCCCACGCGTAAGCGTTTATGGAAACTGGGAAGAAGACCGATCTTCCTTCACCGGCTCGGGAGGCAACAACTGGGTGGCCGGCGTGCAGATTAGCGTGGACATTCTGCCCTTGGGCAAGCGCGCCCAACTCTCGCGCGAGTCTGCTGCCAAGCAGAAGATTGACGCGGAAGTGGCCGCCTCTCAGCAGCATCTGCGGCTGGAAGTGAGCCAAGCGCATATTCACCAGAAAACGGCGGAACTCTCGCTGGAGACGGCGCGGGCGGCAATGGACCAATCGACCGAGAGTCTGCGCATTCTGAAGAATCGTTACGGTGCGGGGCTTGCCACCATCACCGACCTGCTGCGGGCCGAAGATGCCGAGCGGCAGAGTCAATCCAACTACTGGCACGCCGTTTATGGAAATGCCTTGGCCTATACCGAACTTTTATACGCGACTGGGACACTGACTCCCGATGCGGCGGAGGAATTGCAATGAAGACAATTATAGGGGCAGGTTTGCTGGCCATTACCGCCGCGATGGCAGCCGGATGTCATGGTACCAGCTCCGCTTCCCCCGCCGTTGTGGAGAGCTTGCAGGCGCGGATCGTTGAAAGCCAGGCGCAAGAGGTGCCAGTGAACCTGGAATCCACGGGCACTGTTCATGCCAGGGAAACCGCAGTTCTATCAGCGCAGGTGATGGGCCGCATCCAGCAGGTTCTGGTGCGCGAGGGAGACAGCGTACGCGCTGGGCAAACACTCGTGGTGCTGGATGACGCGGCTTTGCGAGCGGCTGTGGAGCAGGCGGAGGCAGGCCTGAAGGCGGCGCAAAACACGCAGGCAGCGGCACAAACCAACGCCTCGTTAGCTACAAGCACTTTAAACCGGTACAAACAACTTGAGTCAGAGAAGAGTGTGAGCCCGCAAGAGATGGATGAAGTCTCGCAGCGAGCCGAGGCTGCGATGGCGAACCTTGAGGCAATTCGCGCACAAACCGACGAGGCGCGAGCTCAGGTGAGCGGCGCACTCACGATGCTGGGGTATACGCGCCTGGCGGCGCCCTTCTCCGGCGTCGTAACAGCGCGAATGGTCGATCCGGGGACCGTGGCCGCTCCAGGTGCGCCGTTAATCCAGGTCGATCAGGCCGGGGCTCTGCAACTTCAATCCCCGGTAGATGAATCGGCGATAGGTGCGGTTCACAAGGGATTGAAGGTGCAGGTAGCGATCGATGGGGCCGGCTCCACGAGTATGACCGGGACCGTTGCGGAGATTGTGCCCGCCGCCGATCCATCGACTCATAGTTTTCTGGTAAAGATCGATTTGCCTTTTTCAACTCAATTGCGTGCCGGCACGTATGGAACGGCTGAGTTTGCCAACGGCTCGCGCCAGGCGACTCTGATTCCGCGTTCGGCAGTTGTCATGCGCGGCTCATTGGCCTGCGCCTACGTCCTCGACGGTCAAGGGATAGCGCAACTTCACTATCTCACGCTCGGCACGCGACAAGGCAATTTCATCGAGGTTCTCTCAGGCGTCTCTTCCGGTGAAAAACTGGTTGACGCACCCTCTGACCGCGACCTCGCCGGCAAACGTATTGAGGTTTTGCCATGAAGCATGACCTTGGCATCGCCGGACGTCTGGCCCATTCATTTCTCAACTCCAAGCTGACGCCGCTCTTCATTGCCGCATCGCTGGCCATCGGAATCTTTGCGGTAGCCATCATACCGCGCGAAGAGGAGCCGCAGATCCTTGTTCCCATGCTGGACATCACCACTGCTATGCCGGGTGCATCTCCGGCGGAAGTGGAAGAGCGCGTCACCTTGCCGATTGAGACGCTCGTGCATCAGATCTCCGGTGTCGAGTATGTGTACTCGACGTCGGCGCCGGGACAGAGCCTGGTGATTGTGCGATTTCTGGTCGGCACGCCCCAGGAAGATGCGCTGATCAAGGTCTACAGCAAGCTCTACTCGAACTTCGATCGCATGCCGCCGGGAGTTTCACAGCCGCTTATCAAGGCTCGCTCCATCGACGATGTACCGATCCTGGCCATGACGCTTTGGGGCGAGCATTACAACGGTTATCAATTGCGCGCCATCGCGGATGAGATGCAACACAACATTGCGCAAATCTCCGATGTATCTGAAACCACGATCATCGGTGGACTTTCGCGCACCATGCGCGTTGTGCTGAGTACGGAAAAGCTGAGCGCCTACGGTCTATCGCCCATGGCGATCGTTGGGCATTTGCAAGCCGCAAATGCGAGCGTGCAGGCGGGCAACTTCTCCAATAACGATCAGGAGGTCCGCGTGGACGCCGGCAATCTCTTCAACAGCCGCGAGGATCTGGAAGCTGTAGTGGTGGGTGTGGTGCGAGGGCGTCCGGTGTACTTGCGTGACCTGGCTGACAAGATCGTGGACGGCGCGGCGGAGGCGTCGAACTATGTGGTCTATGGCACGACGAACGCGGGCGCCACGACGCAACAGGGATTGCACCAGTATCTAGCGGTGACAATTACCGTTGCCAAGCGCAAAGGGACGAATGCCACCGATATCTCGAATGCCGTGCTCAAGCGCGTGCGCGAGATGCAAGGCGTTACGATACCCAACGACGTTAAGGTGACGACGACCCGGAATTATGGGGAGACTGCAAAGGCCAAGTCGGACGAATTGCTGGAGCACCTGCTGCTGGCCACGTTGTCCGTGACTCTGCTTGTCGCACTCTTTCTCGGGTGGCGCGAGTCGGGTGTGGTCCTGCTCGCCATTCCAGTTACGCTCGCGCTCACCATGTCAGTGTTTTACTTCATGGGCTACACCATCAATCGAGTTACGCTGTTCGCCCTGATTTTCTCGATTGGCATTCTTGTGGATGATGCAATTGTCGTGGTCGAAAACATGGTGCGCCACTTCAGGCTGCCTGAGAATCACAGGCGGCCGATGAGGGAAGTCGCGGTCGAAGCAGTTGCAGAAGTAGGCAATCCAACCATTTTGGCTACGTTCGCTGTGATTGCCGCGGTATTGCCGATGGCCTTCGTCCGCGGTCTGATGGGGCCCTACATGCGCCCCATCCCGGTGGGCGCATCTGCAGCCATGCTCTTCTCGTTGCTGGTTGCCTTTGTGGTTTCGCCCTGGGCGGCCCTCCGCCTTGTTGGCCGCCATCTTGAAGGGGCCAAAATACTGGAGCCCGCGACGGAGAACTGGCGGACCAGACTCTATCGCCGCATCATGACACCTCTGATCCAATCCGCGCGCAATCGCATCCTGTTTTTCATTGGAGTGGTGGTGCTGTTTCTTGTTTCGGTAGCGCTTGTGCCGCTCGGACTCGTGAAAGTCAAAATGTTGCCGTTCGATAACAAAAGCGAACTCCAGGTGGTCGTCAACATGCCTGACGGCACTCCGCTTGAGCAGACTGCGCGAGTGGTCCAGGCGTTGGGAGAAGAACTCGCTCAACAGCCGGACGTACTCAATTACCAGACCTACACCGGAACATCGGGGCCTTATAACTTCAACGGATTGGTGCGCCACTACTACATGCGCCGCCAGCCGAACCAGGCCGATATCCAGGTAAACCTGTTGCCGGCCATGCAACGCAGCGAACAGAGTCATGCCATTGCCAAGCGTCTTCGTCCCTTGCTCGATGCGATCGGTAACTCGTATGGCGCGCGCATTCAGGTCAGCGAGTTACCTCCCGGGCCGCCGGTGGTGCAGACCCTGGTGGCCGAGGTTTACGGGCCAGATATGGCTGGTCAAACGCAGATTGCCCAACAGATCAAATCGATCTTTCAACATACCGGCGGCGTGGTTGATACAGACTGGTATGTCGAGGATCCGCAGCCAAGACTCGTGATGCGCGTGGACGAGGTGAAGGCCGCGCAACACGGCATCGCGGTCTCCGATGTGTCTCATGCGTTGGCGCTTGCCGTCTCAGGAACGGAGGTCGGCCTGATTCATGATCAGACAGCGCGAGAACCGGTGCCCGCGATTGTCGAACTTGACCGCTCGGAGCGCTCGTCCGACCAAAGTCTGGACAACATACGCCTGCCAGGTGCAGATGGCAGCATGGTTTCTCTGCGCGAGTTGGTAATCGTCGAGCGCACGATCATTGAGCCGAGCATTTATCACAAGAACTTGCGCCGCGTGGTCTATGTCACGGGAGATGTTGCCGGCGTGGTGGAGAGCCCGGTGTACGCAATTCTGCGGATGAACAAGGAACTCGACCACCTTAAGCTTCCCTCTGGATACACGCTAGCCCGCTATAACGCGTCGATGCCTGAGTCCACTGACCACTACTCGATGAAATGGGATGGCGAATGGCAGATCACCATCGAAGTGTTTCGCGACATGGGTCTTGCATTCGCCGCGGTGCTAGTTCTTATCTATGTGCTTGTGGTGGGCTGGTTCCGCTCCTTTATCGTACCTCTGATCATCATGGCCCCCATTCCGCTCACCCTGGTGGGCATCATGCCGGCACATGCCATTCTGGGCGCATTCTTCACAGCGACGTCGATGATCGGCTTCATTGCCGGCGCCGGAATCATCGTGCGCAATTCGATCATCCTCGTTGACTTCATCGAGCTTCGCATCCGTCAGGGAATGCCCTTGGCCGACGCCGTGATCGATGCAGGCGCAACTCGATTCAGACCTATGCTGCTGACTGCGGCAGCGGTCGTTGTGGGTGCTAGTGCGATTCTCACGGACCCTATCTTTCAGGGGCTCGCAATTTCGCTGATTGCGGGAGCGGTGGCATCGACTTTTCTCTCCTGGCCAACCATTCCAGTGCTTTACTTCATGGTTCATTCGCGGCATCAAGCCGGGCTCCATCTTCAACCTGAAACCGAACAGGGAGATTCTCTATGACAGTCGAACGTGGCGTGCGCCTGATGGGAGGCGTTATGGTGCTTTTGTCGCTTGCGCTGGCGCATTTCCTTTCGCTCTATTGGCTGTGGCTGACGGTTTTTGTTGGACTCAATCTGTTGCAGTCAGCATTCACAAACTGGTGCCCTGCCATGTCCATGCTGCGCGCCATGGGCTTGAAGGATGCTGCCGGCGGTTCCGGAAAGTGAGCCAGCGATGCCTGCCCGAACCCTATTCGCGCAACTTAAAGATGAGGTTTACCGTCAGATGTTCCGGTTGGAGGAAGGCCGTTCAGGAGCCGAACTGGGCCTGGCACTTGCATTGTTACGCGCACTTATCGCCACCGACCCCAAACATGAAAGTGCTGGGAATCGAGAGTGGCTCAGCAAGGTATCTCCCATCTGCCTGCAGATGATTGAGGCGGGCTTGAAGCGGAGTGCCCCGCCGGTTCGCTGCGCGCGGTGAATTGGCGGCTTCCAGCGCAAGCGACTCTCTATTCGTTCATACGCGAGAATATACTGGTCTGGCGCCCGATTCATCCAAACGATGCGACCTGAACTGATCCGAGCCACCGATCTCCTCCGCCAAAACACGCCGGAAGCTATCGAAGAGGCAATCGGTCTACTTCAGAACACGGTTTACTCATTCAGTATGAAGGTCTGTGGCCATCCTGAAGATGCCGAGGACACCATGCAAGAGGTGCTCTCACGTTCCATCAGACACCTTTCCACGATACACACCCCGCAACAGATGGCTGTCTGGCTTTACAGCGTGACCAGAAACCGCTGCTGGCGCATGCGCCGCAAGCCCGCACACGCCCCGGCACATCTTCTCTCGCTCGATGAACTGATGCCGGACGGTGACGAACTGGGCAGGCTGCTTGAAGATGCAGCGGCAGGTCCGGAAGTGAATATCCTTGCCGCCGAGCAGCATCAGTTGCTACATCAAGCAATCCTCCGCATTCCGGACACATTGCGCATCGTTCTTGTGCTTCACGACATGGAAGAGTTAGCCACCGAGCAGGTAGCTCAGGTTCTTTCGCTTCGGCAAGGAACGGTACGGATTCGCCTCCATCGGGCGCGTCTCAGCGTGCGGAAGGAGATGAACCAGCTCCTCAAGGCCGTCCCCGAGCTACCCAAACCAACCAGACCCTCGGCACGCAAGCCCCGGCGCACCCGCGCCCGCGGCGCGCAACGCCCGGCTGAATGCCGCGATCTGTTTGCCAACCTCTCAGAGTATCTCGACGGCCGCGTAGAACCACTTACCTGCGAACAAATGCGCGAACACATCGAAGCGTGCCCTTCCTGCGTGGCATTTCTGCGCGATCTGCGCGCTGCCATCGATCGTTGCCGATCCCTTGAGATTCCTTGCGATTCGGAGGTCGCACCACGTCTGCGCGCCATACTCACCAGGGAATACCTGCGCATGCTGGCAATCCCCGTCGACAAAAATGCTCCCGCGATGATTTAACGAATTGCCGCTCTTGTGGCTTTCTTTTTTTGAAGAGGAGAGCCACGATGAAGCAACGCTATGTTAGGACGCTGCTCCCTGGGTGCATCAGCATGTTATCGCCGGTTAAAATCCCGAGAGCCCGGACTTCAAATTGCGATGGCGTTATCGTAACGGCGCGACGTGAGTTCACTGGGCACCGGAATCAGAAGATGTCGGGAGTTTTCGTGCGCCTGGAAGATAGGTTTTCTGCTTCATAAGTGCCTGAAAGCGGGGGTCGCGGGACAATTTTGAAGCAAGCCTATGCACCTCATTGGGAGAACCGGAATTGAACGCAGCTCTGAAGGCGTCAAAATCCTTATCCTTATTTGCGCTGGCTTCTTCGAGAAGTTGAAGCGCCTCGGGTTTCCTGTCCCGGTTCAAACATTCAATGGCTTTCTGCGACCTGGTAGGCGCTTCCCACGAATATCGCGGCGGGTCGCAATTCTCCTGGACCGAAAACTGTGCATTCAATAGACCGCGTTCGCCATCCCGCGCATAAGCTGCGGAGAGCTTCGCCGTGACTTTCTTCAGCCATGCGTCATTCCGACTGTCGGCCGCCGCCTGCGATTCCCTCAGATAGGCGGGATAATTGCGCTCACGGAATTCAATTTCCGCCAGGTACAAGTGCGCTATGCTGAGCGTCGGCTCGGAGTGAACCGCCGCTTTCAAGAGGGCAATTCCCTCATCCTTCTTTCCTATCACGAACAGCCTTTCGCCTTTCATTGCCAGAATTGAAGCTGAAGCTGGATCAAGCTCCTGTGCCTTGTTGATCTCCGCAAGGCACTCGCCATCCTTGCCCTGGCTCGCAAGCACGTTGGATAGCCACAAGTGCGCCAGAGGATCCGTGGGATCGAGCTGAATCGCTAGTTGAAGTTCCTTTTCTGCTTCACCAAAATTGCGGCCCCTCCATTGCGCATACCCTAGCGCGCGATGCGCCTCGGCCAACGAGCCGTCGAGCTCAACGGCTTTTCTCGCTGCACCTATAGCTCTGTCGCGAGCGTCATCATCCTGCCGGTCCCCGTAGATAAAGAGCATCTCGTAGCTGTCAGCCAGACCGGCATAGGCACGGGCATCGTTCGGATTGTGAACGATTGCCTGCGTAAAGTCGTCGAGCGCGCGGTTCAGGCTGTCGGGAGTTCTCTGATTCCATTCAAATCGTCCCTTGAGATAGAGGTCGTGAGCCGCGCTCTTTTCGGCATTTGAAACCGGAGTAACCACTTGCCGAATTGAGCTGTCCAGACCAATCCCGGTAGTCGCCGGTGGGCGCGGCTGAATCCAACTACCGAAAGGATGAGCAAAATTGGCGTAGATTAAAGCTACGGCAAGCACCGCCGCAGTCCCAATTACAGCAAACCTTACCCGTGGGGCGTTTCCCAGTTTGCCGCTTCGGCCCGCAGTCTCACCCGCCGGCGGGTTGACCCTGGCCTCGCTCGCGTCGGCAGGCTCAGCGCTGCCAGCCACTTCCTCATCGCCGGTGGCAAAGTCGTCGGCTTCCAATTCAAGCGCCTTGCCCTTGAGCCAATCCGTCAGTTCATCAGAATATGCATACACCCCTCCGCGCTCGCCACCTGGTATTCGATGAACACGCAGTCCCCGGCTTCTTTCCCATCGCTTGACGGTGCTCTCTGAGCGATTCAGAAAGACAGCAATCTCCTTCCAGGAGACAAGTGTCCGCACTGGTTCCGTGTTTTCACTGCGAGGAGAAGCCATGGCCACTTCCACTAAGAGGGCCCGGCCGGGGGTGGGGGCCGTGTATGCAAAATCATACTTCCGTCAGGTTCGTGTGTCCAGCGAGCGCCGATCCCTTAAAAAACCTGTAATGACACGACTTGACACGTGATGATTCTTGGCTTCAAGCCTCAATAAATGAGAAGAATAGGGCGCGTTCTATAGCACACCCTTGAAATACCTTGGGGCGACGTGTAACTCACGCCCATCCTCGATTCCCCAGGCGCGAACTCAGGAGGCCACTACCAATGAGCGGATCCACCCAAGCCATACGCACCCCGAAATCAGATTCAACCCGAACGTTCAGTGTCCGGCAATTTCTGGCAGGCCCACGAATCCAAGCCAGCACCGACCTCCGGCATCGGCGAGAGTTCCGGGGTCAGCTGGGTTTTCTCGCTGCCCTGGTCCTGGGAGTGACATGCGGAGTTGCACAAGCACAAACCATCGTTGCCACAATATCGGTTGGAACGACGCCTGGTGCGGTGGCAGTGAACCCCATGACCAACACAATCTACGTGGCGAATACGACAAGCAACAATCTGACGGTCATCGACGGAGCTACCAATACTGTGACGGCTACCGTGACGGTCGGAACGCAACCCCGCGATGTGCTGGTGAACCCTGCAACGAATAAGGTCTACGTGGCAAATGCGCTTGACTCCACCATACAGGTGATTGACGGGGCCACGAACGCGACCATCGCGACCTTGACCAGCGGCGAAGAACCTCTTCGCCTGGCGCTGAACCCGACGACAAACACGATTTATTCGGTGGACTTCAACGGGGGCGACGTGACGGTCATCGATGGCACAAAAGACACCGTCATTACCTACGTCGAAACCGGGAACAATCCCTACGGAATTGCGATCAATACAGTCACGAATCTGATTTACGTGGCGTGCGAACAGACGAGTCTCGAGAACAACCAAGGACTGGTGACGGTGATTGACGGCTCTAAGAATGCCTACGTCACTCAGATTATCGACCCCAATAACCTGCTCCCTGTCGACGCTGCCGTGAACTCGACCACGAACAAAACCTACGTAACCAACGAAGGCAGCAACAACGTGACTGTGATTAACGGGGCCGACAACAGCTTCACCACGGTCAATGTTGGGGCAGCGCCCCAGGGCGTAGCCGTAAACGCCGCGACGAACATGATTTACGTGGCCAATTGGGAGGGCGGCACCGTATCCGTGCTCGACGGGACCACGAACGATATTGTCGCCACGATTGCAGCTCCGACAGCGCCGAATAATGATCCCAGCGTGAACAGCGCGACGAACACGATCTACGTGCCTAGCCGCGACACCAATAGTGTGGGAGTCATCAACGGCGCGACCAACACACTCACCACCTTATCGGATTCCAACACGACAGGACCCGTTGCCGCGGCATTGAACTCCACGACGAATACGTTGTATGTTGCCGATGCGTTCAGCAACAGCGTGACGGTGATTAGCGGCCCCGTAAGCGGACCTCTATTCTCAGCCTCGCCGAGCCCGCTGGCCTTCGGAAACCAGACCGAGGGGACCACCAGCAGCGCGAAGACCCTGACCATCACGAACACCGGCACTACCAACCTGACGATCACAACTGTGACGCCGGGTGGAACCAACATGGCAGACTTCATCATCGGGACAGACGCCTGCTCCAATGCAACAGTGTCGGCCGGAAAAACCTGCACTGTCAGCGTCGAATTTGCGCCGAGCACGACCAGCGGCGAGTCGGCCACTCTTACCTTTGCGGATAATGCTCCGGACAGCCCGGAGGTGGCGACTTTAACGGGGACCGGTGTTGCTCCCGTTCCAACACCAACAACCACGGCGCTGACCGCGCCGGCAACTTCGGTTGCAGTGGGAGCGAGTGTTACTTTCACTGCGACGGTCGCCCCCACATCGGGCACTCCGACGCCGACCGGAACAGTCACATTCATGGATGGCTCAACCACGCTTGGCACCGCAGCCTTGAGCGGATCGGGTGTCGCGACCTACTCCACTTCATCGCTTGCATTGGGATCGCATAGCATCACTGCGAGCTACGGAGGCGACGCAAGGA
>Ga0335072_10003474_pt1 | contig 23745 bp, 16 predicted proteins | sample Lox_Sample_21_FD_206725 | JGI IMG/M metagenome (GOLD analysis project Ga0335072, IMG submission 206725) | Soil microbial communities from Loxahatchee National Wildlife Refuge, Florida, United States - Lox_Sample_2.1 | ecosystem: Environmental > Terrestrial > Soil > Wetlands | place: USA... | reverse complement strand
AGCTGCGTGTGCTCGCCGCGGTGCGCCATGAACAGGATGCTCGCGCCATCCGGCATCCACTGTCCCTGCGACTCGCCGCGCTTGTCGCCGCTCGGCGACCAGGTCAGCTGGCGCGACGTATTCGCCTTCACATCCACGAGCCACAGGTGGCTCTTGCCGCCGTCGGCTGTCGCATCGGTGATTTGCAGGAGCACCTCCTGTCCATCCGGTGAGATTTTGGGCTGCGCCATCGAGCGCACATGGCGCATGTCCTCATTGGAAGGGAAGTGATCCTCGCCGATCGCGCAGCAGAGTGAGAGCGAACCAAGGCAAACCGCTGCCAGGAGCGTGCATCCTGAGATTTTCAGCATGCACAGAAGCATATCGCAGCGCGCCAGGCGTTCGTGCCCGGCCGTCACATTAGACTGAAACCATGCTCCATCTGCTCAATCCCATTCCGGCCGGCCAAATCCGGCTCGTTGTTTTCGACCTGGATGGAACGCTGATCGACTCACGCAAGGACCTCTCCAACTCCATCAACGCCATGCTCACGGAGTTTGGCCGCGACCCTCTTCCCGAGGAAATCATTGCTACCTACATCGGTGATGGTGCGGGGATGCTGGTGCGGCGCGCGCTGGGCGATCCCGAAGATGAGCCGCTGGTCGAAAACGCATTGCAGCATTTTCTCGCGCACTACCGCAAGCACAAGCTGGACTTCACTTATGTTTATGCGGGTGTCTTCGAATCTTTGGAAGCCCTGCGCTCGACCGCCGGTGGCGCATCACGGAAGATGGCCGTCCTGACCAACAAGCCCGTCGGCCCGTCGGTTGCCATCTGCGACGCACTCGGTCTGAGCCCGTATATGTTTCGCATCTACGGTGGCAACAGCTTCGCCAGCAAGAAGCCGGATCCGGAAGGCCTGAACACTCTGATTCGCGAGGCCGGTGTCGCCCCCGGCGAAACGCTGATGATCGGCGACTCCAGCGTGGACATTCTGACGGCGCGGCGCGCCGGAGCCTGGGTCATTGGCTGCCGCTTCGGGCTGTCCTCTCACACAGTCGAAGACATTCCATCCGACTGCCTGGTGGACTCCGCCTCCGAGTGGGCTCAGGCTCTTTCACTGGAAACCAGGAGAGCACCGATCGCCGCACATTCGCCCGCACGTTGACTCTCCCGGTTTCCGCCCGCTCCCTTCGTTGGGTTGCCCGCATCCTGGGGAATTTCGATTGGAGAAAAGGCTTGCCGTTCGCGCGGCTGTGCGCATCCCACTACTGGATTGCTGCACATCCCACGAAGTGCGAAGGAGAGAAAACTCACAATGAGAATCGCCAAACACGCGACCACTCTTATTCTGGGCATTGCCTTGTGTGGCGGCACTACGCTCGCCGTTCACGCCCAGGAGGGCCCCCCACCACCGGGCGCCTGGCAACCGGTTGAGCCGGAAGGCACCTGGTCTCACGCATGGCACAGCGGATTTCACGACGGTATTGACGCCGCGCGTCACGATATCGACGCTCATCGTCCGCCGGATCCGGACCGCCACGACACGTTCCGCCACCCCGATTTGCCGCGCGACCAACGCGAAGATTTTCGCGAAGGCTTCCGTCGCGGCTACCACATGGTGTACGACCACGACTGGCACCACCACGATTGATCCCGGACTAACACGTTAGTCCGCTCACTCGAGCGGCAAGGGAGTCGGAGCCTGGCTCCGCTCCCTTTTTTCTGTTCGTGATCTCACTTCATCGATTGCGCGATCGCCTTTGCCGCACCGTCTTCGGGAAGTCCACAAAAGCTTCCTGCACGCGGCTGAAGGAGCGGCCTCTCAGCCGTGCTGCCGCGATGGTCCGTACCGCCTTGGGGTCCGAGATGCGCACGTAACGGCAGCCCGCCGCGGGATCCATCGCCATCTCCGGGACCAGGGATACACCCACTCCCGCCGTCACCATTCCCAACAGGCTGCTGATCTGGTTGCTTTCGAATGCGATGCGCGGATCGAGATGCGCACGATGACAGGCAGCCAGCGAGATCTCCCGAAAGCAATGACTGTCGCGCAACATCACGAAGCGCTCCTCGCGGAGTTCACGCAATGCGAGGTTCGACGCGCCGGCACGGGGATGATCCGGGGGAAGCGCAGCATAGAGGCGTTCTGTCAGCAGAGGCGTGGTTTCGAACTCGCGATGACGCAGCGGCAGAGACAGGATCGCAAGGTCAATCGCCAGGCTGCGCAGGCTTTCCAGCAGCACCGGCGTCGTTTCTTCCACCACGCGCAGGCTGGCTTCCGGAAACCTGCGCATGAATCTCGTCATGCGCTCCGGCAGATAGTAAGGAGCGATGGTCGGAATGACGCCCACCATGACCGTGCCACGCACATCGCGTCGCCGGCCGTCGACTTCGCTCCGCGCCAGCTCGGTTTCCTGCAGAATCGTCCGCGCATGCGGAAGAAAAGTCCGACCCGCATCGGTGAGCCGCACGCTGCGAGCGAGCCGGTCAAAGAGCCTCGTTCCCAGCTCGTCTTCGAGCTTCGAAACCTGTTGCGAGAGGGAAGGCTGGGCGACCTGGCAACGCTCCGCTGCCCGGCTAAAGCTGCCGGTTTCGGCAATGGCGCACACGTAGCGCAGCTGCTGGACTTCCATAGGTAATACCTATATCAGAGATGGCCGATATGTATTGGAACTATGCATCGTGCTGATGCTACATTCGTTCTTTCAGGAACACGGAAGCACACTCGCGAAAAAGATGGCGGGGCTCCTTTCCCGAGCCCGGCAACAGATCCAACAAGCAAACAAGGAGACAACAGATGTCAGCCGAAGCGAAATGTCCCTTCCCGCACGGCAACGGCCACACAATTCGCTCCAATCGCGACTGGTGGCCCAATGCCCTGAACCTGAACATCCTGCACCAGCACTCATCCCTTTCCGATCCCATGGGCGAAGATTTCAATTACGCCGAGGAATTCAAAAGCCTGGACTATGCCGGTCTGAAGAAGGATCTCGAGGCGCTGATGACGGACTCGCAGGACTGGTGGCCAGCCGATTTCGGCCACTACGGCGGTCTGTTCATTCGCATGGCATGGCACAGCGCGGGGACTTATCGCACTCTGGACGGGCGAGGCGGCGGCGGCAGAGGCCAGCAACGTTTCGCGCCGCTCAACAGCTGGCCCGACAATGTGAATCTGGACAAGGCGCGGCGTCTGCTGTGGCCCATCAAGCAGAAGTATGGCAGGAAGATCTCATGGGCCGACCTGATGATCCTTGCCGGCAACGTTGCTCTGGAATCGATGGGGCTGAAGACCTTTGGCTTCGCCGCCGGCCGTGCGGATGTGTGGGAACCGGACATGGACGTGAACTGGGGAGCAGAGACGACCTGGCTGGGAACCGACCTGCGCTACTCCGGTGAGCGCGATCTCGCCAAGCCGTTCGGCGCCACGACCATGGGACTAATCTACGTGAATCCCGAGGGTCCGGAAGGAAAGCCGGATCCCGTCGCAGCAGCTAAAGATATCCGCGAGACCTTCGCTCGCATGGCGATGAACGATGAAGAAACGGTCGCGCTGATTGCGGGCGGCCACACTTTTGGCAAAACCCATGGAGCGGGTCCTGCCAGCTACGTTGGGAAGGAGCCGGAAGGAACCGAGATTTCGGAGCAGGGACTTGGCTGGTCGAGCGCTTATCAAAGCGGCATTGCGGGCGACGCGATCACCAGCGGCATCGAAGTGACATGGAGCAACACGCCGACGCAATGGAGCAATCATTTCCTCGACAACCTCTTCAAATATGAGTGGGAGCTGACGAAGAGTCCGGGCGGTGCACAGCAGTGGAAGCCGAAGGGGAGCGCGGGTCAGGGGACGGTTCCGGATGCACACGATCCTGCAAAGCATCACGCACCGGGTATGCTGACGACCGATCTCTCGCTGCGGCTGGATCCCATCTACGAGAAAATTTCGCGCCGCTTCTACGAGCATCCCGACGAATTTGCCGACGCCTTTGCGCGTGCATGGTTCAAGCTAACGCATCGCGATATGGGGCCGCGGTCGCGCTATCTTGGTCCGGAAGTCCCCCCAGAGGAACTGATCTGGCAAGACCCCATCCCGGCTGTGAATCATCCGTTGATCGAGGACAAGGACATCGCCGCGCTCAGGGCAAAGGTCCTCGCGTCGGGGCTGCCCGTCTCGCAGCTGGTTTCGACAGCCTGGGCATCGGCCTCCACTTACCGCGGCTCGGACAAGCGGGGCGGGGCCAACGGTGCGCGCATCCGCCTGGCTCCACAGAAGGATTGGGAGGTGAATCAGCCGGAGCAGCTGCAAAAGGTGCTGAAGACCCTCGAGGGCATCCAGACCGAGTTCAACAAGGCGCAGACTGGCGGGAAGAAGGTCTCGCTCGCTGACCTGATCGTCCTGGCGGGTTGCGCTGGGGTGGAGCAGGCGGCGAAGAATGCGGGCGTCAATGTGACCGTTCCCTTCACTCCCGGACGCATGGATGCCTCTGCGGATCAGACCGACGCGGCTTCGTTCGCCGTGCTCGAGCCGGTCGCAGACGGTTTTCGCTCTTACTGGACGGGCAAAGACGGTGTACCGGCCGAGATCGCGCTCCTCGACAAGGCACAGCTGCTCACTTTGACGGCGCCTGAAATGACCGTACTGGTGGGTGGCATGCGTGTTCTGAACACGAACTTCAAAGAGTCCCGGCATGGTGTCTTCACGAAACGGCCGGAGGCGTTGACCAACGACTTCTTCTCCAACCTGCTCGATATGGAAACCGTGTGGAAGGCGACCTCGGATGCGCAGGATGTCTTCGAAGGACGCAATCGCGAAACAGGGGAAGTGAAGTGGACGGCGACACGCGCCGATCTGGTGTTCGGCTCCAACGCCCAGCTCCGCGCCTTGTCCGAGGTCTATGCAAGCTCGGACGCGCACAGGAAGTTCGTCCATGACTTCGTCGCGGTCTGGAACAAAGTGATGAACCTCGATCGCTTCGACATTGCGCTGAAGAGGCCACGCAGCGTCGGTCTGGAAGAGCCGGTCGCCGCAAAGTAGCCGCTCCAGAAAGCTCCTTCACCGATTGGCCCGCATTTCTTCCCCGATGCGGGCCTTTTTCTTTTCCATCTTCACCGCGGCGCGTTATCCTGGGTCTCTTCCCGCCCCGCTCAGACCGCGGCTGCGGCAGGAGGTAGAACTCCTGGGTGCCCGCGTTTTCCACGGGCCTGGTCCGGTTTCGCCTTTCTATCTCCTAAAATCAAGGTGTGGACTTCCAGCTCGTCAGTGACTACAAGCCGCGTGGCGACCAGGGCCGCGCCATTGAGGAACTCGTTACCGGCATCGAGGCCGGCGAGAAGCATCAGGTCCTGCTCGGCGTTACCGGCTCCGGCAAGACTTTCACCGTGGCGAAGATCATCGAGCAGCTTAACCGGCCTGCGCTCGTGCTCGCTCACAACAAGACCCTCGCCGCGCAGCTCTTCCACGAGTTCAAGCAGTTCTTCCCCAACAACGCCGTCGAATACTTCGTTTCTTACTACGACTATTACCAGCCCGAAGCTTACATTCCGTCCGGCGACCTTTACATCGAGAAGGAAGCCACCATCAACGAGGAGCTGGACAAGCTGCGCCTCTCCGCAACGCGCTCTCTCTTCGAGCGCCGCGACTGCATCATCGTCGCCTCCGTCTCCTGCATCTACGGCCTCGGCTCGCCGGAAGCCTACTACGGCATGCTGCTGCTGCTTGAAAAGGGGCAGCGCGTCCGTCGCGACGACATCACCCGTCGCCTCGTTGAGATCCTCTATGAGCGCAACGACGCCGACTTCCGTCGTGGGACCTTTCGCGTGCGTGGCGATGTCATCGAAGTCTTTCCCACCTACGACGAGCACGCCTACCGCATCGAGCTCTTCGGCGATGAGATCGACTCCTTGTCACAGATCGACCCGCTTTTCGGTACCGTGCGTCAGAAGTATGCGCGTCTGCCCATCTATCCCAAGAGCCACTACGTCGTGCAACCAGAACGCCGCAAGACCGCGATCGAAACCATCCTTGAAGAACTCTCCTGGTGGGAGAAGGAGCTGGAGAACCAGGGCCGCATGGTGGAGTCGCAGCGCGTGCATCAGCGCACTCGCTTTGATCTCGAGATGATCAAGTCCGTCGGCTACTGTCACGGCATCGAGAATTACTCACGCCATTTTTCGGGCCGACTGCCTGGCGAACCGCCGCCAACCCTGCTCGATTATTTTCCACGCGACTACCTGCTCTTCATCGACGAATCCCATGTCACCGTCCCGCAGCTCCACGGCATGTGGCATGGGGACCGGTCGCGCAAGCAGAATCTGGTTGACTACGGCTTTCGTCTCCCTTCGGCGATGGACAATCGCCCGTTGAAATTCGAGGAGTTCGAGTCGCGCACCAACCAGCTCGTCTACGTCTCCGCAACCCCGGGACCCTATGAACTGACGAAGGCCGCAGGCGTCGTCGTTGAGCAGATCATTCGCCCCACCGGTCTGGTCGATCCCGAAGTCGAGATCCGCCCGGTACGCGGCCAGATCGACGATCTGCTCCACGAAATCCGTGATCGAGCCGCAAAGAGCGAGCGTGTGCTGGTGACGACCCTCACCAAGCGCATGGCCGAGGATCTTGCCGGCTACTACTCCGAAGTCGGTGTGCGCTGCCGTTATATGCACTCGGAAATCGAGACGCTGGAGCGCGTGAAGCTGCTGCGCGACCTGCGCAAGGGCGAGTACGACGTCCTCATTGGCATCAATCTGCTGCGCGAAGGCCTCGACCTGCCGGAGGTATCCCTCGTTGCCATCCTCGATGCGGATAAGGAAGGCTTCCTGCGCTCGTCTGGTTCCCTCATCCAGACCATCGGTCGCGCTGCACGCCACATCAGCGGCCGCGCCATCCTCTACGCCGACACCCTCACCGACTCCATGCGCCAGGCGATCAACGAAACCGATCGGCGACGCGCTGTGCAGCGTGCTTACAACGAGGAGCACGGCATTACGCCAACCTCCATCGTGCGCCAGATCGACATGTCGCTGGCGAGAATCCTCCAGGCCGAATACGCCGATCTCGCGGAAGAGGCGGAGGAAATGCCCGAGTTTCAGTCGCAGGAGGAACTGGACGCCTGGATCGCGAAACTGGAAGGCGACATGCGCGAAGCAGCGAAGAAATTTGAATTCGAGAAAGCGGCCAAACTCCGCGACAACATCAAAGAACTGCGGACGAAGGAGTTCCTGTTCAAGTAATTTGCGGTGTGCCTACCGCGCCGAGCCCGGCGCGGCCGGAGCGACTCGCTGTTTGCGAAATACCAGGAACAATGGCACGCCCAGCAGGATAATCGTCGACCCGATGAGCGAATTCTTCAGATTCTCCGCGTAGGAATACACAAGCAGCACCGCGGCCGCGGCGATGAAGAGCGCTGGAATCACCGGGTAGCCCCACACGTGGTAGATCGTCTCGCCGCTCTCACGACGCCGGTAAAAGAAAATCGTGGTCGCCGTGATCATGTAGAAGAGCCACTCAGCAAAGATGGCCAGTTCGAATAGCTGCTGGAACCGGCCGACAGCGATAAGCAGCCCCGTCGTGAGCAGCGCCTGGACGATGAGCGATGTCGAAGGGCTCTGAAATCGCGGATGTACGTCGGCCATCCTCCGAAAAAACAACCCATCGCGCGCTGCCGCATACGGCACTCTCGCACCGGACATGATGGTCCCGTTCAGCGTCACGAAGATGCTCACTGCCATCGCCACCGAGACCAGTCCCGCGCCCCACGGGCCGGTAATGGCTTCGAGGGCCGTCACCGCCGGCCTGGGCGATGCGGCGATCTGCGCTGCGGGCAGGATGTACTGAATCGCCGCGTTGGTCGCCATGTACAACACGCCGACAATGGCAAGGCCCGCAATCAGTGCTATCGGCAAACTCCGCCCCGGATTCCGCACCTCGCCGGCTACCATGGTCAGATCGTTCCAGCCATCGTAGGCCCACAGTGCCGCGATCAGCGCGATCATGAACCCGCCGAAGCCACCGTGCGCGCCCATAAACTTTGTCGCAAAATTCGACCAATGGCCGGCCATCGACCCCAGGCAGATGGCCGCGATCAGAACGATCAGCACGCCTTTGAGCCAGGTGAAGATCAGCTGAAAATCTCCAGCTTTGCGAATGCCGAGGTAGTTCAAACCGGTGATGAGCCACGTCGCCACGATGGCGAACACCTGCGACCACAGCACCGCGAATCCGATATGAAACGCAGTTCCGTCGAGCCAGTGCAGGGCAGGGAAGATCGCGAGGGTTCGCGCCAGCCCCGTCGTCACGCTGGCAATCGATGCCGGCTTCGCCACGGCGAACCACGTCCACATGTAGAGGAATGCCGGCAGATCGCCATAGACCCCGCGGATGTACACGTACTCGCCGCCGGCATACGGCAGCAGCGTGCTCAGTTCGGCGTAGGTCATGGCTCCGAACAGAGAGAGCAGGCCGCCTGCGATCCACGCCAGATACACCATGCTCGACGATCCGGTAGCGCGCATCATTTCCTGGGGAACCAGAAAAATGCCGCTGCCGATGATCGTTCCCACCACGATCGCGGTGGCGTGCGAAGTATTCAGAACCCGAGGCAGGTCGGGCGTTCCCGATGCCGCGTTCCGATCGGCAGTTGTGTTCAGAAGGTCCTGGCCTCCGCCATTTTGAAGCAGCGCCGCTCTCGTTCAGTAGTAGTGCTTAAGGTCCTTCCAGTCTGCCTCATACGTGGCTTTTCTGCCATAGCAAAGAAAAATCCTGTTGTGTTCCCACGGCATCGCCAGCGGGTTGTCATTCACACCTGCCACGCTGCAGGACGCGTAGCTGTCCTTCATCTCATCGAGCGTCGCGCCGTTGATGATGATCATCTCCTGCCCCGTATAGCCATGCGGGCCCCACAGCCAGTAGGTCTGATGACCACTGATCGCGACCGGCAGGCCGTACTTCGGGCCTAACAGATTGATCGCGCTCGCCTCACCGTAATTTCCGGTTAAGATTCCGGTGACGGCCCGTTCCTGCGGGGGCAGGGAATTGTAGATGCGCGCCACCTTCTCCACCATCTCGTGCCACCCAAATCGATCCGCATAGAACTGCGGCAGGATCGTCGCGTCGTGGTTTTCTGAATCCTTTGGCGTGAAACCAATGGCCTTCTCATAGGCGACGAACCGCTGCGGTGACAGAACCGGAATTGAGAAGGGAACGGCTTCCACGAACGCCAGGCAGAGCAGGACGGCATAGGCCGCGCCCAGAATACGGCGCCAGGTGGCTACCCGCGCCCCCTGCAGCCTCCACACGCCCCCCGCCGCGAAATAGATCGCGTAGACCGGCGCCAGGTAATAATCCTTGGCGTGCAGCGCCATCATGATCAGCAGGAACACCGGATAAAGCACGCCGAGAAAGCGATATGGCCGTGCTGCCCGCGCGATCAGCAGCCACAGCACGCCGCTGATCCACAGTGGAAACGTGAAGGGGTTGAGCGTCATCACCTGCGCACCCAGGAACTGCAGCGGCGGCAGCTTCACGTCCTTGTTGCTTTTCGCCACACCGCTCAGCCACTCCAGCGTCGGCCAGTGGTAATGCATCTCCCACAGCAGATTCGGCAGCGCCAGAGCCACTATCAGCCCCACCGCAACGCCGAACCACCGATTCGCCAGGATGCGGCGTTGCGGCGTCAGCACGAGCGCAATCAGCAAAGCAACAAGGAAGAAGACTTCATTCCACTTGTTCTCCAGACCCAATCCTGCGCTGACGCCCAGAACAATCCACCAGAAACGGACCACGCGATCGCGCTCCGGTTTTCCGTGTTCCTGCACAATCCGCACCAGAGCCAGCGCGCAGGGCAGCCAGAACACTCCCTCGAAGGAGTTCATCGACAGAAAGCTGTCGATACTCAGATAGACGCCCGCGACGATCACGCCCAGCATCGCCAGGGCCGCCGCTGCCCTGCGGTTCCCTGCGGGAATGGTCAACCCCATGGCCCACACCAGCGCGCCGGTCAGAAAGACCTTGAACGCACCCGCCAGCGCGGAGAACAGCCGCAGCGACCACATGTGGCCGTAGCCAAACAGGATGTCGGTCAGCCGCGCCTGCAGCGCGACCATGGGCGGCTGGTCCACATATCCGAACGCCAGGTGGCGGCCGCAGATGAGGTAGTACATCTCATCGCGGAAAATGTCGTAGCCGGCTCGCTGCGCCAGAATATTTCCGACAATCTGAATCGCCAGCTTGAGCGCAGCCATGGCGAGACAGACCCCGATCAGGGAGCGAAAGCTCTGATCCTGGTTCGTCGTCACGGCGGTATCGATTGTGGTTGTGCTCATTTGTGGGGACGCGAAAACTCCGCGCCGCTGTTTCAGGATACGCATCCCATCTGCAAAGGTTCCAGCCAGACCATTGCGCTCCAGGCTTCAGGAGCGAACAATGCTGGCGAAGGGTTGCTGTGGTCGTCATCTTTCAGGATCGGCGGCACGCCGGCCGGGCGCTGGCGCAGATCGTCCAGGACGAATGCGCGGATGAACTCGCTGCGGGTGAGGGCATCGTCCTCGGCCTGCCACGCGGCGGCGTGCCCGTTGCGTTTGAGGTGGCTCATGGGCTCCATCTTCCGCTCGACGTCTTCGTCGTTCGCAAACTCGGCGTTCCTGGAGAAGAGGAGCTGGCCATGGGAGCCATCGCCAGTGGCGGCGTCATCGTCACTCAGGACGACGTCCTTCGTGCCTGGCGTATCTCTCTCGAGACTCTTTCCGCGGCAGCCGCCCGCGAACGCGTCGAGATCGAGCGCCGCGAAGCCGCGTACCGCGATGGGCGCCCCCCCGACGTTCTCACAGGCCGTACGGTCATCCTGGTCGATGATGGCCTGGCCACGGGATCGACAATGAAAGCCGCCGTGCGGGCCGTGCGTACCCTCGCCCGCCGAGTCCTCGTCGCCACTCCCGTAGCCGCACAGAGCACCTGCGAACAATTGCGCCAGGAAGTGGACCGGCTCGTCTGCATCGAGTGTCCGGATTGCTTTCACGCCGTTGGCGAGTTCTACCGCAACTTCGACCAGACGACGGATGACGAGGTTCGCGCTTTGCTCGCGCAGGCTCGGGAAACGATCCGCGGCGAGCAGCCGCAACCCGGAACACTGCGGTAACCCGTGTCCCCCGGGGAACGCGGGGCGGGGAAGCATCCTTGACCCCGCTGTTCGCCTTGCCTCCACCGATGTTGTATGGGTTCCCCTGTCGTCACCTCCTACACTGCCGTTACGCGCAGGCGAAAGCCCGCAAGATTGGAACTGCGTGATGGATTACTTACGATTTGGGCTCGGGACACTCTGGATCTGCTTCACCCTCGTTGCCGCAGCGCTACTGGGAACGGACTTCATCCTCCACGAAATCCGCGCCGCCGTTCGCCACCATCGGGACTCCGAAACCGACTAGCTGTCCGGCGAACCGGGCCGCGCAACGCTGTTAGAATCGACTGCGTGGCGCCCTCGATGGGCTTGCGACTCTGGCGTCGCCGGTTCCGGGCGGTTAGCTCAGCTGGTCAGAGCGCCTGCCTTACAAGCAGGAGGTCGCAGGTTCGAGCCCTGCACTGCCCACCACGTACTCGGCTTTTCGGGTGCTTGTCCGGATCCTTTCTCTCGCCCGCATCCGTAATGCGATAATCACATCAGATTCCCCGACGTGACCCTCGCCTGAACCCGTCCGCGGGAATTCCGTTGTCCTATGCGCCGCTTCCTCTCCCTTCGTGATTTCGACTGGACGCTTCTGATCTTCGTCCTGCTTCTCTCGGTGATCAGCGTCTTCGAAATCTACAGCGCCACGCTGCACACCCAGTTCCATCGCTTTCAGATGCACCGGATGCAGATCCTCTGGATCGCCGGTGGCCTGATTGCGATGTTCATCATGTCGGTCATCGACTATCACAAGCTCCTCAGCGCAATTTACTGGATCTACGGGTTCTGTCTGGTCTCCCTGGTGGCGGTCCTGGCCGTCGGAACCCGCGTCAACGGCGGCAAGCGATGGATCAAGCTTCCCGGGGGCGCGCACTTCCAGCCCTCCGAATGGGTCAAGCTGGTCCTCATTGTCCTCGTGGCCCGTTACTTCAGCAATCTCGCCGGCCGGGAACTCAGCTGGAAGGACATCTTTAAGGCCATCGGCTTTGTTGCGTTGCCCATGCTGCTCGTCCTCAAGCAGCCCGACATGGGCACGGCGCTGACCTATTCGCCGGTGCTGCTGCTGGGGCTCTTCCTCGGCGGCATCGACTGGAAGAAGGGCGGCATCCTGGTTCTTGTGGCCCTGCTGGCCGTCGGTGGAGTCTGGAAAAGCGGCAAGGTCCTCAAGCCCTACCAGAAGGCTCGCCTTACCAGCTTCCTGAACCCCGACGCCGATCCTCGTGGCACGGGATATCAGATTCTGCAATCCAAGATTGCCGTCGGCGACGGGGGCGTTTTCGGGCGCGGCGCCAACCAGGGAACGCAAACTCAGGGCGATTTCCTGCCCATCCCCTATACCGACTTCATCTTTGCCGCATTCAGCGAGGAACACGGCTTCGTGGGCGCGATCCTTGTGCTCCTGATATACTTTTTAATACTGATGCGTTTGATTCAAAACGCTCAGACAGCCGCAGACCTGCCAGGCTCGTTCCTGGTGATGGGCGTGGCGGCGGTCCTCATTTTTCAGATCGCCGTTAACGTCGGAATGGTTCTGGGGCTGATGCCGGTCACCGGCATCCCTCTGCCTCTCATGAGTTATGGGGGATCTTCGGTGCTGTTCACCTTTCTGGCCCTCGGCATGGTGATGAACGTGCGCATGAGCCGTTTCGTGAACTAATCGGCAGACAGGTTTTGCAGGTAAGGCCCGCAGGGCGGGCGTAGTTGAACGAAGTTTATTAACCGGCCAGGTGGATCGAAAACGGGCCGGGCAGGATCAGGAATGAACGCGAATCGGTGGCTAACGACCCCGCCTTGTAGGGCTGAAGCGGTCACATCGTCGCGCGCGAACGACTCTCCGGAAAGAATGCAAATTCCCAGCGACATCCCCCCAAACCTCTCCCCTCATCGAGGCCGAGGCAGCACGGGCCTGTGCGCGCAGTCTTCCGGACTTTCTTCCTTCAGCTCCGATCTTCTCCGGTAACCCGCTCGTTTCGCCCTGGCATTTTGAGGCGGAATGGCAAAAGAAATTTGCATCTCCAGCACGCCGCATGAGACGCGGCTTGCGATTCTTGAAGACGATCAGCTCGCAGAAATCTACTACGAGCGCGAAAACGAATACACACTCGCCGGCTCCATCTACAAGGGCCGTGTCACTCGCGTTCTCCCCGGCATGCAGTCGGCCTTTGTCGACCTTGGCCTGGAACGCGACGCATTTCTCTACGTCACCGACTTCCTCGAGGAGCAGGAAGAGGATTCGGCCGACTTTGAGCGCACTGACTCCGGTGGCAACGGACGCCGCCAGCGCGAACCGCGCGAACAACGAGAGCCCCGCGAGTCTCGCGACACGCGCCCTGTCAGCCACGAATCCACGGAACTCTCGGCGTCGGAAGCGCCTCCACGCCGGAACGATCGCGGACACGACCGTGGCGACCAGGGCGGAGAAGGCGGTCCGCGCCGCTGGCACGGACGTCGCGGCCGGCGCTTCCGGGGACGCGGTCCCCGCAGCGAACAGAACACGCTCGAATCTCCCGAGATCGTCGAAGAGGCAACTTCGGCTGAGCCGGTGGCTCTTCCGGAGCGCGGCGCTCCCGGCGGAGTGCCTGCCCAGAATCTCCCCATCGTCCTGCCCGGTGAATCGCTTTCGAAATACGGCGGCGGCGGCCGATCCGAATCCAGAGCTTCGGCACCCCCTGACTCCCGACGCGCTCCGGCTCCCTCGCGCTCCAGTTCGAAGCCCTCCACGATGGTGGAAGTTCCCACCGGCTGGGATGGCGGCCTGACGTTGCCCGGGGAAACCCTCTCGCGCCATCGCGGCCGGGATTCGCAGAAGGGTAATGGCCAGCCGCTTGTCCTCGAATCCACGGGTGCTGAACCTGCGGTCGAGACGGCGGCGCCTGAGGAATCGCCGGTGGCTGTTGTCCCTGTTCCCGAAAGCCTGCCGGTCGAGAACCTCGAAACTCTCGCCCCGCCGATGCCGGAACCTGCTCTTTCGCACACCGAGCACATGCAGCACCAGATCGAAGACGTCGCTGTTCAGGAACTCGGGATCGAGACCGTGGAAGAGGTTCACGAATACGAGCCTGAAGAAGCGTCCGCGTCGCATCGCGTGGAGACGCCCCGCAGCGAATTCCGCTTCGCTCCCGTTGAGGAGGAAGAGGAGATCGTCGAAGAAGAACTCGAGTCCCCGGCATCGTTCCACGAGCACGCGCATGAGATCGAGGCGGCAGCCGAGAACTCACACCCATCCGAAGCGGCCGCTGCGCCGGCCAGCGAAGGCCTCTCTCCGGAGAGCGAAGTTGTCCGCCAGCTCTTCGGCTACGCGCCCGGCATGGGCGTCCTCGAAGAAGAAACCATCGACGAAGATGAATACGACTTCGAGCCCATCCTCGGCCAGCCCGATGAACACCTGACGGAAGAGATGGAGGAGGAAACCCTCGATCAGGATTCGACGGTCGGCGATGCCGTGCGCGATGTTCACATCGAGAAGCGTCTCGGCTATGGCACGCCGGCAGAGGCCGAGGAAGACGAAGCCACCGAAGAAGGGGAAACCGGATTTGCCGAGGTGGAAGAACAAGACTTCCAGGAAGCTGAACTCGGCGAAGAAGAAACCGAGACGGAAGCCATGGAAGAAACCGGCGAACCCGCGGCTGCTGCACCGGCTCGTCGTGAAGATCGCCGTTTCGGCCGACGCGGAGGCCGTGGTGGCCGGCCGCCTGGCCGCCGTCATGGTGGCGGACGCCGGACCAGCATGCAGACCTCCAACCTGCCCATCATCAGCGAACTGCTCAAGCAGGGGCAGGAAATCCTGGTGCAGATCGCCAAGGAGCCCATCGCGCGCAAAGGGGCTCGCATTACCAGCCACATCGCGTTGCCCGGGCGGTTCCTGGTTTTCATGCCCACCGTCAACCACGTCGGCGTCTCGCGCAAGATTGCGTCGGACGAAGAGCGGCAGCGCCTGAAGCGCGTCCTGATCAGCGAGAAGGGCGATGCGCCCGGCGGCTTCATCGTGCGCACCGCAGCGGAAACCGCGAGCGATGACGATCTGCGTGCGGACATTCGCTTCCTCATCAATCTCTGGACGGAAATCAAACAGCGATCCGATTCCGCCAAAGCTCCGGCGCTCATTTACCACGACCTGAACCTGATCGAGCGCATCCTGCGCGACCAGGTGAGCGAGAGCTTCTCCACCATCTGGGTCGACAGTGAATCCGAGTACGAACGCATTGTCCGCTTCCTGAACCGCTTTTCGCCGTCGCTGGTCCGGCGCGTCAAGCTCTACACCAAAGAAATGCCGCTCTTCGAGCAGTTCGGCATCCAGGAAGAGATCACCAAGGCTCTCAAGTCGAAGGTCTGGCTGAAATCCGGCGGCTCCATCGTGATCAATCAGACTGAGGCCCTGGTCGCCATCGACATCAATACCGGCAAATACGTCGGCAAAACCGCCCGGCTTGAGGACACCATCCTCAAGACCAACCTCGATGCCATCCCCGAAATCGTCCGTCAGATTCGTCTCCGCGATCTGGGCGGGATCATCGTCATCGACTTCATCGACATGGACGAGCGCCGCAACCGCCAGAAGGTCACGCAGGCCCTCGAAGATGCGCTCAAGGCCGATCGCGCTCCTTCAAAGGTTCTCCAGTTCAATGACTTTGGCCTGGTCGCCATCACGCGCAAGCGCGTCAAGCAGTCACTGGAGCGGACGCTCTCGGTTCCGTGCCCGGTCTGCACCGGCACCGGAATGGTCAAGAGTCCGATCACGGTGGCGAATGAACTCTGGATCGAAATGCGCAAGATGATGCGTCACTTCGAGCGCGGCGATGTGATGCTGCGCGTTCACCCCGAAGTCGTCAAGGTGCTGAAGGCCAACAACGCAAAATGGCTGAACGAACTGGAGGAGATGATCGGCAAGACCATCCTCGTCAAGAGCGATCCGGCTCTTCCACCCGAGCAATTCGACATTCAGGGATAAACCTTCACCGCACAGGGCCTGCTTCGGCGGGGCCTGTGCGCTTCCAGGCGGTCTCAGGCGCCCGCTGCCCCGGACATGTCCCGCGCCGGCCCTCGGTCATATGGCCTGATTTTCGCGAAAATGCATCCTAAAGTGAAACTTAGGTCCGGATTCTGTGTCCAAGTAGTTGGTAAGCTTCGGCCTGTTTTTTAGCTCCGTATTCCCAACATTCAGAGGTGTTCTCAATGGTTGCGAACTGTGATCGTCACTGCCCGCCCCTGCGGCGCATGTTGATTGCTGCTTCTGCTTTTGCCATCGGATTTTCGCTCCCCGCACTCGCCCAGACCTCCGCCCCGGCGGACGCCGCGAGCGCCCAGAGCAACTCCAGCTCGAGTTCTTACCAGGCGTATCTCAGCGCGGACTCTCTCCTCGGCGGATCGTCGTATGCTGAGCCCTCGAATGGGGCCAGCGCTTCGCCGCAATACGGCGGCGGGCGCCGTTCGTCCTCCAGCTATCCCAGCTATGAGAGCAAGTGGAGCCATTTCGCCTTCAACGGCGGCGCGGGCTTCACCATCCCCATCGGCAACGACACCAGCTTCAACCAGGCTGACGCCATCGCCGTAGGTACCACGGGCAACGGACCCCTGAGCCCAAGCCAGGGATTTGGTTATAACTTCGATGTGGGCGCCGGCTGGAACTTCAGCAAGAAATTCGGTGCGCTCATCGATTACGAGTTCATCCGCGATTCCATCCCCGGCGACTACCTGAACGACATCGGAGGCGGTTCGGGCTCTGGCCTGGGTGGCAACATCAACACCTGGTCCTTCTCCATCGATCCCATCTACTACTTTCCTATGGGCAGGAAGAATGGCGCTTATGTAACCGGGGGTGGCGGCTTTTATCGCAAAGTGACGAACTTCACCTCGCCGATAGAAGAGTGCGACGAGTTCTATGGCTGCTTCGATGTTCCAGAAACGGTCGCACACTTCTCCAGCAATCAGGGCGGCGGCAACTTCGGCATCGGGTTTTATCACAAGGTCTTCGGAGAAGACAGCAATGCCAAGCTGTACGCCCAGGTGAAGTACGTCTTCGTGAATTCGCCCGGTCCCAGCGCCTCGAATGATGGCCAGGGCTCAGGAACGGAAGAACTCCTTCCCATCACCTTTGGCATTCGCTTCTGACCAAACAAAATCCCAATTCCAAAAGCAAAAGGCGGGCGCCATGCCCGCCTTTCTTATTCGCTGCCGGCTGCCCGGCTCGGTTACTTCCAGCTCACCGCCAGCTGCCAGCGAAGATTTCGCACCGCGGTTTTCCGCAACACCCGCTCGTACTCTTCCAGCTCCGAAACCACCGCCGTTGTGTCGCCACCGAGCGCCATCGGGGCTTCCTTCAGGAAATCGTGCAGGGTACAGATCGTGATCAGCCCGTCCTCCGGCGAAAACCATTGTGGAGGGGGCAAGGTCCTGGCCCAATCCGGGTCGCCAGCGCCCTCTTCCAGCAATAACGCCATCGAGTTTTCGTCAGCCGAAAAGAATTCCAGCAGCGGTTTCACGCCAAGACGCAAGGCAAGCTTCTCCAGTGCATCTTCATTGCGCGCCAGCGCGTGCCCGTTGACGAAGATGTCGTAACCGGGATCCTCTCCCTCCACCACGATGTACATGGAAGCGCTCATGGGCGACAGTCTACCTGATGTGAGGATGCTGGCAGCAGTCGAGGGGATGGTTCGTTGCCAGATGAGTAACTAACTCGTCTGGTCCCTTCTCCGCTGAGCCAATCAATTGATGACGCTCAGGTTAAAGAAAAAGACGCATCCGGTTTGAGGTCCGGGTGCTCGCCCTTCTTTAGCCCTTGCCGCTCAGCAAAAGAAAGGGCCGGATTTTTCGATCCGGCCTCTTCTCACTACTGACCTCCGCGGCTTCCTCCGCCTCCGCTGCCCCCCGGACGACGGCCACGGCGACGACGTCGGCGCTGCTGCCCCCCCGGACCCCCAGCCGCCCCTCCCCCTCCCGCACGGCGTTCACCCTGCGGTCCGGTGACGACGGGCACCCCGTCGGCACGGTTGAAGTTGATCTCCTCGCCTTCTTCCAGATCGCTTTCCGGGTCGTCGAAGTCTTCGCCGCCCTCGATCATGATGGTGCTGGCGTTGGACGTCGGCTGCCGCTCTTCCGGAGGCGCCGGAGCCGGCCGTGGCGGACGCGGCGGACGATCGCCTCGCTCGCTCCGTTCATGGCGCTCGCCGCGCTCATGCCGGTCACCGCGATCACCGCGTTCTGCACGCGGAGGCCGCTCCGAACCCTCGCCGGAAGCGGCCATGTCGCCGCCCTGGTTCGGATCGGGCAGGCCCAGCTTCTGCCGCTGCTCCCGCAGAACCGCCTTGCGCGACAGCTTGATGCGATTGCCCTCGACGCCAAGGACCTTCACCATCACCTGATCGCCTTCGCGCAGCTCGTCTTTTACCTCGCGCACGCGATGCTCGGCGATTTCGCTGATGTGCAGCAGCCCGTCGGTTCCCGGGAAGATCTCGACAAACGCACCAAACTCGGCCAGCCGAACCACCTTGCCCAGGTAGACTTTTCCTACCTCGGGCACCGCGGTCAGGTCGTTGATCATCGCCAGCGCCTTCTTCAGGCCTTCCTCATCGCTCGATGCCACGTTCACCTTGCCGGTGTCGTCCACGTCGATCTTCACCTGGGTGGCTTCGATGATGCCGCGGATCGTCTTTCCGCCCGGCCCGATCAGATCCCGAATCTTATCGGTCGGAATCTGCAGGGTGCGAATCTGCGGTGCGAACTTCGATTTCTCCGTCCGCGGCCCGTTCAGAATCGCGTCCATCGTGTCCAGCAGGAACATCCGGCCACGACGCGCCTGCTCCAGCGCCTCGCGCATGATCTGCCCGGTGATTCCGCCGATCTTGATGTCCATCTGCAGCGCGGTGATCCCGTTGCGCGTGCCGGCAACCTTGAAGTCCATGTCGCCGTAGTGATCTTCCGCGCCCGCGATGTCGGTCAGGATGGCGTAGTCGTCGCCTTCCTTCACCAGACCCATCGCAATGCCGGCCACCGACGACTTCAGCGGAATACCCGCGTCCATCAGCGCCAGGCTCGCGCCGCAAACCGACGCCATCGACGACGATCCATTCGACTCCAAAATGTCTGAAACCACGCGCAGGGAATACGGCGACTCCGTTTCACTGGGCAGGACCGCGCTGATGGCGCGTTCCGCCAGCGCCCCGTGACCCACTTCGCGGCGGCCCACACCCGTCATGCGGCCCGTTTCGCCCACCGAAAACGGGGGAAAGTTGTAGTGCAGCATGAAGCGCTTCTTCTGCTCGCCTTCGAACGTCTCCAGCCGCTGCGAATCGTCCGTGGTGCCCAGGGTCGCCGTCACCAGCGCCTGGGTTTCGCCGCGCGTGAACAGCGCCGATCCGTGCGTCCGGGGCAGCACGCCAACCTCGATGCTGATGGGGCGAATCTCGTCGAACGCGCGCCGATCCGGCCGCACCCGCTCCTTCGTCACCTGCTCGCGGAACAGCCGCTCCCGCAGCGTCTCGAAGTAGTGGGCCAGCTTCTTCTTCGCTTCCCCGGCCTTCTCATCGGCCGGAATCTCAGCCTTCAGCTCGTCCTCGATCTGCTTCACCAGCGAGTAGCTCTCGAGCTTCGGGTGCGCCTTCGTATCCAGTGCGTCCGCCAGACGGGTGCCCACCTTCGCCTTCAGCGCTTCGTAGTAGGAGTTGTCGAACTCAGGCGCCTTCACAGCGCGCTTCTGCTTGCCGGCGCGGGAAACCAGGTCTTCGATGGCAGCGACGATCTTTTTGATCTCCGCGTGGCCGAACTCGATGGCCTCGATCACCGTCTCTTCGGTTGCTTCGGCGGCTCCGCTCTCGATCATCACGATGCCGTCTTTGGTTCCGACTACCGTGATGTTGACCTTGCTTTCTTTGCGCTCTGCATATGAGGGATTGACGATGAACTCGCCATTCACCTGGCCGACGCGCACTGCGCCAATGGTCGCGCCGAACGGAATGTCAGACAGCGCCAGTGCTGCTCCCGCAGCGTTAATGCCGACGATGTCCGGATCGTTTTCCTTGTCCGCCGAGAAGACCAGCGCGATGATCTGCGTCTCGTTGCGGAACCCTTCCGGGAACAGCGGCCGGATCGGCCGGTCGATCTGCCGGCTGGTCAGAATCTCGCGCTCGCTGGGGCGTCCTTCGCGCTTGATGAATCCGCCGGGGATGCGTCCGCCGGCGTAGGCGTACTCGCGATAATCCACTGTGAGCGGAAAGAAGTCGATTCCCTCGCGGGGATCAGGAGCGGAAACTGCCGTCGCCAGAACCACCGTATCGCCCGACGTCACGACCGCGGCCCCAGAGGCCTGCTTGGCCATCCGGCCCGTCTCAAACTGCAGTCGCTTGCCTCCGGCAAGTTCGACCGAAACTTCCTGCTTCATATTTTTCCTCGTTTCTTTAGCACCAATAGGCGGGTATCCGCGGCTGGGCGGGCGATGGGGAGCCGGGAAAGGAGCGGTGGGTTACGGATTCAACTCTCTGCATCGAACCCCGTCCGGGAATCGGTCTCGCCGCTCATCGGGCGAAACCTCGGAGTCCATGCTCTCTCGGTTCTCGTCGCTCGCGCGCCGAAGACCAGGCCTCCAGCGTTTTACTTCCGAATGCCCAGTTTCGTAATCACGGTCCGGTAACGCTCCGAATCGTGGGTCTTCAGGTAGTCCAGCAGGCGGCGGCGCTTGCTCACCAGCATCAACAGACCACGCCGCGACGCGTGATCCTTCGCGTGGGTCTTGAAATGCTCGGTCAGGTCGCCAATTCGCTCGCTCAGAACCGCAATCTGCACCTCAGGACTCCCGGTATCGGTGTCGTGTGTGCGATAGCGCGCAATAACTTCGGATTTCTTTTCCGGTGCCAGCACCTTTGTGCGTACTCCTCTGATTTTTCTACGGATACACTTCCTAAGTGTCTGCACCAAGAATAACATGGCGGGCTTCCAGGCGCCACCCGGATGCCCCGCTCATCCCGGCTCCTGCTCTTCCAACAGCGAGGCCGTCTCCTCGAACAGTTCGTCGAGAAATCCTTTCCGATTGTTCACGAATCCCCTGACGATCTGATACGGTGCCGTCTCCTCATACCCGATCTCCCGCAACGCCTCCCCATCGAACGAGACGATTTGCGCTCCCGGATACCCCAGTAGCAGCGGCGAATGCGTCGAGATCACGAATTGCGCGTCCTTGTGCTGCTTCAACGTCTCTCGTAAAAGGATCAGAAACGACAATTGACGCTGGGGCGAAAGCGCCGCTTCGGGCTCATCCAGCAGGAACAGGCCATTCCGCCGCATCTTCGCTTCCATCACTTTGAAGAACGTCTCGCCGTGGCTGCGGGTGTGCAAACTCTTTCCGCCGTAATAATCGATGATCGGTGGCGCGGATAGCCCGGAATACTGCGGGTATGTCGTCTCCCGATCGGTCTGATCGATCCACGTCGCAGTATTGAACAGGCTCTCCGCACGCATAAAGAACCCCGACCCCGTCCTCACATCGAACGAAAGCCGCAGCGCCTTGACCAGAGGCTCAACCGACCGGTTGCTCTCCGTCGAGTTGTTGCCGAAGCTCCGGGTCCCGCCCTCACGCCCCAACCCATAATGCGCCGCAATCGCCTCCAGCAGCGTCGACTTGCCTGAGCCATTCTCACCGACAAAGAAGCAGATCCGCTCCCGCAGCACCAGCTCATCGAGCGCTCGAATGGCCGGCACGCAGAAGGGGTATGCCTCCCAGTCGGCGACCTTCTCCCGCAGCAGTCTGATCTTCTTCAGCATTGCTGTAACCCGTCAGTTCATCTTCACCTGGAACCTGCCAGCGCCGCTCCACCGTAGCTCGCCAGCACCTTCCCCTGCCGGTCCAGCAGCAGAGCCGCGCCTCGCTGCGGCTCCATCGTGAACTGAAGATGCGCACCGGTCAGGGCATCGACGATATCGACGTTCTGCGCATCCATCGACTCATTGCTGAAACTGTAGAGGTCCGCATCGTCCAGGACGGTCGGAAATGCCAGCACCGCCGGCGACAGAGGAGCCACCTCCCGGAAGGCCGCCTTCACTCCGGCCCGCTCGAGCGCCCACCGATACAGGGCAGCGCTCGGCTCGTACGCCTCCGCAAACTCCACCGGATCTGCCGCCCAGAGAATCTTCCCTGCGCCGTGTGGGACCACATCGATTGTCTTGCCGTCCGCGAATTTCATCGTTTCCGCTGAGGACTGCTGCACCGCGGCCGGGAATTCGAGATCTGTCGTCTTCCCCTCCAGTTGCAGCTCCGCCCCCCGCACCGCCAGCGGCATCACCTCAGCCTTTGCCCCCAGCGGCCCCATCCGATCGACTTCCATCCAGTGCTCGTCCCGATTCACCGGGCCGGTCACCAGCAGTGTCCCGCCCTTCTCGATATACGCGAGCAGCAACTGCCACGCCTGCTCCGTCAGCCCCTGCGGGGATGGCAAAAACACCAGCTTCGGACAAACGCCTCCCGGGCACAGTTCGTCCAGCCGATTCTCCGGCAGTATCCGTAACGGTGTGTGATCGTAATACGCCATCGCCCGCAGCGCCTTCTTCTCCGTGTCGAGCGCCAACCCACCCAGCGCCGAATAGAGCGCCACCTGCGACGTCACCATCGTGACTTCGGGCGGAATAATCTTGGTGAAACGTTGCGGACTCTTTGCAGCAAACGTCGCATACCCGGCCAGAACCTGCGCCTCGGGTTTCTCCGTTCCATCCGGCCGTACCGCTCCGATCGGGATCTCGTTGTCGTTGGCCATGTACGCATTCACGTTCCACACCCACTCCAGAGCCCCCGCGCCCTGCGCAAAGGCAATGGCGATCTTCCGCTCCAGTTGATCGGCCTCGACCTCCGGGTTGAAGCGCAGATGATCGTCCAGCGTCAACCGCCGCTGCTCGCCCGTCTCCTGGATCAGCAGCGGTTTGCCCGAAAACTTCGGCGCGAGGCTCGCCCACAGAATCGCGTCGTAATCCCACCACGTGTGATCGGCTGTAAAGTCGATCAGCGGCCCATAGAACGCCGGCGACACGCGACCCGCCACGCCGCCCTCATCCTGTCCCACTGTGATCAGCTGCTGCGAACCGGCCGCCCGAATCAGATCCCGCATCTGCTTCACCCAGCCCGCAAAGACATCCTGCGTGAAAAGCGTGTAGTCGTACACCTTCAGCGGATTGAAGCCGCTCCGCACCCCATCCGCCTGAAACGCTCCCGCTTTCGGCAGCGCCATCGGATCCTGTCCCGCCACCTCGGGCGCGGTCGCCGTCGGCTCCGCCTGCAGATCCCTCCCGATCCCCAGCGACGGCTCGGCCCAGTCATGCAGGAGCTTTTCTTTGTCGGGATATCGCTCTGCAATCCACCGTCGCCACGCCGCCTGCTCAAAGGGATCATCGTCCGGCAGCGTGCGCCACAAATTCCTGTTGGCGCTCGGCTCGTTAATCAGATCCCACGCGAGAAACGGCACGTCGCTGAACCGCGCCACTACGGACTCTGCATAGCGCGACTCGGCAAGCAATGCCACCGGATCGAGATACCCGTTCACCCCGCCAAACTCATCCGGATAAAACGCAAACAAATTGAACTGGACCGGCAGCCCGTTATTCCGCGCACACATCAGAAAAGCCTCGATGGTTCTCA
>Ga0335072_10003473_pt1 | contig 23746 bp, 19 predicted proteins | sample Lox_Sample_21_FD_206725 | JGI IMG/M metagenome (GOLD analysis project Ga0335072, IMG submission 206725) | Soil microbial communities from Loxahatchee National Wildlife Refuge, Florida, United States - Lox_Sample_2.1 | ecosystem: Environmental > Terrestrial > Soil > Wetlands | place: USA... | reverse complement strand
CCTCGGGGGACATGGTCTTGACGATTCGCTCCAGGTCGTCGATCGTGGCGAACTCGACCACGATCTTGCCCTTGTTGCGGCCGAATTCGACCTTGACCTTCGTCTCGAATACATCGGACAACCGGTCCGCGAGGTGACGGAGTGCCGGGGCTACCGGCTTTCTGGTGGCGGCCCTGCGGGTCGACTTGGCCGGAGTGTCGTCGCCAACGGCGACGATCTCCTCGACGGCGCGGACCGAGAGTCCTTCCGCCACAACGCGATGCGCCAGTCGTTCCTGTGCTTGCGGGTCGTCCAGCGAGAGCAGCGCGCGGGCGTGACCGGCACTGATGACACCGGCGGCGACCCGCTTCTGCACGGCCGGCGGCAGGTTCAGCAGCCGGAGGGTGTTGCTGATGTGCGGCCGGGACCGGCCGACCTTCTGCGCCAGCTGCTCGTGGGTCGCGCCGAAGTCGTCCAGCAGCTGCTGGTACGCCGCGGCTTCCTCCAACGGGTCGAGCTGCTGCCGGTGCAGGTTCTCCATCAGCGCGTCCCGCAGCATGTCGTCGTCATGAGTCGCGCGAACGATGGCGGGAATGGAGTCGAGGCCGGCTCGCTGGGACGCACGCCAGCGCCGCTCGCCCATGATTAGCTCGTAGCGGGAACCGCCGAGGCTCCGCACGACTACAGGCTGGAGAAGCCCGACCTCGGTGATCGAAGCGGCCAGCTCGTCGAGTGCGTCGTCATCGAAAGTCCGCCGCGGCTGCCGGGGATTCGGCGTGATGGAGTCGACCGCGATTTCCTCGAAGTACGCTCCGGCGACTGGGCGCAGGGCGGTCTCCGATGGGGGCGGTGCCGGGGAACCGGCGCCTGCCGGCGAACCAGCACCAGGGCGCGTGGCGTCCGGGATCAGTGCTCCGAGTCCTTTGCCAAGGCCTCGCCGTTGCTGCGCCACTTCATCTCCCTGATACCGGGTGCGGGTGATTGACCGGAGTCGTCAGTCCAATTTAACGGCAACAGCCGGCTTGGTTTCACGTGAAACGAACCGCGCCTTCGCCGGCGTGTTTCACGTGAAACCAAGCACCGGTCACCGCCGGGTCACGCTCGCGATGGCGGCGAGAAAGTCATCCACGTCGCGCTCCTGGGTATCGAAGGCCGTCATCCAGCGGACAACCGACGTGGTCTCGTCCCAGACGTGGAACGTCCACTCACGCTGCAATTCCGCGACATGCTGGCGAGCCAGCCGGGCGAAAACCGCATCCGACTCAACGGGGTAGACCACGTCCACGCCAGGCAGGTCTGTCAGGCCGGCGGCCAGTCGGCTGGCCATGGCGTTGGCGTGCCTCGCGTTCTGCAGCCACAGGTCGTCAGCGAGCAGCCCGATGAACTGCGCCGCCAGGAAGCGCATCTTCGACGAGAGCTGCATCTGCTGCTTGCGCAGGTACGGCGCATTGGCGGCATCGCCGGAACGCATGACGATGACCGCCTCGACGCCCATCGCACCGTTCTTCGTGCCGCCGAAGCTGAGCACGTCCGCGTGCTCGGCCAGCTCGGCGAGCGTGCAGCCCAGGTACGCCGCGGCGTTGGCCAGCCGGGCGCCGTCCATGAAGACCCGCAGTCCGCTGTCCGCGCAGAACTCGCGGATCTTGCGCAGCTCCGCGAGCGAGTAGCAGGTACCGATCTCGGTCGACTGGGTGATGGCGACAACGCCCGGCTGAGCGAAATGCTCGTCGCCGCGCCCGGCCAGGCGGCTGGCGATCAGCTCGGGCGTGAGCTTGCCGTCCGGCGCGGGAACCGTCAGCAGCTTGGTGCCGAGTATCCGCTCGGCGGCACCACACTCGTCGGTGTTGATATGCGCGGACTCCGCACAGATCACCGCCTCGTGCCTGGCGAGCAGCAGGCCGAGCCCGAGCACGTTCGCGCCGCTGCCGTTGAGCACCAGGTACACCTCGCCGTCCCCGCCGGCGAGCCGCCGCAGCTCGCCAACGGCTCGCGCGGTCCACGGGTCCGCGCCGTAGGCGACCGCGTCCCCGGCGTTCGCCTCGGCGATGGCGCGCATGACGGCTGGATGCATTCCAGAGTGGTTGTCGCTGCCAAAGCTTTTTCGCATGCCTGCGAGCTTATTTCAAGCGCCCTGAACCCGCTCCACCGCCTGTTCGAGCACCGCCAGGCCGCAGGCGCCGGAGTTCGGTGCCTGCTCAACGGTCACAGCATTCCCTCCTGCTGGCGGGGATACCATGCCAGAATAGGGGCTGTATCGCGGGCACGCTGACCTGATCGGGGAACGCAACAAGATGTCACGCCGTCTCGTCAACATAACGCTGGACAATCTTGGCGACCTGCCGCCGACCTGCCGTTCGTGCGTGTTCTGGGAACTTGATCCGGTGAGCAAGGCAAGGGCCGAGGCGTCAGATCCTGGGCTGGAAAAGGAGTCGTGGATCTCTTCCGTGCTGCTGGAGTGGGGAAGCTGCGGGAAGATTCTCTACGTTGACGGCGTGCCCGCCGCTTACGTGCTCTTTGCCCCGCCGCAGTATGTGCCCCGGTCGGTCGCGTTCCCCACTAGTCCGGTCAGTGCGGATGCGGTGCTGCTGATGACCGCGCGGGTGCTCAGCGAATTCTCTGGCGGCGGACTCGGCCGAATGCTTATTCAGGGCATGGCCAAAGACCTGACGCGCCGCGGGGTCAGGGCGATCGAGGCCTTTGGCGACAAGCAGTGGACGGCCCCGGCCTGCGTGCTCCCCGTCGATTACCTGCTCGCGGTCGGGTTCAAGACCGTCCGCCCGCATCACAGGAACCCGAGGCTCAGGATGGAACTGCGCACGGCGCTCACCTGGCGGGAGGACGTGGAAGTAGCGCTGGAGCGGCTGCTCGGCTCCATGACCCCGGAGCGTGTCCTGCTCAGGCCAAGCCCGGCCGCCGTCAGCGGCAGCTGAGGCAAACGCGAAACGGCGGGCAGGCCGGATGGCCTGCCCGCCGTTCAAGCGCCGGAACCGCTCAGATGAACTCGGCGAGTTCGCGAAGCAGCGCCGCCTTCGGCTTGGCGCCGACGATCTGCTTCACGACCTGGCCGTTCTGGAAGACGGACATGGTCGGGATGGCCATGATCTGGTAGCGCTGCGAGGTCGCCGGGTTCTCGTCGATGTTGAGCTTGACCACATCGATCTTGTCAGCGTGTTCCTTGGCGATCTCCTCGAGAACCGGCGAGACCATCCGGCACGGGCCACACCATTCGGCCCAGTAGTCGACGACGACCGGCTTGCTGCTCTGCAGCACCTCCGCGTCGAAGGTCTCGTCGGTCACGACCTTGGTCGCACCCATCCTTGATCACACCTTCCGTGTTGTAACTGTCGCTCTGCTTAAGACTCGTGCTCCGCCAGCCAGCGCTCGGCATCGATCGCCGCCGCACAGCCGGTGCCCGCCGCCGTGACCGCTTGCCGGTAGGTCCGGTCCACGACGTCACCGCAAGCGAAGACGCCCTCGATCGCGGTCCGCGTGGTCGGCTGCTCGACAAGCAGGTAGCCGTCGGGGTCGGTGGGGAGCTGGCCGGCGAACAGCTCGCTGCGCGGCGAATGGCCGATCGCGATGAACGCGCCGGTGACCGGCAGCACCTTCTCGTCGCCGGTGTGCACGTTCTTGACGCGGACGCCGGTGAGCTTGCCGTTGTCGCCCTCCATCGAGACCACCTGGCTGTCCCAGACAAACTTGATCTTGGGGTTCGCCATGGCCCGGTCCTGCATGATCTTCGAGGCGCGGAGGGTGTCACGCCGGTGCACGAGGGTCACGGAATCGGCGAACCGGGTCAGGAACGTCGCCTCTTCGAGCGCCGAGTCACCGCCGCCGACCACCACGATGTCCTGCCCCCTGAAGAAGAACCCGTCGCACGTCGCGCACCAGGACACCCCCCGCCCGGAGAGCTGCTTCTCGCCGGGGACGTCCAGCTCCTTGTACTTGGAACCGGTCGCGATGATCACGGCCTTGGCCAGGTAGGTGTCGGTCTCCGTCTTCACCACCTTGGGCGAGGCGGTGAGGTCGACCGCAACCGCGTCGTCGGACACCAGTTCGGCACCGAACCGTTCCGCCTGCTTGCGCATGGCGTCCATGAGTTCAGGTCCCATGACGCCGTCGGGGAACCCGGGGAAGTTCTCCACCTCGGTGGTCTGCATCAGCGCACCGCCGGCGGTCACGGACCCCTCGAGGACGAGGGGGTTCAGCTTGGCCCTGGCGGCGTAGACGGCGGCCGTGTAGCCGGCCGGCCCGGAACCGATGATGATGACGTCACGTACGTCGGTCACGTGCATGTGCCCTTCGTTAAGATTGCAACCCGCTTAACCGATCCTAGGGCCCGGAGATTCCCGATGGCCTTCTTCCCCGCGAGCACGGTCAGCTCAGCTTCGCCGCCGCGAGGATCGCGCCCGCGATGACGCGGTAGCCAGCGGCGTTGGCGTGCTGGTTCGGCCCGCGCGGCGGGGGCGCGCACTCCCACGTCCACTGGCATATCCGCGCCACGTTGCGGGGCACCGACCCGATGCCGGGCACCGTAACCGGATCGCCGAAGTTGGTGGTCTCAAAGGCCCCGAACACGTTGGCCACGGTGATCCCCGCCTGTCCGTAGGCACGCTTGAGCAGGTCGTCGTAGGCGATGGCGAATTTCTCGCTGAGTTCGGCGGTCGCGCGCCCGAGCAGGCCGCCACGCCATTCGGCGAGCGCCGGGAGGTAGTAGTTCATCCCGACGATGCGGACGCCGGGTCCGGCCGCGGCCCGCAGGGTGGTCAGGATCGCCGCCACGTTGGCGGTGGCCTTCGGGAGCTGCCCGATGCAGGACGCGAGCTGGGTGAGACTCGGCCGGTTGCCGCAGTCTTCGAGGTCGTTGGCGCCGATGTCGATGGTGACGAGGAACACATGGCCGCGGTGGGCGCGCAGGAAGGCGGTAGCGGCGGCGAGCTGCGAGCCAGCGGAGTAGTGGCAGATTCCGCCGTGCATCATCGTCTTCGTGGTCTCTCCCGGGCACCCGAGGCGGACCAGGCGGAGCGCGGGGTGGCCGGCTAGCAGCGTCGCGTACACCAGGTCCGGGTAGCCCTGCCCGGTCTCGACGCTGGCGCCGGCCGCGTCCGGCTGTACCCCCTGGGACAGCGAGTCGCCGAGCGCCAGGTAATACGAGGTCGGCGGCGGAGGCTTGGCCGCGGGAGGCGACGAGCACGCGGTGAGCACCGCCGCGGCCATGACTGCCAGGGCGGCCATGATTGTTCTTCCGAACGGGCCCGTGGCGACTCTCACAGCCCTACCGACGCGATCAGCTCGGGGTTGCTCGCGGTGCAGCCGGTTCCGACCACCCACGCCCAGTTCGTCACGGCGATCACATAGGCGGGTTTGCCCTGATACATCGCCCGGTCGACCAGGCTGGGCCGCATGTGCCCGGTCAGGTGCAGTACGCAGGCGCTGAGCTGCGCGGATGGGGTGGCTGGCAGCGCGGCGGTCCTAGCCGGCCGGGCGAGCTGCGCGCGCACCTGCGGGGCGAGCGTCGCCGGTAGGTAATTGGTGCCGCTCGCGGTGACGGTGAAGATCCCCGCAGGCGCGCTGTCGGCGGGCTCGAGGCGGGTGTGGGTGCCGGGCGCTTGCCCGTCGGCCAGCGCGGACGACTCAGAACCAGCCGCCGCGCTGCTGGCGGCGGACGACGAGCTCGAACCGCTCGACAAGTGCGTGATGCCGTACACGCCGCCGAACAGGACCAGGCACGCGGCGGCCGCGCTCGCCAGCACGGCGGGGCGCAGCCAGCGGTTACCCGGCCCGGACCGCCCGGATCGTCCGCCCGGTCGCCGCCGAGACCCCCCACCGTCGCCGCCGACGGGGCTCAGCGCCGTGCCGCGCTTGGCTGCTGTGCTGTGCGCGGCTTCCGTGACGGGTGATGCCTCCGTGACCAATGCTGCTTCAGTGGCGAGTGCGGCCATGATGCGGCTCTCGACGGCGTCCGGCATCGTCGGCTCTGGCGCCGACGCCAGCACCGTGGTCACCGCGGCGAGCTGGTCGTTCACCGATGTACAGTCGGCACAGCTCGCCACGTGCGCCGCAAGCCGCCTGGCCCGGCGGCCGCCGGTGAGCCCTGCCCGGTACTCAGCGAGCGCCGTCGCGTCCGGGTGCCACTGGCCGGTCATCCGCCTCCTCCTTCAGGTGAGACGGTGTCCGCGGCGGCCTGGTTCCCTGACTCCCCGCGCAAATGCGCGAGAAATGGCAGCAGCCGTGCCCGGCCCCGTGCGCACCGGCTCTTCACGGTGCCCTCAGAGACCGCGAGGATCACGGCCACCTCGGCGACCGGATAGCCCAGCATGTCGACGAGCACCAGGGCGGCGCGCTGCTGCTCCGGCAGCAGCCGGAGCGCCGCGGCGACGTCTAGCCTGGTCTCGACCGAGTCCGACGGGTCGCCGGCCGGCGCGCCAGGCAGCAGCCCGGCGCCGGCCCGGGGCGACGGGACGGCCCGCGACGGCCCGCCGCGGGTGTCCTGGGCCAGCATCGACTCGAGCGCGTCGGGGTCGCCTGACCAGCTGACGCTCCTGGCCGGCCGGCGGCGCAGCCGGTCCAGGGACGCGTTGACCACGATCCGGTGCAGCCAGGTGGTGACCGCCGAGTCGCCGCGGAAGTCCTTGGCGCGCCGGAACGCGGAGATCATCGCCTCCTGCAGCGCGTCGGCCGCGTCGTCGGGATCGCACGTGGTGCGCAGCGCGACGGCCCACAGCCGGTCCTTGTGCCGCTGGAACAGCAACCCGAACGCCGCGGTGTCCCCGGCGACGTGCCTGCGAAGCAGTTCAGCGTCCGACGGCTCAGGGACTTCAGGTCCCATCGGCGTGACTCGCGGCCGTCAGCCGGCGCCGTTGGCCGGGCTTCCGCGGACCACGATGTTGTAGATCAGCGCCTGGTACTGGCTCGAGTTTCCCTGCATGGGCGGCAGGCTCGTGATCCAGATCAGCACGTAGCGCCCTGTTGCGCTGCTATTGGCGGTGAAGACGTGGTTCCCGGAGACCGTGGCCGACGGGGCGACCTTGGTGAAGTTGTTCAGCGCGTCCTTGGACAGGGCGCTGGAGTTGCCGAGGTAAATCTTGGCGGTGGTGCAGCACTGCGAGCCGAACAGCACCTCCACCTGACTGAGCTTTACGGACTTGCCCATGTCGAGGAGCAGCCCGGTACCCGGCTTGAGGCCGCCGAAGTTGGCGCTGCCCTTGTAGTAGTCGGTCGCCCACGCGGTCTGCAGGCTGTTGTCGATGGCCTGCGGCGCGTCCTGGGCGTCCTCGCTGTCGTTGCCGAAGATGTTGAACGTGCTGACGCTGACCGGCTTGAGCACCGCGGCGGTCGCCGGGGCGGAGGAGCTCGGGTTCGTGCTCGGCGTGTTGGCCGCCTTGCCGCCGCCGGAGTTCCGCAGGCTGTTGCTGATGATCAGCGCGGTCGCGACGAGCGCGGCGATCACGAGCACGACGACGATGGTGACCGCCACGCGGCTCGCGCCGCCGCGTCCGCCGCCCCCGTCACGCGGGCCGCGCCCAGGGGGGCCCTGGTAGGGAGCAGTCCGGCGGCCCCGCTCTGGCAGCGCCCAGTTGCTGTGGTCGTCCGGGTTCGGGGGATAGCCGTCCTGGTAGCCGCCGTAACCGTCGTGGCCGGGGTAGCGCGGCGGCTCCAGCGGGCCAAGCGGCGCGGGTTCGGGGAGCGGCACCGGCGGCGCCACGTCGGCCAGCGTGTCGGCGAACTCGCCAGGAGACGTGATAGGGGCCCCGTGCCGCCCGTCGCGCTGCAGCAGCGCACGGCAGACGACCTCATCGATCCCGGGCGATACGCCAGCGGTGACTTGCCGCGGCGTGCAGACCGCCCCGTCTGACTCCGGCGCCGGCGGCAGCGCGGTCTGCGCCTCGCCCGGCCAGTAGCCCGTCAGCGCCGCGTAAAGCAGCGCCGCGAGGTCGACGGTGTCCGTGACAGCAGAGTCGACGGCGTCCGCGCCGTCGCCCGCCAGCGCCGCGTCGATGCCCAGCCCGGTGATCTTCACCCCGCTGCTGCGCGTCCAGCGCAGCGTGTCCGGGGTCAGCCGCAGGTGCGCCTGCCCGGCGGCGTGCGCGCCGGCCAGCGCCCGGGATGCGTCGGCGATCAAGGCACAGGCCTGGCCCGGCTCGAGCGGGTTGTCAGCGAGCATGTCAGTCAGCGACTCGCCGCCGACCCACTCAAGCACCACATAGGCCTGGTCACCGCCGTCCTCAACGTCGAAGACCTGGGCGAGCCGCGGGTCGGTGAGCCGGCTCGCGGCCCTGGCGGCGGTCACCACCTGCGGGATACGCGGGAATCCGGGCGCGAACGTAAGCACGGAGACGGGACGCGCCAGCGTCTCGTCCATGGCCTTCCACATCGTCCAGCCACTGCCGGCGGCAACCTGGTCCACCAGCCGGTATCGTCCGGCCAGCCGGGTTCCGGGTTCAGAGGTATACGTGCTCATTCGTAAGCGCCAAGAGTGGGGCCGCTCTCGGCCTCCTTCCAGCCCCGGATATCCACGATCACCGAGCGGGTCACACGCGGGTACCTCTCTATGCTAATGTCCGGCACCGTCCAGGACCGGGACCCGGTCAACTACCCCCGGCGGGTCGCGTCAACGTTTAGCTCCAGTTCTTTCAATGTCTCACACCCGCATGCGGAGTGTGCCACAAGAGTTCTCCCGGTTGTCGCAGTTGTCCCGTATTCGGCCGCCAGAAACGGCGGCATTCGCCGACTGCAACTGTGATCACATCGACGCGACTTTGTTATGTTACCGGCCGGCCTACCGGCCAAATCGGCCGCCAAGGGACCGGAGTAGTGTCCGGAATTCGTCAATGCCAAGCGCCCGCGCGCAGAACGCGTAGAGCAGCAGCGCGCCGCCGCCGCCGATCACGGTAATCAGCAGGCCGTATACCCTGCCCTGGTGCATGAACGACCCGACGGCCGCCGTCGTGGCGAAGACGAACGCGAGCCCGGGCAGCGTGGCGATGAGCATCCGGACCAGCGAGCGGGTGATCCGCCAGCCGTCCAGGCTGCCGACCCGGCGCAGCAGCAGCGGCCAGGCGAGGATCGCGCCGGTCAGCGTCACCAGGTCGTAGGCGACCGCGAGGCCGATCACGGTGTGCGTCGGGGGCAGCGCGTACAGCGCGACAAGATCGCCGATCACGCCGACGATGAGCATCACCATGCCGATGATCGCCGGCGTCCTGTTCTCCCGGAACGAGTAGAAGACGCGCAGCTGGAGCTGAGTCAGCATGAACGCCACCAGGCCGAGGGAGAACACGCCGAACACCTCGCCGATGTACCGCGCGTTCGCCACCGTGTTGCTGCCCCAGGCGAACAGCAGCATGCACAGCGGCGGGCCCAGCACCGCGAGGAACACGGCCGCCGGGACCACGATGACCGAGGCGAGCCGCACCCCCTTCGAGAAGTCGTCGCGCACTAGCGAGTATCGCCGGTCGGTGGCATGCCCGCTCATCCGCGGCAGCAGCGCACTGATTATCGAGATCCCGACGATCGCATACGGCAGCTGGAAGAGCTGCCAGGCGTAGGAGTAAGCCGAGTACCCCACCCCGTAGACGGGGTGATGCCCGGGCAGGGGATGAGCGGCTGAGTTCGCCGCCGCGTTCGCGACGCGCTGGACGACCAGGTTGCCGAGCCACTGGCTGGCGACGTACCCGAACATCCAGCCCGCCATCAGGCCGATCTCGACGATCTCGCGGCGCCGCAGGTCCCAGCGCAGCCGCATGCTGAACCCGGCGCGGCGGAGAATGGGGAACAAGCAGATCGACTGGATGACGATGCCCAGCGTGGTGCCGATCGCGAGCACCTGGATGCCGTATTCCGAGATGTCGTCCGCGGTCTTGTTCAGCCCGACAGTGACGATGTACAGGACGCCAACCAGGATCACCACGACGTTGTTGATCACCGGCGTCCACATGTTGGGACCGAACCGGCCGCGCACGTTCAGGATCGCGCCGAGCAGCGAGTCCATCCCGTAGAAAAATATCTGCGGTATGAAGAAGTACGCGAAGATCACCATTACCGTGTGCTCGCGCGCGTCGGTGATGTTGCCGGCGTACAGGTCGACGAGAGGCACGGCCAGCGCCATCGCCACCGCGGTGATGAGGAGCAGCGAGATCACGCCGAGGGTGAAGATCCGCTCCGCGTACGCCACGCCCCGGTCCGGGTTCTCCTTCGCCGCCCTGACGAGCATCGGGACCACGACTGAGGTGAAGATGCCGCCGAGCATCAGGTAGTACACGGTGTTCGGCAGCGTGTTGGAGTTGTTGTAGGCGTCCGCGAGCGTGGTGGAGCCGAGCGCGGCCACCAGCACGAAGGTACGCAGGAACCCCGTGACACGGGACGCCATCGTGCCCAGCGCCATCACCTGACTGGACCTGGCCAGGTTCGGCTGGGTGACGATCGCCTGCGGGCCGGTGCCCAGGTCGGTGCCTGACGGCGGCACCTTGGGGATGCGGGTGCCGTAGTCCCCGTCGTCCGGCGGCGGCGGCCGCCGGTCCTGCCCGGTCGGCGGCGGCAGCGGCCGCTCCGGGGCCTCCGGGTAGGCAAACGGCTGGGTATAGGACTGCTGCGGGTAGCCGGCGGGCACCGGCGGCAGGAACGTCGTCTGCGCCGCCTGGTAGTCCTCACGCCGCCCGTCGTCCGGCGGCGGCTCGTAGCCCTCGCGCGGCGTGAACGTGGGACGCGGCCGTCCGTCCCTGTCGCGCCGGCCAGGGCCGCGCCCCGCGCCATTGCCAGCCCCGGGCCTGCCGCCCCGCTGCCCGCGCGGGGTAAAGGTCGGCTGCGCGGTCGGCGGGGCCGGCGGAGGCGGCGGCTGCGCCGTGGGCGGGGCCGCCTGTGGCGGCTGCCGGTAGGGACGCGTCTCTCGCGGCGGCGCGGACGGTCCCGGCGGCCCTGATGGGGCCGGCTGCCGCGGGGTGAAGCTAGGCTGCGGCCGCCCCTGCGGTGGCGGCGGAGGGACCTGCGGATCCTCGTCTGGCGGCGGCGGCCCGGGTGGCCGCGTCGGCCTGCTCATCCCGTGCCTCCAGATCTGCCGTCAGCCTTGCCGTTCCTGCCGTCGTTCAGCCATCGACGGGTCCACCGCGCTGCGGACGTCAGCACGAGCACCCCGAGCGCCGCGGCGATGAGCACGAGCAGCGCCCGTCCGTACCGCGTCGCCTGGACGCTCAGCAACTGCGACGTCCAGGTCAGCGGCGACCCGTCCTCAGTTTGCAACTGTAGCTGCATCGTGGTGGTGGTGATGGCGCTGGAATGCAGCGGGACCCGCACGGTACCCGTCTGCCCGGCCTGCACCTGGATGAGGTCCGTGAACTTGCTGACCGAGAGCTGGCTGCCGGCCGAAGGCGTGGCCACCACCCGCACCTGGACTTCCACGGGAAGCAGGTTCTGCACCGACACGGGGGTGGTCCCCGACGTCCCGGCGAGCAGGATCTTCTTCCCGGTGATGATCGATACCTTCTGCTCCTTCTTGGTCAGGTTGTCACGGACATTGGTCAGCGCCTGCCAGCCGCCGGCCGCCCCCGCGCCGCGCCAGGCGGCCGAGGTGGTCGCGGCCACCGCCGCGTCGACCGAAGTCAGCACGTTCGGGTTTGGCCGGTACAGCAGGTCCTTGTACAGCGCGGCGCTCGCGTTGACCGCGGCGACCTGGTCGGTGTAGCCGGCGCTCAGCGCGCCGCCAGGCGAGCGGGTGGGCGCCTTTGCCTTAGCCGGCAGGCGCGCGGCGGCGGCGGCGAGGCTGGACAGGTCGGTCTTGTGCAGCCACGGCGCGGAGTAGGTCATCGACAGCAGCGCCCCCGCCTCCGCCGCGGACGGGTCCCAGTGCCGCGGCGGGGCGATTACGAGGGACCGCTGCAGGTTCGGCGCCTCGGCGAGGATCATCGCGGTGTCTGCGAGGAAGTCCTGCGCCGCGTCGAACTGCGCTCGCGCCGGCGAAGTCGCCGACACCGACCCGAGCAGGCCGGTGATCCCCGAGTCGGCGAGCAGCACCCCCATCGGGGTGCCGTCCCCGGCGGTGGTCGCGCTGAGGGCGTTGTCGTACTGCCCGTCGCTTGAGGGCAGCTGGCCGCTGTTCAGCACGACGGCGGAGGCCCCGCCGTCGCGCGCGAGGCTGGTGAGCGTGCTGGCATTCGCCGCGCCGTCGGTCGGCCAGGCGACCGGGACCGACGCCTGGCGGGGCAAGAGCGTGGCCGTCACCGACGCACCGACGCGGTAAGCCGCGCGCGTGATCTGCTGCAGGCCCGCCCTGGTCAGCGCGGCGACGTCGGCGTCGGCGTACGGCGTGAAGAGCATCGGCTCGGTCGCGGTCGAAGCGCGCAGCAGCGACAGCCATTGCGCGGCCGCGACGCTTGGCTGCTGGAATTGCCTGTCGGAGCAGGTGGAGCTGCCACCTACTGCGTACTTGCTGGTCATCACGTGGACGTCCGACAGCAGCGCCGGGTCGACCGCCCAGGTCAGGTCGTCCTGCGTCGCCCACTGCTGGCCGACGTCGAGGAGTGTGCCCAGCCTGCCCTCGGCGCTGAGGCTGCCGGCCAGCGAGTTGGTGGCCAGCGTCGCCCCGCACATCCCCTGCTGCGGCGCGTCGATCAGCGGCCAGATCCACGCCGCGTTCAGCGGCGTCGCGGCGCCGTTCCCCGGCCAGTACGGCAGCAGCGTGCGGTCGATGGCGAGCGTCGTGCCGACGGCGTCCTCCGCCTGTGCCGCCAGCGGGTACACGCCGAACTGGGGATAGCCGACCGAGTCCGCGGGGAACGACGCGGACCAGTGCGCGGTCTTGCCGGAGTGCAGCGTGCCTGGCAGCGTAACGGCGGTTCCCTCCGGTGCCAGGTAAAGGAGCGTGTCATGCCCGGCCGCGTAGCTGTCCATCTCCGAGCGGGCGTAGAAGGGCACTGACGAGCTCAGCAGCTGCACCTGGACGCCGGTGACGGGGGAGCCGGTATCGTTGGTCACCGTGCCGCGTACGGTGATCGTCGCGGTGGGCGTGGCGTAGCTCGGGCTTACCCCGTCGACGGAAATGGTGAGGTGTCCGGAGCCGGCCGAGTTCGTTCGGAATGACTGCTGTTGAACTTCCTGGGCATGAGCCCGCACCGCTGGCGCGGCGAGAACCGGCGCTGCGGTGGCGAGGAAGACAGCGATCAGGGTACGAACGACGGTACGCACGCTTTGCATGCTATGGCCGTTTGCCGGAAAGGAATGGGCTAGACCCTCGATGGCCGTGTCAGATCCCACTTCCGTCGTCCCCCCGCTCAGCGCCGGCCAGCTCAAGGCCGCCGCGGCGCTGCTGCGGTCGCAGACGCCTGCCGCGGCAGAGCTTGGCGAGCTGTTCGCGCGCGCCGGGCACGAACTGGCGCTCGTCGGCGGGTCGGTGCGCGACGTGTTCCTCGGCGGCCATCCCGAGGGCGACCTCGACATGACCACCGACGCGGTGCCTGAGCGGGTGCTCGAGATTGTCAGCGAGTGGGCCGACAAGACGTGGACGGTGGGGATCGATTTCGGCACCGTCGGCCTGCGCAAGGGTAACGACATCTTCGAGATAACCACCTACCGCAGCGAGTCGTACGGGCCGCGGTCACGCAAGCCCGACGTGAAGTACGGCACGTCGCTCGATGAGGACCTGGTCCGGCGCGACTTCACGATCAACGCGATGGCCGCCCGGCTGCCGTCGTACGAGCTTGTCGACCCGTTCGGGGGGCTCGCCGCTTTGCAGGAGCGGGTGATCCGCACGCCGGGGCGGCCGGAGGACTCGTTCTCCGACGACCCGCTGCGGATGCTGCGCGCCGCGCGGTTCGCGGCGCGGCTTGGCTTCACGGTCGCGGATGACGTGCAGGCGGCGATGCGTGCCCAGGCGTCGCGGCTGTCCATCGTCTCCGCGGAGCGGATCACCGACGAGCTGACCAAGCTGGTGCTGACCGACAACCCGGCGTACGGCATCGACTTGCTGGTGCGGACCTCGGTGGCTGACCAGGTGCTGCCTGAGCTGCCGGCGCTGCGCATGGAGGTCGACGAGCACCACCACCACAAGGACGTCTACGAGCATTCGCTCACCGTGCTGCGGCAGGCGATCGACCTGGAGCCGCGGTACGGGCTGTCGCGCGACCTCGTGCTCCGGCTCGCGGCGATCCTGCACGACATCGGCAAGCCGAAGACGCGGACGCTGCTGCCTGGCGGGAAGGTCGCGTTCCACCACCACGAGGTGGTCGGGGCGAAGATGGCCCGCAAGCGGCTGGCCGAACTGCGGTTCGGCAAGGAGGTCGTCGCCGACGTGTCCCGGCTGGTGGAGCTGCACCTGCGGTTCCATGGGTACGGCGAGGGCGAGTGGACCGACTCCGCGGTGCGGCGCTACGTGCGGGACGCCGGCCCGCTGCTGAGCCGGCTGCACGTGCTCACCAGGGCCGACTGCACCACGAGGAACGCGCGCAAGGCCGCGAGGCTCGCGGCCTCCTACGACGCGCTCGAGGCGCGTATCGAGGAGCTTCGCGAGCGGGAGGAGCTCGACAAGATCAGGCCGGAGCTCGACGGCACCGAGATCATGCGAGTGCTCGGGCTGCCGCCGGGGCCGCTGGTGGGCAGGGCGTGGAACCATCTGCTCGAGGTGCGGCTCGAGCAGGGCGAGCTCGGCAAGAGGCGGGTCACTCAGGAACTGCTTCGCTGGGCGGAAGCAGAAGGGCTCGAGCCGCCGGCCGATAGCCAGTAGGCGGCCGCGACGAGCGCGAAGCCGACGGCGGCGATGGCGACGATTGCCGGGGACTTGCCGTTGGCCGGCATGAACGCGGCGAACAGCGCGGCGCCCGCCACGTAGGTTACGTTGCCCATCATGTCGTAGAACGAGAACACCCGGCCGCGGTAGATGTCCTCGACGTTCTCCTGGATGATGGTCGTCGCGGAGATCGCCATCGCCTGCCTCGCGAGGTACAAGAGGAATCCGATCGCCAGGTAGGCGAGCTGGTTGAACGTCTCACCGAGCAGGCCGGTCACTACGGCGGAGAGCACCAGCATCAGGGCGATCCAGGCCTGTTTGGACACGCGCTTCGTCGCGGGCGGCGTGACGAGCGCCGCGCAGGCGTAGCCGACCGCCGAGGCCGCCGCGAGCACGGCGACGTGGGACGCCGCGGTCGTGGCGTGCGACGGGTAGAAGTAGTTCCGGTACAGGATGACCGCCATCAGGAACACCGGCCCGAACAGCAAGCCGAACCCCCCGATGGCGCCAAGCGCGGCGCGCGCTTGGCGCTGCCGCAGCACGTAGCGGGCACCGGCGAGCAGCCCGGCCGCTACCCGGGCGAGTTCCTCCCCGAGCCGCGCGGGCTGCCAGATCGTTCTGTCCGGGCCCAGCAGGTCCCTCTGCATGGTCGTCGCGACCAGGCCCGCGGCGACGTAGCAGCCGCCGGCGACAAGCACGGTCACCGCGGCGCCTCGCTCGGTGTCGCCGGTGACCGTATTCAGCCCGAACGCGAGAATGCCCCCGATCGAGCTCATGATGCCGCCGATGGTCGGGGAGACCGAGTTGGCCATGACCAGCTTGTCTTCGGCCACCACGTGAGGGAGGGCGGCGCTCAGCGAGGAGAGGAAGAACCTGTTGACGCCGAGCACGGCGAGCACCGCGATGTACAACGGCACGCCGCGATTGCCCGCGGCCATCACGGCGGCCGTGACCACCACGAACACCGCGCGGATAAGCGCCGACCAGACCAGGATCTGGCGCCGCGACCAGCGGTCGATGAACACTCCGGCGAACGGCCCGATCAGTGAGTAGGGCAGGTAAAGCACCGCGAACGCGGCGGCGCCCGCCGTGGGACTCGGGAACGTGCTCGCGTTGAAGAACACGTACGTGCCAACCCCGGCGGTGAGGACCCCGTCCCCGGTCTGCGAGACGAGCCGGGTGTTGAACAGCTTCCTGAAGTCACGTTCGGCCAGCACGATCCTGAGGTCGCCGATGAGCGACGACCGCCGCTGCGGCGTGCTGGCGGGGGCGCCTTCCGCGCTCCCTGGTTCTGCCCCGACAGGCACCTGCTCAGCTTAGTGCGGATCACCGACAGGTAAATGGCCCGTACAGCCGGTAATTGCCGGCTGTACGGGCCCCTTCGCCGGTTGTACCGCTAGCGGTCGATCTCGCCGCGGATGAACTTCTCCACGAGGTCGCGGCACACGTCGTCGCCGAACTGCTCCGGCGGCGACTTCATGAAGTAGGAGCTCGCGGAGATCACCGGGCCGCCGATGCCGCGGTCCTTGGCGATCTTGGCGGCGCGGATCGCGTCGATGATGACGCCGGCCGAGTTCGGCGAATCCCAGACCTCGAGCTTGTACTCGAGGTTCAGCGGCACGTCGCCGAAGGACTTGCCCTCAAGGCGGACGTAGGCGAACTTGCGGTCGTCCAGCCACGGCACGTGGTCGGACGGGCCGATGTGCACGGCGGCCTTCTCCATCTCGTGCGGTACCTGGGAGGTGACCGCCTGAGTCTTGGAGATCTTCTTTGACATGAGGCGCTTGCGCTCCAGCATGTTCATGAAGTCCATGTTGCCGCCGAAGTTGAGCTGGTAGGTGCGCAGCAGCTCCACCCCGCGGTCCTCGAACAGCTTCGCCAGCACGCGGTGCGTGATGGTGGCGCCAACCTGCGACTTGATGTCGTCACCGACGATCGGGACGCCGGCCTCGGCGAACTTGGCCGCCCACACCGGGTCCGACGCGATGAACACCGGCAGCGCGTTCACGAACGCGACCTTGGCGTCGATGGCGCACTGTGCGTAGAAGCGGTCGGCCTGCTCGGAACCGACAGGCAGGTACGACACGAGCATGTCGGCCTGCGCCTCGCGCAGCGCGGCGACCACGTCGACGGCCGGCTCGTCCGACTCGGTGATGATCTCGCGGTAGTACTCGCCGAGACCGTCGAAGGTGTGGCCGCGCTGCACGGTCACGTTGGTCGGCGGCACCTCGGCGAATTTGATCGTGTTGTTCTCGCTCGCGAAGATCGCCTCGGCGAGGTCACGGCCAACCTTCTTGGCGTCCACGTCGAAGGCCGCGACCACCTCCACGTCAGACACGTGGTAGTCGCCGAACCGCACATGCATGAGGCCTGGCACGCGGGCCGCGTCGTCGGCGTCCTTGTAGTACTCAAGGCCCTGGACGAGCGAACTCGCGCAGTTGCCTACCCCCACGATGGCGACGCGCACGGTTTTGGATGACACTGCACCCATCAGGATGACTCCTTCTCGCTTCCGCGATCTGTATCGGTCTGACCCCCCGGCGGGTAGGGTCCGCCGGGGTTGCTGGTTTCCGACTGTTCCGACTGCCGTTCCGAGGCGATCAGCTCGTTGAGCCACCGCACCTCGCGCTCCACTGACTCGAGTCCGTGCCGCTGCAGTTCAAGCGTGTAGCTGTCCACGCGCTCCCTGGTGCGCGCGAGAGCCGCCCGCACCCCTTCCATGCGGTCTTCGAGGCGGCTGCGCCTGCCCTCCAGGATCCGCAGCCGGATGTCAGCCCTGGTCTGGCCGAAGAACGCGAAGTGAACACCGAACTCGTCGTCCTCCCAGGCGGCGGGGCCGGCGTCGGCGAGCAGGTCCTGCAGCCGCTCCTTGCCCTCCGCGGTCAGCCGGTAGACGATCTTCGACCTGCCTGGCGGGCGGCCGTTCCCGCGGGCTGGCCTGGGCGAGCCCAGCGCGCCGGGCACTCGGGGCGCCCGGGCGGGCTCGTCGCCTTCCCTGGCGATCAGGCCCTCGGCGTACAGCTTGTTCAGGCAGGGGTACAGCGTGCCGTAAGAGAGCGCCCGGAACGTGCCGAGCAGCATGTTCAGCTGCTTGCTCAGCTCGTAGCCGTGCATCGGCGTTCGGTACAGCAGTCCGAGCACGGCGAACTCCAGCACGCCACTCCGGTTCCGGCCCACGGCATCCCCCCGCATGCGTACGGTTTCTACGTATCTTCACGATATCTCTACTCGATATCTCGGTTCGATATATCGAGACTGACGGCCATCAGCATACGCAACCGTTCTCCGGCTGGCAACCTGCTGTTCACTCGGGTGCTCGGGAGTTCACTCGCCCATAACGAGGTCTGGGCTCGGCTGTGCCGGGGCAGCCGACGTACCCTGTGGGACATGGCCTCACGTCGATCCGTTGTGGATTACGGGCTCGCCCGGCGCGCGACACTCGCGTCCGTGTACGCGGGCCACACGACGGTGGCCGACGTCTGCGACGCGCACCCGTACCTGCTGCGCGCGGCCAAGTACCACGGCGAGCCGACCGAGACCCGCTGCCCGATCTGCCGGAAGACCAACCTCACGCACGTCACGTACGTGTACGGAGACGAACTCGGACAGTACGCGGGGCGGGTCAAGCGAGGCCCGGAATTGACGGAGATGGCTGCCGAATACGGCGAATTCAGGGTCTATGTCGTTGAGGTCTGCCAAAGTTGTGGCTGGAATCACCTAGCCACGTCCTACGTCCTAGGTACCGGTGAGCCCCCCGTGGGGCGCGGTCGCCGCGCACGGAGCGGTCAGTAATCGCAGGCTAGTGACGAGGCGGACGGGGTTCCGCTTACACCGCGAGAAGGCTTGCGCGGAACTAGCCGGGACAAGTCGTCCCAGCATGTAACGTGTGGGAACGCCAGAACGGGCCACCAGGCTCGCTCACAGCCACAGCGAGGACGTGTGAGTAGTAACGACTTTAACGGGTCGGATCGGCCCGCTAGGGGGCGGGAAGCTGACGCGGGCAAGTACCCAGAGCCGGAAGGCTGGGGAAGAGACGGATTCTGGCGGGATCCGAGCATCGACTCGGACTATGAGACCGGCACGACTAGCGCCATCCGGCCGCGACGCAGCGGCGGCTCCGATTCTGGCACCCCTGGATACAGCTACTGGGCCGACGGCAAGGGCTGGGAGAACGCCCCGGGCTCGCCGTCGTACGCACCGGCGGCCGGCGGCCTGACGGCGAGCGGCGCGCCCGGTGGTGCGGCGAGCGGTGCGGCCGGCAACGGCTCGGCCGCCAGCGGTTCGCGCAACGGGAACGGCGGCTACTGGCCTGGCGGCGACCCGACGGCGTACTACGGGGCCGGGGCCGGCGGCTACGGGGCCGGCGGCCCGACTGGTCCTGGCGGTCCTGGCGGTCCTGGCGGTCCCGGCGGTCCCGGCGGTCCTGGCGGTCCTGGCGGTCCCCGGCGGGGTGGTCCTGGTGGCCCTGGTGGACACCGCGCCCCCAGAGGCGGCAAGGTCAAGGGCAGCTGGTGGCGCCACTGGACGTGGAAGAAGGTGGTCGGCCTCGTCGGCGCGATGGCCGGCCTGGTGATCCTGATGGGCGTCGGCGCCTACTTCTACGCCTACAGCAGCACTCAGATTCCGACACAGCTCGCCGCCAACGTGCTCGACCAGAACTCCACCGTCTACTACAGCGACGGCAAGACGCCCATCGGCACGATCGGCCCGATCGACCGGCAGATGCTCAGCTACAGCCAGATCCCGATGCGGGTGCAGGACGCGGTGGTCGCGGCCGAGGACCGCAGCTTCTGGACCGAGGGCGGCATTTCCCCTACCGGCATCCTGCGCGCGGCCTACGACGATGTCACCAGCAGCGGCGGCAACCTCTCCGGGGGTTCGACGATCACGCAGGAGTTCGTCAGGCAGTACTACAGCAACATCGGAACTCAGCAGACGGTCAGCAGGAAGATCAAGGAGATCTTCATCGCGCAGAAGCTGTCCAAGTCCAAGTCCAAGCAGTGGATCCTGACCAACTTCCTGAACACGATCTACCTCGGCGATAACTCTTACGGCATCTCAGCCGCGGCGGAGACCTACTTCGGCGTGCCGGTGAACAAGCTGACCATCCCGCAGGCGGCGGTCATCGCGGCGATCATCCAGCAGCCGAGTTACTACCCGCTGCCGCAGTTCCGGGCGAACCTCATAGCCCGCTGGCGGAACTACGTGCTGAACGGCATGGTGCAGATGCACGACATCACCCAGGCGCAGGCCGACGCCATGAAGTTCCCCAAGATGCTCACTGACAGCGGGACCTCAAAGGCCAAGCAGGCGGCTGGGACGACGAGTACGAGCGACCCGTGGGCGCCGTACCTCATGAACGTGGTCTACAACGAGCTCACCGGCCCGGTCAGTGCGGGCGGCGACGGCGTGCCCGTGGCGATACTGGAGACCCACGGCCTGAAGATCATCACCACGATCAGCCGGCCGATGGAAGTGGAGATGTATCACGCGGTTAACGAGAACATCGCGGCGATCAAGGCCTCCGGTTACACGCTGCCGTCCTACGCGCTGATAGGCGCCGTGCTGCAGAACCCGAACACCGGCGCGATCGCCGCGATGTATCCCGGCCGCGGCCAGAACATGTCCGCCAGCCAGTGCAAAATCTACGACTGCGACCTGAACACCGCTGTCTACTCGCGCGAGCAGGTCGGGTCCTCGTTCAAGCCGTATGTGCTCGCGACCGCCGTCAGCGAGGGCATGAACGTCCAGACCAGCATCCTGAACGCCAGCCCGACGCTGTACGTCCCGCCGGACAGCGACCCGCTCGTGCTGTCGACCACCGACCCGGCCAAAGCCGTGCCGGGTTCGTTCCCGGTGTCGAACGACGGTGGCGAGGTGATCAGCAACAAGCCAGGCGGCGCGGTAAGCGTGCAGAACGCGCTGGCCCTGTCGTCTAACACGGCCTTTACCGATCTGGCCCACCGGGCCGGGACGGGCGCCATCATCCAGATGGCGGCCAGCATGGGGGTCAACATCGCGACGTACCCCACCGGGTCGAACCTGACCAACCTGCTCCACCAGACCGGCCTGGCGCTCGGTACCGGGTCGCTGACCGTCAACGAACAGGCGACCATGCTGTCCACGATCGCCAACGGCGGCACCTACCACCAGGCGCACGTCATCCAGTCGTGGCAGGCGGCGGACGGCGCGGTCCACCTTCCCAAGGTGGCGATGCACCAGGTGCTCTCCCCGGCCCTCGACTCGCAGGTCCAGTACGCGATGGAAGCCACCACCGTCTACGGAACGGGCACCGCCGCGTCGCTCGGCCCTGACGTGCCGATCATCGGCAAGACCGGGACGACGACCCAATCCAAGTCGGCGTTCTTCATCGGCGCGATCCCGCAGTGGTCGCTGGCCGTCGGGATCTTCACCGAGCAGCAGAACCTCAACTCGCCTCAGTCGCTGACCTCGCTCGGCGGCGGCGGTTTCGGTGGTACCTGGCCGGCCGCGATCTGGCACACGTTCATGTCGGACGAGTTCAGCAACCTGCCCGTCCAGCAGTTCCTCGCCCCGATCTTCACCGGCGAGAAGTGGGACCAGGTGGGTAAGGTGCCGACCAAGAAGAAGCCGAAGAGGCACGGTCCCCAAAACCCGCAGCCGACTCTGTCTCCGCCATCGCCCGGCACGGGTTTCCCGACAGGGTTCCCGAGCGGCGGCTTCCCGACGGATACACCGACCGATCCGACAACTCCGACTCCCACGGACACGTCGACCGGCGGTCCCGGCGGCGGCGGTCCCGGCGGCGGAGGCGGGTAACTGACCGGCGGTTCCCCGGTCGTGCCGGCTAGCTGACGCGCTCGCGGAGCCAGCGAATGTCGTCGGCGAGCCCCGCCTCCGGCGTCTCGCAGGCCGTCGGCGCGCCTGCCGCCCGCACCACGTCGAGCAGCGCCGCGGCGTCGATGGTGCCCGCGTCGAGGTTCGCGTGCCTGTCGGCGCCCGAGTCGAACTCGTCCCGCGAGTTGTTGCAGTGCACCAGGTCGATCCGGCCCGTGATCGCCTTGATCCGGTCCACCACGTCCGCCAGGTCGATCCCCGCCGAATAGGCGTGGCAGGTGTCCAGGCAGAATCCGACCTCGCCGCCGTCGCCCGAGGCGGAGCTGACTGCCTCCCACAGCCGCGCGATGGCGTCGAGGGACCTGGCCATAGCGCCGTTGCCGCCCGCGGTGTTCTCGATCAGCATCGGCAGCGGCCGTTCGATCCGCTCGACCGCCTTGACCCAGTTCTCCAGGCCCTCCGCGGGGTCCACTCCGGCGTTGACATGGCCGCCGTGCACGATCAGGCCCTTCGCCCCTATCGAGGCCGCCGCCTTGAGCTGCTGATCGAGCAGCTTGCGGGACGGGATCCTGATCCTGTTGTTGGTTGTCGCCACGTTGATCACGTACGGCGCGTGGATGTACACGTCCACGTCGGCTTTCGCGTACGCGTCGCGCACAGCGCCCGGGTCCCCGCCGGGAATCACCGGCCCCTTCCAGCCCTGCGGGTCGCCAAGAAAGAACTGAGCGAGCCGTGCGTCGCAGGCGACTGCCTCCGCTAGCGGGTCGTCGCTGTGGAAATGCCCTCCGATGCGCACCATGCCTTAGAGCATATGGCGGGCCCCGCTACGAGAATCCGCCGTGCGCCAGGCCGAGCGCCAGGCCGACGAAACCAGCGATGATGCCGGTCACGATCACAATCCGCTCTTCGCGGGTCGCCGAGATCATCTGCGCGTACAGGCCTACCAGCAGGCACACCAGACCGGTCACGGCGGCCGTTAGCGCCATGGCCTTGCTGTCAGCGCTCGGGACGTTCCTTATGATCAAGCCGAGCACGAACGACAGCAGGCCGATCACCAGCGTGAAGATGGCGAGGACGTTAACCAGCGGGTGCGACTGCCCGTCCGAGTTGAGCGTGATGTGCGGCAAGCGGCTGCGCGTACTGTCGGTACCTGCCACTCCGGCCTCCAGGGTCTCCTCCATCGTCTGGGGTCTTCCTGTGCGAGTCTTACCCACTGCGGGCGCGGGAATGCGGGACACGGAATGCGGTCCGGGGAATGCAGGCCCTGGAATGCAGTAGAGTGAGACGCTGCGGGCGGTGGCGAACCTATGTTCTGCTGTCCGCACCCTCCTGTCACGGAAAGACCGTGACCGCGTCAGTCCAGAGGAGGCATGCGCGCATGCGCCACTACGAACTCATGATCATTCTCGACCCGAACCTCGAAGAGCGCACGGTACAGCCGTCGATCGAGGGGTTCCTGAAGGTCGTGACCACCAACGGCGGCACGGTCGGCAACCTTGACATCTGGGGCAAGCGCCGGCTCGCCTATCCGATCGACAAGAAGCCGGAAGGCATCTACGCCGTCGTTGACCTGACCGCGGAGCCCGCGACCGTCCAGGAGCTCGACCGCCAGCTCAACCTCAACGAGGGTGTGCTGCGGACGAAGGTCCTGCGGCCCGAGCACCGCTAGTCCGGCCCAACCCCACCACATCTCGTCAGCGATCTGGAGGCACGCGATGGCGGCTGGTGACACCCCGATCACGATTGTCGGCAACCTCGTCGCCGATCCTGAGCTCAGGTTCACGTCGTCCGGGCAGCCGGTGGCGACCTTCCGCGTCGCCTCGACGCCGCGGATCCGGGACGCGGCTACCAACGAGTGGAAGGACGGCGACAGCCTCTTCCTTACCTGCAACGTGTGGCGGCAGGCCGCGGAGAACGTGGCCGAGTCCCTGCAGCGGGGGATGCGGGTCATCGTCTCCGGCCGGCTGCGGCAGCGGAACTACGAGACCAAGGAAGGCGAGAAGCGGACCGTGTACGAGGTCGAGGTCGACGACGTCGGCCCGTCCCTGCGGAACGCTTCTGCCAAGGTTACCCGCGCGCAGCGCAGCGGCGGCGGGTACGGCGGCGGCCAGCAGGGCGGCGGCGGGTACAGCGGCGGCCAGGGCGGCCAGGGCGGGCAGGGCTCGTCCGGCGGCGGCCGCCAGGAAGACCCGTGGGCGTCCGACAACAACGGCGGCGGCTACTCCGACGAGCCGCCCT
>Ga0335072_10003472_pt1 | contig 23747 bp, 21 predicted proteins | sample Lox_Sample_21_FD_206725 | JGI IMG/M metagenome (GOLD analysis project Ga0335072, IMG submission 206725) | Soil microbial communities from Loxahatchee National Wildlife Refuge, Florida, United States - Lox_Sample_2.1 | ecosystem: Environmental > Terrestrial > Soil > Wetlands | place: USA... | reverse complement strand
GGTCACTCCAGGCGATCCGGGAGCAAAAGCCCATGGCAGGTCGAACCCTTGCTCAACGTGCCACGGCGCTGCTCGAGCTGCACCAGCCGGGCAACCCGGTCGTCCTGCCGACGGTGTGGGATGCCTGGTCGGCGCGCCTAGCCACCGCCGCGGGCTTCGTCGCTCTCACCGTCGGCAGCCATCCGCTGGCCGACTCGATCGGCAAACCCGACGGCGAGGGCATGTCGTTCGACGACGTGCTGACCCGCGTTACCCAAATCACCGCCGCGGTTGACGTCCCGGTGTCCGTGGACATCGAGTCGGGCTACGGCCTGCCGGCCGAACGCCTGATCGAGGGCCTGCTGAGCGTGGGCGCTGTCGGGCTCAACATCGAGGACACGGTGCACTCCGAGGGCAAGCGGCTGCGCTCCGCCGCCGAACATGCCCAACTGGTGGGCGCGCTGCGGTCGGCCGCCGACGCGGCCGGCGTCCATGTCGTGATCAACGCCCGCACCGACGTGTTCCTGCGGCAGGATGGCGACGCGTCGGATCGCGTCGAGCGCGCGGTGGCGCGGCTGACCGAGGCCGCGGACGCGGGTGCCGACGTCTTGTATCCGGTCGGCCGCCACGACCCGGACACGTTGCGGCGCTTGGCCGCTGACCTGCCGCTGCCGATCAACGCGATCGCACTGCCCGACCAGGACGACCCGGCATCGTTCGGACCGCTGGGTGTCGGCCGGATCAGCTTCGGGCCCTTTCTGCAGGCCGCGCTGGCGGGCCGGGCGCGGGAACTGCTGGCCCGCTGGGGGTGACTAGATCGGCTCCAGCATCCGGTGCGGTCGCCGAAGCGCCCGGCTCACAGGATCGTCGCGATTCGGGTCCCGCGGTCGCCGTGGTGGGTGCGCGACGAGGTCGCCTACACCCGGGACCTGCCGACACCGGCTGCACGCGCGGTCCGGCCCGATCGTGCCCCCGCAGTCCGCATGCCGATAGGTCCGCCTGTCGGGCTTCTCCAAGTAGTTTTCGTTGCCCCACGTGATCATCGTCCAGATCAATGGCCATAGCTGTTCGCCCTTGGCGGTCAGCCGGTATTCACCCGAATCCTTGGTCAGCACTTCGTGTTCCGCGAGAAGCGCCAGCCGATCGGTCAGCACCGCTTTGGGGATCCCCAGATGACGGTGGAAGTCGCTGAAGCGCCGCGCCCCGTAGAAGGCGTCACGCATGATCAGCAACGTCCAGCGTTCGCCGACGATCTCCAAAGATCGAGCGATGGGGCAGCTCTCGGCGGGGTATTCACGAGGAAGGGCCACCCGTCGATATTACGCCTTGTTAGTTCATTGACCGAACCGTATACTCCGAATGGAAGTTCGTTCACCGAACCAAGTTAGGTGCCACCCAATGAAGGCAGTCAGTTACGACCGCTTCGGTGGCCCAGAAGTACTGCAGTACATCGACCTTCCAGCTCCTTCGCCCGGTCCGGGGCAGCTGGTCGTCCAGGCCGCCGCGATCGGCGTCAACTTTCCCGACATCCGGGAGCGCCTCGGCGTCTACAACAAGGCGGAGACGCGCGTGGGTGGTGTGCAATTGCCCCAGGTCGGCGGCCTCGCGGTTGCCGGCAACGTGGTCGCGGCCGGTCCCCGAACGTCAGTGCAGGTGGGCCAAAGGGTGGTGGCGCTGATGAAGAAGGGCGCGTACGCCGAACTCGCCGTGGCCGAGGAAGCGTTGTCCGCGGTGGTCGACGATGATGCCGACACCGCGGCGCTGGCGGGTTTCGCGGCACAGGCCGTGTGCGCGCACCTGCTGCTCCAAGCGTCTACGACGCTGCGGGCGGGCGAGTCGCTGCTGGTGCACGGCGCCGCGGGCGGCGTAGGCGGCCTCGCCGTCCAGATCGCCAAGGCGCTCGGCGCAGGCCCGGTCATCGGCACGGCCAGTACCGCGGAGCGGCGCGAGTTCGTCCTGGCGCTGGGCGCCGATGCGGCGATCGCCTACGACGAGCCCGGATGGACCCGGCAAGTCCGCGAGTTGACTTCCGGCCGCGGCGTCGACGTTTTGATCGAGTCGATCGGCGGGGACGTGTTCGAGCAGAACTTCGACGCGCTCGCAACTTTCGGCCGGTATCTACTGCTCGGTTCCACTCGCGGTCCGGGCGAGCCGTTCGCCCCGCGCCGTCTGATGACGAGATCGCAAGCCCTCATTGGCTTCTACCTGCCGGTGTTCTACGACCGGCCCGAGTTGATCGGCAACGCGCTGCGTTTTCTCGCCGACGGCCTGAAGACCGGGAAGATCACGCCCCGGGTTGACGAGGTGTTGCCCCTAAGTCAAGCCGCCGAGGCACATCGACGGCTGGAAAGCCGCGAGGTGCGCGGCGTGATTGTCCTGGACCCAACCATCGAATCGTGAGGAATTGTCATGACAAGTAGCCTTGGGCGAATTGACTTTCGTGTTGTGCCGCACACCATGAACCGAATCGACATCTCTACCGGAGTGGAATTCGATGAGTTCAGGGCGGCTTTCGAGAAGGCGGCGCCGCGGTTCGATCCCACCGCGGTGCAGCAGATCGCCGAGCGTGGCGGTACGTGGGACGAAGTCCTTGCAGCCGCGAAGATCAACGCACCGAATGAACTGATGGTCTACGCCACCATCGACGGACTGTCACTGCTGAGCATTGCCGGCCATACCAGCAAGGCGGTCGAGTACTTGCTCGGCAACCATACGATCGCCGAGACCATGTTCCGACACGACCCGAGGGCACTGCTGTACGCCCCGCTACGGGTGCTGATCTACGCCGACGACGACGGCAATGCCGTCTTTTCGATCGACCAGCCCAGCGCCGCGTTCGGCAGCCTGGACATCGCCGAGGTGACCAGGGTGGGCGAGAGCCTGGACCACAAGGTGGCAAACCTGTTGCGGGTGATCGGAATTGACGCCGATCAGGCTTTCTGATCAGATCACGAGATGCAGTGAACCCGGCGAAGCCGTTGGGGCCCCGCCGGATTCACCGTTGACTGCCGGAAGTTACTTCGTGATGGCGATGCGCTGCGCCTGGGCTCCGGCGTAGGCGCCGGTGACCCGCACGGTCAGCACGCCGGCGTCGTACGAAGCCGCGATCGCCTCGCTCGTGACGTGGGCGGGCAGCTGGAACGACCGGCGGAACGATCCGTAACGAATCTCACGCAACGTGCGGCCCTTCTCCTCCTCGGAGCGCTCGTCGCGGTGTTCGCCATGGATAACCAGGCGGCCCTTGTCCACCTCGACGTTGACGTCCTTGTCGACATCAACACCAGGCAGTTCCAGGCGCACCACCGCGTCGTCGCCGTCCTTGACGATCTCTGCGGCCGGGGTGAAACCGCTGTTTACCGGCTTGAACCAGTCCGCTGTCGCGGCTGGACCGAAAAGGTCGCGCAGCCACCGGTCGGTGTCCCAGGCCGGTCGCGACCACAGTGCGAGGTTGCTCATGACTTCTCCTTTTGCTTCCTTCAGTTTCGTTGTGAGTTTGCTGTGACCGGCGCCTTGCCGGCCGGCTATTCATACAAACATGAGTCGATCACGCTAAAGTTCCACCTCGACGTTCGCCGTGAGAGAACACCCTCACAGCGCCCGATGTGAGGTGTGAGGCCGCTGTCATCCGAGCGTCATATTGGGCGACTTTTTCTTAATTTCGCGCTTCTACTCTCTTGGCATGGCATCCGCCGAAGCTCAGCCTGCGCACTGTGCTGCCCGCCACATCATCGTGGTCGGGCATGGCATGGTGGGACACCGCTTCGTCGAGGCGCTCCGTGCCCGCGACACTGACGGGTCTTGGCGGATCACGGTTTTGGCCGAGGAGGCCGATGCGGCCTACGACCGTGTCGGCCTGACGTCGTACACCGAAAGCTGGGACCGCGGCCTGCTGGCACTCCCCGGTAACGACTACGCCGCTGACGAGCGGGTGCGGCTGCTGCTGAACGCTCGGGTCACCGAAATCGACCGCACGACAAACTCCGTGGTCACCGCCGAGGGTCAAAGGCACACCTACGACGCGCTGGTGCTGGCCACCGGGTCCTACGCGTTCGTCCCGCCGGTGCCGGGCCACGACCTGCCCTCGTGCCACGTGTACCGCACCCTGGACGACCTGGACGCCATCCGCGCCGGCGCGCTGCGCACGCTGGACGCCGGTCACGCCACCGCGGGGGTGGTCATCGGCGGCGGCCTGTTGGGGCTCGAAGCCGCTAATGCGCTGCGCCAGTTCGGGTTGCAGACCCACGTCGTCGAGATGATGCCGCGGCTGATGGCCCAGCAGATCGACGAGGCCGGTGGCGCGCTGCTGGCCAGGATGATCGCCGACCTCGGCATCGCGGTGCACGTCGGGACGGGCACCGAATCGATCGAATCCGTTGCGGCGCCGGACGGCTCGGCTCCGGTGCGGGTGCGCCTCAGCGACGGTGAGCTCATCGACGCCGGCGTGGTGATCTTCGCAGCCGGCATCCGGCCACGCGACGAGTTGGCCAGGGCGGCTGGGCTGACGATCGCCGACCGCGGCGGCGTGCTCACCGACTTGTCCTGCCAGACAACCGATCCCGACATCTACGCCATCGGCGAGGTCGCGGCGATCGAGGGACGCTGCTACGGCCTGGTCGGGCCCGGTTACACCTCCGCCGAGGTTGTGGTGGACCGGCTGTTGGACGGCGCCGCCGAGTTTCCGGATGCAGACCTGTCGACAAAACTCAAACTGCTGGGCGTCGATGTCGCCAGCTTTGGTGACGCGATGGGGACGACCGAGAACTGTCTCGACGTCGCCATCAACGACGCGGTGAAGCAGACGTACGCGAAGCTGGTGCTCTCCGATGACGCCAAAACCCTCCTCGGCGGGGTGCTGGTGGGTGATGCCTCGTCGTACGGGGTGTTGCGGCCGATGGTCGGCAGCGAGCTGCCCGGGGATCCGCTTGCGCTGATCGCGCCCGCGCAGTCCGGTGGCGGCGCTTCGGCTTTGGGAGTCGGGGCGCTTCCGGACTCGGCGCAGATCTGCTCGTGCAACAACGTCGCCAAGGGCGACCTGAAGTGTGCGATCGCGGACGGCTGCGCCGACGTTCCGTCGCTCAAGTCGTGCACGGCGGCCGGCACGTCGTGTGGGTCGTGCGTGCCGCTGCTCAAGCAGCTGTTGGAAGCCGAGGGCGTGGAGCAGTCCAAGTCGCTGTGCGAGCACTTCAGCCAATCGCGGGCCGAGCTCTTCGAAATCATCTCCGCCACCGAAATCAGGACCTTCTCGGGCCTGCTGGAGCGCTTCGGTCGCGGAAAGGGTTGCGACATCTGCAAGCCCGTGGTCGCATCCATCCTTGCTTCCACCGGCTCCGACCACATCCTCGATGGCGAGCAAGCGTCGCTGCAGGACTCCAACGACCACTTCCTGGCCAACATTCAAAAGAACGGTAGCTACTCGGTGGTGCCACGGGTCCCCGGCGGTGACATCAAGCCCGAGCACCTGATCCTGATCGGCGAGATCGCCCGAGACTTCGGGCTCTACACCAAGATCACCGGCGGCCAGCGGATCGACCTGTTCGGCGCCCGCGTCGACCAGCTGCCGCAGATTTGGAAGCGGCTGGTCGACGGCGGCATGGAATCCGGCCATGCCTACGGCAAGGCGGTGCGCACGGTGAAGAGCTGCGTGGGCAGCGACTGGTGTCGCTACGGCCAGCAGGATTCGGTCCAGCTGGCCATCGACCTCGAACTGCGCTACCGGGGTTTGCGTGCACCGCACAAGATCAAGCTCGGCGTCTCGGGTTGCGCGCGCGAGTGTGCCGAGGCTCGCAGCAAGGACGTCGGCGTCATCGCCACAGAGCAGGGCTGGAACCTGTATGTCGCCGGTAACGGCGGCATGACCCCCAAGCACGCTCAACTGCTGGCCGGCGACTTGGACACCGAGACGCTGATCCGCTACGTCGACCGGTTCCTGATGTACTACATCCGTACCGCCGACCGGCTGCAGCGCACCGCGCCCTGGGTGGAATCGCTCGAGGGCGGGCTCGATCACGTGCGCGAGGTCGTGTGCGACGACTCGCTGGGGCTGGCCGAGGAATTCGAGGCCGCGATGGAGCGGCACGTGCAGAACTACAGGTGCGAATGGAAGGGCGTGCTGGACGATCCGGACAAGATGTCGCGGTTCGTGTCCTTCGTCAACGCCCCGGACGCCGTCGACTCGACGGTGGCATTCACCGAACGCGCCGGTCGCAAAGTACCTGTGCCTATTGGGATGCCGCGGGTCCGCGGGTGATGAGGGAGGAACTGTGACACTTCTCAACGACGTTCAGGTGTGGACGATCGCCTGCGCCTACGACCACCTCATTCCGGGTCGTGGTGTCGGCGTGCTGCTTGACGACGGCTCTCAGGCGGCCTTGTTCCGATTGGACGACGGATCGGTGCACGCGGTCGGCAACGTCGACCCGTTCTCCGGCGCCGCAGTCATCTCGCGTGGCATAGTTGGCGACCGCGGAGGCCGCGCTACGGTCCAATCGCCCATCCTCAAGCAGGCTTTCGCGCTCGACGACGGCAGTTGCCTGGACGACCCGAGGATCTCGGTGCCGGTGTACCAGGTGCGCGTCACACCGGATCGCCACGTCGAGGTCGCACGGATCGCTGCTTAGTCCGATGGGGGCGACCCGCTGCGCCCGGCTACGCCGCGCTTGCGATCGCCACTAGCCGATATCCCCGACAAGGTAGCGCTGCATCGTCGGTCCGATCGCATCGACGAGCGCGTCCACCGACATCGAGTGCAGCGGCTCGGATCGCACGCCATAGCGCATGATGCCCAGGCCCACTAGCTGAGACGCGCACAACGACGCCCGTACGGCGACCTTGTCTGCGCCCAAGATTTTCAGCAGCGGTCCGAAGACCGGGCCGATGAACATGCTCTGCACGATTTCGGTGGTCTTGGCCATCCCGGTGGATGCGATCGCACTCGCAGCGAAGGGTCCGCCGCCGGCCGCATCCCATGTGGTGATCAGCATGTGCAGCGTCCGGCGACCTACCTGATTGACCCCACCGGTGACGATTCGGTCGATGAACTCCGGTGTGCCGAATGGCAACCGCAGCATCTTGGCGACCGGGTCAAGGAGCCCACGCGATGGCTCTTCGCGACGGGGCATGCTGTCAGGATCACCCGTACGCGAGCAAAGATCAAGCGTTGCGGGCGTCGGCGCGTCTTGCGTGCAAGGCCTTGTGCTCTACGGATTTCGACTTCGGGCGCGGTCTTTGAATCGAGTGTGGCACGGCCCTACGGAATCGGTTCGCGATCAGTCGCGCCAGCCCGGGGTGGGTGCCGAGCGGTTGGCTGACCAGATCTGCGCGACAACTGTGTAGCCGTTGTTGAAACAGGCCGTCGGCCAAAAGGTAGGAGGCGACCGCGACACGCCGTGCACCGTCGCGGCGGGCGGCCAGCACCGCCTCGTGCACATAGGGAGCGCCGGTGGCCGCAAAGCCCAGGCTCACTCGCGATCCGGTGAGCGTCGACAACAACGTCGCCGTGGTGTGCAGATCCGCGCGCGCCCGGTGATCGGATGTGCCCGCCGCTCCGAGAACCACTGAATCACCGGGACGCCACCCCGATTTCACCAACTGGTGGAAGACTATCCGCGCGATCTGTTCACTCGGCCCCAACGCCGGGGCGACGATGACATTCGAATGTCCGCTGGCCGCCACATGTGCGGGCAAATCGGTGCGGACGTGATATCCGCGTGACAGGAACGCGGGCACCACGATGGCGCGCCGCTCTCCATCTGCGGCCCGCGCAAGCGCCTCACTGGGTGTGGGTCCCAACACGTCGACGAATGCAACCTGCACCGTACGGTCCAACAGCGTGCTCACCTGCGCCGCAAGGTCTCCGATCATCGCGATGCCACCCGCTTTGCGGGTGCCGTGCGCTACCAGGATCAGGTTCATGGGAATCCGACCGGTTCGTCGACGGCCAGCCGGTAACCGCGTTTGACCACTGTTGCGACAATGTTTCTGTCGCCCAAGGCCGTCCGCAGTCGCAGCACAGCCGTGTCGACGGCGTGCGGATCGTTGCTATTGCCGGGCAGCACCCGTAACAGGTCATTGCGGGCGACGACATCGCCGGGCCGTTGTGCCAGCGCACGAAGTATCGCCATCCCGGACCCGGACAGCGACCTGACCGAACCGTCTACCAGCGCACAGGTTCCGCGGATGTCCACGAAGTGACCCGCGGCCTTCAGGTTGCACGACCCCAGCAGCGGCAGCTCTTCGGCAATGTGGCGGGCCAAGGCGCCCAACCGCATTCGCTCCGGAGACGACGTCGGGACGCCCTTTCGGATCAACGGTTGGGAGGTCACCGGGCCCACGCACATCGCATGCACATCGGTGCGCAGCGCACGCAGCAGTTGGTCCTCGATACCCAAGTCTCGGCTGCGTTCCAAAACCGCCGCCGCAGCAGGTGCCGAGGTGAAGCTGACGGCATCGAATTGTCGTCGCGCAATCGCGGTGACCAGCTGGTCGAACTCGCCGCCCAGCGGAGTTGACTTCCACCGGTACACCCGGATTGGCACCACTTCCGCACCCGCGGAACGCAATCCGCCGACAAACTCCGGGAACGGATCCCAAGCGTCGGCGGCACCGTGCAGTTGAACCGCGATCCGCGCACCGGATACCCCGGACTCGAGCAGGTATTTCAGTAGCTCGGTTGAGGATTCGGATTTCGGCGACCATTCCTCGTGCAAACCGGCGGAACGCAGCGCGCCGGTCGCCTTCGGTCCGCGAGCCACGATCCGGGCCGACGACAACGCCGCGATGAGCTGGTTGGACAACCCCCACCCCTCGGCGGCGGCCAGCCAGCCGCGCATGCCGATGCCAGTGTGTGCTACCAGAATGTCGGGTGGCTCGGCGATCAACGCCTCGGTGTTGGCGTGCAGTTCATCATCGTCGGGCAGCGCGATCATGTTGATCGCCGGGGCACTGCAGACCTCGGCGCCGTTGCGGCGCAACAACGCAGACAGCTCCTCGGCGCGGCGAGCCGACGTCACCGCGATCCGATAGCCGGTTAGTGGCGCAGAGTCTGGCTGGGCCATATCAACTGTGTATGCCTAGGACGTTTCCGCTGCGTTACCGCACAATTGCTGACGCATTGCTCTGGTTGCGACCACGATCACACTCGAGCGGGCTCGGCTTCGAGCGCGGACCCGTCGACGCTCGGGGTGCGGACGGGCCGGCGAACGTACCTCGCCCAGGTCACGATCGCAGCTGCGACGTAGAACAACAAGAACGCCCAAAACGCCGACGTGTCGGTACCGGTGCTGAGGTAGGACTGTCGGAGCGCGAGGTTGATGCCGACACCGCCAAGCGCACCGAACGCGGCGACGAATCCGATCACTGCGCCTGACATGGCTTGTGACCAGCGGCGGCGGTCGGTTTCACTGAGGTCGAGTCGGTGGCTACGCGCCTCGAAGACCGATGGGATCATCTTGTACACCGATCCATTGCCCAACCCGGCCAGTATGAACAGGGCCATGAAGCCACAGATGTAGCCGACCATGGTGGCTGTGGTGGTGAGGCCGGGCCTGTGGTCGTCGTGGGTGCTGATGGCGACCAAAAACGCGGTGACGAGCCCCATCGCGGCTAACACCGCAAGGGTGACGCGGCTGCCGCCGACGCGATCGGCCAGCCTGCCGCCGTAGATTCGGGCCAGCGACCCCAGCGCCGGCCCGATAAAGGCGAACTCCGCGGCATGCAGCGAGGCCTGAGCGTGGCTTTGTCCGGTGCCAACGAAGTTGATCTGCAGGACCTGGCCGAACGCGAATGAGAACCCGATCCAGGAGCCGAAGGTGCCCAGGTAGAGCAGCGCGAGCACCCAGGTGTCACGCTCGCCGAGGATCGAGCGCAGGTGGCTCACGTCGTAGGTGGCGTGCGTTAGGTTGTCCATGTAATGGGCCGCCCCTAAGGCGACGATGGTCAGCGCAAGCAGGTAGAGTCCGCAAACCCAGTACGGTTGGCGGTGGCCCGCGACCGCGATTACGAGCAGCCCCACCAACTGAATCATCGGCACCCCGAGGTTGCCGGCCCCGGCGTTGAACCCAAGGGCAAAGCCCTTGCGCCGGTGTGGGTAGAAGAAGTTGGTATTGGTCATCGACGCCGCGTAATTGGCGCCGCCCATCCCAGTCAGCGCTGCGCACACCAGGTATGGCCACAGCGGCAGGCCGGGGTTGGCCAGCAGCCAGATCGTACCGGCGGTGGGCACGAGCAACACCAGGATCGAAAACACCGTCCAGTTACGGCCGCCGAAGGTGGCGATGCCCAGTGAGTAGGGGATGCGTAGGCATGCCGCGACAAAAGTGGCGGTGGCGCCGAGCAGGAACTTGTCGGCCGCGGAAAAACCGTAAACGTTCTGTGGCATGAACAGCGCCATCACCGGCCATAGGGTCCAGACGCCGAAGGCAACGTGGTCGCACGCAACAATCCAGAGCAGATTGCGGCGGGCGATTTTGTTGTTGCCCGCCTCCCAGGCCGTGGTGTCTTCGGCGTTCCAGTTCGTAATGCGGTGGTTGCGGCCCGTGCGTGTGACGACACCCCGCGAACTGGCATGCATACGAATCCCTCTCGTCCACTCCGTCCCATCACCGCGCGTACCCGGCCACCATGCGAGCCGATGCCCTGAACGTGGCCGTGTCGCCTCTGTGGGCGCCTCAAGACGAAGAGGACTGCGCTGCTATCTGTTTCGATCTCACATTAATGACGTGTTGACAGTCAACTCAGTTCAATGCAATTCGGCTGAAAGTTGAATCTCAGTTATCTGGTAAGTCGCTGAGGGCCGAATTCGCCGAAAAAACCTGCAGGTTGTGAGAATCCAATGCGTCGCATGTCACAATCCCGAACGCCTGACCGCCAGACGAAACAGTCGCTATACGTAAGCCAGGTCAGCCGGCGATGCGGCCTCGGCAGCGACCGCTACGCTGACCTCGAGTGGCCGGCGCACGTAGATCGCCCACGTCAGCAGCGAGGCGGCTACGTAGAACACTGTGAAGGCCCAGAACGCCGCTGTTGCCGTGCCGCTGTGCAGATAAGACTGCCGCAGAGCGAGATTGACACCAACTCCACCGAGTGCGCCGATCGCCCCGGCAAGCCCGATCAGCGCACCCGACATGGACCGTGACCACTGCCGGCGCTGTGTCTCGTCGACCTGTAGCGAGAGGCTACGCGCCTCGAAGATCGACGGGATCATTTTGTACACCGAGCCATTACCGATCCCGGACAGGACGAACAATGCCACGAAGCCGATTACGTAACCGACCATCGTTGCGGCGGAGACCCGTCCGGTATGGCTCCCGAAAGTGCTTGCGCTGACCAGTATTCCAGCGGCCAGGATCATCGAGCAGAAGACGGCGAGGGTGACTCGGCCGCCACCGATACGGTCGGCGAGCTTGCCACCATAGACCCTGGACAGCGAGCCCAATAGTGGTCCCACGAAGGCGATCTGGGCGGCGTGCAACGACGCCTGCGCCGTGTCTTGGCCGCTGGCGATGAAGTTCATCTGCAGCACCTGACCAAAGGCGAACGAGAAACCGATGAATGACCCGAAGGTGCCGATGTAGAGGAGTGCGATCACCCAGGTGTGGCGCTCGGACAGCACCGCCCGCATGGTGCTCATCTCGATGCGGTAGTCGCGCAGATTGTCCATGAACAGTGCGGCGCCGATTCCGGCGATCGCCAGTAGCACAAGGTATATCGCGCACACCCAGTAGGGTTGGCGGTTGCCGACAGCGGCGATCACCAACAGGCCGACCAGCTGGACCACCGGCACTCCCAGGTTGCCGCCGCCGGCATTGAGCGCCAGGGCGGCGCCCTTGAGGCGCTGCGGATAGAACGCGTTGATGTTCGTCATGGACGAGGCGAAGTTGCCGCCGCCGAAACCGGCCAGCGCCGCGCACGCCAGGTATGGCCACAGCGGCAGGCCGGGATTGGCCAGCAGCAGCATGGCGCCGACGGTCGGGATCAACAACACCAGTGCGGAGAATATGGTCCAGTTACGTCCGCCGAACCTCGCGGTGGCAAACGTGTAGGGGAATCGCAGGAACGCTCCGACCAGCGTCGCGGTGGCGGCCAGCAGGAACTTGTCTCCCGCGGAGAACCCGTACACCGGCGCGGGCATGAACAGCACCATCACCGACCAGATGGACCAGATCGAGAAGCCGATGTGTTCGGCGACGACCGACCAGATCAGATTGCGACGGGCGATCCTGTTGTTCCCGGCCTCCCACGCGACGGTGTCTTCGGGATCCCAGTCCAAAAGGACATGTGAGCGGCCCTTCGACATTCTCATGAGACTCCAATCGTCGTCGCTCTTCACGATCACGGTAGGAATCCTTTGTTGCCCGGGCGCTGCAGGCAGTGACCCGGGCGTGAATTCCCGCTCACCACCACAGATTCGACGATGTGAGCCGAATGCGATCCGCCTTACCAGACGTCCCCTGCGCGCCAATCGCACATCAGGTCCGCGGTGGTATCCAGGCTGATTCCGACCGGGAGAACGAATATCGTTCCGTCGTCGTCGGGTGTGCGGACCGGACCGGTCGGGGCCAGTACCGACGTCGGACCGCGCCAGGACAACCAGCCGCGTGCCGCGTAGAGCCGGCGCGCCCGGGCTGACGAACTGAGGGCGCCCATTTGGTACGCGCCGCGCACCACCTGCTCGACGCCGTCCAGCAGGGCGTGCACCAAACCCTGGCCCCGGCAGTCCTCTCGTACCGCGACGCCTTCGACGTAACCGCAGCGCAGCGCGTTTCCCCGGTAGCACAATCGCCGCTGGACGACGGCGGCGTGCGCGATGATCGCGCCGTGATGCCAGATCAGGGCGTGCATGCCGCCCAGTGCGTGCTCCCAATCGTTCTCGGTGAAGTCACCGCCGAAGGCGGTGGTGACCATCTGGCAGACGTCTTGCCGAGTCTCGCTGTCGAGATCGGCGGTGTGGACCAGACGGGCGGTGTGTACCTGGGTGGTCACACCACTTGTCTACCAGCCCTGTCTACCGGCTCGCGCCCCACCGGAATGCGGGGCCGTGCCCAGTGCAGCCGCACGTATTGCCCGGGCCGCACCTGGGCGACCTTGTCGATGTCTTCGTCGATCACCACGCCGACGACCGGGTACCCACCTGTAACTGGGTGATCGGGCCCCAGGATCACCGGTAAACCGTTGGGCGGCACCTGAATTGCGCCGCGGGTGGCGCCCTCGCTGGGCAGCTGCCGGTCGGGATAGCAGTACTGCAACGGGCGGCCCTCCAACCGCATCCCCACCCGGTCGCTGCGGTCTGAGGCCATCCAGATCGTATGCACCAGGGCGTCGGGATCGACGAACCAGTCGTCGCGCGGCCCCGGCACCACCTGCAGTTCCACCAAATGCCTGGTAATGGCCGCTACTGGAGCCTGGTCGAGTTCGGGGTAGTCGTTGGTGTGCTCGCCGATCGGCAGTTGGTCTCCGTGTGCCAGCGGCGAGGGGCCAATCGCGGACATCACGTCGTAGCTGCGCGAGCCCAGTACCGGCTCCACGCAGATGCCCCCGCGTACCGCCAGGTACGTCCGCAGCCCGGCACGCGGGGCGCCCAGAGAGATCACCTGGCCATCGCGGACATGGTGAATGCTGTTGGTGCCGAACTTGATTCCGTTGACGGTCGGGTCGGTGTCGGCGCCCGTCACCGCGATGTCGACGTCGCCGCCGCGGACCCGGGCGCAGAATCCTCCGAACGTGACCTCCACGGTGGCGCGGTCGTCGGGGTTGGCGACCAGCCGGTTGGCCAGCTTGTGCGAGCGCCGGTCGGCGGCCCCGGAGCGGCCGACGCCGAGGTGGGCCAGCCCGGTCCGGCCGAGGTCCTGGACGACGGCCAGGGGCCCGGTGCGCAGGATTTCCAGCTTGATATCCGAATGGGTCACGGCGCCCTCCTTGCTCATGCGGCCCGGAACTGGACCCACATGCCCTGCGTCAGCAACGCCGGATTGGGTCGCTCGAGGTCCCACAACACTGCGTCGGTGTGACCGATGAGTTGCCAGCCGCCGGGTGATCGGCGCGGATATATCGCGCTGAATTCGCCGGCGAGGGCGATCGAGCCGGCCGGCACCGAGGTCCGTGGCTCGGAGCGACGCGGCACCCGGAGGCGTGGGTCGCCGTCGACCAGGTACGCGAAACCCGGTGCGAACCCGCTGAATCCGACCCGCCACAAGGTGGAGGTGTGCGCATTGATGACCTGTGCGGTGGTCAGCCCGGTGTGGCTGGCGACCTCGGCGAGGTCTGGGCCGTCGTAGACGACATCGATGACCACATCAGCGCTGCGATCCGCCGGAGCGACCTCGTCCGCGGTGACCGTCATCTTGCGCAGACGCCGACGGATGACCCCTTGGTTGCGGGGGCCGTCGAGCTTCACCAGCACGGTGCGGGCGGCGGCGACGATGTCGATCACGCCGGGCAGTGCCGCAGCGCGCAGCGCATCGGCCCACGCCAATACCTCTGCGGTGCTGCCACACTGCACCATCAGGGCCTGGTCGCCGTAGTCGAGTACGGTGTTGCCGACCAGCTCTGTTGGCAGGCACCCGGAAAGGCCACTGGTGAGGTCAGTCACGCTCATTACTCGACGGTAACCTCGGAATCGGGGCAGGTCGAGGGGATGCGCACGGATTTTCGAGCACTGCCAGAGGTGCCTTAGCAAACGCTCAAACAGCGGGATCTAACCCAGGATCTTGCTGATCTGCGGAGGCAGTTGATCGGCGACCAATGGGTAGCTCAGCGGTGACGAAAAGGCGATCGCACCGGCTTGGTCCTTGGTGGTGAAGATGTGGCGGTTCTGCGCGGTCGCCTGGGAAGCGGCCACCTCGGGGTCGGCCAGCAGCGCCTTTTGGTCATCGGGACTTTCGGTTGTCCAGATCACCACGTCCGCGGAATTGAGCACCACCTTGATCTGATCGCGGGGGATGACGGCACGGTGATCGGTGGCGAAGGGTTTGATGCTGTCGGCGATGACCAGGCCCATCTGATTGAGGAAGTCGGTCCGCCAGCCCGCCGTAGTCGCGACCACCGTGCCCTGGAAAAGCGTGCCCTGCATGAGCAATGCCTTTTTGGCCTGCCATTGCGGATTCTTCTGGGCCACCGCGGTGAACTGCTTGTCGATGGCGTCGATCAGTGACTTCATCTGGTCGGCCTGGAACACCGCCTGGCTGATCGCGGTGGCCTGCTCCTTCCACGGCTCGAAGAACGCATCGCCATCCGATTGCGCGAGGGTCGGGGCGATCGCCGACATCTTCTGATAGGTATCGGCGTCCACGCCGGCATTGATGGCCACGATCAGATCGGGCTTCAGGCCGGCGATCTGGTCGACCGGAATCCCGTTGTCCAGGTTCAACACCACCGGTTGTGCGGCGCCGAGCTTGGGCTGCGCCCACGGCCACACCGCAAACGGTTGGTCGCCGAACCAGTTGGTGACCGCGATGGGCACCACGCCGACCGCCAGCAGGTCGTCTTGCTCGGTGTAGCCGGCGCTGACCACGCGCTTCGGCGGCTCCTTGATGACGGTCTGACCGAAAAGGTGGGTGATCGTCACCGATCCGGGGGAGCTGCCCGGCGCCGATTTGGGTGACGAGCACCCCGACGCGACGGCGGCGACCCCGACCGCCGCGGCGGCCCCTGCGAGCTGCAAGAATCCCCGCCGATTCTTCATCGCGTGAGAGTATCGCGTTCCGGGCCCTCACCTGCGTCGCCGCGCGGTTGAGTCGCTCAGTCCAGCGGCATGCCGGCGTCTACGAAGTCCATGGCCCGATAGATCGTGTCGGCCGTGTGCGGTGCATTGTCGTAGGCGGCCATCATGGCACCGGTCAGCGCACCGACGAATACGCGGACCTCGAAATCGCTTGCGGGGCGCCCGATTCGGCGGCTGATTGCTTCCGCCATGACGTTGACGGTGCGGTAGTACTCGTCGTACATGGCCGCCTTGAGCTCGGGTATCGAGAACATCAGTCGCTGCCGCGTGCTTTCGAACTCCAGCTGGTCGGAGGAAAGGTCGGCCATCACGGCCGCATAGGCCCGGCGAAACGCCTGGATCAGCGACAGGTCGGACGGCTGTGCCTCAAAGGCCGCCAATATCAGGGGGTCCAGGTCGTCGGCCAGCAGCAACGACTCCTTGGATCCGAAGTAGCGGAAGAAGGTGCTGGGTGACACCTCGGCGGCCTCCGCGATCTGTTCGACGGTGGTGGCGGCGTAGCCGTTCTCGTCGATCAGGCGGAACGCCGCGCGCCTGATGGCCTGGCGGGTCTTGATCTTCTTGCGCTCCCGCAGACTCAGGGGCGCCTCAGTCGCCTGCATGAGGCGATTCTCCCGCACGCGCGGCGCCTCGTCTGGAAGCCGGCGGCGTGTACCCCTCCCAGGGGCTGTAGTCGGCGATCAGCTCGTCCTGCGGCGGGCGCTGCTCGGGCGGCACGTGCTGCAGGTTGATCCGGATCCGGTACCAGATCGAGCTGGGCCCGCGCATGCCGTCGACCAGAACATCGGCCGGATGCAGCCGGTCGGCGACGGCGGGGTAGCGGCCACGCCAGGTGGCCAGCGCGGCCATCGCCTCGTCCTTGGTTTTGGTGCGGGCGATCTCGATGAGCGGCTTCGAAGACTGGCGCCGGCGATTCGTTGCGCCGGTGCTCGCCGACCCCTTCAGTTCCTTTTCGATCGGGCCCATTTCTTCGGCCAGCATCAGCAGCCGATCGAGCTCGCCAACGGCGTCATCCATCCCCTCCCACGGATCACCCAGGTCGGCGTATCGGTCGGGCACGGTGGCGATGGTGAACGCCTCGGGCTTGCAACCGGCGACCTCGTCCCAGTGCAGCGGCGTGGACACCCGTGCATCAGGGGTGGCGCGCACCGAGTAGGCCGACGCGACCGTGCGGTCCTTGGCGTTCTGGTTGAAGTCGACGAAGACGCCCTCGCGCTCCTCCTTCCACCAGCGGCTCGTCGCCGCCTCGGGCATCCGCCGCTCGACCTCTCGCGCAATGGTCTGGGCGGCCAGCCGCACCTGACGGAAGCCCCAGCGCGGGGCGATGCGGGCATAGATATGAAAGCCACGCGATCCGGACGTCTTCGGCCACGCGGTCAGGCCATAGTCCTCCAGCACCTCGCGGGCCACCAGCGCGACGTCGACAATTCGCCGCCAGGAGACCCCGGGCATCGGGTCCAAGTCGACCCGAAGTTCGTCGGGGTGATCAAGATCGCCGTGTTGGACCGGATGCGGGTTGAGGTCCACGCAACTGAGATTGATCACCCACGCCAGCCCGGCGGGATCGTGGATGACGGTCTCCTCGGCGGACGTGCCCGATGCGTAGCGCAGTTCGGCCACGTCCACCCAGTCCGGCCTGTTCTTGGGCGCACGCTTCTGGAACACCGCCTCTTCGGAGATCCCCTTGACGAAGCGTTTCAGAATCATCGGCCGGCCGGCCACACCGCGGAGCGCCCCGTCGGCCACCGACAGGTAGTAACGCACCAGGTCGAGCTTGGTGTGGCGGCCCGCGCCGCCCGCGCCGGGAAAGACCACTTTGTCCGGATGGGTGATGGTGACCTGGCGTCCGGCCACTTCCAGTGACACCGGACCGGTCATGGTATGCATGCTAATTCGGGAAACTTTTCGGACCGTATTGCGACCTGAGTCACATAGGGTGAAGTCATGCCTAACCTCATCGGTCTGCCCGGCCAAACCGTCGCCAAACTCCAGCAGTACTTCGAGCGGGGCTCAGCCGAACTGCACTACGTGCGCAAAATCTTCGAAGCGGGCGCTTTCCGGCTCGAGCCGCCGCAGAACTATGCCGCGATGGCTGCCGACATCATCAAATGGGGCGAGTTCGGCATGCTGCCGTCGCTCAATGCCAGGCGTCATCCGGACCGCGCGGCGTGCATCGACGAAGACGGCGAATTCACCTATAAGGAGCTCGACGAGGCCGCCCACGCAGCGGCCAACGGGCTGCTCGATTTGGGCGTCAAGGGCGGCGACGGCGTCGCTATCCTGGCCCGCAACACTCGCTGGTTCCTGATCGCAAACTACGGCGCCGCCCGGGTCGGCGCCCGGATCATCTTGCTCAACAGCGAGTTCTCCGGCCCTCAGATCAAGGAGGTGTCGGAGCGCGAAGGCGCCAAGCTGATCATCTACGACGACGAATACACCAAGGCGGTCAGCAAAGCCGAGCCGGAACTGGGCAAGCTGCGCGCCCTCGGGACCAACCCGGACAGCGACGAGCCGTCGGGCAGCGAAGACGAGACGCTGGCCGAACTGATCGAGCGCAGCAGCTCCGAACCCGCCCCCAAGGCCGGTAAGCATGCGTCGATCATCATCCTGACCAGCGGGACCACCGGTACCCCGAAGGGAGCGAACCGCAGCACCCCGCCGACCCTGGCGCCGGTCGGTGGCATCCTGTCGCACGTTCCGTTCAAGGCCAACGAGGTGACGTCGCTGCCCGCGCCGATGTTCCACGCGCTGGGTTACCTGCACGGCACCATCGCGATGTTCCTCGGCTCGACGCTGGTATTGCGGCGCAAGTTCAAGCCGCCGCTGGTGCTGGAGGACGTCGAGAAGCACAAGGTGACGGCGATGGTCGTGGTGCCGGTGATGCTGTCGCGCATCCTCGATGCGGTCGAGAAGATGGACAAGAAGCCCGATTTGTCCAGCCTGAAGATCGTGTTCGTGTCGGGATCGGCACTCGGTGCCGACCTGGCCGAACGGTCGCTCGAGGACCTGGGCCCGGTGGTCTACAACATGTACGGCTCGACCGAAATCGCCTTCGCCACCATCGCGGAGCCCAAGCACCTGAAATTCAATTCGTCGACCGTCGGGCCGGTCGTCAAGGGCGTGAAGGTCAAGATCTTCGACGACAACGGCGAGGAGTTGCCGCAGGGCGAGGTCGGGCGCATCTTCGTCGGCAACGCCTTCCCGTTCGAGGGCTACACCGGCGGAGGCAAAAAGCAGATCATCGACGGGCTGTTGTCCTCCGGCGACGTCGGCTACTTCGACGAAAACGACCTCCTCTACATCAGCGGGCGTGACGACGAGATGATCGTCTCCGGCGGCGAGAACGTCTTCCCGGCCGAGGTCGAGGACCTCATCACCGGGCATCCCGACGTTGTCGAGGCCACCGCCATCGGTGTCGAAGACAAGGAGTGGGGCCACCGGCTGCGCGCTTTCGTGGTCAAGAAGGACGACGCCGACCTCGACGAGGACACCGTGAAGCACTACGTGCGCGACCACCTGGCCCGCTACAAGGTGCCGCGGGAAGTGGTCTTCCTCGACGAGCTGCCGCGCAATCCGACCGGCAAGATCCTCAAGCGCGAGCTGCGCGAGATGGAGATCGACTAGCGACGAGTCGCGCCGTGGCCGGCTAGCGCCGTTCCTGGATGGCGCGGGTGATCTGCGCCCCGAGTTTGGGGTCGGCCAGGAGTTGGTCGATGAGCGCGGTGAGGACCTCTTGCCCGGTGACCCGGGCGACTCCCAAGCGGTCGGCGGCTTCTCGTTGCCAAATGTCGAGGGCCCGGTGCGTGGCGGCCGGAAGATCGACGGTTCGTCGTGTCCGTTGGGTGCGTCCGGACCGGTCGCTTGCGGACCCCTCGGGTGCCCGGAGGGGTTGGCCGCCGATCCGTGGGGCGCGCGGTTGTCGGAAGCCCGTGAGGCGCTCGGTCGTTGTCGAGTCCCCGCTGGGTCCGATGGGGCTGGGGTTGAAGTTCACTGCGGCGATCGTCCCTTCGTGGGTGCCAATCAGTAAATCAGTACGACGGGTTATGTGTGTCTTGGTACTGATTCTCTCACTAAAGCCACCCTGAGTCGCGTCGCCAGGCCCGAACGCTACCGGCCGGGTGTAAGCCGTTAGGCGTTCGATTCGGTGTCATACCGGCGGTTGACTGGGCCCGATTTAATACAATAGGGCTTGGAGAAATTAATTTCGGCAGTGCAATAGCGGCGAGATTTAAGCAGATAGTTTGCCATGTCCTTTAGGTAATCCCCAGAGATGGCGTGGTGGTATCTATTACCTACGTTTTTTCCGCAAGTGCGTAACTAATGAGGTCCGCAAGCGCGGAAGCGCGTATTTCAGTAGCTCAGTAACCGATTATTGATCAGCAGCTATATCGTCACTGGGAAATTTCATCTCAGTATCTACAGAATTATTGAAATGCGTAAATAATGCAGCTATGTCCAATATATGAATAGCATTAACAGCACTATTTTGAGCGATTTCTATTGTTTGCTCTTGAATTTCTTAGTAACGTTCTCAGTATCAGTCTTGCAGGTCTTGGAGGGAGCTCGTCAATGATGGATTCACTGCGATATATGCGTAACGCCGCCGCTGGCGCGGTGGGTGCCGGGGCGTTGGCCGGAGCGATGCTTTTCGGCAGCATTCCTGCAGCAGGGGCCGCCCCCGCGCCCGCTCCCGCGACAAGTTTCGACACTGCCGGACCCCACGGCAGCGCGCCGCTCGGCCCTGGCATGATCCCGGCCCGGCCCGGCGGGGGCGGCGGCGGAGGAGGCCATGGCGGCTGGGGCGGTGGCCCCGGTGGCCATGGCGGCTGGGGCGGTGGCCCCGGTGGCCATGGCGGCTGGGGCCGCGGCGGCGGTTGGGACCGCGGTGGCTGGGGCCGCGGCGGCTGGGACCACGGCGGCTGGGGCCACCCTGGCCGGGGCTTCTGGGGACCCGGGCGCTGGTGGGGTCCGGCGCAATGGTGGAACTGGTGGTGGTGACCAAGCCACGATGACCGCGTGGCACCGGTCAGCCTCGTCCTGCCGAGCGTTAGTAGGTTGACCGGCGCACGCTGCGGGGGGAGATCCATGCCGGCCTGACACGGGCCAGGCCGGCATGGCCCCGCCATTGAGAGACAATCCATGCCGACCCGAGACCGGCCTCCGGTCGGCATGGATTCTTTTGTGGCCCTTATGGATCGCGGGGCAGGCCCAGCAGCTGTTCGGCGATGATGTTGAGCTGCACCTCCGACGTGCCGCCATAGATGGTGGTGGCGCGGCTGGCCAGCAGGTATTCGCCCCACTTGCCCGCCAACTGGTCGGGGTCGCCGATCGCGGCGTCGGTGCCGAAGGAGGACACCGCGAATTCGGCATAACCCTGGCCGGTGCGCATCGACAGCAACTTCGAGATCGCTGCCGACGGCATGGCGTCGCCGCCGGCCAACGTCAACAGCGTCGAGCGCAAGTTCAGTACCTTGGCCGCGTGACCCTCGGCGATCAGCTGACCGGCCCGGTGTTGCGCGATCTGGTCGAACTGGCCGTCGCGAACGAACCCGACGAACTCGGGCAGGGTCGCCAGGAAATTGGCGTCGCTGCTGCCTATTGAAACCCGCTCCGCCGTCAGGGTATTGCGGCTGACCTCCCAACCGCGGTTGACGTCGCCGAGCACGCATTCGTCGGGCACGAACACGTCGTCGATGTAGACGGTGTTGAACATCGCGTTGCCGGTGAGCTCACGCAGCGGCTTGACCGTGACGCCTTCGCCCTTCATGTCCAGCAGAAAGTAAGTGATGCCGTTGTGTTTCGGCGCGCTTGGATCCGTCCGGGCCAGCAGCGCGCCAAATTGCGAGTACTGCGCAGCGGTGGTCCAGATCTTCTGTCCGGTGATGCGCCAACCGCCGTCGGTCCGGGTCGCTTTCGTCGTCAGCCCGGCCAGGTCCGATCCGGCGCCGGGTTCGGAGAACAGCTGACACCAGATCATCTCGCCGCGGAAGGTCGGCGGCAGGAACCGCAGTTTCTGCTCTTCGGTTCCGAACGCGACGATCGACGGGATGATCCACGCGGCGATGCCGACCTGTGGCCTTTTGACCCGTCCGGTGGTGAACTCCTGGGCGATGATGACCTGCTCGACCGGACTGGCGGCCCGGCCCCACGGCGTGGGTAGGTACGGCAGCACCCAGCCTGCCTCGGCGATCGCAACCCTGCGTGGCTCGCGGTCCATCGCCTTGAGCGCGGTGACCTCGGCCCGGATCTCGGCCCTCAGCTTTTCGGTGTCGGGGTCCAGGTCGATGTTTACCGCACGCATTCCCGTGGTGGTCGCGGTGTCCACGACTTTTTGCGGGTACTCCGAGCCGCGGCCGAAGGAGGCCGCCAGGATGACGGCCCGCCGGTAGTAGACATTGGTGTCGTGCTCCCACGTGTAGCCGATGCCACCGTGCACCTGGATGCAATCCTGCGCGCAACGTTGGGCGGCCGCCGGTGCCAGCGTCGCCGCTACGGCGGCGGCGAACTCGACCCTGGAAGCGGCTATGTCCCAATCGTTTTGACTTGCCTCATCGATGGCGCGGGCGGCGTCCCACACCGCGGCGGTGGCCCGCTCGGTGTCGGCGATCATCTCCGCACACTTGTGCTTGATGGCCTGGAACTGGCCGATCGGCCTGCCGAACTGTTGCCGGATCTTGGCGTATTGCGATGCGGTATCGGTCGCCCAGCGCGCCACGCCGATCGCCTCCGCGGACAGCAGCGTGGACATCAGCGCACGCGCGGTTGTCGTGGTCAGGTTGCTCAACACCACATCGTCGCCGACTTCGACAGCGTTGGCCCGCACATGCGCGATGGGACGCAGCGGGTCCAGGCTTTGCACCGGCTCGATCTCCAGCTGGTCGGCACGCAGCACCACCCATTCCTCGCCGCTGTCGATCGCGACGGGAAGCACCAGCACAGATGCCTGTGCCGCCGCGGGAACCGCGCGGACTTCGCCGCGGATCACCAACGCGTCACCCTGGCGGGTGGCGGTCAACGCGCCACATTCCAGCGCGTAGGCGGCGATGGCGGCGCCGGACGCCAGCTCGGAGAGCACCTTCGTATCGGGGTCGTGCGCGGAGATCAGCGCGCTGGCGACAGCCGACGGTACAAACGGCCCGGGCACCGCCCCATAGCCGAATTCGGCCAGCACGATGGCCAATTCGAGGATGCCGAAGCCTTGTCCTCCGACGGATTCGGCCAGATGGACACCGTGCAGGCCCTGTTCGGCGGCGGCCTGCCAGTACGGCGGGGGTTTTTCGACGGGGGTCTCCATGGCGGCGTGCAGCACCTCCGACGGCGCGACCCGCGCCACCAGGGACCGCACCGAGTCCGCAAGGTCTTGATGCTCAGGAGTTATCGCGATCGGCATTGGTCGCCTTCCCATGGCTCTCGAGTCCGTTTCGGCGAAGCACCTTCCAAGCTAACAACCGGTCGGTTGGTTGACCACATTGGCCAGCGGTTGTCCGTCGCGCAGTCGACGGCAGTTCGATACGGCCTCGATCAGATAGCGCCGCATGGTGTCGGCGGTGTACCAGGTGACGTGCGGCGTCAGCACCACGTTGTCCAGACCGAGGAGAGGATTGTCGGGCGCGACCGGCTCGACTTCGAAAACATCCAGTCCCGCCGCGGCCAACCCGCCGCTGCGCAACGCGTCCACGAGCGCGTCTTCGTCGATGACGGCGCCCCGCGACGTGTTGACCAGTACGGCATTCGGTTTCATCTGGATCATCGCGTCTCGGTTGAGCAGATGATGGGTGTCGGCCGTCAACGGTAGGTGTAGCGAGACGATGTCACTGGCGGCCAGCAGTTCGGGCAGCCGCCGCCAGCCGGGCCGCCCGTCGTCACGGGTGCTGGTGTGTAGGACGGTGGCGCCCATGGCGGTGACGATGTCGCCGACACGTTTGGCGATATTGCCGTAGCCGACCAGGCCGACGGTGCAGCCGCCGATATCGCGAACCGTCTCGCCGAGTTCTGGATTGGCCGGCCAGCCGGATCCGTGGCGCATCGCGCGGTCCAGCGAAGGTAGTCGTCG
>Ga0335072_10003471_pt1 | contig 23753 bp, 23 predicted proteins | sample Lox_Sample_21_FD_206725 | JGI IMG/M metagenome (GOLD analysis project Ga0335072, IMG submission 206725) | Soil microbial communities from Loxahatchee National Wildlife Refuge, Florida, United States - Lox_Sample_2.1 | ecosystem: Environmental > Terrestrial > Soil > Wetlands | place: USA... | reverse complement strand
CCGAGGTTCGCTTCAGCGTGCCCGGCGTCCGCGTGGCGGATCCCAAGGCGTGCCAGTGCGGCGAGGTGCTCAAGGGGGTCATCAAACCGTGGGAATGCAAGGTGTTCGGAACCGCATGCACTCCCGAGCGGCCGATCGGCACGTGCATGGTCTCCTCCGAGGGCGCGTGCGCCGCGTATTACAACTTCGGCCGTTTCGCGCGCGAGCGCGAGGTGGTCTAGATGGGCGAGCCGACCGCGGTCTCCGAGCGCGAGCAGAAGATCCTCGGGATCATCGAGACGGCGCGCCGCAAGCGGGCGAAGTTCCGCGACGAGCGGATCAACATGGCCCACGGGGCCGGCGGCAAGGCGACGCAGAGCCTGATCGAGGGGCTACTGGCACCCGCTTTCCAGTCAGACGCCCTGAACGAGCTCGCCGACGCGTCGAGAATCACGATCGATGACGTGGACCTCGCGTTCACGACCGACTCCTACGTGGTCAAACCGATGCGCTTCCCGGGCGGCTCGATCGGCGAGCTGGCCGTCAACGGGACGGTCAACGACCTTGCCGTATCGGGCGCAAAGCCGCTCGCCCTCAGCCTGTCGCTGATCCTCGAGGAGGGCCTCGCGGCGGACGAGCTAAAGGCCGAGGTCGAGGCCATCGCAGCGGCGGCCCGGGCCGCCGGCGTCGAGGTCGTCACCGGCGACACCAAGGTGGTCGAGCGCGGTCACGCCGACGGCATGTACGTGTGCACGGCGGGAGTCGGCCTGCGCGACCGGCGGGCCCGGCTTTCGCCGAGCGCGCTGAGACCAGGTGACCGGATCCTGCTGTCCGGGAGCATCGGCGAGCACGGCACGGCGATCATGCTGGCGCGCAACGAGTTCGAGCTTGACGCCGAGATCGAATCCGACACACGATCGCTGTGGCCGGTGGTGGACGCGCTGCTCGATGCGGCAGGGCCGGAGCTGCGTTGCCTGCGCGACGCCACGCGCGGAGGAGTGGCGTCCGTGCTCAACGAGCTGGCCCGCGCCTCCTCAGTGGCGATGATCGTGCGCGAGGGCGCCGTGCCCGTGCGTCCCGAGGTGGCCGGGGCGGCCGAGATCCTCGGGATCGACCCGATGTACGTGGCCAACGAGGGGAAGCTGGTCGCGTTCGTGGCCGCCGAAGCGGCCGAGCGCGCCCTGGACGCGATGCGAGACGTCCCCGGGTGCGAGCTCGCGGCGGAGATCGGCGAGGTGCGAACGGAGCCGCCCGGGATGGTGCTGGTGGAGACGAGCTTTGGCGGCAAGCGGGTGATGGATCAGCTGGTCGGAGATCCGCTGCCGCGGATCTGTTGAGAGAGCGAGAGGAGACGGAATGTCGGCGTTGGCGAATCCGTACGCGAAGCAGAAGGAGACCGAGGCCGTCACCGCGCACGTGCTCTGGATGACCACCGGGCTGAGCTGCGAGGGCGACTCCGTCGCGATGACCTCGGCGACGAACCCGAGCCTTGAGGACATCATCCTCCAGGCCATCCCGGGCATGCCGAAGGTCGTCGTCCACAACCAGGTGGTCGACTACTCGGTCGGCCAGGAGTACGCCCAGGCCTGGTTCGACGCCGAGAAGGGTGACCTCGACCCATTCGTGCTCGTGATCGAGGGCTCGCTCGGGAACGAGGAGATCAACGGCGACGGCTACTGGACGGGCTTCGCGGTGAATCCCGAGAACGGCCAGCCGATCACGATGAACGAGTGGCTCGACCGGCTGGCGCCGAAGGCGGCCGCCGTCGTCGCCGTCGGAACATGCGCCACCTACGGCGGCATCCCGGCCATGAAGAACAACCCAACCGGCGCGATGGGAGTGCCGGACTACCTCGGTTGGAGCTGGAAGTCTAAGGCCGGCCTGCCGATCGTGTGCATCCCGGGCTGCCCGGCTCAGCCGGACAATATGACCGAGACGCTCCTGTACCTCGCGCTGCATCTCGCCGGCCTGGCGCCGGCACCCGAGCTCGACGAGGCGTTGCGACCAAAGTGGCTGTTCGAGCGCACCGTCCGCGAGGGCTGCAACCGCGCCGGCTTCGCCGAAGAGGGCAACTTCGCCACCGAGTACGGGTCCGACCACCGCTGCCTGGTCAAGCTCGGGTGCAAGGGCCCGGTGGTCAAGTGCAACGTGCCGGTGCGCGGTTGGGTCAACGGCGTCGGCGGCTGCCCCAACGTGGGCGGCATCTGCATGGCCTGCACTATGCCCGGCTTCCCTGACAAATACATGCCGTTCATGGACGAGGACAGGTGGGGCGGCGCCGCCGCGGACATCATGAAGTTCTCCTACGGGCCGATCGTGCGCTACTTCCGCAACCGGCACATCAAGACCAACTTCGACAAGGAGCCCGAGTGGCGCCGGCGGGGCCCGACGCTCAGCACCGGCTACGCCAAGCGCTGGTGAGCGCCGGCTAGCCCTACCGCGTCCGAGCCCGACACTTCCCCAAGGAGACAGCGATGGCAGTTGAGACGGGACAGAGAGTTTTAGTCAAGGAGATGTCCTGGGATCCCATCACCAGGATCGTGGGCAGCCTCGGTATTCACACCGAGATCGACTTCACCAATCAGCAGGTGCTCAAGTGTTACAGCACCTCGATGATCTTCCGCGGATTCGACATCTTCATGAAGGGGATCGACCCACGGGATGCGCACTTCATCACCAGCCGGATCTGCGGCATCTGCGGTGACAACCACTGCACCTGCTCGTGCCTGAACCAGAACATGGCATACGGCGTGAAGCCGCCGGCGCTGGGCGACCTGGCCTTCAACCTGGCCGAGACCGCGGATTACATCTTCGATCACGCGATCTTCAACGACTGCATGGCGAACGTCGACTTCTGCGAGCAGATGGTCAAGGAGACCAATCCGACGCTGCTGGCGAAGGCGGAGAACACCGCGGCTCCCGGTCAGGACATCCACGGTTACAAGACGATCGCCGATATCATGCGGGCGCTGAACCCGTTCACCGGCGAGTTCTACCTGGAGACGCTCCACGTCGCGCGCTACACGCGCGAGATGTATTGCCTGTTCGGCGGGCGCCATACCCACCCGTCGACGATCATGCCGGGAGGCTGTAGCGCCGACATCACCCACCAGACGTGCACCGACTATTACGTGCGCCTGATGCGCTATTTCGATTACGTCAAGCGCAGCGTTCCGATGCACGACGACCTGTATGACTTCTTCCTCACGGAGCTTCCGGGTTACGACCAGGTTGGCTTCCGCGAGACGAACCTGGTCAACTGGGGGTCATTCGACGACCCGGACTACGTCGACTACGACTACCGCCACATGACCGACTGGGGACGCAAGCGCTACATCACTCCCGGCGTCGCGATCGGCGGCGAGCTGATCTCGACCGACCTGGTCGAGATCAACCTGATGATCCGGATCCTGCTCGGCTCCTCATACTTCGACGGCTGGGAGAACGAGCCCACGTTCGTGACCCACGATCCGCTCGGCAACCCGGTGGACAAGAATCACCCGTGGAACAAGGTGACGCTGCCCCGGCCGCAGAAGCGCGACTTCACCGACAAGTACACCTGGGTCGTGTCACCGCGGATCTACGACAAGCGGACCGACACCCACGTGTGCTGCGACACCGGCGGCGGGCCATTCGCCCGCCAGTGGTGCACGGCCAAGGCAGGGCTGGTCGACTTCGGCTACGCCAAGGCGACCGGTAACTCGATCCAGATGGTGCTCCCGCGCTCCCCGAACATGCCCGAGATGGAGCTCGAGTGGAACGTCCCGGAGAAGTCCAACGCCGTCGAGCGCGATCGCGCCCGCACGTATCACCAGGCGTACAGCGCGTTGATCGCCCTGCACAACCTCGAGCGCGCGCTCAAGGAAGTGCGGGCGGGACGGACCAAGAGCTGGAACAGCTTCAAGGTCCCCGACTCCGCGGTCAGCTGCGGCTTCCATGAGGCGGCGCGCGGCGTGCTCTCCCACCACATGGTGATTCAGGAAGGGAAGATCGCCAACTACCAGCCCTACCCGCCGACGCCGTGGAACGCGAGCCCGCGCGATGTGTATGGAACGCCCGGTCCCTACGAGGACGCCGTCCAGAACACGCCGATCTTCGAGGAGAACGGCCCCGAGAACTTCAAAGGGGTCGACATCATGCGCGCGGTTCGGTCGTTCGACCCGTGCCTCCCGTGCGGCGTGCACATGTACACGGGTGGTGGCAGGGTGCGCAAGGTGATGCACACCCCGACGGCGCTGGCCTGATCGGGATGGAGGTCGCTAAGGCGCCGCCGTCAAGCGCCGCCGACAACATTGATCAACTCGTCGAGCGCGTCCAGGATCTCCAGGCGCGGCTCGAGTCGACCGGCGAGTCGGCCACGCGTGGGCTGGCCGAAGATCTGGTGTCCGCCGTCGTTCAGATGTACGGGTCCGGTCTGGAGCGGATAATCGATTTGCTGCTGGGCGCCGGCGGCGAGGGCGAACGGATTGCCGCCTCGCTCGCGGACGATCCCCTGGTGGCGACGCTGCTCCTGATCCACGACCTGCATCCGGTGCCGCTCGAGCAGCGGGTCCAGCAGGCGCTCGACTCGGTGCGTCCGTACATGGAGTCCCACGGCGGCAACGTCGAGCTCCTCTCGATCGAGCACGGCGTTGCGCGAATTCACCTCCGGGGGAGCTGCTCGGACTGTTCGGCCTCGTCGGTTACGCTCGAGCTGGCGATCAAGCAGGCGCTCGAGGAGGCGGCGCCCGACCTCGAAGGGCTCGAGGTCGAAGGGGTGGCGCCGCAATCCCTTCCGGTGGTGATGTCGGGGCCAACCTGGTTCGACCTTGAGTCGGTTGCCTCGCTCACGGACGGATCCTTGGCCGCGGTCAGCGTGGCGGGCTCCGAACTGGTCGTCGCCAATGTCGACGGCAACCTGCTCGCCTACCAGGACCGCTGCGTGAGCTGCGGGGCACACTTGCACGGCGGGCTGCTGATGGCAGGTGCACTGTCCTGCCCGGAGTGCGCGCGGTCGTTCTTCCTGCCGAGCGCCGGCCGGTCGATGGACGACGACAGGATGCAACTCGAGCCGGTGCCGCTGCTCCGCGAGGACGGCCACGTAAAGGTGGCACTCTCGCGATGAACGAGACGCGCCGCCGCGCCGGGGTCGTGTCCGGGCTGCGCGGTCTGGCCCGGGCGAACGGCCGCTTGCCGCCAACCGCTGTCGCGAGCACCGAGGAGGCGTGCGACCTGTGCGGCGTCGGCATCTCCGAGAGCCATCGGCATCTGCTCGCGCTCTCCGAGCGCCGGATCGTGTGCGCGTGCGAGGCGTGCTGGGCGATGCGCTCGGGCGAAGGCGACTACCGGCCAACCGGCAACCGCACGCTGTGGCTGCCCGGGCTCGAGGTGCCGGACGATCTGTGGGCGAGCTTCCAGATCCCGATCGGCCTCGCGTTCTTCATGGAGTCGACGGTCACCTCGTGCGTGGTCGCGCTCTACCCGAGCCCGGGTGGCGCGACCGAGTCGGAGCTGCACTTCGATTCATGGGCTCGGATGCGGTCGCTCAATCCGGTGCTCGACACCCTCGAGCCGGACATCGAGGGCCTGATCGCCAACCGGCTGGCCGACCCGCCGGCGTACGTGATCGCGCCGATCGATCGCTGTTACGCGCTCACCGGCACGGTCAAGGCGCACTGGGAAGGCATCTCCGGCGGCGCCGGTGTCCAGGACGCGGTGAGTGAGTTTTTTGACCGGCTACACGGGGAGGCGACACCGGTTTGACCGTTCAAGCGGACGAGGCGGCGGCCATCCGACCGCCGCGGGCGGAACCGCCGGACCTGGAGTTCACCGTGCTCGGCGCACGCCCGGTCAAGTACGCCGCCGCCCCCATGCTCACGCTCGACCTTCAGATCGGTGAGACCACCGGCCGCGAGGTGTACATGGTCGCGCTGACCATCCAGCTCATGATCGACCCGGCGCGTCGCCGCTACGACGACACCACGCGCGAACGGCTGGTCGAGCTGTTCGGTGCCCCCGAGCGATGGGCCGTCACGACGCGCAGCCTGGTGTGGTCACAGCTCGACGTCGTCGTGCCCGCGTTCACCGGTACGACGACCGTGTCGGTGCCGATCTCCTGTCACTACGATCTCGAGCTCGCAGCGGCCAAATACCTGCACTCGCTGCCCGACGGCGAGGCGCCACTCGGCCTGCATTTCAACGGGATGATCTATTACCCCGACGGGGACGGCCGGCTCCAGATGGTGCTGATCCCGTGGTCCAAGTCGATCGACTTCCGCATGCCGGTGTCGGTGTGGCAGGACACGATCGCCCATTACTACCCGGGGACGGCGTGGATCGCGGTCCGGTCCCAGACGTTCGAGGCGCTCCAGAAAGAGAAGCTCGAGCGCGGGCTGGCGACGGTGGACGACTGTGTCAGCGCACTGCTTCGCCATGACTGACCATCTAGACGAGCTCGTCGCGTCGCTCCTCTACGAGGGCTACGCGCTGTACCCGTACACCCCGGGCGCGACCAAGAACGCCACTCCCACCCCGTTCGGGATCGTCTATCCACCGACCTACGCGGACGAGTGTCCCGGCGCATTCGACCACGCCCGGCTCGAGTGCGTCGCCGAGCCCGCTCCGGGCACCACGTTACGTGCGACGCTGCGCTACCTGGCCCCGAGTGGCGCGCGCCACGAGGCGGTCGAGCGACGGGTGGAGCTCGGGCCGGCGCCACTCGGCGAGCGCGTGACCACGCAGTTCGACGGCGGACGATTCACGCTGCGCTCCGAGCAGCGCAGCGACGGCTCGGCGCTCGTGCGTTGCTGCGTGCACAACACGCGGGACGCTCCGGTCGGGCTCGACCGCGCCGGCGCCCTCGCCCGCTCGCTGATCTCGGCGCAGCTGCTGGTTCGGATCTCGGGCGGGCGGTTCCGCTCGCCGCTGGACGGGCCGCCCGCGAGCGTCAACACCTACCCGGTGCTCGCCACCGCGGCCGATGACGCCGTCCTGGGAACGACCTACGTGCTGCCCGACCATCCTCAGATCGCGCCGGAGAGCCGCGGCGGGTTGTTCGACTCGACCGAGATCGAGGAGGCCCTGCTACTCCACGTCCAGGTGCTGACCGACGCGGAACGGGCCGAGATCGAGGGGGCCGATCCTGCCGTGCGCGCGATGATCCAACGCGCGGCGGCGGCCACCCCGGAAGACATCATCGCGCTGCATGGGCGCGTCGAGCTCCGCGACCCAGTGAGCAACGAGCCGCCCACCGAGCCGCCAAACCTGCCCGATCCGGCGGCCGGGCAGCCCGAGGCGGTCGTCGACGGGGTGCGGTTCGCGCGCGGGGGCAAGGTAGTGATCCGGCCGGGACCGGACGCGGACATCCAAGCCCGCATGCTCGATGGCCGGATCGCGACGATCGAGCGGATCCTCACCGACTACGACGGCAAGACTCATCTGGGCGTGACCATCGACGACGACCCAGGGCAAGACCTGCTGCGAGAGACCGGGCGGTTTCTGTACTTCTTTGCCCCCGAGGTGGAGGTGATCGAGATATGAACGATGAGCAACTACGCAGCATCCTGGTCGCGGGCGTCGGCAACGCATGGCTGCGCGACGACGGGTTCGGCGGCGAGGTGGCCCGGCGTCTGAGCGAGCGCGAGCTGCCGGACGGCGTCGAGGTGATGGACGCCGGCACGGGCGGGCTCGACCTCGCCTACGAGGTCATGCGCGGGTTCGACGCGCTCGTGATCCTCGACGTCTCCCAGCAGGGCGGCGCACCGGGCACGTTGTATGTGATGGAGCCCGACGAGGAGTCGGTGCCGGGCGCAATCGAGGACGGCGACGTGATCAACCCGCACGCGATGGACCCGCAGACGGTGCTGCGGTTCGTCAAGTCGGTCGGGGCGTGGCCGGGCCGCGTCGTGGTGATCGCCTGCGAGCCCGCTGATGTCGAGGAGATGGGTTGGGGGTTGTCGCAGCCCGTCCGGGACGCCGTCGAGCAAGCGGTGGATCTGGTCGTCGAAACGGTCGTCGAGCTTCAGTCGGGAGCGTGCACGAGCTTTCCCTCAGCAGCGCGATCGTGAACACGGTCGTCAAGCACGCCGCGGACCGTCCGGTCACGGTCGTGTACCTGCGCGTCGGGGCACTGCGCCAGGTCGTGCCTGACACGCTCGACTTCTATTTCGAGTTCGTCGCCCGCGGGACCGTGTGCGAGGGGGCGCGGCTCGAGCAGGAACTGATCGCGGCGCGTCTGCGCTGCGAGGAGTGCGACCACGAGTGGGCGATCGAGATCCCGGCGTTCCGCTGTCCTTCGTGTGCCGGCTCCGACGTCACCGTGGCCAGCGGCAACGAGTTCGAGGTCGAGTCAATCGAGGTTGAGGAGGCGCAGTGCATCGGACAAAGGTGAGGATCGTCGAGGACGCGCTCGACGCCAACAACACGATCGCCAGCGCCAACCGGGCGGACTTCGATCGCGCCGGCGTCAAGGTGGTCAATTTCATGAGCGCCCCGGGCGCCGGCAAGACGACGCTGCTCGAGCGCGTAGTCACCGACCTTCCCGGGGTGCGCGTGGGCGTGCTCGAGGGTGACGTCGAAGGTTCGATGGACGCGGATCGCCTCGCGAGCCTGCACGTGCCGGTAACGCAGCTGAACACCAGCGCCGGATTCGGTGGCGAGTGTCACCTCGACGCGAACATGGTGCGCTCCGCGATTCCGGCGCTCCCGCTCGAGGAGATCGATCTGCTGCTGGTCGAGAACGTCGGCAATCTGGTGTGTCCCGCAGAGTTCAAGATCGGCGAGGACGCGCGCGTGATGGTGACTGCGGTGACCGAGGGCGAAGACAAGCCACTCAAGTACCCGCTCATGTTCAGGGCCTGCGAGCTCGTGATCGTCAACAAAATCGACCTACTCCCCCATCTCGACTTCGACCTCGAGAAGCTGCTCTACAACATCGACGCGGTCCACCCCGACGTCGAGACGATCGTGTTGAGCGCGCGCAGCGGGCAGGGCATCGACGCGTGGCGTGACTGGCTCGCGCGGATCGCCGCCCGCGCCCCCGAGGAGGCGATGGCTTGACCGTCGCCGCGCTGCTCTCGGAACGGACTGAGTCGGGCGCGCGGTTCTTCGAGGAGTCCGCCGACGGGTTGGCACGCTTGTGTCATCTGATGGCCGAGCGGTTCGCCCGCGGGGGTCGGCTGATCGCGTTCGGCCGCTCGCCGGCTGCGCGTTCGGATGCGCGCCACGTCGCGGTCGAGTTCGTGCATCCGGTGATCGTCGGCAAGCGGGCGCTGCCGGCGATCGGACTCGCCGGCGAGGGCGGCGACGTCGCCGGCCAGGTTGGGTTGATCGCGGGCCCAGATGACATCGCGATGGGCTTCGGCGCGGACTGCGAAGACGCGGTCGGACTCGCGCGCGAGCGGGGCTGCCTGACGATCGCGTTCGCGCCGGTCGGCGCCGAATGGCGGTTCGAACCGCCGACCGACGACCCGTACATCCGCCAGGAGCTGATCGAGACGCTCTACCACGTGCTGTGGGAGCTCGTGCACGTGTTCTTCGAGCACCGCGGTCTGCTCGAGGGCCGCAGCGAGCGCCGCGTTCACGACGCGGGCGCGTCGAGCTTTCTCTACCCGTTCCTCGACGAGCGCGAGACCGACCTCGACGCGGTTCTCGATGACGTGCGGCGGTCGGTGCTGATGAAGGCCGACGAAATCGGGGCACTGCGCGAACAGACGCTGACCGACGACGAGTCCGTCCTGGTCGACGCCGCGGACGCTCTCCGGTCGTCGTTCGCACACGGCGGAAAGTTGCTCGCGCTCGGAAACGGGGGCTCGGCCACGGACGCGATGGACGTGGTGGCGGACCTTCGGGCCGGCGGCCGCGCCGCGATCGACCTTACCGAGGACCCGGGGATCCTGACCGCGATCGCCAACGACATCGGCGTCGAGGCGATCTTCTCTCGACAGGTGATCGCGTACGGTGTCGCCGGAGACGTCCTGCTCGCCCTGTCGACATCGGGGAACTCGCGCAACGTGATCGAGGCGTTGACCGAGGCTCGGCGGCGAGGCCTGGCGACGATCGCGCTGGTCGGCTACGACGGGGGCCGGGTGGCGGGCGAGAGCCTCGCCGACCACGTCGTCGTCACGCGCTCAGAGCACATCCCGCGGATCCAGGAGGCCCAGGCAAGCGCGTACCACGCGCTCGTGGAGCTGGTTGGGTGAGCGTCCAAGCGCCCTCGCGTCGGCGTACTCGAGTCCGGGTACACGGCACGGTGCAGGGCGTGGGCTTCCGTCCGTACGTGTACCGGCTGGCCGGCGAGTGCGGGCTCGGCGGTTACGTCCTCAACGACGCCCAGGGAGTGCTGCTCGAGATCGAGGGAAGCGCGGACGCGGTGCAGTCGTTCCTGGCCCGCCTGACCCCCGAAGCGCCGCCGCTGGCGGTGCTCGAGCGCGTCCTCGCCGAGGAGCTCGTGCCCGGCGGCGAGCGAGTCTTCACGATCCGGGAGAGCGCCGGCGGCGGGATCCCGGACGCGCCGGTGACGCCCGACACTGCGACGTGTGCCGATTGCCTGCGCGAGCTGTTCGACCCCGCCGACCGTCGCTACCGCTACCCGTTCATCAACTGCACCAACTGCGGCCCCCGCTTCACGATCGTCCGTGCAGTGCCCTATGACCGGCCGCTGACGACGATGGCTTCGTTCACCATGTGCCCGGCCTGCCGGGCCGAGTACGAGGATCCGTCCGACCGGCGCTTCCACGCCCAGCCCAATGCGTGTCCGGCGTGCGGACCCTCGCTCCCGTTGCTCGATGCCGCGGTGGCGGCAATCCGCGACGGCGCGATCGTGGCCGTCAAGGGAATCGGCGGTTACCACCTGGCCTGCCGTGCGGATGACGAGCGCGCGGTGTCGACGCTGCGGACTCGCAAGCACCGTGAGGACAAGCCATTCGCGCTGATGGCGCCTTCCCTGACCGTGGCTGAATCGCTGATCGCCCTGGACCAGACCGGGCGCGAGCTGATCACCAGCCCCGGCCGCCCGATCGTGCTCGCCCCGCGCTGCCCCAGGGCCCCGGTCGCCGAGTCGGTCGCACCGGGCGCGCCCGAGCTCGGCGTCATGCTCCCCTACTCGCCGCTTCACCATCTCCTGCTTGCCGACGTTGGCGCCACGCTCGTGCTCACGAGCGGCAACGTGTCCGACGAGCCGATCGCCTACCGCGACGAGGACGCCCTCGAGCGCCTGAAGCACATCGCCGACGTGTTCCTCGTCCACGACCGGCCGATCGAGACGCGCACCGACGACTCGGTGGTCCGGGGCCGCACGGTTCTCCGGCGGTCGCGAGGCTACGTTCCCGCCGCGGTGGCCCTGCCCGGGGCCGGGACACCGCGACCGCTGCTCGCCTGCGGCGCCGAGCTCAAGAACACGTTCTGCCTGGCCAAGGGCGAGCGCGCCTGGGTGAGCCATCACATTGGAGATCTCGAGAACTACGAGACCCTGCGCTCGTTCACCGACGGAATCGAGCACTTCAAGCGGCTGTTCGCCGTCGAGCCCGAGGTCGTCGTCCACGACCTGCATCCCGAGTACCTGTCGACCAAGTACGCGCTCGAGCTCGACGGAATCGAGCTCGTCGGCGTTCAGCACCACCACGCTCACCTCGCGGCGTGCCTCGCCGAGCACGGCGAGCCCGGACCCGCGATCGGTGCGATCTTCGACGGGACCGGCTACGGGTTCGACGGTACGGTCTGGGGAGGCGAGCTGCTGTATGGCGACGTACGGTCGTTCGAGCGCGTGGGGTCGCTGATGGCCGTCGCGCTGCCCGGAGGGGCGCGCGCGATCAAGCAACCGTGGCGAATGGCGTGCGCCTGGCTCGTGGCCAGCGGACTCGAGCCACCGGCGGCCTGGCGGCCGATCGGCGAGCTGGCCCGGTCCGGGCTCGCGTCACCCTTGACGACGAGCATGGGGCGGCTGTTCGACGCGGTCGCCGCACTCGCCGGCATCCGTGCCGAGGTCAACTACGAGGGCCAGGCCGCGATCGAGCTCGAAGCGGCATGTGACCCATCCGAGCGCGGCTCGTACCCGATCGCGCTGACCGGAGAACCCTTGGTCATCGATCCACGCGAGACGATCCGCGCGGTGGCCGCGGACGTTCGCGCCGGGCGGAGCTCCGGCGTGATCGCGCGCCGCTTCCATCGCGCGATTGCCAGCGCCACCGTCGAGGCGTGCGTCGGCCTCGCCGACGCGCACGCCACCGAGGTAGTTGCGCTATCGGGCGGGGTGTTCCAGAACCGCGTGCTGCTCGAGTCGGTCAGCGATGGTCTTACCGCCACCGGCCTGCGCGTGCTCGTGCCCGAGCGGCTTCCGGCAGGCGACGGCGGGATCAGCTACGGCCAGGCGGCAGTTGCGGCGGCGACGCTGTGACTGGAGCGGACTCCGAACTGAACCGGGTGCTCGAGCAGGAAGTGTTCATCAGGGGTGCCAACCGCCCGTTCGGCGAGCTGACGCGCGACGACGCGGCGTCGCGGGCCGACGAGCTTCGTGCCGCCGTCGGCTGGGGTCCGACGGCGCGCGTAGCGCCAGTCGCCCAGGCCTGGCGCGAGCTCGCGATGGCGATGGACCGCTCGGGCGCCGCGACCGTAGGGGAGCTCGACGCCGGCGCGCTTCTCTCGCTCGCCCCGCGGCTGTGGGTGACTCTGCCCGGCTGAGGCGCCGGCGCACGTGAGACGCCCGTCCGGATCGGCGCAATCGCCACCACCGGCGCCGCCGAGAGCAGGATCGCGCTCGAGATCTTGGCCGCGAGCGCCCCGCTTCCGGCCAAGGTCAGCGCGCGAGCGCCACCAGATCCGGGTCCCGCCGCCATCGTCGCCCACCGCAGCACGAGCTCGACAGGGATGAGCGCGCCGAGCCGATCACGGATCGACGTCCGGGCGCGGTTCAGCAGCTGACGCACCGCACCGTTGCTCGTGTCAAGCCGCGCCGCGATCTCGTCGTAGGTGCGGCCCTCGAGCTCGCGCATGACGATCGCCTGGCGCTGGCGCGCCGGCAGCGACTCGAGCACCACCACGAGCGCGTCCAGGCGTTCCGGCTCGATTTCAAGAGCGACGGCCGCAACATGCTCGCGATATTCGAGCGCCTGCGGACGCTGGCGGAGCAGCTCGAGCGAGCTGTTGTGCGCGATCGTGTGGAGCCATCCCCCCAGGCTGTGGACCGTGGCGCCCCGCGCCAGCGCGCGGTGCGCCTTGAGGAGCGCGTTCTGAACCGCCTCATCCGCGTCGGTTTCGCCGACCACCCGGGCGCAGTGGCGAATGAGCGGAGCGCGATAGCGGTGGACGATCGCCTCGAACGCCGCCTCCGAGCCGTGCCCGACAAGTTCGGCCAGCCGCTCATCGCGCTGCATGCGCAGCGAGACCCTGGCCAGGCGCGAGGGCGATACGAGTCGAGGGTTCACCGAAGTCGCTGCACGATCCGCGAGCCGCGTTAGACGTGTGTCGGGAGTTCGTAAGAGAAAGGTCGGGGAGGGACCACGGGGCCCCTCCCCGCTCCCTCACCGCCGGGCGGAATGGCGGGTCCGCCGTGTCGAGTGACGACGCGACGCACGCCGGATCGTGGCGGTCGACGCGCTCGTGGTCGTACCGGTCGTCGTCGCCGGCGTCGTGTCCGTCGTCGTGGTGCCGGGCGTGATCCCGGTCGTGCCGGTCGTGCCGTTCCAGCCCGGGTCGCCCGGCCCCGTGCACGCCCACGCGACTCCGCCGCCGCCGGCCAGGCACAGGACGCTGGTGGCGATCGCCACCACGTTGCGCTGCTTCCTCGTCATCGAGGCCTCCTGTTGGTCTGGTGTCCGGTAGACCGGGCGCCACGACCGAGACTCACGGTGCGGGGGCTAAGAAGTTCGTAAGCGCGCAGCCGCGTAGCGGCGCACCCGCGCCACCACGGGCTCGCGGGCGGCGCGCTCGCGGGCGGCGGGCTCGCGGGCGGCCCCCGAGCCGGCCGGCGCGGTGCTCATCGCGATTCCCACCAGTACGGCAAGCGCGCCGGCGATCTGCTCGGCGGTGGCCGGCTCGCCCAGCGCGAGCCAGGCGGCGGCCGCGCCGACGACCGGCTCGAGGTTCAGGAAGGCACCGGCCAGCTCCGCCGACACGCGCGCCTGGCCCCAGGCGAACAGCCAGAAGGGCAGCGGGGTGCCGGCCAGCGCCAGCGCCGCCAGCGCGAACGCCGAGGTCGGCGTGGACGGCGCGTGGGGCAGCCCTCCGGTAACGAGCGCCATCGGTACGGCGAGCACGGCGCCGCCGGCGAACTGCACGGCGGTGACCGCGGCGGCGTCGCGCCCCGCGAGCAGCCGAGGCTGGACGACGATGAACCCGGCCGACAGGGCAGCGGACGCGAGCACGATCAGGTCGCCACGCGTGCTCGCGCCGCCTCCGGCCGATCCCGCCACGGACGCGATCCCGATCAGGGCGACCGCATAGCCGGCCCACGTTAGCGGTCGGGTGACGGTCTGGCCCAGGCCGGCCGCGATCAGCGCCACCAGGACCGGTATGGCGCCGATCACCACGGCGGCGTGGCTGACGCTCGTGTGCTCGATCCCGATGTTCTGGAGCACGATGACCGCTCCGAATCCGACCGCGCCCGAGGCCAGGATGCCGGGCGTGAATGCCGCGCGCAGCCCGCGACGGCCGGCCAGGGCCAGCACGGGGGCGGCCACGGCAAAGCGCGCCACGGTGACCCACTCCGGGCCAAGCCACGCAAGCGAGAGCTTGGTCAGAGGCACGTTCAGGCCCCACAGCGTGGCCGCGGCGGCGAGGGAGATGATCGCGGTGCGATTCGAAGGCTTCACATCAATCAGGATCGTCAAGGCCGGAAAAAATTCCAGTCTGATTTGACATTTGACCCTCAAGACGATCAAATATTTTGTGAAGTGGCCGTTTCGCTTGATTTGATTGATGTGAGCCTGCTGAAGGAGCTCCAGACCGACGCGGACCGCCCGAATGTGGAGCTCGCCCGCCTGGTTGGGCTCTCCCCCGCGGCCACCCTGCACCGCCTGCGCCGCCTCAAAGAGTCCGGCATCGTGCGCGGCGTGACGGCCCGGCTCGACGCCGCTGCGGTCGGCTTCCCGCTCCAGGTCTACGTCGCGGTGACCCTTCAGAACCACGGCGAGGCCGCTCACCGGCGCTTTCGCGACGCCCTGCGGGACATGCCCGAGGTCATCTCGGCCGACTGGGTCACCGGAGAGACCGATGCGATGGTGCTGATCGTCGCCCAGGAGGTCGCGCAGCTTCAGCGCGTGCTCACGCGCCTATCGACGCGGGGTGGCGCCGCCCGAGTGATGACCCTGCTGCGACTCGAGGAGCTCAAGCCACCTTCGCCGCTGCCGCTGGAGCCCGCCCCGCTACCGTAGCCCCTATCTCGCGCGCCTCGACTCTTTTGGCGGTGATGAGCGACGAACCCGTCAGCACTTCCGAGCTGTACGCCCGGGTCGGCTATCCCGCCCTCGTTGCACTCGGCCTGATTCCGTACGCCAGTTTCCGGGACGAGCTCGCGCGGCTCGCCGCCACCGGCGAGGTCGCGAGGGCGACTGCCCGCGACGGCTCGACGACGTGGCGTCTAACGCGTGGTGAGTAAAGCCGGGCGCTGGTGGCGCAGCGCGGTCGTCTACCAGGTCTATATCCGCAGCTTCGCCGACTCGAGCGGCGACGGCGTGGGTGACATCGCCGGGCTGCGCAGCCGCCTGCCCTACCTCGCCGGACTTGGCATCGACGCGCTGTGGATCAACCCGTGGTACCCCTCGCCGATGCGCGACGGAGGCTATGACGTAGCTGACCTCCGCGGCATAGATCCAAGTTTCGGCACGCTGCTCGAGGCCGAGGCGATGATCCGCGAGGCCCATGGTCTGGGCCTGCGCGTGCTGCTCGACCTCGTCCCCAACCACGTGTCCGACCAGCACGCTTGGTTTCGCGAGGCGCTCGCCGCCGGGCGGGCGGGGTCCGGATCATCCGCACGGGCCCGGTTCCTGTTCCGCGACGGCCGTGGCCCGGCGGGCGCCGAGCCGCCGAACGACTGGACGAGCAACTTCGGCGGGTCCGCGTGGACCCGCGTCACCGACCCCGACGGCCGACCCGAGCAGTGGTACCTGCATCTGTTCGCGCCCGAGCAACCCGACCTCGACTGGACCAATCGAGAGGTCCAGGACGAGTTCGCGGCCGTCATGCGGTTCTGGTTCGATCTCGGCGTCGACGGCTTCCGGATCGACGTGGCGCACGGACTCGCCAAGGCGGAGGGACTGCCCGATCTCGGGGAAACCGAGTGGCCGCCCGGCGCGGACGGGCGGCTCGGCCATCCGCACTGGGATCGCGATGAGGTCCACGCGATCTACCGATCCTGGCGGGCGCTGGCCGACGAGTACGACGACCCGCGCGTGTTCGTCGGGGAGGCGTGGGTGCACGACTCCGAGCGGCTGGCGCGATACGTCCGGTCCGACGAGCTCCACACCGCGTTCAACTTCGACTTCCTGCTGGCCCCGTGGGACGCCGAGCCGATGCGCCGGTCGATCGAGACGACCCTGCGGACCCACGAGGCGGTGGGTGCCGCGCCGACCTGGGTGCTCTCGAATCACGACACGGTCCGGGAGGTGTCGCGATACGCCCGGCCCCAGGGGGTCAGGCGCCTGCTCAAGCTCGACGACGTGCTCGCGCTGCCAGCCGATCGACCAGCCGGGCTGCGGAGGGCGCGCGCCGCGGCGCTGTTGATGCTCGCGCTCCCGGGTGGCGCCTACATCTACCAGGGAGAGGAGCTCGGCCTGCCCGAGGTGGAGGATCTCCCCGACGAGGCGCTCCGGGATCCGGTCTGGGCGCTCTCAGGCCACGCTGAGCGGGGCCGCGACGGCTGCCGCGTGCCGATCCCGTGGTCGGGCCCGGCGCCACCGTTCGGCTTCAGCCCGGTCGCGGCGGATGCCGCTCCCTGGCTGCCCCAGCCCGCGTCGTGGCGCGAGCTGACCGTCGAGGCTCAGACCGGCGCGGATGGCTCGACGCTCGAGCTCTATCGCCGCGCGCTGGCAGTCCGCCGCGAGCACCCCGCCCTCGGCGACGGACACCTGACCTGGCTATGCATGCCGGCAGGGGCGCTGGCCTTCGTCCGTGACCCAGGTTTCGGGTGCATCGTGAACTTCTCGGCCGCCGACTCCGTCCCGATCCCCCCGGACGCGGCGCCGTTGCTCGCAAGCGGCTCACTGACCCAGGACCGCCGGGTCCCTCAGGACACGGCGGTCTGGCTCACGCTGGATCAGTCCACGGCCAAGCGGGCCTGACGGCGGTGCGTTAGTAACCCTGCTGCCCTGGGCCGTAGCCCTGGCTGCTCGTCGTCGTTCCGGTCTTGCTGCCGCCACTCGGGCTGCCGCCGCTGGAGGGCTGAGGGGACGCGACGACGGGCGCGGGAGCCGTTGTCGTGGTGACCGGCGCAGGCGAAGATTGCGTGGTCGCGGGAGGCGCCGAGGTCGTCGTTGCCGCCGGCTTGGGCTTATGCACCGTCTTGTGGTGCGCTTGCGTGGTCTTCGTCGTCGTGGTGGCTGGATCAGACGCCGTCGTCGTGGATGTCGTCGACGTGGTCGCCGATGCCGCCGCCGATGTGGAGGTGGTCTTTGAACTGGTTCCGCCGCCGCAGCCGACCACTGCCAGGGCCACCGCGATCGTGGTCAGCACCATTTTTTTCATAAGTCCTACTCCGATTTTCGCTACCAGACTTGGCTCTTCAGGGTACAAGACACCTCGGCCGGTGGTTTGTTCCGGTAGGAAGCCCACCTAACTCCCCGGTCCTTAGCTCGATCCGACGGGGGCCTCGCTAAGGTACCTCGCGTTCATGGAGGGATCGGGAAGCCCGTCTGTCCGCAGGGACGTCGATGACACCGCTGGTTTGGACGACGCGCCCACTCACGCGATAGCTGCTGCCACCGGCACGGCAGCCCCTGCCGCTCTGACCGCCGAGGCGCCCCCCAAGGAAGAAGCGCCGAGCGAGGCCGACGGCGGTCGATTCACGCCGGGCTCGCGCGCCGGCTTGATCCTGACCGTGTGCTGCGTGGCCCAGTTCATGGTCATTCTCGACCTGAGCATCGTCAACGTCGCGCTGCCCTCGATCCAATCGAGCCTCAGCTTCACCTCAGCGGACCTCCAGTGGGTGGTCGACGCCTACGCGATCGCGTTCGCCGGCTTCCTGATGCTCGGCGGCCGCGCGGCCGATCGTCTGGGGCAACGGCGAGTGTTCGTCGCCGCGCTCGTGCTGTTCTCGATCACCTCGCTGGCCGGTGGGCTGTCCCCCGACCGGCAGGTGCTGATCTTCGCGCGCGGAGTCCAGGGCTTCAGTTGCGCGTTCATGGCCGCCGCCTCGCTGGCCATCATCACCTCGTCCTTCCCGCCCGGGCCGAAACTCCATCGAGCCATCGGCCTGTGGGCGGCGATGAACGGCGCGGGCGGCGCTGCCGGGACGCTGTTCGGCGGGATCATCACCCAGGAGCTCAGCTGGCGCTGGATCCTGCTCATCAACCCGCCGATCGGAATCGCCACCGCGGTCGTGGCCTGGGCGGTCGTGACCGACCGCCGGCGGAACGCGAACGATCACAATTTCGATCTGGCCGGAGCCGTGACGCTGACGCTCGGCCAGATGGTGCTCGTCTATGGAGTGGTCGAGGCCGGCCTGCGCGGCCTGGACTCAGCGCTGGCCCTCGGCCCGATCCTCGCCGGGCTGGCGCTGCTGATGGTGTTCAACGTGATCGAGGTCCGGTTCGCGTCCGAGCCGCTCATCCCGTTCAAGGATCTGACCAAGCAGCTGAACGTGGCCAACGGGATCGTGATCCTGTTCAGCGCCGCGCTGTTCCCCATGTGGTACCTGAGCTCGCTCTACCTCCAGCAGGTCCTCGGGCTCTCGCCGCTGCACGCCGGGCTCAACTTCCTCCCGATGGCGCTGATGATCATGGTCGTCGCGCGCAGCGCCGGCAAGCTGGTCAGCCGCTTCGGCGTCCGTGCGGTCCTGAGCGGCGGCTTGTTGATGATGACCGGCGGCATGCTCCTGTTCACCAAGATCGCCGCCAGCGGGAGTCCGATCGTGTACGTGGTGGTCCCGGGGCTGCTCACCGCGGCGGGCATCGGGATGTCGATCGTCCCCTCGACGATCGCCGCAACCCAGGGCGCCAAGCAGGGGCAGGCCGGGCTCGCCTCGGGACTGGTCAACACCTCGCGCCAGATCGGCGGCGGCCTCGGGCTCGCCGTCCTGATCACGCTGGCCACTTCGCGCTCGAGCCACCTGATCGGCGCCGGTCACGGCGAGCTGCAGTCGCTGACCGACGGCTTCCGACTGGGTTACCTGATCGCCGCCGGCCTGTGCGCCGCCGCGGCGGTGATGACGCTGACCCTCCTGCCGCGCACGTCCCCGGCCCAGACCGCGGAAACACCCCTGGCGCGGCGGCTTCCCACCATCACGGTCGCCGTCGCAGCGGTGATCGCGGCGTTCATCGCGCTGGACTTTGGTGTCGGGGGATCGCACGGGGCGCCGATCGGCGCCTATGTCACTAAGGACACCTACACCTATGTGACGCAACCGGACCTGCATCCGCCGATGATTCGCACCGACGTCCCGACGGACTACAGCAAGCTCGCGCCCGGCTATATCTTCATGACGAACTTCTACGACCTGAATTACCCGCCGATGGTGGGTCAGAGCGGGCCGCTGATCCTCGACGACCACCTCCAGCCGGTCTGGTTCAAACCGGTGCCCAAGAACGTCGTGGCCGGCAATCTCAGCCTCCAGGTCTACAACGGCAAGCCGGTGCTTGCCTGGTGGCAGGGCACGATCACGAGTACCGGCGCCACCGAGAGTGGCGAGGACGTGATCGTCAACCAGCACTATCAGCCGGTCGCCACGCTGAAGGCCACCGACGGATGGGTCATCACGCTGCACGAGCTGGTGATCCGCGGTCATTACGCGTGGGTCACGGCCAACAAGGACATCCCGATGAACCTGTCCAAGTGGGGCGGCGCCTACAACGGCGCGCTGACCGACTCGGCCGTGCAGGAGTACGACCTGAACACGGGCAAGCTCGTCTACAGCTGGGACGCGCTCGACCACATCCCGCTGAGCGATTCGCGCGCTTCACTGCCCACCAACGGGTTTCCGTGGGACGCCTATCACGTCAACTCGATCAACGTACCCGGCGACGGAACGTTCGTCGTGTCGATGCGCGATGTGTGGGCGGTGTACAAGGTGAACATCGCCACCGGGAAGATCGAGTGGACACTCGGCGGGCCGCACTCGAGCTTCAAGCTGGGGCCCGGCGCGGACTTCGAGTGGCAGCACGACGTCGCCACCTATCCGGGTTCGTCACTGATCACGATGTTCGACGACCACTGCTGCCAGATCACCGGCGGCGGCACCTACGTCTCCCCGACGGCACCGTCGCGCGGTCTCGTGCTCAAGCTCAACACACAGACGCACACCGCGACCCTCGCCGCGCAATACAGCCACGGGAACAACTTCGACGCCGACTACATGGGCAGCGTGGAGCCGCTGGCGAACGGCAACGAGTTCGTCGGCTGGGGATCGGCGCCCTGGTTCACCGAGTACAGCTCATCGGGCCAGATGCTGCTCGACGCGCGGCTCCCCGGCTCCGACATCACCTACCGCGCGATGGTCGAGCCGTGGGTGGGGCTGCCGCTGTACTCGCCCGCCGGCGGGGCGCGCCAGAAGAACGGCAAGACGACCGTGTACGCCAGCTGGAACGGCGCCACCGAGCTCGCCAGCTGGCGCGTGCTCGGAGTGAGCAGCGCCGGCTCGACCACGACGCTCGCCTCGGCCGCCAAGTCGGGATTCGAGACCGCGATCCCGGTGGCCCAGGGCTACTCGCGGTTCGAGGTCCAGGCGCTCGGCTCAAACGGCCACGTGATCGGCACCTCGGCGCCGTTCGGCGTCACCGGCTGAGCTCCCGGGGGTTTAGGCTGCGCGAGTGTCGGGAGCGGTCGGAGTCATCGTGCTCGTTGCCGGGACCGCCGTCGTCGTGCTTGCCGCCGACGCGTTCGTCGACGGGCTGCTCGGCGTCGCCCTCGCGCTTGGCATCGCGCCGTTCGTGCTGTCGGTCGCGCTGTCGGGGTTCGAGACCGAGAACCTCGCCGCCGGGATCGCGGCCAACGCGAAAGGCCTGCCCGGAGCGGCGGCCGGGACTTTCCTGGGCGGGACCACCTTCCTGGCCTTTGGCGTCGCGGGCATCGGCGGGTTGATCGCACCGGTCGAGGTGCAGCTCCCCGCGCGGTTCGCGTTGTGGACCGCGATCGCGCCGGCGCCGCTACTGGGGTTCGCGCTCGACGGGCGTCTGTCGCGCGTCGAGGGCGGAATCCTCGTCGTCTGGTCGATCGTTGCCCTGACCGGTCTCGCGTTGACGGGACGCGACCTGCTCGGTGGCGAGGACGAGGAGCGCGTCCGGCGGCCCGGCCTCCGGCTTCTGGCCGGACTGGCGTTTCTCACCGGTGGCGGGTGGCTGATCGGGGAGGGCCTGCGCACGACCGTGCGCCAGCTCGGCATCTCCGCGACGCTGCTCGGCAACACCGCGCTCGCAGCGACCGTCGAGGCCGAGGAACTCGCGCGCTTCGCGGTACCCGCACGTCGCGGCCGTCCCGAGATTGGCCTCGGCAGCCTCGCCGGGACGATCGTGCATTTCGCGGCGCTCAACGCCGGCATCATCGCGCTCGTGAAGCCGCTCACTTTGGGTCACGACACGACACGTTTCTACCTGCCGGTCGCGGCTCTGAGCCCGGCGATCCTCGCGCTCGTGCTCCTGAGACGCAAGCGATTGGGCCGACTAGAAGGCGGCGTGCTGACTGGTCTCTACGCCGCCTACGTGGCGGTCGCGATCATCATCTCTTCGTGAGCGGCGGATCAGATGACTTCGGATAGCGCGGCCAGCGTCAGATCGTCGATCGTCGCGGTCGCCTCGCTGATGCAGTCGCGGATGATCGTGTAACGGATCACCCCACGGCGCAGTCCGTAGTTCTGGACTGTCCGCTGGGCAGCAATCTCGTACAGATTCGTGCCGTCGGTCAGATATCTCATCGTGTTGGGTTCCATGGTCCCTGCCTCGTGAAGCTACGCCGCTGTAGCTTCGTTGGGTCCAAGGTTTACCCGCGTTATCGGCTTTTAGACCACCTGGCGTTAGAAAACAACGAATGTTGCAGGGGCAAATGATCCACCTCGATCCGGCGGGAACCCGCCGGACGGACGTGGACGCATCCCGAGTTCGCTAGATGATCGCCGGGGGCGCTTCGACCCCGCGGGCGATCGCCAGCCGGCGCCTGGCCAACGAGACGCTGTCGTCGCGGATCTCCTGCGGCACCGCGTCCCCCCACAGCGCCGCCGCCTCCGCAGCGCGTTCGACCACGTCGTCGAGGATGTCTCGACGCTGGCCCAAGGTCAGGCAGCGCAGGCCGAAGCCGACGTGCCAGCGCTCGTCGCGCTCGACTCGCTCGAGGCCTTCGAGGATCCCCGGCAGGGCGCCGTCGGCCAGGTCCTCGAGCAGCGCGCGCTGACCGGCCGAGAACACTGCCCCCTCGAGGATCATGTGGTACAGGCCGACGCCGTCGAGGACCTCCGCCCGTCCCGCCGCCAGGTCCGCCGCCAGGGCGGGGAGCCGAACCTCGAACAGCTCGAGGAAGCCGGCGGGCACGAGCGCTCGCGCCGCCTCGCGCCGCCCCGCCGGAGTGTCTCCCGGCAGCCGGAGCACCTCGGCCGCGATCCGGTCAAACAGGTGCGCGTGGCGGTCCTCGTCGCGACGCTGGAGGAAGAACAGCCACATCACCATCGTGTCCTCGTGCTCGGCGCGGTCGGCAAACGGCGTGAGGTGCTCGGCGACCGCGTCCTCGGCCACGCGGAACCCGGCGAGCAGCGTCGTGAGACGCCGGCGGCGCTCCTCCGGGAGCCCGGGCCACGCGCGGGCGTCGCGGGCGAGGTCGATCGCCCCGGCGTCCCACTGCAGCTTGGCCACGATCTGCGAGTACGTCGCGAGCTTGGGGAACATCAACAGCTCGGCGCGGTCAGCCAGCGGAACGCTGAGACCGCCGGCGCCGGCGGGGATGTACGGGTCCTGGAACATCTACAAAGAGTGTGACATTCAGATTGGAATGGTCGGCGGCGCCTGACGGCGGCGCTTTGGCAACGGCCGCTTCATCGCCCGGTACACGAAGTCATCGCTCCGTCCCGACTCGCGCACTGACAACACCTGACTGTGGTGTGGCGAGAACCGGCACACGGGATCCGTCGCGTTCGGGTCGCCGGCGAGCCGCAGCGCCTGGCAGCGGCACCCGCCCCAGTCCACCTCCTGGCGACCAAGCGGGCACGACCGGCACGGCTCCTGCATCCACTCGGTGCCGCGGAAGCGCACGAACGCGTCCGACTCGTTCCAGATCCACTCGAGCGGGTGCTCGACGACGTTGGCGAACTCGAGTCCGGGGATCGTCGACGCCGCCTGGCATGGGAGAACGTCGCCGTTCGGAGCGACGACCATCGCCGTACGGCCCCAGCCGCCCATGCACGGCTTGGGCAGATCCTCGAACATGTCGGGGAGTACCCACAGAACGTCGACGGCCGGTCCAACGCGCTCGCGGAAGCGCTTGACCGCCTCCTCCCCGCGCCGCAGCTGTTCCCACGACGGAAGCAGCGCCGCCTGATTGAGGACAGCCCAGCCGTAGTACTGGGTGTTGGCCAGCTCGAGGCGCTGCGCCCCGAGCTCGAGCGTCAGCTCGAGCAGCTCCTCGATCCGGTCGAGGTTCTGCCGGTGTAGGACGCAGTTGATCGTCAGCGG
>Ga0335072_10003470_pt1 | contig 23753 bp, 21 predicted proteins | sample Lox_Sample_21_FD_206725 | JGI IMG/M metagenome (GOLD analysis project Ga0335072, IMG submission 206725) | Soil microbial communities from Loxahatchee National Wildlife Refuge, Florida, United States - Lox_Sample_2.1 | ecosystem: Environmental > Terrestrial > Soil > Wetlands | place: USA... | reverse complement strand
AAGCCGGGCTTGCGATTAGAATTTCATCGCAATACGTTTTTTACCCAGCTTTTTATTATATAAAACGTGTATTATACGTCTTTTTAAAATTCAATACGGTCGTATGTTTTAAATCCGGCATCCCTGAGTAGGCCGCGTGCGCCGTGTACTGTCCAAGTTCTTCACTTTATCATGAAACAATTCTGCTTCGCTCATAGAACTGAACAGCAACCTCTGCTAATACTAGCTCCTCAATTGCAATCACGACTTCATATTGTCTTGTTAATCCACCAGTGCAGCAATCATGATCGGGACTTCCACATACGATTACCTCTTTATTCAAGCTTGCATCTTCGGTCTCCACTACGTTGCTCCTCTTAGCATTTCTTACTGCCTCATCCAGATCCTCCTCTACGGCCTCAGACCCGCCTTATCCCACCGCCTTCCTATCATACTCGAGCTCTGGGCCGTTGCAGAATCAATTTTCTACATTACTATGCACCTCTGGTACCGACAGCACCTCCAATCTGAAGCTAGACATCCACCAGCTCCTTCGCGAGAACGTAGGCGCGAACTCTTCGCACTCTGCAATGCAAACATACCCGACCCTGAAGCATACTTGCGAACATGGTTCCTGGGTGCCCCAGCTGAGACCATAAAAAGAGACAACTTGAAGGAGTTCTTTCTCTGGGCATTTTTCAACCGAGGTGGGTTGCCTTGGGAAGACGATGAAGAGCTCGAGGAATACGTCGTGGCCACAGAGAGACTACTAGGAAGAGAGATTGAGGAAGGAAGAGGCAGCGCAGTATGCTTGCGGCTGACGCTGGATCCGGCTAACATGTTGCATCGCAGCTTATTGTGGTACTGGGTAAATCCCTCCATCTTCAAATCACCTTGCTAGTACTCCTGCTAAGCACTAACTTCTTACAGTGTGTCGGCTTCGTTGATTTCTTGACCTTTTGCAGATTGCAGTCTGTTGGCTTCCGCTTCCACCGCACTGCACTGACACGCTTCTTCACGCTGTTCCCCCTACGACCAGTTGCCTTATTCAGTCGCCAGCGATCCCCTGTTAGGCACCTCACCTACTGGCATCGTTCGCACACCTCACGTACCAAGCTCCCGATCGTCTTCATCCACGGGATTGGCATCGGCCTCTACCCTTATGTAGATTTTCTCAAGGAGCTGAACTCCACCTCCGGTATCGAAGGTGATGGAGTTGATGACCAAGTCGGCATCATTGCCGTCGAGATCATGCCTGTGAGCTTCCGGATAACCCATCAAGCCCTTGATAAAGAAGAGATTTGTGATGAGATCCAAGCTATCGTTAAACATCACGGCTTCGAAAAGTACGTTCTAGTGGCGCATTCCTACGGCACTGCAGTGGCAACGTACATGCTTAAATCTGAGCGAACGTCAAACCAGGTAGGACACGTTGTGCTCATTGATCCAATCACGATCCTGCTGCATCTTCCAGACGTGGCATACAACTTTACGCGTCGGAAGCCTGTAACAGCCAACGAGCACCAGCTCTACTACTTTGCCAGTATGGACATGGGCATCTCACACACCCTTGCTCGCCAATTCTTCTGGTCAGACGTCATACTGTGGAAGAAAGATCTTGAGCATCGCCGCGTGACTTTCAGCCTGGCGCAGAGGGACCTGATTGTCAATACTGAAGCTGTGGGCCAGTATCTTGCTTCGTCAGATTGCGACGCCACAGACTACAAACACGATATTGGTGAGCTCGTCGGTTATGCAGGGAGCAACGGTAACGGCAATGCCAAAAGCATCGGCAATGGCCGTGTCGGAAGCGATGGAAACGTGCATGTTAAGAGCTGTGGTAATGGTTGTGGAGAGCGCAATGGCGAGGCTCTCCATGACGCAAAGGCCAACGGAAACTATTTCCTTGCAACTAATGGCCAAATTGGTAATGGTCAAGCTACCAAACCCAAGAGTCATGCCAAGATCAACGCTCAGGCGACTGACCTGATGCCTGTTCCCATATGCTGGAAATCTCGACCGTGGCGTGGTCAAGGTCTGGAAACTCTTTGGCAACACGGCATTGACCACGCTCAAGTCTTCGATTCGGCCAAGAGGAGGAAGGGCTTGCTTAGCGCAATCAGAGCGTACTGTGCGCAGCCCGCTGATTGAGCACGTCAATGGAATCTTTTCTTTTGGGTTATTGCGACCGTTCCGCCAGGAGTGCCCAAGTGACCCAATCACACCTTGTTCTCGCCCCTGCCTCGTAGGTCTTTTGTATACACCCTCTTCCGCTTGCCCCTGGCCCCGCTCTTGGTCTTGCACACGCCATTTCTCCAATTGCGTCAAAAGACGCAGAACATACGCATCTTGCCAGCCCCCATCTCATACTACATACATCAATCACCTGACATAACGTTGCCTCAGCTAATCCGTCATCAAAATTTCCATACCGGCAAGCAGCCAGCACCTCCATTCCATGACACCAGACTTGAGCAGAATACTCAGACTCGGGCTCGACGGCGCACTGTATGAGCTCTTCAGCCGCAGCCGCAGCATCTCCATATCGCCACTGAACACGAAGAAAGTTCGCCAACGTCAATAAACTCCCTAGGTATCGAGGATCCCGACTTCTAAGAACTTCCTTGCATTTCTCGACCATAGAACGCAACTGGCCCTCCGCCACGTCGGGATCCCGAACACGTACGTTTCTGTTCGTCGACGAACCGGCCAGCACGTGGCAAAAACTCCTAGATTAGAAGCGGCCTGCTGGTCGCTCGCCCAGAAATCAGGCAATTCGACCCCCTTCAACCTTGCAAATTGTTGATAGGTGATAGCGTCACGCGACAAGGTCGCCAGGGGGGACCAGGAGGCCTTACTGGCCTGCTACAGACAAGGCTAGTAACACCAATCCTGTGGTAGTTGAGATCCAAATGTGTCAGCTAGAATAGGTATAGGACAGCCATGCGCCCTTAGGAGTTCTACCTTGGCACTAGTGTGATTGTCGCCTACACCAACAATGGCCATCTCAGAGATGCCTACTGATGCCTGCGGTGATCTCAGTAGGTGTATGGGTACCTGCTTCTAGCGTGTCATCTGCATGCTACTGCCTGGACAGGTACTGTGTACATAAATCGCCCGCTACACCCGGGGACAGTAGGACAAGCAATCCAGCATCTTCTAGACCACCAGATTCTAATCGCAGGGCGAGCCTGCGATTAGTACACGTGACCTAAGTCTGACAAAATGTTTCCTACCTTTCGGAAAGCACACCAGTCATGGAGAGGCGGATATTTGGAGCGAAAGGCCACTATAGCAAAGATGTACTGCTGTGTGAAAAAATGGCATCTGCTTGACGGCGACGCTGCCGAAGCCGCCTATGGCGCCATTAGATAAGTTAGCGTGAGATTTTAGCCGGCCGTGGCGACCAGTAGCATGCCTAAAGCCTTAGCCACACAGGAGGTTGAGCACATCTCATCTCCCACTGTGCTATGCCACGGCCAGGTGCGGCACTGTTGACGGCACAGAGGCGAGGATTTGGATTCTCTCACTCGGAGCTGTGCCAGTAGAAGTTGCGCTCATGCTCAAGCAATTGTTAGTAAGGTTGACTTGTGGGAAATCTTTCTCTCTGATTGTGCTCGTCATGGGCACCACTTGAACGGCGCGAACAGTCACGGATGGAATTTCTCGCCATATTGGCAGTAACACGTTCGGCGAAGTCACACGCAGTAGCTCCGGCTACCTGGGCCCTTTTTTGCTGCAGCATTTCCCAATGAGCAACACCCCAGCACACGTGGCTAAGCTGAGAGAACGCAGGTTGGATGCGAGCGCGGGTCTGCTTCCTTGTTTCAACAGAAGAAGGGTTTGACCTTTCAATCCTGGCTAGAGCGGTGTAGTCACTTGCTCTGGTGTGGAGATCTTTTCCAATCCATCTATTCGCAGGTCCCTGTCTACCGCATTTGACCACTACCAAGGCGTGACGAGGTCGAGAGAGGTCGAAGCACACCTCGGGCCTACTCCCATGTTCGACAGAAAGAGAGCTGGCTTTACGCTCGTGGCTGGCGTCGACCTGTTCCAACGTTCGTGTCGAGCGGTGTGGCCCCTTGCTCAGATGCCTTGATCGCTTCTACTCAGTCTACCTGCAGTACCTTGTCCACTCCCTTTCACACGAGCATCGCGTGTGGACAGTGACAGAAAGGAGCACGTCTCGAGTTTGCTCTCATGATCTTTTGACAGTAAGAGAACTGGTTTTACGCCTGTGCTAGCGTCAACTTGTTCCATGGTCCTACTGAGCGGTGCGTCCTCGCATATCCTTTCACTTTTGCTTACAACTGATCCAGACACCCTTCTTTGAAAGTCTTCCAATACACTACTCCTCCCATCAAGACCACCTCTAAAACCACCACCATGTCCAGCGTTCCACTACCAGCAGGAACCGTGCAAAAATACGCACCAGCCATGAAGTTCCATGCAGATGAGCACTGTTTCCTCTGCAGCATTGAATATTTGACGAAAGGCGGGAAACTTGAATATTGACGATAGAATGAGCCAGACGAAATCGCCGGTCAGACAACTATTACCCCAGCACTGGTAGTCTTCCAAGATTCTCTCCACATGCTCTACGCGGCGGTCCCCGATCACGAAGTATGGTTGGCACGGTCGAGTGACGGTGCCAATTGGACCAATTTACGCAAGCCCGGCCTACAAGCGAAGAACTCTAGCAGTCACTCCTTTCTAGGGCTAGTTGTGGACGGTCTTCAGTGGGGCGACCGACTCCCAGGTACGCTCTTTTGCAATCTCTCACCCGGCTTCCACCCCGGCTGCCCAGGAATGCGAGACTTTGCCTAGCGCCCTTGCTAATCGACTTACAGCTCTACATCACTTCATGGTCCGACGGCCTCACATGGGGACCGGCGCAGCCGCTAACAGGTCAGAAGGGTACCGTCCCCGCCCTCACGGTCTACGATAATTAACTCATGATCTGTTACCGCGCAGCCGTCGACAACCAGATGTACTGGGCGTACTCAAATGATGGAGTGAAATGGTGATTCCAAGTAATGGCCTTCCTGGCTTCCAGCGGAGCTCTCTCAACGAGTGTCATTCCCGGGACTGGCGGTACCTCGCAGCTGCTCCTGGTATGCGCTTCGTCGTCAGCGGATAGGAGACTCCTCTAATAGCGTTATACTTCAACCAGCAGATGAAGTACTTTTGCGCCGATTGCGTCTGATTCCGTATCGCTCACCATTTCCGGCGACACGACATTCATGACCTACCTAGACATTGCCTCTTCTCCCCAACGCTACGCGAGTACGTCGACTGATGGTATCAATTGGGTCTTTTCCCCAATCACTGGCCAGGGTGGTGGGAACTCTCCGGCTTGTTGCGCGTTCCGAGAGCGAACCTACATGATCTATACATCTGGGGACAGTCCTAATCAGTTGTACGTGACATCTTGTCTCGGGACTACCATTACTCCTCCCCGCTATTTCCAATCCGACTTGAGAAGATCTTTTCCAATGCAGCTCGGACCAGAATTTCTAGATCAACATCAACGACAAGCAGTGACGTGCAGATGGCCAGCCGGGCCCAACCATGCTCTACTACGCCGTTCAACAAGATGCTACGCTTTGGTACAATCACTACATCTTCCTCTACGCCGGCCAGCGAGGTCAAACCGTCCGTTCCCTCTTCCCTTTCGCCGAATTCAACACCCAGCTATGGTTGATCGGCGAAACACCCCGGCGACCTAGGGCGGTTCATGATACACGCTAGCCCTCAGGACTAACGCCACAACACAGTGCGGATAATAGTAAGTATTATGGTGGGATGGATATCACCACCTAGCCTGGACAGGCTGGCATATAGGAGACAGCCTACATAGGTAGCTAGACAGCCCAGCCAGGGCAGAACAAGCACCTTCTTCCTTTTTTCTCTCCCTTGGCCATTTAAGGGTTGACAGTGGACTCGGCCTGGACTTTACCATACACTCTAGCGTGTACGGCAAAGCCTCATTCCTCCCCCAGGACCAGTCGTTGTTGTTGATGTTGTCCTTCACGGCCCCTTCATGGTATTTACGGTTCTTTTGGTCTAGAACGTCCCTAATGCCATCTTAGTTGCAAATACTAAGGAGCCAGTCTAGAACGAATCATAGAGGTGTACTGTAGCTAGGACATCAAATCTGGAGAAGAGAGAAAGGGGAAGCAGGGTCACTAAGTACAAAAGATAACCCTTGGGTGTGCCAAGTGCCAAGGCCTGTAGTCACGTGACCAAATTCGTAGCGCCCGGGTTCAAAGCCACCTAACGAAATTTCTTTCTCACTTCTACAACCTTGTTTTTCACAATGCCCTCTGCGTAAGGGTTCTTCGTCAGGATTCTGGCAGACATCGCGATGGCGACGGCTGGTATTGATCCCGAATTGGCAGCAACCATACAAGATGGAGCGGACATGGGCCGATTCAGCACGACTTCGAACGTGAGGTTGATTGAAGTCTCGTCACCTGATCTCATATGTTTGTCAACTCGCTCCTTTGGCATTTTAGCCAACTATTGACTAGATGCTAGCCGATGAACTAGATTTTGATGACGAAAGTCTATCGCGGAGACTCGAGGTATGAATACAGTGCTGATTTTTGGGAGGGAGGGTCTTGGTTAAGAAGTTATTCCTAGGCTATAAGAGATGAGAAACCAGGCACGGCTGTGAGAATACGGAACTTGTAGGTAATCTCTTGAGTATGGTGATAAGTTTGGAGCTTTGTATATGCTTGTATCTCGTAACTCAAAGCTTCCAGTTTCATCCCATGGGCTGTCCATGACAAGCAGCTAGCAATCACTTCTGCCAGCCTCCTCAAAATATGCACCACAATCCGTGTGCCTGTGCTCTTCATTGAGGGACTGCTACATCATGATTACTGGGTCAGACCTGGAAACGGCTTATTCTTTTCTCGAGATGAAAACAAGGGATACTTGAAATTAGGTTTGTCCTCCCCGAATCCCGATTGCTTCTTGCACAAGTTGACATTGGAGTGCCTAATCAGATCTCTTCTATCGGTGTCCATCCTCTGCAGGCGGTCGGGCGTATATCTTCACGACATATGACTTTGCAAAGAAGCTTACAACGAATCTCTGTTTCAATGTCCAGCCAAATCAAATGCCTCTAGTCAAAAAGCCTGGAATTAGACATGTACGGTCTTCCACTGAAGAGCTGTTAGCGATTCATATACTCCTAGCATCACAGATCCTACAAAGTCTCAATATGGAAGCTTCTAATTTGAGAGTCCACTTACTACAGGACGTAAGCATAAGGAAAAGAAATTTCGGCTGCAATATCTTCTGACTCCCAAACAGGAAAATGGGCAATTTGGTGCCCATCCCAAGGCCAAAACCGAGGCCAAAACCAAAAATCTTCACAGGATTGCCCAGCAACTCCACATCGCTGTGGAAAATTTTACAGACTTGGAAGAGCTGATAAAGTTCCTCATTGGGGCGAGCGAAAAAGTCAGACTTGCCATCGACCCGACTCCGGCGGCGGGAACCACGAATGAAGCTGATATGCTGTCATACCTACTGTCCAAGGTTCAGTATTCTAAGCGCTGGGTCTCAAACTATCGGGATCGAGCTAACATTCGCATCAATTTGGTTAGTTACGCTATTAACTTCGATTTAGGACTTGAGGTTTTTTGACGAGACTTGCTGACAACTGTAGGCTTTTCACCTCTCGACCCAAGCAGATAACAACGTCAACCTTCGCCACGCAAAACTGGCAAGACGCGATACAAAGCTGAACACACTGATCGCAACCCTTGCACGGAGAGACAGTACGGACATGCGAGTGATCACTTGGATAACCCTTGTCTTCCTCCCTGGGACATTCACGGCGGTAAGACCAAGTTCATAGAAACGGATGAGTGTGAATACGGAATCTGACTGTCGATAGACACTCTTCAGCGCAAGCTTCTTCAATTTCCAACCAGACAACAGCGGTTCGCACGTATCAAGATGGATCGCGCTCTACTTGGGACTGACAGCCTTCCTCACCGCAGCGGTCTTTGTCGCTCGCTCTTTACTCTTCCGCAGCAAGACGAAGCTGAAGGCCGATGACATAGACAAACTGCTTCAAGAGACCAGTGATTTCGTGAACGCAGATGCTGATGACGAAGAAGAAGAGCTCAACGAAAAGATTTGAGCGCCCAGGAATGGATTCCGATAGCTCTGTTTCTTGTTTCATTGGTATCGCACTTTTTGTAATGCTAATGCTATTTCACGACCAAGAAATCTTTTCAAGTGTGCGCTGTAACGTGAGAGCATATCAGCCATGATTACGGGGCGCTTCAGGGGCAGGTTCGGCTATCGAGGCGGGTAGGGGCAACGGCTTAGGGCAACTAAGTATATTTTGCCAGCACACACACACAAAAGATACCTACACAATCTACCTCCATACCCTTCACGCTCATTTGGCCTCACTGTCGCCATTTTCAGTACAGAAGCCTTTGGTGTTGAGTTCCCGCAACCAATCATGTCCACCGAACGCCCTGTTTTTGTTACCCACGCTCTCTGCCCTCCTCACCTATGTAAGCAGGTGGAAGATGTCACTTAAAGATCTGGCAGAGCTGGAGAGCGAGAGCCATGGTCCTTCTCTCGCAACACTTGATTTACGACCTTTCAGCTCGGTCACTGGCTAGGTAACGAAGTACGCTCTCCAGAAGATTGCTGGGGACTGGGAAGTATATAAGCAAGCTGTCGGCACTGGTACAGCTAATCTGCTTGCCTTAGAAGAGTGTCGGTGTGAACTGCTACTTCGTTATAGTCTACCTTGCAAACATCATTTACTCCACGCCTGTGAAGCTGGCCTGCCGATACCTCACTCTCTTTTCCATCCCAGATAGTGGTTAGACGACCCTCCTATCTCGAAGGCCTTTCTACAATGGAAACAATACTACGGTACTCCCCGCGAGAGCCATACATTACAACTGTCCAAGGATATTTCGAGCCTGGGACAGCAGATTATGGAAGTAAGAGAAGGATTCGCAGGTCTGGCCAAGGCGCGGGGCAGATTATGGACGAGGACCTACTTCCTGTACGGCTGCCTGATAAGACCCAGAAGCCTAAGTGGGCAAAGCCTATTAAAGCCCATGGCAAAGCCTCTGCACGGTCGTTGACAGTGTTGCGCGCAGCAGACAGGTATGCATATACTGGTTGTGCAAGCACTGCTTATTGCTACCTATTCTACCTGGGGACGAGCAAATACATATACGCATAGGAAAACCCTGTCGGTCGAGAACCTGTCTCGTGCGAATAGCTGGTCCCTGTCGAACTGTACCTTTCCAGCTGGTTCCTGTCCAGCCGAGGCATACAAATGTACGAGCGTACGAGCGTACGAGCCTGCAAATAGCCACAGAGACGCGGCATATTCGCGGCAGACAGGCCCAGAAGCGGCGGAAAAGGAAGCCGATCAAGCTGAAATAAAAGTCTGAAACAGACGCAAGAGGACACCACCGAGGTAGTGCCTAACTCCCCGAGGTATCCCTCTAACACCCAGGCCGCAAGAGAACGCGTACCTTAGTCGAGAGGATACCTGGCAAGCCCCCGACACCTGCCCGAAGTGCTCTTGCATTTCCACAGTCCCCGGAAGCGTCCTCGCCTCCTCCTTTACCTCCATCTACAGCGTCAGCTCGACCATATACAGGGAAGAGAGGCAGAGAGCGCAAGAGGATTTCCAAAGGCGCAACAGCAAAGGCTGAAGGCTGGCTACCAAAATCACAGCCCCGGGAGTAAGATGCGTGATGGAGGAGCACCAGGGCTGTCTATCTCGAGATTCTTGGTGCTGGCGACGGCGAGGTCCCTATGATCCATAGCTATAGACGATGAGCTGCCCCTCAATGGCCGTTTGCCGGAATTACCTGCGCAAGTTACCTTCCCTGAGCATCCCGCCATGATTATCTCAACTGAAAACCCAAATGCCCTGAACCATAAATACCTATTATCCTTCATTCTCTTTCCTGCTGCTTCTGCCGGCAATGCTCATGAACTCCATCCGCAAGTCTGCTATCAGTTTTCTCGTTCGATCGGACTCGTCCTTTAGGAATCCAACCAACCCCTAGTTGAAAGCCGTATGACAACTAAAGTTGCGGTGATACATCCTAACGACATTCACACCCTCGAGAGGCACGCCCATGATGTACACGCTTATGGAGTGTATGCCAATGAGGTGCATACTCATAAGGTACACGCGCGTGAGACACACGCCTATGAAGTACACGCCAGTGAGATACGTGCCAATGAGGTACACGCCCATGAGAAACATAGTTAGCCAGTCACTTCTATCAGCCTAGTCTACTGCCGTGATTTAACGGCCTATGTAGGCATCTCTGTCTATGATACTTATAAACCCTGTTCTTCCTTCCGACGCTGTCTACTTAAGAAAGTTCCCTCGCTGAGGGACTCGCGGCCACTTCCTCCCCGCTGCCCTCACCCCTGCTCCTCGTCTGCGCCTCGCCTGCGCTCCTCTCTCTTCGCCTGTGCTGTTGCTTTGAACTGCCCTAATAGGCCCGTTTTTAGGATCAACCTAATCGCGGCTGTCACTCCGTGTTTTGTCCCTAGAATCTCTTTCAGGTTCCTCGCCATGTCTCCCAATTCTTCCTCTCTCTCTCTCTCTCTCTTCCATCGTGGACAGGATAGGAGGACGTGTCGCACGCTCATCGCGGCGTGTCCGCATGCGCAGCGTTTGTTCCAAATCCCAGGCAATCTCCTCTCGTACAAGGATTCGTTGAAGCCTACTTCACCTGGACGTAGCTGGGTGAGTAGCGCACTATGCGCCTTCGCTTTCCCTGCGTGTAATATGCAGTTCTTTCCATCTGGCTCTTCTGCTATCCTTCGGAGGTGTTGCCCCTTGGTTCCTCGTTTCCGTCTCTCCTTCCATTTTCTGTCCCCTTCTTGCTCTATTGCTTTTTGTGCGTCGTGTATATAGCTCTCATGAGCTGCGTTTGCCCTGCGCGACCCATGGCGGCCTCTCTTTCTCGTACGCCTTCTTTTTCCCAATTTGACGCATCCACCGCTCTCCTCTTTGCCATAGTGCCTTCCTTACTCTCACTTGTCTCCCTCTTTTCGAACGCATTTGTTGCCGAATCTTCTTAGTCTCTTTATCTGCCACGTGTCTCACATACGAGGCGCCCGTACGGAGCATGGTCCTCGCTACTCTGCCTTCCAGTGCAATATCGATTGGTTGGGTGGGCGTTTCAACCTCCAGGGCCTCTGTTGATGTTGCTTTACAGGCTCCGGTGACCACTCTGAGGCATTTCCCTTGTAGAGATTTTAGCTTGCTCGCGACCCCTTTTTGGGCACTCCTGATACCCTCTGGTGTGTACCATACGCTCGCACCGTATACCATCGCCGGTCGTATCATTGAGACGTATATTGGACGGCGCGCTCCTGTTCCGTAGCCCCATGTGGTGCCCGTGATCAACTGTAAGGCGCTTAGCATACGCATCGTGTGCGCCTCGACAGCGTGGAGCATTGCTTTCCATTTTAAGGCTGAGTCTTCCCTTACCCCTAGGATACGGGATATCCTGAGTTGGGCGTACCTTTTTTGTTCCGATTTTGACACCCACTTCCGTATTGAATCTCTTAGGCGTTCGAGTCAGGTGTAGGGGTTCGTACTTTTCGGGATTAAATTTCGAACCGTGGCGCCTCGCCTAGTCCTAGCATGCGTCATGCACGCGCTCGAGATTTCTGTAGTTTCCTTCTGCACTGGTGCCATAGGTCAGAAGATAGACGTCGTCCACGAGGCTTATTGGGCTCGTCCAGAGTGTTGGGTTCTCGCATATCTCCCATGAGAAACATACCTGTAAGATATTCACACCCACAAGACACGTGAGTAAGACGCCCATGAGATGCACGCCCATGAAACACACTCCATGAGATGCACGCCCGTAAGATGCATGCCCGTGAAGTGCACACCCATGAGATGCACGCCCGTGAGGTGCATACCCATGAGATGCACTCTCGTGAGGTACACGCTCATGAGATGCACGCCCATAAGGTGTATGCTGATGAGGTACACGCTCGTGAGGTACACGCCCATGGGATACACGTCCATGAGATGCACGCCGTGAGGTGCGTGCTAATGAGGTGCACGCTCGTGAGGTGCATGCTGATGAGGTACACGCTCGTGAGGTACACGCCCATGAGATGCACGCCCATCAGATGCACGCTCGTGAGATGCAGGCCCGTGACACTACCCCCATAGCTAAAATGGACGAGTCCTCTGGCTAGATCTCATAGACCTGGCATGCTAGGATTGGTGTGGTATTCCACCGAGATTGACGACGGCGAGGTTAATTGAGATGCGAAATATACAAGGTAGGTGTGTTTAGTACTACTTAGAAATCCTACCTCGATACCGAATCTACCTACCCCAAGTCACCCGGAGGAAAGGGCGGAGACTGGCCTGCCAAGACCAACCGGATCTTGCGCGCTCAATTCTGGTACGCGTCCAAAGAATCGATTTCCCCGTTAAGCGGTCATACAACTCGATGCGCCTCATCTCTTTCAAGCTGACACGCATATGTTGTCGGATCAATTACACTACCTAGCAGGCGTCAAAGAATCCTAGATATTTTTCTCGCTGAAGAACGACAATGACACGACCAGGGTGGAGCAGTACACAACGATATTTGCGAGGTGTCATATGGTCGAATTGCGATGACAACGTTGGTGGGATTTTGTGTGTATTACATTGTTTTCTCGTGTTTCGATACGTAATACTTTTCGTGCATCAGGTGACTGACACAGGGGTACTGCAGGGTTTTATTTGGAGTAACGGATGAGTTCGCTTCCTGGCCTCTCATGATTAAGTTCGTGTTATCACCTGTCCCAGACCTGATCTTCCACAAATGTTACCATAATTTCCAAGATTGGTCCTGCACCGTCTCTTACTTGCTCACATCTCGTTTGTGCATAAATACGCTGGTTATGTCTCCAAGATCAAGGTATCTCATGCCTTCACAATGCCACTCATTTGGCTTCACCGCTCGATACATCCCGCAACTTGAGACATCTGATATACATATTCGATTCCCTGGGCTTTGATATCTGTCAGCACGCATTCACTCCCCCCGGCAGTCTAGGCTATCTATAGGACAAGATCCAGTTGGGCCTAAAGCGAGAAGCAGAAGTATAAAGGACATGGACGGCCCTAGAACGTTGGTTCGCAACTTCGAACATTTGGTGCGCGGCGATGTTGCGTCGGTCGGAGGCAAGAATTCCTCCATCGGAGAGATGATCGGTGCCCTAGGGGCAAAGGGAATTGCAGTGCCGCCTGGCTTCGCGACGACTGCGGACGCGTATTGGCACTATGTTGATGCCAACGGCATTAAGGGAGAGATGGCCAAGCTGATCGCGGAATGGCAATCTGGTAAAGCTAGTCTTGCCGACACCGGCCGTGCAGTGCGCAATCTGTTCCTACGCGGAGACTGGCCGGCGGATGCGGCAGCCGCCATCAAAGCTGCCTACCAGGAGCTCTCGGCCAAAGCGGGTACAAAGAATCTGGGGGTTGCCGTGCGCTCCAGCGCAACAGCCGAGGATTTGCCTGACGCAAGCTTTGCTGGCCAACAGGAGACCTTTCTGAACATCTCGGGTCAAGATGCACTCTTGAATGCCTGTCGGCGCTGCTATGCTTCACTCTTTACCGACAGGGCCATCAGCTACCGCCAGACTAGAGGTTTCGACCACATGAAGGTCGCGCTCTCCATCGGCGTACAGCGCATGGTTCGCTCTGATGCCAGTGGCTCCGGCGTCATGTTCTCCATCGACACCGAGAGCGGCTTCGACAAGATCGTGCTCATTAACGCAGCCTGGGGCCTGGGCGAAAATGTCGTACAGGGCGCAGTTAATCCCGATGAATATCAGATCTATAAGCCTCTTCTTGCCAATGCCGACCTGGTTCCGATCGTTGAGAAGAAGCGCGGCGAAAAGGCCGTCAAGATGGTCTATGGTGGTGAACAAATGCCGACCCGCAATGTGCCCACCTCAAAGGCAGAGCGAGATGCTTTCGTGCTCAGCGACAAGGAAATCCTCAAGCTGGCGCGCTGGGCATGCACCATTGAACGGCATTACGGATGCCCGATGGACATGGAATGGGCCAAGGATGGCATCACAGGCGAATTGTTTATTGTCCAGGCGCGTCCGGAAACCGTGCAGGCGCGCCGCGAAGCCAGCGTTTTCAAAACCTACACGGTTGGCAAGAAGGGTCGGGTACTGACAACCGGCCTTTCGGTCGGCGATGCCGCCGTGTCGGGCCGTCTATGCCTCATCGAAACCGCCAAGGATATAGACAAGTTCATCGATGGCTCGATCTTGGTGACGGAAACCACCGATCCCGACTGGGTGCCAATCATGAAGCGGGCCGCGGCCATCATCACCAACCATGGCGGGCGTACCTCGCATGCCGCCATTGTCAGCCGCGAACTTGGGCTTCCAGCAGTCGTCGGCACGGGCAATGCCACCTACGTACTACACGCCGACCAGGACGTCACCGTCTCCTGTGCTGAGGGTGACAACGGCTTTGTCTATGAGGGCATCTCCGAAATCACCACCAAGAAGGTTGATGTGGCAGGGCTGCCAGCCAGCCGGACGCATGTCATGCTCAACCTCGCCAATCCGGCAGCGGCCTATCGCTGGTGGCGGCTTCCAGCTGACGGTATAGGCCTTGCCCGCATGGAATTCGTCATCAGCAACGCCATTCAGGTCCATCCCATGGCGCTGGTCCATTTCGACTGGCTGAAGGATGAAAAGGCCAAGCAAGAAATCGCCAAACTGGCGGTCGGCTATGCAGACAAGCCCGAGTATTTCGTCGACAAGCTGTCGCGCGGGCTCGCGTGCTTATGCGCCGCCGTCTACCCCAAGCCGGCGATCATCCGCATGAGCGATTTCAAGACGAACGAATATGCCGGTCTTATCGGCGGAGAAGACTTTGAGCCGAAAGAAGAAAACCCAATGCTAGGCTTCCGCGGCGCCTCGCGCTACTACTCTCCGCGCTACAAGGAGGGCTTCGCGCTCGAATGCAGGGCAATCAAGCGGCTACGTGAAGAGATGGGCTTTACAAACGCTATCATCATGATTCCCTTCTGTCGTACGGTTGGCGAGGCGGCAAAAGTGCTGGAAGTCATGGCTGAAAATGGGCTGAAGCGCGGTGAAAACGGCCTGCAGGTGTATGTCATGTGCGAGATTCCATCCAATGTCATCCTGGCTGCCGAATTTACGCAGTATTTCGACGGGTTCTCCATTGGCTCCAACGATCTGACCCAGCTGACCCTCGGCGTGGACCGCGATTCCGGCGAGCTTGCTGATCTCTTCAACGAACAGGACGAGGCAGTCAAGTGGATGATCTCGAGGGTGATTTCGGAGGCCCGCAAGGCCGGCCGCAAGATTGGGCTTTGCGGACAAGCGCCGAGCAACCATCCGGAGTTCGCGGCATTCCTGGTCGATGCTGGCATCAGTTCCGTCTCAGTCAGCCCGGACAGCTTTCTCAAAGTGAAACAGCATGTGGTTGCTAGCGAAAAGGCAAAGGCAAACGCCGCGGTGTAGTTTGGTTTATTTTCTTAGGCGATGGGAGAGACGATTGGACGACTTTTGGGTGATGCGGACCGGGTATCAGCTCTGTCTTTGCAAAATCTCTCAAAGCTGTTCTGGGGTGGCTGTATCAGGCAGGAGTCAGAGTGTGAAGAGAAAATGTTTGCTCCAAAATATAATTGAGAATATTCAGTCCCAACTTGGACCCAAATCCGGCTTCATACATCGCTCGCCCACTTTTTCTTGATGACCAAGGTACTTAAGTCACTAACCTCAACATTATCAAATTTCCCTATCGTCAGATATCATCCGTCAAACCTTGAACCGTCTCCCTTACTATCTTCCCTGACTCTACTAACTTGGCCTTCTCCTCGCTAGATAATGGCAGTGGGATCGCCTTTATGATTCCTTCCCTTCCGAGAACCACTGGCAAGCTCAAGCAACAACCTAGATCCGGTTGAAAATGACTGATGGGGTGAATGTCACGTTTGTCAAAGAGTATCGAAGAGCAAATTCTCGACACAATAGAGCCGATACCAAATGCTATCGCTCCTTTGGCTTCGATGATGCGCTGCCCCTCATGTTTGCATTCTTCAGCTAGCTTGGTAGGGTCGAAATTGTCTGGCGGGAGTGCCTTGTCGATGGGAACACCACCGATTGATGCAACTGACCAAGCCACAAACTGAGAATCTCCATGCTCACCCAATACATATGCGTTTATTGGACTTGTTGAGATCTGAAACGTAATTTAGCCAGGCTTAAACCTCGATCAAGGAGACTGCGTATACGCACCCCAAGTTTGTCTGCCAACAGTCCACGAAGTCGAACCGAATCAAGGAAGGTACCTGAGCCCATAACTTGAGATTTTGGAAGTCCTGAGAGCTCTTGAGCGAGGGATGTGAGCACATCGACTGGGGTCGACACAAGAAGTAAGATAGTGTCTGCGCGGAACGGCTTCATTGCGTTGATGATGCTACGGAGAATTGCGGTGTTTCGATCAATTGATTGAAGCCTGGTTTCGCCTACAGATTTGCATTAGCACGCCGCCCTAAAATCGTATAATGAGGTATACGGCGTTCTCAAACCAGTCTCTTACCTATCGGCCGTTTCGATCCTGCAGTGATAACCACAATGTCACACTGGCCTGCTTCCTTGTACGTCCCGGCTCGGATACGGGTGCTGCTGTTTTCGCAATGGATTGCATCGGAGAGATCGCGGACCTGACCGTCTCTAAAGTCCAATTTTACGTCGACTAAGAGTAGCTCACCATAAAGAGAGCCACGTAGTAGTGCATAAGCAGCAGCGGCGCCGACTTCGCCAGTGCCAACAATGGCAATCCGGGAAGTCATCTTGGAGCATTCGTACGATATATTTCGATGATTAAGTCCAGACTTTTTTGTGTAGGCTGCCTTTAAATCATTTTGGAGACAAAGATTGGTGGTGGTGCGTAGGTGGCGTGAGCTGAGCATAATGCAGGTTTTGGACGTCTGAGATATCACATGTTGCAGACAATATGACAGGGCTTCCTGTTCGCTCAGCCATACTTATGCCGGTCAGTTAATACGAGTACTGAAGTGGCGTGACCAGCGCTACCGATAAAACCAGAAGCCGAGTAAAACATGTACAGTGATGAAATGTCGACAAATACTCAGGTGCACAGCATTTTACATCAATTCGTTCTGTGAGCTGGCAAGGCTGTCCGATCCTGGCAGTGCTTCTTCTGTATGGGCCAGCCTAGCATCTTCTTCCCCAGCATCCTCGCAGCCATGTGACTGCCAAGACCCGGAATAACTATATCCCGCGTTTTGTATTTTATCTCCCGTGAGGTGCACGCCCCGTGAAGGTACACATCCATGAGGTGCCCGCCTGTGAGGTACACGCCCATGAGGTGTACGCCCATGAGGTATATGCCTATGAGGTATACGCCTATGAGGTGTACACCCATGAAGTGTAGGCCCGTGAGGTGCACACCTATGAGGTGTAGGCCCGTAAGCTGCACGCTCATGAGGTGTACGCCTGTGAGATACACGTTTATGAGGTACACACCCATGAAGTACACGCCTGAGGTTCACGCCCATGAGATATGCGCCCATGAGACATATGCCCATGAGATGCACGCCTATGAGATGCATGCCCATGAAGTGGATCCCTATGACATGCACGCCTGTGGGATGCACGCCCATGAGACACACGCCTATGAAATGAATGCCTAGGAGATGCATGCCTATGAAGTGTATCCTTGTGAGATGCACGCTCGTAAGATGCACGCCCATGAGATACACGCCCGTGAGATGCACGCCCGTGAGGTACACGCCCATGAGACTCTTACAAACGGTGGTGCGGTGGTCGATTTATCGAGAATGGCGCCCCCTCGCCGCCTGAACGACTATATAGACCCCCCTTAAATTTTCTCATCACGATCGCCGATCGTAACCCCTCCTCCCTGCACGACCGCCTCCTCGCCGATAGTCACCTAATCGGTCGATCCGTCTGCAAGATCAGAATTACAGCCCGGCCCATGACTGACAGGCAGCTGCTATCGCGTGGTCAATGATCACGATTTTTCTCAGGTTGCTCTTCTCCCTCTTTTGGTTCTGTCTACGTCCGGTCGGGGGATTGGATGGCTAATCTGCCACATTGCTTCTAGCGCAGTCGCTACCCTCCCGCTCACCTTGTGCTCATCCGCCCTCAGGGTGAGTGCTGGTAAAAGCGGCGTTGGAGGGGGTGAGTGGAAAGTGAGCTCGACGCAGAAAGTCGTAGTCTTGGTCCGCCTATATCAACTCAAATTCTCGCCTTGGAGTTCCTGTATCGAAAATCTCCCCATTCATGAGACCATGCACATAACACTCACCAATATTCTGGTGCTTCATGCCACCATTGCCGTTCCCCATCCGAAGCACCGAAGGAGTTTGCATTCCAATGAAAACCACAATCTTGTCTCCAATCTCTGATCTGGGAGGCACAATGCCGATGTAGCCTTTCATAGTGATGCAAACTCTTCGCCCTGCCCAGCATCGCATCAGAGGATGCGAAAAGTACGACATTGAGATTAATTCCTCCTGTTCCTTTAATCCAATCTCAGCATTGTTCCTGATTCTATCAGGATTTCTGATGATATCAGCCATACATTTCTCGTACATCTCAAAAGCTTTTGCCAGATTGCTTGGGGCAGGGTTTTCTTTGGACGTGCGATTCCCAATCAGAGTTCTCCAGAAGGCTTCCCGCAGTCGTTGGTCTTCAAAACCAGGATATTGCTCTTTGGTCCAGGTGGACCGAATCACTTTTTCATACGACGCCTTCAAAAGCTCTGAAGAGTCGAAGAGACACTCCGAGGTCTGCCGTGGACCAGCGAAGAATGGAAAAACATCCCAGATGGGACCAAGGTCCACGATCCTGTCGAACAGAATACCGTCCAAGAAGAGGCTCTGCATTTCAATTCGAGCCTTGACTGGCTCTGGTCCTCCTGCTTTATAGTCCATCTTTTCGTCAGAAAAGGACAACAGAGATCCCGCCTGTCTAATGGACCAGTCTGGGACCCAAGATGGCAGCGTCACTGTCGACCGAGCGTCTCCTTCGGCAATGCATCCACAGGCAGCAAGCATTCTAGCTGCGTCGCCCTCGGATACCAGGCACTCGGCTGCGTTGAAAAACACCTCTTCCCACGTCTTCCCTATGCTTTCTGTCGGCTTGAGCAATGCCTCTGGGAGTTTGGAACATATGCCACGAATTGCAAAGAGCTTGTCCTTGGGCTCTGTGGCGGCAAACTGTCGGCAGCGGAGCAGCAGCTCTCCAAGAGGACGGTCTTGGTCGTCTTGAACCAATTGCCGAATATGAGTCATCAGTAGAATGGTCCCGCAGGCAGCCGGCGGTGACCTTCGAAAGCCAACTGAATCCCCCGATTCCAGCAGCGGACCGCTCAGCACTGAATTCTCGCTAATCAGGGAAATGGCGTCCACCAGAAGTGTCCAGTCAATTTCGAGGTCTCCATATATTACTCGGAGAGAAGGCGGCAGCGCTACTTCCTGCACCACCCACATACGATCGAACCAGGAATTCGCCAGGAATTGCCGGAAGGCTTTGATGCGCCAGGTATATCGCTGTGAAGCGAATTTCCGATACCAGGAAAGTCGGTTCGATTTGGTTTGAAAATAGGAAAGGCGAAAGTCGTCCAAAACGTCGGCGGCCAACGATACCATCAAATGTTTGATAGCCGCGTTCTGGAACTCGGCTATATTGGGATCTCTAGCCCAGCCAGACCAAATCTCCACGGCCCAATTTCCCATGAGTTTGCGAAGTTCCTCTTTGATGTCCAGCGCCTCGAGATTTACGACAAGGGCGGCCGATACGATGTATGCTTTGCGGTAGATTTCTTCCATAAGCTCAATCTGTCGGGCCTTTTCATCTTCATTCGTTTGGTCGATACACACGGAATCGATCCAGACCAGCTTCGGCTGCCAGAAAGAGCTCCGGTTCTTGAGGACCTCCCATGCATTTGGCGTTACCATGACGGACCGGTCGTTGACGGATATTTCTGCATTTGGCCCACTTCCGCCCCAACGGTAAGAAATAGCCTCGTAGCGGGGGACAGAGGACAACGGCGTTTGAAACAAGGCACATTTTACTGATCCATCGGGATGCCTTGGATAGATAAGGAGGAGGCGAATCGTGTCTTTTTCCTCGATCGGCGAGTATTTGAAAGATTCCAAAGGAGCTGGGGTGGTAACATTGGGTCGACTCCTAGCCCACGGTTTCCGAGAAGACCGCGTTCTGACCAAAAGATATTCAGCAGTAGTAACGATCGAGATGTGAAGGCTCGCCGGGCCACTCCAATACTGGTGTCCGAAGAGCGGGTCACCTCGTACGAGCATGGATATACGATTCACCACGTACATGAACAGAAAGCCTTCAATGTGACGTTCAAAAATTTTGAAGACGATCCATCCAAGACACCGGCCGATGGCATACCTCTTTGGCCATATCCAATCTAGAAACTCGAAGAAACAAAAGTTGACTATAGGGCAAACCATGCGGGAGGCGCCATGGAAGAATCTCAAGACAGAAAAGAACATCCGCAATAAGAGTGCGCTACCGTCGGTCAGGGGCAACAACTTGAAGATGAAAACATGGGCCCAGAAGACCTTTTCATTCTCGTAGGCTTTTGAAATGACCCGGTTCAGTCGCATCGTGGCCAATGGCGACGAGTGTCGGTGGAAAATGAGAGTGATTGCGATCCAGAGCCCGAACATTTTCATCTTGTCAACGGTGTCTGAAATGGCCTCTTGGAATTCCTTGGAGTTTTTGCGATTGGTTTCCGAAAGCCAATCGCTCTTCAAAACCCACCGAAGTTGGTAAGCAATCATTGGCAGGAAATATATGGGCTTGTCGGCCATCACGGTGAGAGTCGTAAAGTTGAGAATGTGGAGCTGGAGACACCAGGCAAGCCGGACAAGAAGCTTCGACGCGACCCTGTCCAGTAGAAGCCGTAAGGAAGCGAAATGAATCTGCATGCGCAGACTTCTTGGTGGATCTTTCTCCATGGTGGCGACCGCGAGGTGCTCAATCAATAACGAAGGACAGCAATTGAGGTTGAATCATTGGCAAGGCCAAGAGACTGAGGGACAACTGGATCTATGAGCGTAAAGTAAGCGCTGAGCTTCGTGGCAATGCTCGTCCTCAAGGGGTAATTTTCGTTAGTACGACGCCCACTGGAAGGGTGTCGCTCGGCATGCTTCACGCTTGCGCTGTCACTGTTGTGGCGTTGGTCCTGAGGGCTACCGTGGCGCCAAGAGCAGGGGCTACTCAGGGGTTTTGACCATTTCTCGCCCGCACCGTAGACCTCTTTGGTTCTTCGTCTTTGGTATCCTCGTTAGAATAGCTGAATCGAATCATCTTCACGCTGCCGTAACACTCGCTCGTCTTAAGCATTTTAGACAACATTCAACACCACTTCATAACTATATCTACACTAGACGCATCTTTACCTGCTCTAGAAGATCTTATTACTCTTGTCCACGCCGTTCCCCTTCGGCCCCCGGCTCACTCGCGATATCCGACGCAATATTTTACTCTTACGCGAACTCAATGATTTACGAGGACGAGGTAGAATACACGTATATTAGCCTTAGTGAGAGAGATGCCTGCAAGATGAAAAGCCTGATTGACGCAGACGGAGGATACACAAAGTCTTGATAGAATCGTGTAAAAAACGAGTTTTGGCGCTAGTTGCGGGGTGGTCCCTAGTGCGCGCAGTACGCGCCGTAGTTAGCGTATAGCCTCGCAGTAAATGGGGACCCGATGCAAAATTGCTTGTTGCTGGCGTCGCACTTTCACCCTCACCTCGCTTTCAAACTCCCAGACTCCCCATCATTCCTTCTCTCATTGACAAGTCCTGCAGAGATCTACATGTCGGCCTGGGTTTAATGCTTCCACGTCCTCCAAAACTAACGTGGACCAAAGGTAAGCCTTGATCTGTCCCGTGTATCCCTCCTAACGAATTCCGATTTACAATGCATAGATGGCAAACCGGTCTGAACATGACGTGCAACGCACCTTGGCAAAGAGTTATGCGCGCTGGTAGTCTTACCGTCACAAAGCTAAATTGCTTCCTTGAACTCCCTCTCGACACTCTGCAGCCCAGCAGTCTCCTTCACAGAGTCCCAGCTTTTCTAGGCAATTGTCATCTGAAGCAACTGCTATGTGGACTAAGATACGGTGTGATGCATGATTCTAATGGGTCTAACCATCGCGCCTGGTCATGGGCTCTTATGAGGAGGCAGAAAAGATGGATCGACGAGCACTGGAAGGGCATAAGAAGGCTAGGAGCGGAGCACCAACACACTGGCCAGTATCGATAATCTGGCCAAAGTTCTCAGTAAGCGGAGAAAGTATGAAGAGGCAGTGGATATGCATCGACAAGCACTGGAAGGGAGGAAGAAGGCTACCCTCATGTCACAAAGATATCTTTCCAGCTACGAGACCTTCCCCTTCCAGACCAGCACAAACCCGGCTGCGACGTCACCATCCCATGAGGTCAAGAATGCGGGTAGTCAGTGAGGCAGAGAGTTTAATTCTGAAATCCGAGTGCGCACTTATGACTAAGTCAAAAAGACTTGCGACTGGGATCCCAGTCTGAGCCGTGCCTCTCCATTGACGTTAACCGACCTTACCTTATGGTGACTATGCTCAAGACTGCTGTACATATGGCAGCTATCGAGAGGATCGAGTCTTTCTGAAGCTTCTCACTATCCTGGCTAGTGAACTTGTGATATCTAATCTCTTCCAACACTGGCGGCCTATGGTGGGCATTTGGCAGTGGCGCAGTTGCTACTTGAGAATGGGGCTAATATCCATGCGAATGCGTCTGCAGGGACGGCGGTGTACTGTGCGGCCCTTTTCGGACACTTGGCAGTGGTGCAATTGTTACTTGAGAATGGGGCCGACGTTCAGGTGAAGAGTAATAATGGGTTGACGATGCTGCACGTGGCGGCTTCGAAGGGGTACTCGGCGGTGGTGCGACTGCTGGTCGAGAAGGGGGCCAACGTTAAGGCGAAGGACAACGATTGGAAGACGGCGCTGCACTTTGCGGCTTTGAATGGGCACGAGGCAATCGTCAAGCAGCTGCTTGAGAAGGGGTCTAAGGTCGAGGCTAAGAGTAATACTGGAGAGACGCCGCTGCAGTTCGCTGCCTTAAACGGGCACGAGGCGGTGGTGCGGCTGCTGCTTGAGAAAGGGGCCAATATCAACGCGAAGTGTGGGAACGGAGCAACGGCGCTTCACGAGGCGGCTTTCAACGGGCGTGAGGCGGTAGTGCAGCTGCTCCTCAACAAAGGGGTCTCGAAGATTTCAAAAGCCACAGCAAAACACGGTGGATCGACGGCGCTGGAGCTGGCGGGCTTGAAGTCGCACCAGACGGTGGTGCGGCTACTGCAGCCAAAGACTCATAGACGGCGCTGAGGCGAGACATAAGGATGGGGGGAAGGCGCTGGACCTTGTGGCCTTGAACGGGCGTAAGGCTCAAAATAAACAATCAACCATATTTCTCACCCACTAACATCACATTTACGGCCTTCATACGTACCTTCGAGCTCGGCCGTTGAGGAGGGTTCAAATCAAGATCTAAGGTGGTTTTGAAATCTCGACTCCAACATTGCCGATTTCCCCAGCTGCTGGTTACGGGGGGGGGGGGGGGGCGCCAGGGGCAAAGCCACTGCACTTTTAAAGTCTTTTGTTTC
>Ga0335072_10003469_pt1 | contig 23754 bp, 22 predicted proteins | sample Lox_Sample_21_FD_206725 | JGI IMG/M metagenome (GOLD analysis project Ga0335072, IMG submission 206725) | Soil microbial communities from Loxahatchee National Wildlife Refuge, Florida, United States - Lox_Sample_2.1 | ecosystem: Environmental > Terrestrial > Soil > Wetlands | place: USA... | reverse complement strand
AGCCGCGGATGCCGACGTCGTAGGACTGAACGGTGAGCGCGCCCCATTCGGCGATCACGGTGGCGGCGGCGAGGACCGCGAGCACCCCCAGCAGGATGGGCCCCCGGAGTTCGGAACGGGACCGGACGGGCCCTCCCGGCCCCACGGACGCCGAGCGAAGCGAGGCCAATCCAACGAGAAGGCAGGCGATGACGATGGGGCCGAGCCGGAACAGCCCGACCGCGCCCAGCAACTCGAGGATCGCGATGAGCACGGTCAGGCCGATGACGGTCTCGGCCAGGCGGGCCGGCGCGCTGGACCAGCCGGGCAGGAACCGGCGGCGGATCGCCACCGCGGCGATGGCCAGCGAGGCGAAGATCACCGCCAGCGCGGCGACCCCCAGCGCGTAACGGGCTACGGTCTCCACCACACGAAGCGGTCGGGCGCGAGCTCGATCACCGGGCCGGCGGGCGCGTGCGCGCGGTACTGCTCGTAGCGCTCGGTCAGCGCGGCGATCGCTTCGGGGGCGTCGACGGCGTCGCGGATCGTGGCCGTGCCCACCGCCTGGACCCAGGCCAGCCGCGACCAGTCATCGTCGTAGCGGTCGACGGTCAGCGCCGCGCGGGGCCGGGCGCGCAGCCAGCGCACGCGCGCCAGCCGCTCGGCGGGCACCTCCTTGCGCTTGTGGTCGGCGGCGGTCACGAGCGCTCCGCCGGACAGCGCGAAGGTGACCGGGAGCACGCGAGGGTGGCCGTCGTCGTCGACGACGCCGAGGTGAGCGACACGCGCGGACTCGAGCAACGCGCGGGCCCACGCGGGGAGCTTGGCTACGCTTGCGCAGCTTCCCATGTTCGGCCGAAGACTAGGCGTCTGCACGGCGCTCCTCACTGCGCTCGCGCTGCTCGCCGGCTGCGGCGCCAGCGACCCGGCGCAGCGCACCCCCACGATCAGCTCGGTCCCGCTGCTGCCGGGCTCGCGCATCGTGGAGCAGGTGCACGCGTGCGATCAGGGCTCGAACGCCTACTGCGCGATCGACTTCGTCGTGACCAACGCTCGCTACAAGTCGTCGGACTTCCTCCTGCGCGACGAGGGCCGCCTGCTGCGGAACCACGGTTGGTCGCTGTCGCACGGCGACACCGGGGCGCAGACCGCCGCGAACTCGCCGGGGCACAAGCTGCGCCTGACCTTCTCAACCGCGGCTGGTGACCTCCAGGAGGTCGATCTCCAGCTGATCAACCGTCCTTGGCCAATCGTGTATGCGCTGTCGAGCTCGATGTTCGACCGCGCCGCGGCGATGTCGATGGTGCTTGAGGTCGGCGCTAGCTGATCGTGAGCCGGCGGTTCGGGCCGACGGAGATCGCCCTGCGGCCCGCGAGGAGGTCGCGCAGGTCGGCGCCAACGAGCTCCGAGCGCCAGCCCTCGAGGGCGCGCACGTCGGGCTCGGGCTCGCCGCGGCGGGTCGCGGCCACGATCAGCTCGAGCTCGTGGCGCGAGGAGATCAGCTCGTAGGCGAGGCCCGCCTCGAGCGCGCGTGCCCGCAGCAGCGCCTCGGCGAGCACGATCAGCGGCACATCCTCGGGCTCGGAGCGGCCGCGCGCCTCCTCGCGAGGGATCGGTGGCGCCTGCATGCCGGCGGCGATCGCCTCGAGGATGGCGGCGCCGCGGCGCCGGATGCCCGAGGGATGGATGCCGCGGATCTGCTCGAGCGCGTTCAGTGTCGAGGGGTGCCGCTTGGCGAGCTCGACGAGAGCGGGATCGGCGAGCACCGATCCAACCGGGCGGTCCTCGGTGGAAGCGGTGCGCTCGCGCCAGGCGGCGAGCTCTTTGGCCACGGCGCGGGACCTCGGATCCAGCTGGCCGACGCGGGGCAGCCGCTCCCAGGCGGTGTCGGGGTCGCGCTCGTCGGTGGCGGATTCGAGGCGGCGGCACTCTTCGCGGGCCCAGGCTTCGCGCCCCGTTTCGCGCAGGCGTCGCTGCACCTCGTCGGCGAGCTCGAGCAGATGGGCCACGTCCTCGGCGGCGTAGCTCAGCTGCTCGGCGGTGAGCGGGCGGGCGTCCCAGCGCGTGTAGCTGGCGGTCTTGCCAACGCGCCGGCCGAGCATCGTGCCGAGCAGGTTGCCGTACCCGGTCTGGGCGCTGGCGCCGACGAACCCGGCGGCCAGCTGTGTGTCGAAGATGTTGGTCATCTCGGTCGACCATGCCCGACGGAGGATCGCCACGTCCTGGCGGCCGGCGTGGAGCACGACCTCGATCGCGGGATCGGCCAGCAGCTGCGCGACGGGGCCGACGTCGGGGCGGTCGAGCGGGTCGATCAGGATCGTCGTCCCGGGGCCGTCGTGATTGTCGCCGCTGTCCACGGCGATCTGGACGAGGCACAGGAGGGCGCGATAGCGACCCTCGGACATGAACTCGGTGTCGATGCCGAGCCGCCCGGTCTCGCGCGCGGTGGCGGCGACCGCGGCGATCTCGGACGAGTTGGCCAGCGGAAGGGCATCTCGGCGGCGGCTCGCCTGGGTTGACATCGTTCTGTGAGCGTATCCAGGCGGGGCGTTCGGTCGCGGCCTGGGGTCGTGGGCCGGGGCTAAACCGACCGCCCTGGTAGGATATAGACCGCATGATCTTCTCGTCCAAGGCGGAGTACGGCGTGCGGCTGATGGTTGAGCTCGGGCGCCAGTCTCCCGAGCAGCCCACCTCTCTGAAGGCGATCGCCGATGCCGAGGGGCTTCCACTGGCTTATCTGGAGCAGGTGGTTGCTCGGTTGCGAAAGGCCGGTTTGGTCATGAGCGCGCGCGGCGCGCACGGCGGCTACTGGCTGTCGCGTCCGGCGGAGGAGATCGCGATGGTCGACGTGGTGCAGGCGCTCGACGGGGCGATCGCCCCGATGGAGTGCTTCGTGCACGACCACACCGAGCGGGTGCTGTGCTCGCACGAGCCCGACGCCGGTCGCGGTTGCGCCACCAAGCTGCTGTGGACGCGTGTGCAGGGCGGGATCATCCGCTCGCTGCAGACGACCACGCTGGCTGAGCTCGTCGAGTTCTCGCGTCGGAGCGAAGTCGCTCAGACAGCGTCACTGGTTCCCGAATTGAAAGCTTGATATGGCAGATCTAGAGATAAAAAACCTTCACGTCCGGGCCGGTGAGAAGCCGATCCTGCGGGGTGTCGATTTGGCCGTCGGTCGCGGTGAGATCCACGCGTTGATGGGCCCCAACGGCTCGGGCAAGTCGACCCTGGCAAATGCTGTGATGGGCCACCCTGGGTTGGAAGTGACCGAGGGTCAGATCTTTTTTATGGGGCAGGACGTCACTGACACCGACCCGGACGAGCGTGCCCGGATGGGGCTGTTCATGGCGTTTCAGTACCCGGTGGCGGTGCCCGGCGTGACCGTGACCAAATACCTGCGGACCGTCCTGAACGCGCACCGCCAGGCGCACGGTGAGGAGCCGATCCCGCTGAAGGAGTTCCGTGAGACGGTCGAGGCGGCGATGAAGCTGACCAATGTCCCGCGCGAGTTCTCGACGCGATACCTGAACGAGGGATTCTCGGGGGGCGAGAAGAAGCGGATGGAGATCCTCCAGCTGGCGCTGCAGCGGCCGTCGATGGCTGTGTTGGATGAGACCGACTCGGGTTTAGACATCGACGCCTTGCGGGTGGTCGCCAACGGCGTGAACGCGGTGGCGGGTCCTGACATGGGCCTACTGATCATCACCCACTATCAGCGGATCCTGCACCTGGTCCAGCCCTCGCACGTGCACGTGATGTACCAGGGGCGGATCGTCCGCGAAGGCGGCCCGGAGTTGGTCGAGGCGCTCGAGGCCAAGGGCTACGGGTGGATCACGGACGACATCGAGGAAGCCGCTTGATGGCCGCGGTGCCCGGCGTTTCTGATGTTTCCGGCGTCTCTGTTGCCGAGGTCGCGGCTGAGTTCCCGGTCCTCGGGCGGTTGTTCGACGGCCGGCCGGTGGCGTACCTCGACTCCTCCGCGACATCGCAGACGCCGCAGCCGGTGATCGACGCGATGACCTCCTATTACACGAGGTCCCGGGCCTCGGTCCACCGGGGCGTGTATCCGCTGGCCGCCGAGGCGACCGATCTGTTCGAGGGGGCGCGGGCGCGCATCGCCTCGTGGTTGGGTTCGACGCCCGAGGAGACGATCTTCACCGCGAACGCCACGGCCGCGATCAACATGGTCGCCTACGCGTGGGGGCGGCAGAACGTGCACCGCGGCGACCTCGTCGTGCTCACCGAGATGGAGCACCACTCGAACATCGTGCCGTGGCAGCTGCTGTGCCAGGACCGCGAGGCCGAGCTGGCGTACGTGCCGGTCCTTGACGATGGCCTGTTGGACCTGGATGCGCTGGATGCGTTGCTCGAGCGGGGGCCGCGGCTCGTGTCGGTGGTTCATGTCTCGAACGTGCTCGGCACCGTGAACCCGGTGGCATCGATCGTTCGCCGGGCCCATTTGGCGGGCGCGGTGGTGTTGGTCGACGGGGCCCAGGCGGTGCCGCAGCTGCCGGTGTGGCTTCCCGATCTGGATGCCGACTTCTACGCCTGGACCGGGCACAAGGCGTACGGGCCGACCGGGATCGGCGTCCTGCACGGGCGGCGTGAGCTGCTCGAGGAGATGCCGCCGTTCATCGGTGGCGGCCACATGATCCGCACGGTGGCGGCCAACGAGTCGACCTGGATGGACCTGCCGTGGAAGTTCGAGGCCGGGACCTCCCAGATCGCCGAGGCGATCGGCTTGGGCGCGGCCGTCGACTGGATTCGCGCGATCGGGATAGACCGGATCCATGCCCACGAGCAGGCGCTGGTCGGCGAGCTGCTCGAGCGTCTCTCGTCCTCGTCCTCGTCCTCGTCCTCGTCGGAGGTTCCGGGGGTGACGGTGCAGGGGCCGTTGTCAGCTTCCGATCGCGGAGCCTTGGTCTCGTTCACGCTGGATGGCGCCCATCCGCACGACGTCGCCGACATCCTCGGTGGCGTGGGAGTATGCGTGCGCGCGGGGCACCACTGCGCCCAGCCGCTGATGCGCCGGCTCGGCGTGCCGGCCACCACCCGCGCATCGTTCGCCGTGCACAACTCCTCGGCTGACATCGATCGGCTGATCGAGGGCCTCGGCCGGGTGCGCGCGACGCTCCAGCTCGACTGAGCCCGCCCACGCTCCTGCCGCGGACTTGTCGCCGATCAATCTCTACAGCGACACGCAGACCCGGCCCTCGGATGGGATGCGAGCCGCCATGGCCGCCGCCGAGGTGGGCGATGAGCAGCGACGCCTGGACCCGACCACTCGCGCGTTGGAGGAGCGGGTGGCGGAGCTGCTCGGTTTTCCGGCCGCGGTGTTCCTGCCCAGCGGGACGATGTGCAACGAGATCGCGCTCCGGCTCCATGCGCGGCCGGGGGGCGACGAGCTGATCTGCGACCGCACCGCGCACCTGGTGAACTCCGAAGCGGGCGGTCCCGCGCAGATTTCTGGCCTGATGACTCGGGTGCTGGATGGCGTGGGTGGAGTCTTTACCGGCACCCAGCTCGAGGAGGCCGTGCGGCCTTTCGGCAATCGGTACATGCCTCGGTCGCGGGTGGTTTCGGTTGAACAGACTTCGAACTTGGGTGGGGGACGCGTCTGGCCGCTCCCGGTGGTGCGCGATGTGCTTTCGGTCGCCCGCCGGTTCGGGCTGCGAACGCATATGGATGGCGCGCGCCTGATGAACGCGGTGGTCGCGTCGGGCGTGTCCGCCTCCTCGTTTGCGGGTGGATTTGATACCGCGTGGCTCGACTTCACCAAGGGACTGGGTGCGCCGGTTGGGGCGGTCCTATGCGGATCGCGCGAGCTCATCGACGAGGCGTGGCGGTGGAAGCAGACGCTGGGCGGGGCGTTCCGTCAGTCGGGGATCGTGGCCGCGGGCTGCGTGTACGCGCTCGATCACAACGTCGAGCGTCTGGCCGAGGATCACGCGCATGCGCAACTACTGGCTCGTGGGCTGGCCTCGTTACCCGGCGTGCGGCTCGACCCCGGTGACGTCGAGACCAATATCGTGATCTTCTCGGTGGACGACGCGCCCGGCTTGGTGCAGCGCCTGGCCGACCGCGTCGAGCTGCAGGCGTTCGGCGCGCACCGGGTCCGCGCGGTCACGCACCTGGACTTGACGCGGGCGGACGTGGAACAAGCGCTGGAGGCGTTCGCCGAGGCGCTCGCCTGAACGCGCGCTAGCGTTTCCCTATCGCAGCGGAAGAACGTGTCGTCGTTCCGGGTAGCGAACGCAGCCTGGAGCCCGGGCATCCGGTGGTCGGGGAGGTCGATCGCGGAGCGACGGTCGAGGTCACCGTCTACATACGGCCGTCCGGGTCACTCGACTGGGTGGATCAGGAGGCGGGCCGTGCTCCGGGCCAGCGGCGTCTCGTGTCGCGCTCGGATCTAGCTGATGCGTGTGGAGCTAGCGACGAGGACGTCGCCGCGGTTCGCTCGTTCGCGAGCCGCTACGGCCTTAAGGTGAGCGAGGTCGATCCGGGACGCCGGGCGATGAAGCTGCGCGGGACGGTCGACGCGGTCGCTCGGGCCTTTGGAGTTGACGAGCTCAGGCTATTCGAGCACCCGACGGGTGGCGTCTACCGAGGACGAGAGGGATCGCTGACGATCCCAAAGGATCTCGACGGGGTGATCACGGGCGTGTTCGGGATCGACTCGCGTCCGCAGGCGGTGCCTCATCTGCGCGCCGCGGCCCCCTCGGCCGCGGCCACCTCCTACACCCCGCTGCAGGTGGCGGCGGCGTACAGCTTTCCGACCGGCGTGACCGGTGCCGGGGAGACCGTGGGCATCATCGAGCTCGGGGGCGGGTTCAGCCAGAGCGATCTTGACTCGTACTTCAGCGGGCTCCGGCTTACTGCTTCGCCAACGGTTACGGCGGTCGGCGTGGACGGCGGCACGAACTCGCCTGGCGTCGATCAGGATGCGGACGGAGAGGTGATGCTCGATATCGAGGTCGCCGGCGCGGTGGCGCCGGGCGCGAAGTTCATCGTCTACTTCTCGCCCAACACCGACCAGGGCTTCATCGACGCGGTCTCGACCGCGGTGCACGACACGACCAACCACCCGAGCGTCATCTCGATCAGCTGGGGCGGACCCGAGGATTCCTGGACCCAGCAGGCGAGGACGCAGATGGAGCAGGTGCTGACGGAGGGGGCCGCGGTCGGGGTCACGGTGACGGTAGCCGCGGGAGACAACGGGTCCACCGACGGCGTCACCGACGGCAAGCAGCACGTCGACTTCCCCGCCTCGGCGCCGCACGCGCTCGCGTGTGGGGGCACCTCCCTGCAGATCGCGAACGGCCAGGTGACGAGCGAGGTCGTCTGGAACGACATGCCGAGCGACGGCGCCGGCGGCGGGGGCATCAGCATCGAATTCCCCGTCCCCTCCTACCAGTCCGGGGTCAAGATGCCGGCGAACGTCGACACGGGAAACCCCGGCCGTGGCGTGCCCGACGTCGCCGGTAACGCCGATCCGCAGACGGGCTACGCGATATTGGTCGACGGCTCGCGGGAGACGGTCGGCGGCACCAGCGCGGTGGCGCCGCTGTGGGCCGGACTCATCGCCTTGATCAACGAGTCACTTGGTCAGCCGGTCGGGTTCTCCCAGCCGCGGCTCTACCAGGACTCCGTGTCTTCCGCCGGCTTTCGTGACATCACTCAGGGCAACAACGGCGCCTACACGGCGGGGCCGGGGTGGGATCCGTGCACGGGATTGGGGTCTCCGCACGGGAGCGCCCTGCTAGCGGCGCTCGGCTAGCTCCTCCGGTTGTCGGTCGCGATCGTTATCGGCATTCAGTTGTTCGCCGAACGGGCGAAAACGTTTCCGCGGAAACGTAACCCGCGGGTTGCACGTTGGCTGAGAACGGTGCGCGCCAGATGCGGTTCGGGCGGGGTCGCCTTTCCGTCCGGCGCTCGCCATACTATACGAACATGCGTTCGATTGAGATGGAAGCCCGGGACGGGAACGAGGCGAGGTCATCGCTGACCGAGCTCGAGCGCGAGATCTGCGAGCTCGCGGCCCACATCGCGGTGGCGGAGTGCCGCTGGCTCCTGCTCGTGGCCGAGTTCGACACCCGCGGTGGTTGGGCGGAGTGGGGCGTGAAGTCCTGCGCCCATTGGCTCTCGTGGCGATGCTCGATTGGGCTCCCGGTGGCGCGGGAGAAGATCCGGGTGGCGCACCGGCTGGAGGAGCTGCCACTGACCCGTGAGGCCTTCTCGCGCGGGGAGCTTTCCTACTGCAAGGTGCGGGCGTTGACGCGCGCGGCTACACCGGCGACGGAGGCGGGCCTGGTGGAGATCGCGCGGCATGCCACGGGCGCGCAGCTCGAGAAGCTCGTGGGCTGCTACTCAAAGGCGCTGTCGGCCACGCTCGGGACGGCCCAGCGCGCTCAGGAGCTTCGATATCTGAAGTGGAGCTGGAATGAGGACGGTTCGCTGCGCTTGGAGGCGCAGTTGCCACCCGACGACGGGGCGCTCGTGGTCAACGCATTGACCGCGCTCGAGGAGTCGCATGCGGAGGGCGATGAGTACGTGGCATCGCCCGCCGCGGCTCGACGGGCCGATGCGCTGGTTGCTCTCGCCAAGGGCGCCGGCGCCGCCGTCGGCGCGGGTGCGAGTGCGGGTGGCGCTGAGGTCGTGGTGCATGTGGACGCGGCCAGCCTTGCCGCGGACGAGGTGGTCGAACGAGCCGAGCTCGCCGACGGGCCGACGGTTCCGCCGGAGACCGTGCGGCGGCTGGGCTGCGATGCGGCGGTGGTTCGGATCGTCGAGCAGGATGGGCAGCCGCTGACCGTAGGCCGGCGCACGCGGACGATTCCGCCGGCGCTGCGCCGTGCGCTGCGCAGCAGGGACCAGGGCTGCCGATTCCCCGGCTGCACCCACCGGCGGTTCATGCACGCGCATCACATCGAGCACTGGGCGCGCGGCGGTCCGACTACGCTCGAGAACCTGGTGCAGCTGTGCTCGTATCACCACCGTCTGGTGCACGAAGGCGGCTTTCGGGTCGAGCGCTCGGGCGGAGGCGATGTCAGGTTCCGGCGGCCGGACGGCCGGGCGATACCGCTGGCGCCGGGGTGCAAGCCGGTGACGGGAAGGTCGCTGGCTGAGCAGCACAGGGCGCGCGGCGTGGCGGTGGATGCGCAGACGTGCCGGCCGCTGTCGGCCGGGGATCGGCTCGACTATGACCTCGCGCTTGACGCGCTGCTGCCAAGGGCCTTAGCCGGCGGCTACCCTTGATTGCAATGGATGAGCTGTACCGCGAGAACATTCTCGACCACTACAAGCACCCCCACAACTGGAGCCCGCCGGAGACGGAGTTGGAGGGTGCGGATTTGGAGTTCCACGATCTGAATCCGCTGTGCGGGGATGAGCTGCGGGTGCAGCTGGCGCTGGACGGGGAGGGGCGGATCGAGGCAGTGCGGTTCTCGGGGCACGGGTGTGCGATTTCGCAGGCCGCGGCGTCGATGGCCTCGGATGAGGTCAAGGGGATGCGGGTGGACGAGGTGCTGGCGCTGGACCGGTCGTTCGTGCTCGACCTGCTTGGGATCGATATCTCGGCCACGCGGATGAAGTGTGCGCTGCTCTCGCTCAAGGTGCTCAAGGGCGCGTCGCTCGGGCACGCCGCGGGCTGGGAGCCGGAGAGCAGCGCGGCGTAGAGCACTGGGGCCCGGCAAATCCTATCTTCGCGCTAGGATTTAATGCTGTGCCGGAGATTATTGACGTGTGCCCCGTGGCTGAGCTCGGACCGGGCGAGATGCGCCTGGTCGAATGGGAGGACCTCGAGATCGGCGTGTTCAACTGCGGGGGCAGCCTGTACGCGATCGAGGATCGCTGCTCGCACGACGACGGACCGCTCGCCGAGGGTGAGTTCGATCCGGACAAGTGCACGGTCGAATGCCCGCGGCACGGGTCGCTGTTCGATCTGAAGACCGGCAACCCGAAGACTTTGCCCGCATATGTTCCGGTGGACACCTTCCCGGTGATCATCGAAGACGAGACGATCAAGCTGGAGGTGGACTAAGTGGCGGCCACACCTGAGACGAAGACTCTCACCGAGAATGCAGCACTGGCGGCGATCAACGCCGACTACGAGGAGCGCTACGGCTTCCACGACGCCGAGAACTACCTGTACAAGGCGCCGAAGGGCCTGAATCGCGAGATCGTCGAGAAGATTTCGGAGTTCAAGTCCGAACCGCAGTGGATGCGCGAGTTCCGGCTGAAGGCGCTCGAGCACTTCCTGTCGCGGCCGCAGCCGACCTGGGGCTCGCCACTGCTCCAGGAGGTCGACTACGACGACATCCACTACTTCGTGCGTGCCTCCGAGAAGCCGGGCCGCAGCTGGGACGACGTGCCCGAGGACGTCAAGCGGACGTTCGACCGGCTCGGGATTCCGGAGGCGGAGCGCAAGTTCCTGGCCGGCGTCGGCGCCCAGTACGAGTCCGAGGTCGTCTACCACCAGGTGCGCGAGGACCTCGAGCAGCAGGGCGTGATCTTCGTCGACATGGACTCGGGGCTGCGCGAGCACGAGGACATCGTGCGCGAGTACTTCGCCACCGTGATCCCGCCGAACGACAACAAGCTCGCCGCGCTCAACAGCGCCGTGTGGTCGGGCGGGTCGTTCGTGTACGTGCCCGAGGGCGTGCACGTGGAGATGCCGCTGCAGGCCTACTTCCGGATCAACACCGAGAACATGGGCCAGTTCGAGCGGACGCTGATCATCGCCGAGCCGGGCTCCTACGTGCACTACGTCGAGGGCTGCACGGCTCCGACCTACAGCAGCAACAGCCTGCACTCGGCCGTGGTCGAGCTGATCGCCAAGCCGGGTGCGCGGATCCGTTACACGACCGTCCAGAACTGGTCGACCAATGTGTTCAACCTCGTCACCAAGCGCGCGGTGGCGCACGAGGACGCCACCGTCGAGTGGGTCGACTGCAACCTGGGCTCGCGGCTGACCATGAAGTACCCGAGCGTGTACCTGCTCGGCGAGCGCGCCCACGGCGAGATCCTGTCGATCGCCTTCGCCGGCAAGGGGCAGCACCAGGATGCCGGCGGGAAGATCATCCACGCCGCGCCCAATACCACGTCGAATATCTTCGCCAAGTCGATCTCCAAGGACGGCGGGCGCGGGTCCTATCGCGGACTGCTCGAGATCGCCAAGGGCGCCCACGGCGCGCGTTCGAAGGTCGTCTGCGACGCGCTCCTGCTCGACGAGGAGTCACGAAGCGATACCTATCCGACGATCCGGATCAGCGAGGACGACGTCAATGTCGGCCACGAGGCGACCGTCTCCAAGGTCGGCGACGACCAGCTCTTCTACCTGATGTCGCACGGCATTCCCGAGGACGAGGCCTCCAAGCTGATCGTCAACGGATTCATCGAGCCGATCACCAAGGAACTCCCGATGGAGTACGCGGTTGAGATGAACCGGCTGATCGAGCTGCAGATGGAGGGCTCGATTGGCTAGGGCAATGCCGGCGGGGTTAGAGCTCCCGCAGTTCAAGGGCCGCCCCGGCTGGGAGTTCACCGATATCTCCGAGCTGAACCTGGCCGCCTACCGGCCGGTCACCGCGGATGACCCGCCGGCGCCGGCGGTGTCCGAGTTGTGGGCGCCCGAGGCCGCGGCACCCGGAGAGCTGCCCGACGGCGTGATCGTGGCGCCGCTCGAGCGGGCGGCCGAGGAGCACGGCGAGCTCGTGCGCCGCCACCTGGGGTCGCTGATCGGCCCCGGCGACGACGTGTTCGTCGCCCTCAACGACGCCGGCTTCAGGCAGGGCACGTTCGTCTACGTCCCCCGCGGGGTGGCGCTGCCGCAGCCGATCTCGCTGACCACGGTCCAGGCGCAGGCCGGCACGCTGCTCAACCAGCGCACGCTCGTCGTGCTCGACGAGGACGCCCAGGCCGAGGTGTGGGAGCAGTATCTGTCGGCCGACGAGGAGCTGGACGGGGTGGCCAACGTCGTCACGGAGCTGATCGTCGGCCAGAACGCGCGCCTGCGCTACGTGTGCGGCCAGGGCCTGGCGGAGAAGAGCTGGATCTTCGGCGCCCAGCGCGCCGAGGTGGGACGGGACGCCTCGCTCGACTGGGTCGCGCTCGGCTTCGGCAGCCGCGGCGGGCACGTGCGCATGGAGACGCGGCTCGGGGGCGAAGGGTCGGAGGCGCGGGTCACCGGCGCCTACGCCAGCCATGCTCGCCAGCACATCGACTTCGACACCACGCAGGAGCACGCGGCGCCGAACACGACCTCTGACCTCGCCTTCCGCGGCGTGCTGCAGGGCCGCTCGACCGCGGTCTGGAAGGGCAACATCATCGTCGACCCCGGCGCGCAGAAGACCGACGCCTTCCAGGAGTCGCGCAACCTGCTGCTGTCCAAGCGCGCGCACGCCGACGCGATCCCGGGGCTGGAGATCCAGGCCAACGACGTGCGGTGTACTCACGCCGCCGCGGTGGCGCAGGTCGATCCCGAGCAGCTGTTCTACCTGCGCTCGCGGGGGCTCAGGCTGGAGGTCGCGCGCCGGCTCGTGATCGAAGGTTTCCTCGCGGCGCTCGTCGAGCGCTTCGAGGAGGGCCCGGTGCGCTCGCAGCTGGCCGGGGCGCTCGAGCGCCGGCTGGCCCTGATTCTGGCCGAATAGGGCAGAACGCTAAGAGGCCGCCGCGAGCTCGTCGAGGGCTTCGAGCTCGTCGTCCTCGAGTTCGAGCTCGGCGGCGTCGCGGTTCTCGTCGAAATGCGCGATCGAGCTCGTCCCGGGAATCGGCAGGGTCACCGGCGAGTGCTGGAGCAGCCAGGCCAGCGCGACCTGGGCCGGCGTCGCCGCGTGTCCGGCCGCGATCTCGGCCAGGACGCCGCCGGGCTTGGCCAGGTCGCCCGTGGCGAGCGGGAAGTAGGGCAGGAAGGCGATTCCAGCCCCCTCGCAGAAGCGCAGCTCGTCCTCCGACGCGCGGTCGCCGACGTTGTAGTGGTTCTGGACGGACACGATCGGAGCGATCTCCTGCGCCCGTTCGATCTCCTCCACCCCTACGTTGGACAGGCCGATGTGCCGGATCTTCCCCTCCTCCTGAAGCTCCGCCAATGCCGCCACCGAGTCCTCGATCGGCACCTTCGGATCGACCGTGTGCAGCTGGTAGAGGTCGATCCGCTCGAGCCTCAACCGGAGCAGCGACGCCTCGCAGCAGCGCTTGAGCCGGTCCGGTCGGCAGCTCGGCTCCCAGCGGCCCGGCCCGGGACGCTCGAACCCGCCCTTCGTGGCGATGAGGAGCCCGTCGGGGTAGGGACGGAGCGCCTCGGCGATCAGGTTCTCGGACACCTCGGGGCCGTAGGAGTCGGCGGTGTCGATCAGGTTCACGTCGCGGTCGACGGCGTGCCGGAGCAGCTGGCGCGCGCCGGGCGGGTCCGGAGGATCGCCCCAGATCCCCGGGCCGGTGATGCGCATCGCGCCGAACCCGAGCCGGAAGACCTCGAGGTCGCCGCCGAGGGGGAAGGTACGGTCGGTGGCGGACACGGTGGCAGCGTAGAAGAATTCACGAACCATGGCTCGGCAACTATCCACCCTTGTCCCGCTCGGCTACGGCAAGTTCGTCCGCGCCGACCGCGTGTTCGCGCTCCTGCCGCTCGAGGGCGCCGACCGGGGCGACGGCCGGCGGACGCTCGTCTACGTCGAGGGGATCGAGGAGCCGATCATCGCCTCCCGCTCGGAGGGGGCGATCGCCCGCGATGTGGCGGGCGCGCTCGGTCGGGGATCCGGCCGGGGGCGCGACGCCATCGAGCTGCCCGGCCAGGAGCCGCTCTTTTGACGCACTGAGCGGGATTCTGGGCGCGTTAGGCGCCGTCGTCGGACCCTTTGAGGCTTTTCCTTCCGTCTGGACGAATGTTCGATTAAACGTCTGGGCGAGCCTGCCGATGACCGGGGCAAGGCGGCAAGCGTTTGTGTTGCCAGGGGCGCACGCGGACACCAAATGTGAGGTAGCAAATGCGTGGGTTTGTCTACCGTCTCGGGAGGCGGCGGGCGGGTTTGGTTCTTCCGGCGTTAGCGGCAGCGCTGACGTTCGCAGTGGGGTCGGGGTCGGCCGCCCTGGCCAGGAACGCTTGCGGGCACGGGTCCGCGGTCCGGCCAGCGCATCGGGCCGCGCTGACGGCGGCACACCGGTCGCCGGCCAACTCCGTCCGCGCGCCGGGCAACTCCGTCCGCGCGTCGGCGAAGCCCGTCCACGTGGCGCACGCCGCCGGCCACAAGATCGCTTGACCAGGCGCCTACACGCGATCGCCGACGCCCTGCGCTCGAGCTCGGGCAAGGACCCGGCGCCCCGCAACTTCATCATCTACGTCGCGCTCGTCGCGGCCGCGGCCGCGGCCTCGCTCGTGGTCTTGCCGTGGGTGCGGGAATGGCGCGTCGGCGATCCGGCGCTCTTGGTCGTCCTGTCCGCGTTCGTGCTCGCCGGCGAGCTCCTGCCCATCCCGGTGCCGCGGCGGCGAGGTCTCACGCGGGTCACGATCTCGGCGGCGTTCGCGCTCGCCATCCTGCTGCGCTTCGGCCCCGGCCCGGCCGTGCTGATCTACGTGGCGAGCTCAGTGATTGCCGACGTGGCTGGCCGCGTGTCCCCGCTCAAGACCCTGTTCAACGCCGCCCAGTACGTGCTCGCGATGGTGGCCGCGGCTGTCGTCCTGCGGCTCGCAGGTGATCTTCCGCTCGGCGCCATCACCGGCGGCGAGCTGCCGATCGTGCTCGCCGCCGGCACCGCGTTCTTCGCCACCAACCACGTGCTCGCGTGCGCCGCGGGCGCGCTCCTCGCGCGTCTGCCGATCGTCGGCTACCTTCGCGACGATTTGGCCTTCCAGGGATGGACCGCGGGTTGCGTGCTCGCGTTCGCGCCCGCGCTGCTGGCCTCGGCCGACGCGAGTGTCGCGCTCGTGCCGGTGTGCTTCGTCCCGATGCTCGCGGTGTACTTCGGCGGGCGCCAGGCGTCCATCTCGAGCCACCGCGCCCACCACGACGCGCTCACCGGCCTCCCGAACCGCTCCTCGCTGTCCGAGACGCTCCAGGAAGCGCTCGGCGGCGCGGCGTCAGAACCGCATCCGGTGGCGGTGATGCTGCTCGACATCGACGACTTCAAGTCGATCAACGACACGCTCGGGCATGAGCTCGGCGACCTGGTGATCCAGCGGGTCGCGCGTCGCCTGCGCCAAGCCGCCGGGGACGGCGCTCGGTCCGGAGGGAAGGAGACGGTGCTGGCGAGAATCGGTGGTGACGAGTTCGCCGTCCTCGTGCACGGCGCCGAGCCCCAGGCCGAAGAGGTCGCCGAACGCCTACTCGCCGCGCTCGATCACCCGCTCGAGGTCGACTCGGTAGCGCTTCACATCTGCGCGAGCATTGGCATCGCCTGCTTCCCCAAGCACGGCCGGAGCGCGCCCGAGTTGATGCGCCACGCCGACGTCGCGCTGTACTGCGCCAAGGGCTCGGACGCCGGGTTCGCGACGTACGCGGAGGAGGACGACGAGTACAGCATCGATCGCCTCGCGCTGGCGGCGCAGCTGCGGCGCGGGATCGAACGCGGCGAGCTCGTGGTCCATTACCAGCCGAAGGTGCCGCTGCAGGGAGGCACGACGCTGGCGCTCGAGGCGCTGGTGCGGTGGAACCATCCCCAGCTCGGCTGCATCGGCCCGGACGGGTTCATCCCGCTGGCCGAGCAGACGGGGATCATCAGGCCGCTGACCGAGCGGGTGCTCGAGGCCTCGCTCGAGCAGTGCCGGCGCTGGCGCCAACAGGGTCTCGAGGTGACGGTGTCAGTAAACGTGTCGACGCGCAGCCTCCTCGACCACGACCTGCCGGTGGTCATCCGGGCGCTGCTGGCGCGTCTGAACCTCGATGCCTCCGCGCTCCAGCTCGAGATCACCGAGACCCGCATCGTCGCCGATCTGCCCCGGGCGCGGGCGGCGCTCGACGAGCTGCGCGCGATGGGCGTGAAGATCGCGATCGACGACTTCGGGACCGGGTACTCGTCGCTGTCGCAGCTGCAGCAGCTGCCGGTGGACGAGATCAAGATCGACCGGTCGTTCGTGACGCGGATGGAGACCGACCGCCAGGACGCAGTGCTCGTGCACTCGATCATCGACCTTGGCCGCAACCTCGGCCTGCGGGTCACCGCGGAGGGCGTCGAGACCGAGAACGTCAAGCAAGTCCTGGCGCGGCTCGGGTGCGACTACGCGCAAGGCTTCCACGTCGGGCGTCCGGTGGTCGCTGGTGAGTGCGCGCGATATTTGGACTCGGAGGCTACGAACGCGCCGGCCACGCCGAGCGCGGCGGTTGTCTCGCTCACGGCGGTCCGCTAGGACCGGGGCACGCTAGGCGAGCCGCCCGAACACGAGGCTGGTGGGCCCCGCGCTTACCGCGATCGTCGTGCCGCGCGGCGAGATCCACACGTCCTCGGCAACTGCGTCGTCGAGATAATCCTGGAGCGTCGGCGGGCGCTCGCCGCAGTACACCTCCTCGGGCAGCATCCCGGACCTGAACGGCGACTCGTCGTCGGCGAAGCGGCGGATGAAGGCCGGAACGGCGAGGACGCCGTGGGACAGGAACCGGTAGGCCCGGTGGTATCCGTCGCGGAGGATGTAACGGCCGCGGTACTCGGCCAGTGAGATGAAGGACGGCAGGACCCGTACGAGGAAGCCGAAGCCCAGCACTCCCGGCTCGACCTCACCGCCGAAGTTCCCGGTGATCCGAAGGTTGGGGCTGGGGGAGGTGATATTCCAGGTCTGGCGCTCCTCGTCGAAGTCGACGGGAACCTGGGCGGCGGGGGCCGACAGCGGCAGCGCGATACGTGCGATCTCGGCAGCGTCGTGGGGGACGGGCTCGACCGGGTCCTCCGGCGCGACGAACACCGTGGGCTGCGCGGCAATGACTCGGCGCAGATCCGTGATCAACCCGATCTCCCAGCCGCCCGCGAACATCGACTTGGCCCCTTCGCTTGCCTGCAGCGCCAGCGCGTGCTCCTCCAGAGCCGATGGCCACCGACCGAGGAGTCCCGACTGATCGACGACAGCCGGGCGCTGCAGGCGTGTGTCGCGCGCAGCTCGTCGGCGGTCCGGATCGGCCGCGCCGCCGCCCAGCCGCCGGCCCTCCTGCGTCGACAGCCAGGCCACCAGCGCGCGAGCCGGGCGGGATGGGCTTACGGACGCGTCCATCGACGGCTCAGGCCGCTACCTGCTGATACAGGGAGGGCAGGTCGGGATAGCCGCTCGAAGCCCAACCGGAGCCCTGGAGCGCGGCGATCTGGGCCGCCGGCGCCTGACCGGCGGTGCTGAGGATGCTTTGGATGCCGGCGCTGGCGGTGCCGTAGCCCGGGATCGTGTTCTGGCCCTTGAGCCAGCCGGCGGTGGCGTCGGCGGCGGTGACCGGGTCGCTCCAGACCGAATCGGAAGAGCCAAACGTCCCGCTGTCGGTGTAACCGATGTTGAGCCAGTCGTTGTTGTTCTGGGCTTGACGGGACTGCGCGGCACCGCCCGACTCCTCGGCCAGCAGCCAGGCGGAGACCACGCTCGGGTCGAGACCCGTGTCGGCCGCGAGACGCGACGCAAATTGCTGCTGATCGGAGGTGAGCACGGTCTGCGCGCTCGAGGGCAGCGCCGCGCCGCCGGTGGTCGGCACCGCGGTACCGATGCCGGCGATGCTCGGCACGTCCTCGGACGCCCCGACCACACCACTCGAGGTCCCCTGAGCCTGGGCCAGCGCGGCGGCGAAGCTGGAGGAAGTGGAAGACCCGGTGCCCGTCGTGGTGGTGGCCGCGGCGTTGGCGCCGGCGACCGATGGATCGAAGGCGGTCTGGAGGGAGGCGATCTGGGCCTGGATCTGGGCGACCCGGCTTACGGCATCGGTGTAGCTCATCGACTCCCTGGTAGATCGGCGGGGACCGGTGTCGCTTGAGGCCGGCGCGCCTGGCCCCGGGGATGCTCAGCTCAAGCAGTCCCCGCTTCGGTCGATGAAGCGGGCTGATGGTTCCCCTCGTGAGCTGCATCATCGTCGTGCACAACTACGAGGCCTACATCGAAACGGCGGTGCAGAGTGCCCTGGCGCAACAGGGGTTCGGCCCCGACGCACTCGAGGTGATCGTCGTCGACGATGGATCGACCGACCGCACGCCGGCGGTGCTGGCGTCGTTCGGCGGCGCGATCACGGTACTCAGGCAGGAGAACTCCGGTCCCACGGTCGCGACCGCTCGTGCCTTGCAGCGCGCCCGGGGACGCTACGTCGCCCTGCTCGATGGGGACGACGAGTGGCTGCCCGACAAGCTCGCGCGTCAGCTCGCCCTGTTCGAGCGGCGGCCAGAGGTCGCACTCGTCCACGGCGATCTTGAGGTGGTCGGCGGCGCCGGCGAGCCCATCAATCCGTCGAAATACGACTGGTGTGGCCAGCTGCCGGTGGTCGGTCGCGCGCTGGGTCGGCTGCTGAGGGCCAACGAGGCGACGACCTCTACGATCGTGCTTCGGACCGAGGTGGCGAAGCAGCTGCCGTCGGCCCCGGCATGGGCCTGGTGCCGCGACTGGTGGATTGCCGCGCAGGTGGCATCGAGGCACGAGATCGACGCTACGCGTGAGCCCGTGGCTCGCTACCGCGTGCACGGCAACAACATATCTGCGGGTGCCACTAGCGATCGTGCCGTGAAGTTGTCCCAGCGCGACGTGCGGGTGCAGCGATTGCTTCTCCGCGGACTCGACCTCGGCCGGGCGAGTCTCGACGAGATCGCGGTGGCGCTGGCTCATCAGTCGGATCTGACGCGCCAGGTGTCATCGGCACATGGGATCGCGCCCACCGAGGTACTCCCGGTGGGGCCAGCAGATCGACTGGCGGCGGACGAGCTGTGCGCCCGGGCGCGAGAGTTGCTCGATACCGATCCGGTCGCCGCCGGTCGCCTCGCCGCTCAAGCCGTGGCCGCCGATCCATTCGCTGTTGCCGGGCGCGAGCTGTTCGAGTCCGCGCGGCTTCGCCCGGCGGCCCCCAGTCTCGTTCCGGCCCCGTCGGCCGCACATCTCGAGCGGTTGCGCGAGCTCGCCGAGATGCGTGACGCGCTGGTCGCAGAGACGACTCGCGCTGCGGGGGCCGGGATGCGGCGGCTCGAAATGGTCGCCCGCGGTCTGCGCGACCTCGAACGCGTCCATGCCTCGATCGCCGCCGGCGCGCCCTTCGGGGTCTCGATGCCGGGGCCCACGGTGGTTCAGCGTGAGCGCGCATTCGCGGCCCTGACCGCCGCCGTGAAAGCGGCCGACAGCGGAGACCCGGCGGTCGCCCTGGTCCACAGCGCCGCCGCTCTCGCGCTCGACCTGTCAAATGATCACGCCCGCGCCGTGTACACCCGCGCCCTGTTCACGCTGAGTGCAACGAGGGAGCCGTTCGATCAGCGCTGCGAGGCGGAGCGTATTCGGCTCCAGACTCCAGCGCCCGCGATGCTCGCGGCCGCTCGCCCGTTCGTCGCGATCGCCGACGCGCAGGAGCTGCTCGAGCGCCCTGCTCTGCTCGGCAGCTGGAGCCAGGCGTTCGCTCCCACCGATCGTGCGACGCTGGCGATCCTCTCGGCTGAGCCCGACCTCGCCGCGGTTCACGATCGCCTGATGCTCGCACTCGTGCGGGCCGGAATCGATCCTGGGGGCGACCACGATCTCGCCCTGCTACACGCGATGCCTGACAGCGCTGAAGAGGTGGCGCTGGCGCGCGAGGCTCACGCGCTGCTGACGCACGCCGACCACGAGGGTAGCTCTGGGTGCCTTGGTGGTCATCCCCGGGCGGCCACGGCCGCGGCTCTGCGCGATCTGGCCGCCCGCCGCTGGTCTCACGGCGGAGCGGAAAAGCCGCTCGCGATCGCGATCAAGATCTGTCCGCCGCACTGGGACGGGGCCCAGGGATGGGGCGACACTCATTTTGCGCGCGCGTTGGCCGATGAGCTGCGACGCCGGGGTCACCACCCGCGGGTCGACGTGGTGGCCGACTGGAATCGGCAGTGCGATCGCGGGGGCGGTCAGTGCGACGCCGACGATGTCGTGATCCACCTTCGCGGCTTGTACCCGTATGTCCCGCGAGAAGGGCAGTTGAACGTACTGTGGAACATCAGCCATCCCGAGCTCGTGATCCCGGCGGAGTGCGACGCGTTCGACCTGATCGCGACGCCTTCGATGCGGCACGCCGAGCGCCTTGCCCGGCAAACCCCCCGGCCAATTATCGTGCTGGAGCAGGCGACGGATCCGACGGTGTTCTTTCCGGAACGCGATCCGGCTCACGAGCGTCAGCTCGTCTTGGTCGGCAACTCCCGCGGCATCCTGCGCCCAATCATCCGGGATCTGCTGCCGACCGACCTGGACCTTGCCGTCTGGGGCGAGCAGTGGGACCGCTTCATCCCATCCTCGCACATTGCCGGGCGGCATCTTCCGAACGACAAGGTGCGGCTGGCGTACAGCTCGGCAACGATCGTGCTGAACGACCACTGGGACGACATGCGGGCGGAGGGCATCGTGTCAAACCGCGTCTACGACGCGCTTGCCTGCGGCGCGCTGGTGCTGAGCGACTACTTGCCGGAGCTGACCGAACGCTTTGGCGAATCGGTCGTCACCTACCGGACGCGAGACGAGCTGGGGCAAACCGTCGCGCGCCTGCTGGGGGACCCCGCCGAGCGCAGCGAACGCGCTGCGGCCGGCCGGGCGCGCGTGCTCGCAGGTCACACGTTCCGTCATCGGATCGACGCCCTGCTCGAGGCCATGCTCGCCCTGTCACCCCGGACGCGGACGCCGCTCAAGGTTCCGGCGCCCGCTCCGATCTATCACCCATGAGCACCCTCGATGAGTCGGCCCGTGCCGTGACGCCGGACGAGTGGCGCAGGAACGCCTTTGACGCTCTTGAGGCGGGCTCGATCGAAGAAGCCCACACCTTGCTGCGCCAAGTCCTCGCCGCCCGCGTCGACCTCGAGGGACTGAACGACCTTGCGGTCATCGCGCACCGGCTCGGCCGTGGGGAAGAAGCGAGGACGCTGTTGCGCGCCGCGCTCGCCATCGAGCCGGCGCGAGCCGACGCACGCGCTAACCTGGCCGCGCTCGAACAGCTGGCCCCGCAGACCTGGCGCGGGTCCAACACCCTCGGCGGCTCCGATCCCGGGATGTACGAACGGGCCTTTCCGGGCATGCCACGTCCGGACATCATCAGCGAGCACTGCTCGCGGTACGCGTTTGCGCTCGGCCTGGTCGGTGGTGCAGACGTGCTCGATCTGGGCTGCGGCACCGGTTACGGGAGCGAGATGCTCTCCTGGTCGGCTGCCTCGGTGCGCGGGTTCGACCTCTGGCTGCCGGCTCCGCACGAACACCCGAGCTGGCCGGGGGTGACCAAGCTCAGCTACGGCCATGACCTCTGCGCAGATCCGCTTCCAAGCGCCGACGTGGTGGTGATGTTCGAGGTGATCGAGCACCTGCCCTGCGCTCCGCGCGCGCTCGAGATCGCGTGGCGGTCGGTCGACACGATCATCGGCTCGTTTCCCAACCCGATCCACCACGGCTCCTGGATGAATCAGTACCACGTCAACGACTGGTCGCTCGAGCAGTTCGAGCACGAGTTGCGCCGCGCCGCGACCGCATCGGGGCGGGGCGCGATCGAGCTCACGCATCATCACCAGCCGCTCGGCAGCCCGCTGCTGATTCAGGGGCGCGATCCCGCGGCGTCCTACTGGATCGTCGTCGCGCGCGTCGCCGCCGATGCCCAACCCGTCCAGCTCGCTCGCCCCTCGGGCGCGGTCGCGGTCGATCCCTCAGCTCAGGTCACGATCGAGACGAGTGTCGCGCCCGCCGTATCAATCACACCCGACATGCCGGTGCGCGACTACTGGCACGCCCGGGCGGAGCAGCACACGGCCGACCGCTACCTCGGCATCAAGATGTCGAAGTTTCCCGAGGACCTGCGCGTCTACGAGCAGCTGCTGTGGATCGCCGCGCCCGCCGTCGTCGTCGAACTCGGCGCCCAATCGGGTGGAAGCACGCTGTGGCTTCGCGACCGACTCCGTACGGTCGCCGGATATCGCCCAGACGCGCCGCCGCCGCTCGTCGTATCGGTTGACATCGATCTTTCCGTGGCCAGACGCAACGTCGCCCTTCTCGACCCCACGTGGGCGGACACGATCGGGTTCATTGAAGGGGACGTCTGCGACCCCGCGGTGCGGGCCGAGGTGGGGCGGCAGGTGCCGCCTGGCGCGCGCTGTCTGGTGATCGAGGACTCCGCCCACGTCGAGTCGACGACGACTGCGGCACTCGAGCTCTACAGCGACCTCGTTCCCGTTGGCGGCTTCTTCGTCGTCGAGGACGGTTGCGTCGACGTCGAATGGATGCGCACGTTCGAGGACTGGCCGCGGGGAGTGCTTCCCGCCTTGACCAGGTGGCTGGCCACTCCTCAGGGCTCGTCCTTCACGGTGCGCCGCGACCTCGAGGTGTACGGCGTCAGCTGTCACCCCTCGGGCTTCCTGCAGCGTGTCGCCTGAACTCGTGAGCTCGAGTGCCAGCGTCACGGTTGTGATTCCCTGCTATCGCCAGGCGGAATTCCTGCCGGCGACGGTGGCCAGCGTCTGCGCCCAGACGTACGGTGACGTCGAGATCGTGATCGTCGACGACGGCTCGCCGGATGAGAGCGCAGCCGTGGCCGAGCGGTTGGCCGCGGCGTTCACCCACCGCAGCATCCGGCTCATCAGCCAGCACAACCAGGGACTCGCGGCTTCTCGCAACAACGGCATCGAGACGAGCACGGCGGAGTTTGTGCTGACGCTCGACTCCGACGATTTGATCGAGCCCACGTTCGTGGAGGACCTGGTCCGGGCGCTCGATGCCCGGCCCGACATATCGGTGGTCTACGGACGCCAGCGCTACTTCGGCGAGGTCAACGAGTTCCCGCCGATGCCCGAGTACGACCTCGGCTTGCTGACCCGTCGGAACCTGTTCCCGTGCGCTGCCCTGTATCGGCGCCGCGCCTGGGTGGAGGTTGGCGGCTATGACGAATCGCTGGACTCCTACGAGGACTGGGACTTCTGGCTGGGCTGCGGCGAGCGCGGCCATTTCGCGTTGCACGTCCCGACCGTGCTCTTCTACTACCGCCGGCGCAGCGGGAGCATGGTGATGGGTGCCCAGAACCGCGACACACGGCTGAAGGCGCAGCTTGTCCTCAATCATCCGGTGCTCTTCTCGGATGAGCAGGCCGCGTGGGCTCGCGGCGTGCTCGCCGGGGAGATCGGACCGGGCGCGATCGACGCGCCGGACATCATCCCCCTGTTCGGGGAGATGGCGGTCCGGGGTCGGCGGTCGGGCGGCGCCTTCCCGGGTACGCGCCGGTTCGCCACGCTCGCGACGGCCGACGAGATCCTCGAGCGTCCTTCGCTGCTGGTCGCCTACGGTGCGGTCTTCCGCGGCCACGACGACGCGTCGCTGATCATCACCGGCACGGAAGAGCAGCTGGGGCGCCTGAGCCTTCTGGTCGACGAGCTCGGCCTTGGAGACAGCGACGCGGCCGATCTGATCGGCGTGGTCGACGACGGCAGCCAGTCGAGCCTGATCGCAGCGGCGACCCGGGTCGACGCGCTGCTGACCGCACGAGTGCTGTCTCTTCCGGTCCAGGTCCCCAGGGTCGACGAAGGCCGCGCCGGCGAGTTGCGCAGGCTGGCCACGGGCGAGCTGGTCGTCATCTAGCCCGGATAGAGGACGGCGAGGATCGTCTTCTCGCCGCCGCCGGCATCGTCTGACCGGGTGAGCCCGAGTTC